>ORJL010358248.1_pt1 | contig 13142 bp, 14 predicted proteins | sample 1779941 | NCBI WGS metagenome assembly ORJL01 (sample SAMEA104232317, study PRJEB22302) | groundwater metagenome | biome: forest; feature: aquifer; material: groundwater | place: USA | collected 2011-08-07 | depth 5.8 m
TGGGAAGCGTGCTATTTCGAGCCAGACTATAATCGTAATCAGTCCAGACAAACATGCCGACTAACTACAAGGGAGTCGGTGGCGGCGGTTGACGATGGGCATACGTGCCAGAACTCTCAATCCGATCAAGGCGGCCCAGGTATTATTTTTCCTCAATGCCGCCATTTGGCTACTGTTTGGGGTCATAAGCCTGGCCAGAATGGCCACGAGTGGCTCAGGCCGGCCGATAGCGACAGTGGTGGTCGCTATCCTAATGCTAGGAAACGCCGGTGCAATGCTGGTGGCCGGCATAGGCACCGGGAAGCGGCACAGATTGCTTTACTATTGATGAAGGACTAGCGCCAGAGCTGACTTACGCCTCTGAACCCGAGGCGCTTCGCGCCGCCAACTACGCGGCGCTCGCCGCCGGTGAATACGACCGTTGGGCCGTTCAAAGCCAAACCCTCACATTCTGAGGCGAGTCTCCCTGTAAGGCTGACGCGATGTGCCGATACGCCTTTCACAAATACAAAGAGCCGTTTGCGTGTTTTGACTGCCAAAAGGTCTTCAAGCAAACGAGCCGATGGGAACTACCAGACGGTCAACGACCCGCTCGCGGAGAAAAACGCATCGTGTTGTGCCCGCAATGCCGCAAACCAATGGCGGATATGGGCTACGACTTCAAAGCTCCCAAACAGTCAGATACCAGGCAGTGGAAAAAAGTCCGGCTCCTCTACGAGCACGGTTTCGATTTCTACTCTTGTGGTTGTTGCGGGCCAAGGCGCGGCAAAGCATTGAAACGGGTCAATGGCCGTGCTCGTGAGGCACAACATGAATATGGTGATGCATGTGCTCGGCGATTTCCGCCTCGTGCACGTGGCGGTGTTCGTGAATCAAATTGCAGGTCAGCAGCAGCGCCTCGTCCGAAAGAATCTCTTTGGGTGAGCCTTCGGCCACCAGATGATGGCCTTCGTCAAACACACACACACGGTCAGCAATCAGTTCGACAATGCCCAGATCGTGCGTGGCGGTAATAACGCTTTTGCCGGTTCGGCCCTGTTCGATGATGAAATCCACCAGCCAAGCCTGGCTGCGCGGGTCGAGACCGGTCGTCGGCTCGTCCATGAGCCACACGTCCGGGCTGAGCCTCAGCCCCGAGGCCAGAGCCCCCCGCCGCTTTTCGCCGCCGGAAAGACGGTGCGGGGCGCGGTCGCGCAGCTTCTCGATCCGCAGGGCGGCCAGGGCGGTATCGACGCGCGACTCGACCTCCTCGCGCGCCATCTCCATTTGCAGCGGCGCAAACGCGATCTCATCCCACACCGAGGGCGAGAATAGTTGCACGTCGGTGTCCTGAAACACCAGCCCCACCCGGCGGCGAAACGCAAAGTTGAATGGCTCGTCCTGAAAGACCTCCTCGGTGAGCGGCGTGCCGAAGGCGCGCACCTCGCCCGCCGTCGCAAAGTACAGCCCGTCCAGCAGTTTGAGCAGCGTGCTTTTGCCGGAGCCGTTCGAGCCGAGCACGGCCAGCCGTTCGCCGGCCTTCACCTTAAGGCTCACGCTGTCGAGGGCGGTCTGCCCGCCTTCGTAGGCAAACGACACATTCTGCAAATCGAAAACCAGATCATTATCCAAAGTGACCCCTATCCGTTATCGGCCAAGCCACACGGCCAGCGCCGCCGCCAGCACCAGCGCCCCGCCCCACAGCCAATCGCGGGGGCGCATTCTAAAAGTATCCATCGTGCGCGGGTGGCCGCGAAACCCCCGCGATTGCATCGCCAAATACACTTCACTGCTGAGGTGCAGCGACTTGCTCAACAGCGTCCCGGCGGTGGCAGTAATCATGCGGCGCTCGTCGGCGGTGCTCATGCGCCCAATGATGCGGCTCTGGCGCGAAAGAAACATATCGCTCGTCGTGTGCAACAACAGGTAAATATAACGGTAGGTCATGCCGAGGATGAGGATAAACGCGTCGGGCACGCGCAGTACGCTCAACGCTTTCAACACGCCGTTCCACGGGGTCGTCAGCACCAGCAGGATAGCCAGGGACACCGACGTGCTCACCCGCAGCAGCAGGAACAACGCCGTTTGCGCGCCGGTGCGAGTGATGACCAGCCCCAGCGGCAACTGCACCAGCGGCGGCCCGGGCGTGATGAAGAAGGCGGGCAGCGCGATCATGCCGGTGAAAAAAGGCAGCAGCAGCCAAACGCGCTTGATGAAGAACCCCATCGGTATGGACGAGGCCCACGCCAGCAGCAGCGCCACAACGTACAGCCCGGCGATGACGGCCAAACTGCGCGACAGGCTGACCGCTAGCAGCAAAGCCAAAATAGCCAGGACCTTCACACGGGGATCAAGCGACTGGAGCAATCCCTTCTGCCGCGCCAACTCCTCGGCAAAAAGCGATTGCTCCATCGTGTGGCTGAGATCAGCCAGCGTCCGCTCGACGACGTTGTGCCGTTTGCGGGTAGAGGTCGGTTTGGGGAGCGAGTCCACTTGTGGCCGTCTAATTCCGGGCAGACGATTGGCCGCGCGTAAGCAGGGCCGTCAACAACCAGGCCGCCACCGCTATCAGCACAATCCCCAGCACCGCCGACAACACGTAACCCAAATTGGTGTTGCCGAGGACAGGCAGGTCGTAGCCCGCCAACGGCGCACCCCACAGCGCCTCCAACTGGGCCAATCCTCGCGGCACAAAGCCGAGGCCTCGCTTCGCCAGCTCCTGTGAACTCCACTCGCCCCACGCCGTGCCGGGCGCAAGCACGCCCAGGGGAGTCGCAATCGCCAGCACCGCCAGCCCAACCCACAAAGCGCGCAAGCCGTTGAACCCGCCGGCCTCGGCGGCCAGCGCCGGTTTCTCGGCAATCTGCAACACCGCGAGGTTGGTGCGCTGCAGGTAGGCCACCACTAACGCTGCCACCGCCCCTTCGACGACCGAGGCCAACAGCAAATGCGGAATGACCATCGCCGGGATGGCCACTGACAACGGGTATGGCGCATACAGCGGCGTGCCATCCACCGCCTTAAAGAATATAGGCTGAATGCCGAATTCAATCGCAGTAAAGAGCGCCGACGTGGTGAGGCCCACCCATCCCCCCAGCGCCGCGCCCGCCAACCGCCGCCGCGAGTCCAGCGGGGTCTTAGCCGCGATCATCCGATAGAGGCCATAACTCACATAGGGTAGCACCACGGCCATATTGAAACTGTTCGCGCCAATGGCGAGAATGCCGCCATCGCCGAAAAAGACAGCCTGAATGATCAGCGCGATTGAAATGGCGACCGAAGCCACCTCGGGTCCCAGAATGATGGCCGCCAACGCGCCGCCGACGGCGTGGCCGGTGGTGCCGCCGGGGAGCGGCACGTTGAACATCATAATCACGAAGGAAAACGCCGCCATCAGGGCAATGACCGGCACACTGCGGGCGTTCATAGCCTGGCGCAGCTTTTGCAGGCCGCGATACCAGAACGGCAGCATCAGCAATAGCATGATCAACGACGTGATCGGACTGAGATAACCGTCAGGAACATGCATGCGTTCGGGCGAAAAAATCAAAGCGAGATACATCGTGATCCCCTCCTAAATCAGACTCCCCGGGGTTTGGTCGCATCTAATCCGCCTGGAAACTGCATCTCACCCCGAACTTTTTTCTGCCCGTGTGTCCCAGCCGAGAAGGGTTGGGATCAGGCGGCGGGCGTGGGCGGATTAGACAGCAACAACAGCCACATTTCACGCCGCGTGGCAAGTTGAGTTATCTATCCGGTTCGCGGCGGCAGTTTTGGCACAGGCCAAAGAGCGCCAGATGATCCATGTCGATTAGAAACTGCCGGTCGCGCTCGATCCTGGCAAAAAATGACTTGACAGCATCGTGGCTGATTTGCTCGACTTTGTTACACTTGCGGCACACCAAATGATGGTGCGGCGTGGCCCCGGCGATCTCGTAAAACATGTGCCCGCCAATTTTCGCCGCCACCACCAGCCGCATTTCGCACAGGAAGTCCAGCGTGCGGTACACGGTGGTGCGGTTCACCGCCGGAGCGCGGGCCTGCACTCGCGCATACACTTCGTCCGGCGTGGTGTGCCCGCCGCCGTGGCACACCACGTCCAATATCAATTGGCGCTGTGGCGTCACGCGGCAACCGCGCTCGCGCATCAACGTCGCATAGTCGAGTGTCTGATGTGTCATAGGGAGTGTCCCGCAATCACCAGGCGCGGCAGCCTGTCCCGGGCCACGACGCCTTATTGCAACTATTTGCAATAACCATAATTTACAACAATCCAAGCCCGCCTGTCAAGTACGTGTACAACCTCGCGCCGGTTTCCATCCGTTTCACTCTCTGTTAGAATCCCACATCATGATCATTGGCGCGTGCACCGTCCGCCTGCATTTGCCCGGCGTGCGATCGCTCAAAGAAAAACGCGGCCGCCTGCGGCCCCTGCTGGCCCGGCTGCCCAAAGAATTCAACCTCGCCGCCGCCGAGACCGGCCTGCAGGATGTGTGGCAATCGGCGGAGATCGGCCTCGTCACCGTGTCCAACGACGACGCGCTAGTGCAGAGCGCCCTCGAAACCGCCGTCCGCTGGATTGAGCGCAATGCCCCGGACGTGGAAGTGGCAGATTACAAAATTGAGCTGCGCTAAAAGAGAATGCACAATGCACAGTTGCCGTTGTTGGCTACCATTGTGCATTGTGAATTGTGTATTGTGAATTGGGAATAGCCATGCCATCCCTCCGTAAACTCCTGCCCTGCCGCCCAGACCGCTTCCACCCGCGCGGCCAAAAAGCTCCATCGTTGCAGCCGGGTGCCCCCACCTCACCCGTGGGCACCGGATCCCCTGCCGCGCCGCCCCCTACATCCCCCGCCCCAACCGCCACAACCACCCGATGACCATCGCCCGCCGAATCGGCTACGCCCTCCTCGCCCTGCTCTGGCTCGTCGCCATGCTCACCCCGTGCCTGGCCCTGGCGCTGGCCGCGCGCGGTGAACTCTCGTGGCAACGCGGCCCCCACGCCTCCGACCGCGTGTGGCTCGTCATGGAACGCAACCAGCGCGGGCTGGGCTACTCCGCCGAGCGCATCGTCAGCGACCGGCGCCCCGCTGACGGCCCGGTGTGCGCGCGAACGACGGTGCGCTACTTCTTGTGGGCCGGTTCCGCCGCAGGCCAGAACACGGAATACTGCGAGTGCTACACCGCCGACGGCAACTCGACCGGCAACTGCCCATAAGCAGGAACCCTCTGCGTTCATCCGCATGATCAGCGCCATCAGCGTCGGCGGCGTCCGCCGGCAGCCGGCCAGGGCTTCGCCAAAGTGGCTCTCCCGGTTCTGACGGGGTAAGGGCGAAGCATTCGCCTCTCGGCTTCGAGAAAATCCGGCGCTAATAGGCGAATGCTTCGCCCCAACGAGAAACTTTCCCGCTAAAGTCGGGAGAGCCGCCAAAGTCCATTGTACTTCGCTGGCAAAGCCTGATCGTGGCTTTGGAAAGGCCCTGAGCAGCCGGCTGCGGCAGTTGCCAATCTCCGCCCTCCACATTACAATCCTGCTCTACCCACACCCATTGATCACGGAGGCCTCATGCCCGATCAACCCCAACTCGAAGGCGAAGTCTATTACCCGTCCGAGGCTGTGAAAGCGCAAGCCACCGTGCCCGACTGGGAGGCGATGGCTGAACGCGCGCGCAAAGACCTGCAAGGCTTCTGGGCCGACCGCGCCGAAGAACTGGAGTGGTTTCAAAAGTGGGATAAAGTCCTCGACGACTCCAACAAACCGTTCTTCAAGTGGTTCGTCGGCGGCAAAACCAACATTGTTCACAACGCCATCGACCGCCACCTCAAGACGGCTCGCAAGAACAAACTGGCCCTCATCTGGGAAAGCGAAAAGGGCGATCAGCAGCGCACCTTCTCCTATTTCTCCCTCAACCGTGAAGTCTCGCGCTTCGCCAACATCATCAAAGCCATGGGCGTGCAAAAAGGCGACCGCGTCACCATCTACCTGCCCCGCATCCCCGAAATCTCTTTTGCCATGCTGGCCTGCGCCAAAATCGGCGCGGTGCACTCGGTGGTGTTCGCCGGGTTCTCGGTGGACGCGCTGCAAGGCCGAATCGAAGACAGCCAATCCAAGCTCGTCATCACCGCCGACGGCGGTTACCAGAACGGCAAAGTGGTGGAACTGAAGCGCACGGTGGACGAAGCGCTCAAAAAGTGCCCGTCGGTCGAAAACGTCATCGTCGTCCGCCGCGTGGGACACGACGTGCCCATGGAAGCCAGCCGCGACCACTGGTATCACGACATGTGCGCCCTGCCCATTGCCAACGGCAAATGCGCCACCGAAGTGCTCGACGCCGAAGACCCGCTCTATATCCTGTACACCTCCGGCTCCACCGGCAAGCCCAAAGCCATTTTGCACACCCACGGCGGATACATGGTGGGCACGTACACCACCCTCAAGTATGTGTTTGATCTCAAAGACGACGACCGCTGGTGGTGCGCCGCCGATCCCGGCTGGGTGACCGGCCACTCGTATATCGTCTACGCGCCGCTAATTCTCGGTGCCACGTCGTTCATGTTCGAGGGCGGCCCAGCCTACCCCTACCCCAACCGCTGGTGGCAGTGCATCGAGCGCTACGGCATCACCGTGTTTTACACCGCACCCACCGCCATTCGCGGTCTCATGCGCTTTGGCGAAGCGTGGCCCGCCAAGCACGACCTCTCCTCCCTGCGGCTGCTCGGCACCGTGGGCGAACCCATCAACCCCGAAGCGTGGCGCTGGTATTACCGCGTCATCGGCAAGAACCGCTGCCCCATCATGGACACGTGGTGGCAAACCGAAACGGGCATGTTCATGATCACGCCCATCCCCACCCTGGCGCTCAAACCCGGCAGCGGCGCCAAGCCCTTCTTTGGGCAGGAGGCGGAAATTTTGGACGACGCGGGGAACGCGGTTGCCGACGGCGAAGAGGGCTATCTCGTGCTCAAGAATCCGTGGCCGGCCATGCTGCGCACCATCTACGGCGACGACGAACGGTACGTGCGCCAATACTGGAGCAAATACCCCGGCAAATACATGGCCGGCGACTCGGCCCGGCGCGACAAAGACGGCTACTTCTGGATCATTGGCCGCGTGGACGACGTGATCAAAGTGAGCGGTCACCGCCTCGGCACGGCAGAGGTCGAATCGGCGCTGGTGAGCCACCCGGCGGTGGCCGAAGCCGCCGCCATCGGGCTGCCGCACGAAGTCAAAGGCACGGCCATCCATTGCTTCTGCATTCTGCGCTCCGGCTTTGCCCCGTCGGAGGCGCTGGCGGAGGAACTGCGCCAGCACGTGGCTAAACACATGGGCCCCATTGCCCGCCCCGAAGACGTTAAGTTCACCGACAAGCTGCCCAAGACCCGCAGCGGCAAGATTATGCGCCGGGTGCTCAAAGCCCGCGCTCAGGGCTTGCCCGAAGGAGACATCAGCACGCTTGAAGAGTAACGATGAACGGTGAATGAACCCATGACGGACTCCCCCCTCCCCTGCCCGCAATGCCGCACGCCGCTCAACCACGGCGATCGCTACTGCTCCGGTTGCGGCGTGGATGTGGCGGTGGTGACATTGCTGCTGGAACACGCCTCCACCGGCCCCGAACCCACCGCGCCCTACGTGGCCGACATCCTCGTTCCGCGCCTCGGCGAGTTCCTCGTGCGCCGCGGTTTCCTTAGCGAGGAGCAACTGCAAATGGCCCTGGCCCACCAGCGGCAGAAAACGGAGCAGGGTCGACAGCAGATGTTCGGCCAATCGTTGCTGGAACTCAAGTTCATCTCGCGCGAGCAGCTCGACAACACCATCATGGCTCAAGTGCTCGAACTGCAAGCCGCGCTGCAAACCAGCAACCGCCAACTCGAAAAGCGCGTCGCCGACCGCACCGCCGAGTTGGAGCGCGCTCTCGCCAAAGTCAACGAGATCAACCAGCTCAAAGCCGATTTCGTCTCAAACATCTCGCACGAATTGCGCACGCCGCTGGCCCAGATCAAAGGCTACGTCCTGCTGCTCAACGACGGCACCCTCGGCAACCTCGACCCGGATCAGACCACTGCCGTCGTAGCCTCGGCGGCCGCCCTCGAACGGCTGGAACGACTCATCGACGACCTGATCCGCTTTGCCAGCGCCGCCCGCGACCAATTGATCATCACGGTCGGCGATTTCTGTCTTTCGGACCTCGTGCCCTCCACCCTTACGCGCTCTGCGCCCAAAGCCATCAAGAGCAACATCTCGCTCGAAAGCCGCCTGCCCAATGAGCCGGTTTTTGCGCGAGGCGATTCGGAAAAACTGAGTTGGGTGTTGTTTCAGTTAGTGGACAACGCCATCAAATTCACGCCCAACGGCGGATACGTCACCGTGTCAGTCACCCCCGTGCCGGAACGGGCTGCGGTGGCCGTCTCGGTGACCGACACTGGCATCGGCATCCCCGCCGACCGCATGGGTGAGCTGTTTCAACCGTTCCATCAATTGGACGGCTCGGCCACCCGGCGCTACGGAGGCACCGGGCTGGGGTTGGCTCTCATCGAGCAAATCATTCGCGCCCACAAGACCGAGATCAAGGTGCAGAGCCAGGTCGGTCGCGGCAGCACGTTCTCCTTTGATCTGCCTCTCGGGCATTCATAGCTTGCCGGCAATGCGGAGCCTATCATGAGCATGGAATACGACGCCAAAGGGAAAGTCTTTACCCACATCGTCCACAAGAACGCCATCTACGTCCGCATTCAGACAGTCACCCATCAGATCACCGGCGAAATCTACCTCACGCAAGATCAGCGCATCAAGGACGAGCTGGAGTTTGCGGAGAAATTCATCGCCGTCACCTCGGCTCGCGTGCTGGGGGCGGACGGCCAACCGGTCTACGAAGCGCCCTTCATCACCCTCAACCGCGATCAAATCGTCTGGCTCGCGATCGAGGACCAACCCAGTTAGATCATCCCTGCCATGTCGCTACGAAACCGGCTCACCCAAACCAATAAAGAGTCGCAGCCCCAGCCCGAGGCCGCGGCGCCCGCGCCACCGTCGCCCGCCGCCGCCGCGCCGCGCGCCGAGCCTGCCCGCCCGCGCCCCGGCGACCTGTCCGAGGACGACCACAACCGCCTGAAGAAATGGCTGCTCGGCAAGGTGGCCGGGGGGCTGGACGATCACGTCGACCTCAAGCGCACTCCGACGACGATTCAAATGCTGCGCGACCGCTTCAACCTTGCGTACGGGCAGGCCAACATCAGCTTGCCCACCGATACCGTCGAAACCCTCTTCAACGCAATCGTGGATGAAATCGTGGGCTTCGGCCCCATCGAAAGATTGCTCAACGACCCCACGATCACCGAAGTAATGGTCAACGGCCCCAAGCAGATCTACATCGAGCGCGCCGGCAAGCTCCTCGTATCCGACGTGTCCTTCGAGGACGACGACCACGTAATGCGCATTGTGGATCGCATCCTGCGGCCGCTGGGTCGCCGCGTGGATCGCAAGCTGCCCATGGCCGATGCCCGCCTGCCCGATGGCAGCCGCGTCAACGTCATCATCCCGCCCAGCGCCATCGACGGCCCGGTGGTCACGATCCGCAAGTTCTCCGCCAAAAAGCTCACCGTCGAAGACCTCATTGCCTTCGGCTCGATGACCTCCCAGATCGCCGATTTCCTGCGCGCCTGCGTCGTCTCGCGGCTCAACATCGTCGTCTCCGGCGGCACCGGTTCCGGCAAAACCACCCTGCTTAATGTCCTCTCCGGCATGATCCCGGAAGACGAACGGGTGATCACGCTGGAAGACTCTGCCGAACTGCAATTGGGACAACCGCACGTGGTGCGGCTGGAGGCCCGCCCGGCCGACCCCGACGGCACCGGGGCCGTGACCATCCGCGATCTGGTGAAGAACTCGCTCCGCATGCGCCCGGAGCGCATCGTGGTCGGCGAAATCCGCGGCGGCGAAGCCATTGACATGCTGCAGGCGATGAACACCGGCCACGATGGATCGCTGACCACCCTGCACGCCAACAGCCCGCGCGAAGCCATTGGCCGCATTGAAACCATGTCGCTCATGGGCGGGCTGGAAATCCCGCTCAAAGTCATCCGCGAGCAAATTGCCAAAGCGGTGGACCTCATTGTGCAGCAGGCTCGCCTCACCGACGGTTCGCGCAAAATCACCTACGTCACCGAGGGGAGCGGCATGGAAGGCGAGTCGGTGGTGACGCAGGATATTTTTAAGTACGACGAAACTCTGGGCGCCAATGGCAAGCCGCTTGGCATGAAGCCCACCGGTCTGCGGCCCTTCTTCACCCCGCGGCTCGAATCCCACGGCTTCAAACTGCCGCCCGAAATCTTTGGCGCCTCGGCGGCCGAAATGCTTCTGCAAAACCGCCGCCGCTAGCGGTTCGCGCCCCCATGCTATAATCTTTTGAAGATGCTACCCTCGCGGAGTTTCAATGGCTGACAAAAAATCTTTGGCCCTACGCGCCAAAATCATCGGCGTCCTGCTGCGCGATGCGCGGTTGGCGGCAGGCAGGAATCTCAAAGAGTGCGGGGCCGTTTTGGGCCTCACCTCGGGCGCTTATTCGGCATACGAGCTTGGCAAAAAAGCCCTGGCCTTGCCGGAACTGGAGCTGCTGGCTTATTACCTCGACACGCCGCTCAAGCATTTTTGGAGCGACGACGTCAAAAGCGAAAAGGTTGAACGGGCCAGCGAGGTGAACACGGCGGAGTTGATCAAACTGCGGCAGCGCATCATCGGCGCAGAATTGCGGCAGGCGCGGCAGGCCAAGGGCTTGTCGCAAAAGGAACTTGCCAGCGCGGTGGGAGTGCCCCCCAGTCGGATCAAGGCTTACGAGTTCGGCCGGCATCCCATCCCCATCCCCGAATTGGAAACCATGGGCTGGGTGCTCGGCCTCACCGTTGACCACTTTTTTGAAAAGCAGGGGCCGGTGGGCGAATGGGATATCCAACGCCGGGCCTTCGAACACTTCCAGCACCTCCCGCCCGAGATGCAGGAGTTTATCGGGCGGCCGGCCAACGAATCCTTCCTGCGCATTGCCATGCACCTCTCGGACCTGTCCACCGCTAAACTGCGCGCCCTCGCCGAGGGCTTGCTCGACATCACCTATTAATGCCCGCCGCCGACCTGCACAACCAGGCCCTCGCCCAATACCAAAAAGCTCAACACGCTCAGGCCGCCGCGCTGTTTCGGCAGGCAGCCGAGGCCTATCGCGCCGAGAACCAACCCGCGCTCGCCGCCGAAATGCAAAACAACTACGGCGTGGCCTGCCGCGCTCAAAAAAATTACGCCGCCGCACTCTCCGCCATCGAGGCTGCCATCAGTCAACTGCGCGCCCTCGGCGATGCCCGCCGCGTGGCGCACGCCCTCGGCAACCTGGGCAGCGTGCTGCTCGAAACCGGCGACCTCCCCCGCGCCGCCGAGGCCCTCAACGAATCGCTTGCCCTGCTCGACCCGCGAACAGAAAAAGCCGCCCGCTCCGAAGTGCTGCGCGTGCTCGGAGAGGTGCGGCTAAGGCAGGGCAAGCATTTGGAAGGGATGGCCGATTTTGACGCCGGTTTGCGCGACGCCGAAAAGCTCAGCCCGCAGCAGCGGTGGCTGAAGCAGTTGCTCGACCGGCCGCTGAAAATGCTCGGAAGAAAATAGCGCCGCGACGCCGCCGAGGCGGGTGCGGCCCGCTTGGATGATTCCGATGGCCGCTCACCCGGCGAGCGCAACCGCCGCCACCACCCAACCCCCGCAAGTCAGGCCAACTCATCCCACAATGGCTCGGGCACGCCGCGCTGCTTGTTTTCGTAGCGGGCCATGACGAACAGCACGTCCGAGAGCCGATTGAGGTAAGCGGCAACAAACGGCCCCACGGCTTCGATACGTGAGAGCGCAATCACTTCACGCTCGGCGTTGCGGCAGGCGGTGCGGGCCACGTGCAAGTGCGCCGCGCCCACTGCACCGCCGGGCAGCACAAAATTCGCCAGCGGGCCGACCTCGGTGTTCAGTTCATTAATAAGATCTTCAAGTCGCTCGACATGCCGGGCTTCGATGAGCGGCGCTTTGAATTCGGCTTTGTCTTCTTCGAGGAAGCACAGGTCGGAGCCGAGGTGGAATAGTTCATTTTGAATAATGGGCAGCGCCTCGGCCAGGCGCGGGCTGAGGCCGTGCGCCAGCGCCACGCCAATTTGCGAGTTCAATTCGTCCACCAGTCCATAGGCGCTCACGCGCAGTGAATCTTTGGGCACACGTTGGCCGCCGCCGAGGCCGGTGGTGCCGTCGTCGCCCTTGCGGGTATAAAGTTTCGTCAGTCGTGGCATTTGTGTTTCCGTTGCAGGCGGGTGGCTCCGGCGATCAGACCCCGGCTAACACCCAGGGCGTGCCGCGTTGGGGATGAGCCAACACGCTAATGGGCACATCATACACTGTGCTGAGGCTGTGCGCGGTGAGCACCTCGGCGGGCGTGCCGATGGCGCACAGTTGGCCGTTGGAGAGCAGCGCCACCCGATCGGCGTATTGCGCGGCCAGGTTCAGGTCGTGCATCGCCACCAGCACGGCCCGTTGATCGGTTTGGGCCAGCCCCCGCACAAGGCTGAGGATACTGGCCTGATATTTGAGATCGAGGTGGGAGGTCGGCTCGTCCATGAGCAGGATGGGGGCCGCCTGTGCCAATGCCCGCGCAATGAGCACCCGCTGCTGCTCGCCGCCCGAAAGCTCGCCGATGTGACGCGAGGCCAGTTCAGCGGTGCAGGTGCGGTTCATGGCGGCCCACGCAATCCGACGGTCGGCCTCGGTTTCGCGGCCCAACCAACCAAGGTGCGCAGTGCGGCCCATGAGCACGGTGTCCCACGCGGTGAAGGCCTCGGGCAAGCGCACAGCCTGCGGCACCACGGCCACGCGACGGGCGCGCTGTTCGGGCGGCAGCCGGTGCAAGTCCACACCACCCACCGTGGCCCGGCCCTGCGCCGGGGCCAGTGCGCCGCTGGCCGCATGAATGAGCGTGGACTTGCCCGCCCCGTTGGGGCCGATGAGGGCCAGCACTTCGCCGGGGCGCACGCTGAGGCCCACGCCGCGCAGAGCCACGCGCGAGCCGTAGTGAATGAAAAGAGAGTCGAGGATAAGCATAGGAGTCACCAGAATGTTTGTTGTTTCGCCCGGCGCAGCAGCCACAAAA
>ORJL010597418.1_pt1 | contig 13142 bp, 12 predicted proteins | sample 1779941 | NCBI WGS metagenome assembly ORJL01 (sample SAMEA104232317, study PRJEB22302) | groundwater metagenome | biome: forest; feature: aquifer; material: groundwater | place: USA | collected 2011-08-07 | depth 5.8 m
CCACGGCAAGCGGATGGCAAAGGAAGTCTTCTTAGCTCTGCCCAAGACCCTTCTCGGGTTCGGGTGCGCCACCAACGGCCGTGACCCGGAGTCCGTAGCTCACTAGTGGCCCGTCAGCCCGTGGGTTTGTCCGAATCCACCTGAGGCGGACGCCAAGGGCGGGGTGGTAGGGCACCAATGCAGATTAGGTGCTCGGATTATGCAATAGGCAATTGTCGAATACGCTTCGAAGAGAAGTCACCGGAGGACGACGTATTAGCCTCAGGCGACACCGTCAATGGAGGTAAAGCATGCGAATACTGGTCACCGGACACCTAGGGTACATCGGGGTCGTTATGGTACCGATGCTACTGGAAAGAGGGCACCAGGTCATAGGTCTAGACAGCGACCTTTACAACTCATGCTCGTTTGGCGAATTCACTCCCCAGGTTTATTGTATCAAAAGGGACATCCGTGACGTTCAGCCCTCCGATCTCGATGGCATCGACGCGGTTGTGCACCTGGCGGGACTCTCCAACGATCCCCTGGGTAACCTCAACCCCGACCTAACCTATGCGATCAACCATTCCGCTTCGGTGCGTCTGGCCAAATTGGCAAAGGAGATGAGGGTACAGCGCTTCGTCTTCTCATCATCGTGCAGCACTTATGGTGCGGCTGGCGATGAGATGTTGACCGAGGAAGCACCGTTCAACCCTGTCACGCCTTACGGTAATTCTAAGGTTCTGGTGGAGCAAGACGTGGCGAAGCTTGCCGACGAAAGTTTCAGCCCAACCTTTTTACGCAACGCCACGGCATACGGTGTATCGCCACGCATGCGCTTCGACATCGTGCTGAACAATCTCATGGCATGGGCATGTGCGACTGGACGCATCCTGATCAAGAGCGATGGAACCCCTTGGCGTCCCATTGTGCACATTAGGGACATTGCGCGCGCCTTCATCGCGGTGCTCGAAGCTCCTCGAGAGATAGTCCACAATCAGGCCTTCAACGTCGGCATCAATGAGGATAACTACCGCATTCACGAGCTGGCAGAAATCGTCAAGGAGACAGTGCCAGGATGCAAAATCGAGTACGCAAAAGATGGGGGGCCCGACAAGAGGAACTACCGCGTCAATTTCGGTAAGCTGCCCAAGACGCTGCCGGAATTTCGACCCGCGTGGAACGCTCGACTCGGAGCCGGTGAGCTCTATGCGGCCTACCAACAGGTGGGCGTCAAGGTGGAGGATTTCGAAGGGCCCCGGTACAAACGAATCGACCACATCAACCTGTTGCTCAATAGTGGGCAGTTGGACCGGACACTACGATTTCGGAGGCTGCCCGCCGCCGGCCAACATCTTGGTCTTGCCGGGGCTGAAATCCAGCAACGAGAAAGCCGTACGAGGAATCGCTGATGCTGGCTAACAACACCGAGAAGCTGAACCATTGTCATCCCAAGACACGGGGTCGATGCCGATTCTGCGCGACCCACTTACGGCATACCTTCGTCGATCTAGGGATGTCGCCACTATGTGAGAGCTATGTGGGGCCGGAGCAGCTGAACCAGATGGAGGCATTCTACCCTCTGCATGTGTTCGTCTGCGAGCGCTGCTTCCTGGTGCAGTTGGAAGAGTACGTGCAGCCGGAGCAGATATTCACCGAATACGCCTACTTCTCATCCTTTTCCGACACCTGGCTGAAGCACGCCTCGGACTTTACCACGATGGCCGTCGAGCGATTCCATCTGGATCAGACAAGTCAGGTGGTGGAAATCGCAAGCAATGACGGATACCTGCTCCAGTATTTCGTCACGCGCTCGATCCCTTCCCTGGGAATCGAGCCGGCGGTAAACGTGGCCAGAGAGGCTATAAAGAAGAATGTGCCGACGCGCATAGCGTTCTTTGGGACTGAAACCGCGCGAGAGCTGGCGAATGAAGGCAAGCAGGCAGACCTGCTGATCGGCAACAACGTGCTGGCGCAGGTTCCCGACCTGAACGATTTCGTCGAAGGAATGAGCATCCTCCTCAAGCCCCACGGGACGATTACCGCGGAATTCCCCCACCTCATGCGTTTGATGGCAGAGAATCAGTTCGACACCATTTACCACGAGCATTTTTCGTACTTCGGGATTGCTACGATTGAGCGGATCTTCACCGCCCATGGCCTCACGATCTTCGACGTGGAAGAGCTACCAACCCACGGTGGATCCCTTAGGATCTATGCCTGTCACAGTGGGAATGTCGCTGGAGCCATCGGCGAGCGGGTGGTTCAGCTCCGGGCACTAGAATATGAGTCCGGGTTTGCGCAATTGGACACTTACCGGTCCTTTGAGGAACAGGTCAGGGAAACGAAGCGCAAGTTGCTCGATTTCCTCATCGAAGCGAAACGAGCAGGCAAGAAGGTGGCAGGATATGGTGCCCCTGGCAAAGGCAACACGCTATTGAACTACTGTGGCATCCGCACCGACTTCCTCGACTTCACCGTGGATTGCAATCCCTTCAAGCAGGGTAAGTACCTGCCGGGGACCCATATTCCGATCTTCCATCCAGACAAGATCGAAGAGACAAGGCCGGACTTCCTCCTGATTCTACCGTGGAACATTAAGGATGAGATTATGCGCCAAAACGCGTTTGTTCGGGACTGGGGTGGGCAATTCGTGGTCCCAATTCCAGAAGTCACGGTGTATTCCTGATGGTCTTTATCGAAACGAAGTTGAAAGGAGCCTTCATAATCGAGATCCAGCCATTGGAGGATGAACGAGGCTTCTTCGCTCGCTCATGGTGCCAACGGGAGTTCACGGAGCACGGCCTGGACTCGAGACTGGCGCAATGCAGTATCTCATTCAACAGCAAGAAGGGCACTCTGCGTGGCATGCATTACCAGCTTCCTCCATTCGCGGAGTCGAAGCTGGCGAGGTGTACCAGAGGGGCTATCTACGACGTCATTATCGATCTCCGACCCGATTCCCCGACGTTTTTGCAGTGGCTCGCTACCATACTCAGCTCGGAGAATCACAATATGCTCTACGTCCCAAAAGGGTGCGCCCACGGCTTCCTCACACTGGAGGATGATACAGAGGTCTTTTACCAGATGTCCGAGTTCTACACTCCCGAACATGCGAGAGGGCTTCGGTGGAATGATCCCTTGTTCGCGATTGAGTGGCCGTGCGCCGTGAGCTGCATTTCTCAGAAGGACAGGGCACATCCCGACACCAGGCACTCGGAGTTCGAGGCCTTATCCTTTGGTGAGGCTCTCGACACATGATCGGCTTGGGCAAGCGTCTAGCTGAGACTAGTCCATCAGGCCGGGAGAATGCGGTTGAGGGCTTCTTCCGGCTGAAGATCGGGCTACTCGGACCATACGGTTTTGGCAATCTGGGGGATGCGGCAATTCAACAGGCCGTGATCGAAAATATTCACAAACATTGCCCCGGAGCGGAGATTCACGGCTTCTCGCTAAATCCTGACGACACCCGAAGACGTCACGGAATCCCCTGTTTTCCGTTTTCTATAGACAGAACGGGAGAAAACTTTGATGGCCTCATTGGAAAGGTCCCCACCAAACTCAGGCTCCACGTTGCTTGTCGTCTTGTCGTTGCCTTGTGCAAAGAGATACTGCTAGTTGCTCGCTCGATCAGATACCTCAGGGGGTTCGATCTGTTGATCGTCTCCGGAGGCGGCCAGCTCGACGACTATTGGGGGGGTGCGGCGCACCACCCCTTGACTCTTCTCAGATGGGCTTTGGTCGCAAAGGCAGTGGGAGCGCGAGTGCTGTTTATGAGCGTAGGCGCTGGACCCATTGACTCAAATCTGAGCAAGCGGTTTATCAAGCTCGCCCTCTCTCTGGCCCGGTATCGCTCATACCGAGATGAGGCCTCAAAGAAGCTAATTGTGGCCATTGGATTCCGTTCAGATGATCCTGTTTATCCGGATCTTGCTTTCAGCCTGAGATCACTTGGGACGAGTGTGCCTACCTGTCAGATCAGCTCACGACCGCTTATCGGCATTGGCCCGATGACCTATTTTGACCCGCGAATATGGCCGGAGCGAGATCAAAGTGTGTATGCAGCGTATCTCAGTAAACTGGCACAATTTTCGGTCTGGCTGATCAGACGCGGCTATCCGATCGCGCTCTTTCCCGGCGAGCTTGTGCACGATCGACTCGTGATCGATGATCTCAGGGATATTCTCTCGAGGGAGCTAAATGCCACCGAGCTAAGTAATATCACCGACAAGCCAATCGTGACCGTTGACCAACTGATGGATCAGCTGCTGCTAGCCGATATTGTGATTGCTTCTCGTTTCCACGGTGTTCTGCTGGCGTTGCTCGTCGGCAAGCCCGTGCTCGCGCTTTCCTACCATTCCAAGATCGACCTGCTCATGGAGGATACCGGCCAGTCGGAGTATTGCTTGCCAATCCACTCCTTCGACATCGAAATGTTGAAGCAGCTGTTTTGCAAGCTGGAAGCGAATGCCCCAACCATCGGGGAGCAGCTGAAATCCAGAGTAGGTGAGTATAGGAGTACGTTAGAAGAGCAATATGTCCGAGTGTTCAAGGGAGATTGACTTCGCCTCCATCGGTGGCGAAATGCACCGTTTGATAACTCAGTTGTTTCCAATCTGTCGCAGCATAACCGGAGATGGTCTTAGGGAAACTCTTAACCTGCTGCGGCAACACATTCCGTTGGACATTCATGATGTGCCTACCGGCACGGCGGTCTTCGACTGGGAAGTGCCACGAGAATGGAACGTCCGTGATGCCTACGTCAGGGATACTCAGGGCAAGAAGGTAATCGACTTCCAGCAATCGAATCTGCACCTGATCAGTTATAGCATACCCATCCACAAGACAATGCCCCTGGCCGAATTGAAAGAGCACCTCTTCTCTCTACCCGATAGGCCCGATTGGGTACCTTACCGGACGGCTTACTACAGCGAATATTGGGGATTCTGCCTCAGCCACAACGTCCTGGAAAGCCTGGCAGATGGAGACTACGAGGTTTGTATCGACACCACGCTAGAGTCAGGGAGCTTGACTTATGGGGAGTACTTTCTTGGAGGACAACTGCCGGACGAGGTGCTGGTTTCTTGTCACTGCTGCCACCCCTCATTGGGCAACGACAACTTGTCGGGCATTGCACTTATGGTCTTTCTTGCTCAACACCTCGCCACCTGTTCTCTCCGGTACTCCTACCGCTTCCTGTTTATCCCAGGCACCATCGGGCCGATCACCTGGCTGCAGTGCAACGAGCGCCACGTTGACAAAATCAAGCATGGTCTGGTCGTGGCGTGCGTCGGAGACCCCGGAAAGTGCACGTACAAGAAGAGCCGTCGAGGAGACGCGGAAATCGATCGCACCGTCGCACATGTCCTGAAGCACTCCGGCCAAGACTATGACATCGAGGACTTCTCCCCGTATGGCTACGATGAGCGACAGTATTGCTCCCCCGGCTTCGACCTCCCGGTGGGGAGCCTGACCAGGACGCCGCACGGTCGCTATCCCGAATACCATACTTCGGCCGACAACTTGGGCCTGGTGCGGCCAGAATACTTGGCCGACTCGTTCGAAAGATACGTGGCCGTCATAAGCACCCTGGAGCACAACAGGAAATACCGCAACACCAACCCGAAATGCGAACCCCAGTTGGGAAAACGCGGGCTGTACGGGGCTTTCGGGGGCAGAAAAGACACCGATCAGTTCGAGCTTGCAATGTTGTGGGTGCTTAACCTCTCAGATGGCAAGCATACGCTGCTGGACATCGCCGAACGCGCAGGTCTCGCGTTCACTACCGTCGCCACAGCCGCTGACGCCCTATTGACACACGGATTGTTGGTCGAGGCTCCAGATTAAGCCTTGTTCCACCGGTGATTTCCTGAGACGTCATCTTCATCTTCTGAGCATCGATCCCCGCCGGACACGCCGTCCTGTGACTGGGGCGCTGTCAATCCGGGGCCTTCGGGGGTGTCCCCCAAGAACTCCCTACTCTCATGCGGTGGGGAGGCGGGGCACCGAAACCAAATGGGTGCCATGATTGTGCACAAGTACCCCATCAGCCCGGGGACTTGTCCGAAGGATTCTCCGCCGCAGCGGAGTCTCGCAGAGCGGACCGTCCCACTTCACGGGCCTCCGACGCTCGGAGGACTCGTTCGGAGGGGGTGTCCCCGTAGTGGCGGACCGGCGTGTCCGCCTGGGGTGGGGCACCTATGCAAAATGGGTGTCCTGGTTGTGCACTAGGTCAACGGCTAAAAGAGAGAACGAGATGCGCTTCGGAAGAGGAAATGGAATGAACTTCGACCAATCTAAATGTCTGCAGCAGAAAAGCCATGCCTTGATTCCCGGGGGCTGCCACACGTACGCCAAAGGCGACGATCAATACCCTGAGCTCGCCCCGGCGTTCCTGGCACGTGGCCAAGGCTGCCGTGTGTGGGATGTGGATGGCAATCAGTTCATCGAATACGGAATGGGGCTGCGGGCGGTGACACTTGGACACGCCTATCCTCCAGTGGTCGAAGCAGCGCACCGGCAAATGCTCCTGGGGATAAACTTCACGCGCCCAGCTCCAATCGAAGTGGAGTGTGCCGAAACGCTACTGCGCCTGGTCGACGGGAGCCGAATGGCAAAGTTCGCAAAGAACGGCTCGGACGTTACCACGGCCGCTGTAAAACTGGCCCGCGCGCATACGGGCAGGGACAAGGTCGCGATCTGTGCCGACCACCCTTTCTTTTCCGTCGACGACTGGTTCATCGGCAGCACGGAGATGTCCTCGGGCATACCATCGGCGATTCAGAGGCTTACCGTGAAGTTCCGTTTCAACGATCTCTCCAGCATCCAGGCACTATTCGACCGCCATCCAGGACAGATCGCTTGCCTCATAATGGAGCCAGAACGAACGGAACCCCCCGCCCACAACTTCCTCCACGCAGCCCAACAGATTTGTCACAAGTACGGCGCTCTCTTCATCTTAGACGAAATTATCACCGGGTTTCGCCTTTACCTCGGAGGGGCACAGCAACGATATGACGTAGTGCCAGACCTGTCGACGTTTGGTAAGGCCATGGGCAACGGGTTCGCCATCTCCGCGCTGGTAGGCAAGAAGGAGATTATGGAGCTAGGCGGGCTCTATCACGATCGAGAGCGCGTGTTCCTGCTTTCCACGACCTATGGCGCAGAGAATCACGCTTTGGCCGCGACGATCGAGACGATGAGCATCTACGAGCGCGAAAACGTCGTGGAGTACCTGTATCGGCAGGGAGAGCGATTGGCTAGCGGTATCGTCAGGGCCGTGGCGGAGCACCATCTAAATGGCTACTTCGGAGTGAATGGACCGCCATCCAACCTGATCTACTTCACCCGTGACCAGCACCAAAAGCCCTCCCAGCCCTTCCGAACCTTGTTCCTCCAAGAGATGCTGCGGCGCGGCATTATTGCCCCTTCTTTGGTCGTCAGCTTCTCCCACCGCGACGAGGACATCGATCGGACGATCGAGGCGGCAGCCGAATCCCTGGCCGTCTATCGCAAGGCCCTGGACGAGGGCATCGAGCGATATCTAGTCGGCCGCCCCGTGAGACCGGTTACCAGAAGGTTCAACTGAGCGAAGGCTCAACGGAACGAGGAGGCAGCCCGTGAAAGTTGTGCTGTTCTGCGGGGGGCTGGGGACGCGCCTTAGAGAGTACTCCGAGACGATACCAAAGCCGATGGTCGAAATCGGCGGCCGGCCCATCATCTGGCACTTGATGCGCTACTACGCCCATTTCGGGCACACCGAGTTTGTCCTGTGTCTTGGGTACCGCGGAGACGTCATCAAAAAGTACTTTATGTATAAGGCTGGCCCCACCGAGAATGTTGTCTCGAGCAACTGCTGCATGGTGCTTCGGCTCACTACGCCAGACATGCATGGGTGGATCGTCAACCTGGTGGACACAGGTGAAAACTCCAATATTGGACAACGCCTGTTGGCCGTGCGCGACTATATTGGCGACGACGAGGTCTTCATGGCCAACTATAGCGACGGCTTGACGGACCTCGATCTTGACCTTTATGTCGAACACTTCTTCCGACAAAAGAGAATCGCGAGTTTCCTGTGTGTGAAGCCGTCGCAGTCTTTCCACGTAGTGGATGTCGACTGCGATGGCCAGGTAAGACAGCTTCAGCCGGTAGGTAAATCTGACCTCTGGATCAACGGCGGCTACTTTATCTTCAAGAGAGACATTTTCGACTACATATGTCACGGGGAAGAGCTCGTACAAGAGCCCTTCTACAAGCTCATCGCCAAGGGGGAGCTAGTGGCCTACCGCAATCCCGGATTCTGGGCCTGCATGGATACGCTAAAAGAGAAGAAGATGTTTGACGAAATGTATGCCTGCGGGGATACGCCGTGGGCGGTGTGGGAGGCTAGCTCAAACGGTGCTCACGAGAGACCTCAACTCGAAAAAGGAAGTTCCACATCCCCTGCCGTGCCGGAGCATTCTCGCTCCACTTAGCGCCAGAGCCAGAACGCGGGCGATGATCTAAGGAGAACTATGCTTGGCCTATCCTTCCACCCTGGGCGAGAAGCACGGGTGAACGTGTTATGCATCGGCGCCCACAGCGACGATATCGAAATCGGTTGTGGAGGTACCGTTCTAAGGCTCATCGACGAATGCGACAGCCTAATCATCTGCTGGATCGTATTTGGCGCCGACGAGCGTCGAAAGGCGGAAGCGTTGGCGAGCGCTAATGGCTTCCTGAAGTCGGTACAAGAGAAAACCGTTCGAATCGAGAGTTTCAGGGATGGCTTTTTCCCCTACCTCGGAAGTGAGATCAAGACTTATTTCGAGGAGCTGAAACGAGAAGTAGATCCCGACATAATTTTCACGCACTACCGCAATGATTTGCATCAAGACCATCGACTCATCAGCGACCTTACCTGGAATACCTTTCGAGATCATCTAATACTGGAGTACGAGATTCCAAAGTACGACGGTGATCTCGGAACACCGAACTTCTTCGTCCACTTGGACGAATCTCTTTCTCGGCGCAAATCTGAGCTGGTTCTTAACCATTTTGAATCGCAGAGGGGCAGAGATTGGTTCACGGAAGATACCTTTCTCGCGCTGCTAAGGATGCGTGGCGTTGAGTCGAGGTCACCTGGCCGATACGCCGAGGCTTTTCACTGCCGGAAAATGGTATTTCGCAGTTTGGCCACTACCAGCTCGTGAATGTGAGGAACATTAGTCGTGTCGAGACCCAATAGAGAACTCATAGCCGCCCAGTTCTCGGACGGTCGATCCTACGCCCGACTGTATAGCGGGATATCTTCAAAGGCGCACCTCTTCTCGATGCGTCTGAAGCGAGTTTATGAGTTGCTAGACAACCCCGGCCAGATAAGAGCGCTAGACGTGGGTTGTGGTCCGGGCATGCCAGCGGAGTTTTTCACAACTCAGGGCGGTGAGTATTTCGGGTTTGACTTGTCGGAGGCGATGATTAATGAATGCCGGACCAGGTTGTCAGGAAGCGCATCTGTCCATTTGTCGATAGGCAGAATGGACGAATTGCCTTTTCCAAGCAATGCCTTCGATCTCGTTATGTGCTTAGGTGCAATTGAGTATTCGGAAGACGCGGAGCCAGTAATCGGCGAGTTTGCGCGAGTGTTGAGGACCGACGGTCTACTCTTGCTCTCCATGCTAAACAAACATAGCCCCTATGCAATCTGGGAAACACAGGTATATCGAGGGGCATTGCTCAATCGGCTCAGCGTACTGCTGAAGCGCGGTATTTCGAGGGAACCTTGCCTCAAGTTGATTCCAGAGCAGGAGGTGATCGAACTACTTGCCCGAAATCATCTGAATTCCTTGGATGTGGTCTACTACGACTTCAATCTCTGCCTAGCGCCTCTGGATCGCGCTTTTCCAGGACTGGCGATTTCCATCGCCCGAAGCCTCGAATTCCTTTGCCGGAGCAAGTTGAAGGCGCTGGGCACCGGGTTTATTGTAAAGGCCACGAAAGTTAACGCTGAGATGGGCCAACCAATGCCAACGCCACAAGTGTGCCTACCCTAAACTTTCAGGTGATGCTATTGTGAAAGTTACCTGGTTTGACCCTTGGCATCCAGCCCTTGGCGAGGCGCTGGAAGTTCTGCCTGAGGCAGATAGTTGTCCTCACGAATTATACAGCCTGCTGATCCAGAATCCCGGCCCCACTAGAAAACGGACGGCGCTGATCACGGACCAAGGGATACCCGTAGCGCTTGCAGCCATGCGTCAGGTAGGACGGTATCGCTGGGAGCCGATAACACAATGGATAATTCCTGGTTTGGTGTTTCCGTCACGATCCGAATACCTGATTCCTGGACTCGAAGCCCTTGGCGTTGATGTCTCAGTCGCATGGTGGCGCATGGACAGCGCACCCCCTTCGAGCCGATTGATGAGAAGCCTGGAGTCCGCTCCCGTGCATAGGATGCGTTGTTCCGATGACTTTGAGCAGTACTGGCGCCAAACCAGGCACCTTAAGACCGTCCGTCAAAAGCGCGATCGCTGCAAGGAATTCACTCCGGCGATCAACTTACCCGGCTCAGCTGAATGGGTCATCAGGAACTGGGATACGAAATGGCGTGATGACCCGACAACTGTCAGCACCTCGTTGCTCGACAGGATTATGGTGGCTAAGGACCTGGAAAGCCGGGGGCAGCACCACACGCTAGTGTTACTGGATCGGGACAACCCCATCGCTGGCGTGACCGCCGTGGTGCATCGTAATGACTTGGTGGCTACAGTGATTTGCCGTGATCCTAAGTATGACTGGCACGGAGTTGGCTTTCGTCTCTTGGACTTGCTTTTCTACTTTGCCGTCGAGAACGGCTTTGACACAGTGGATATTGGCGGAGGGCAGGAATATAAGAAGAAGTTGGCGCCGGTATCAGGCGAGCGATGGTCGTTCAGGTTGTGCCCTGGTTACCTAAATGCGGCGAAGCGCGTTGCCAGTTCGGCGCATACAGCACAGCGGCATGTAACTAATTGGCTCAAGCGCAGATAGACTTAAACATACTGAGGCCGTGCCCGCAATCACCTCGAATAAGACATTTCGTATTGAGTCGCTCCAATTCACGCGAATTCGCCAGAGCCTAGGCGTTCGCATACTGCGAGGGAAGAATATGAGCCAGTTCAACAAAATTGCCACTTCAAGACCAAACGGCGATGGTGCCTCCCGCCTGGCAAACCGGATAACGGGACGTCTCTTAAGTAAGCCCTTGTTTGTACATGTGTATGTGCTTGCACTGAATTATGAAGATATGAAATCTTTGCCGCCTCCACCCATAGAATTGGAAATTCGGGAGGTTACTGAAAAGGATGATGGCGAAGTAGAAGCCTTAGCAGGGTTCCGCTTCTACGGCCAATCGAAGTCGGAGGTTCTGCAATACCTAGAGGCTGGGCAACGGTGCTGGGTAGCAAAACATGAAGATCAGGTGATCTGCTGCTCCTGGCGCGCGACCGGACATTACAGAGATTACTATTTCAAACGTCGCTTTGATCTCGCCGACAACGAGGAGTACCTACTGGGAGGCTGGACTTCGCCCGCATTCCGGGGGATGGGAATCTTTCCACACGTAATCGCAGCAGCCTGGCATGAGCGGTCCAAGAGCCATCCCGATTGGCGTGCAATTACCTTTATCAGGCCTAATAACCGGGCCTCTCTACAAACTGCTCACAAAATGGGTCTTAGCGTGGTCGGTCGAGTTGGATTCATCGAAGTATTCGGGATAAGGTTCCATTTCCTTCTAGGACGCGATGTTCTTCCAAAGACATCCAATCGTGTGTTCTTCAGGATTCTAGGTGAGAAGTCAGCTTGAGATTCTCAAACACCTTGGCGTGCAGGAGGAGTCACCCATAGTCAAAGGCGCCTAGATGGGGCATTTCCAATTATGGAGAGGGAGGCGAAAATGCTTCAGGGGCACAGATTCGGCTTGCTAGGGGGTCTCTCCGCGTTCGGCCTAATTGTTCTCGGAGCAATCCTGCTAAAAGGCTCTGATGCGGCTGTCAATCCGCAGAATGTCAGTCCGGCCGAACCCATGGTCAGGACCGGGTTGCTTCAGGCAAGTGGGCCCCTGCGGGTGAATCTAGCCAATCCCCGCTATTTCACCGACGACAGCGGTAGGGCCGTGTACTTGACAGGGTCTCACACTTGGGCAAGCTTCCAGGATGTTGGCTGGTCAGACCCACCTCCCATATTCGACTACGCAGCATATCTGGACTATCTGGAGGCAAACAACCACAACTTTTTCCACTTGTGGAGGTGGGAACAGGCTAAATGGGTTCCGTCTAGGGCTGAAGATATCTGGTTTGGTCCATTGCCTTACCCACGGCCCGGACCTGGGATAGCACTGGACGGAAAACCCAGGTTCGATCTGTCCGAGTTCGACCAGGCCTACTTCGATCGAATGCGGGAGAGGGTTATCCAGGCGGGCGAGCGAGGCATTTACGTTTCGATCAACCTGTTCAACGGGTTCAGCATTGACGACAAGGAACGGAGTGTAGGCCCGGGCAATGCATGGCCGGGACATCCGTACAACGCGCAGAACAACGTCAACGGGATCAATGGGGATGTCAACGGTAATGGCAAAGGCGAAGAAACGCATACTCTCCCGTTACCAGAAGTTCGTGCTCTCCAAGAAGCCTACGTGCGAAAGGTCGTTGACACAGTAAATGACCTCGATAACGTGCTGTATGAGATCAGCAAAGAGAGCCCATCAGATTCTCAGGACTGGCAGTACTACATCATCAACTACGTCAAGAGCTACGAAGCTACCAAAGCCAAGCAGCACCCGGTCGGGATGACCGTCGAGTATCCCCATGGCAGCAACGACGATTTATTCGCCAGTCCCGCCGACTGGATTTCTCCAAATAAGACTAGTGGGTATAGAGATGATCCCCCGCCCGCCGAAGGGAGTAAGGTGATCCTCTCAGACACAGACCATCTATGGGGCGTTGGCGGTGACCGGCAATGGGTATGGAAGAGCTTCACCAGGGGTCTCAATCCTGTATATATGGACTGCTACGACGGGTTCCTTTGTCCTGGTTGGGATCCCAAGGACCCTGCGGTGTTCAGTCTACTGCGCAATCTGGGGTATACCTTGAGCTACGCCAACCGGATGAACCTCGTGGAGATGACCCCGCGAGGGGATCTGGCCTCCA
>ORJL010968008.1_pt1 | contig 13142 bp, 11 predicted proteins | sample 1779941 | NCBI WGS metagenome assembly ORJL01 (sample SAMEA104232317, study PRJEB22302) | groundwater metagenome | biome: forest; feature: aquifer; material: groundwater | place: USA | collected 2011-08-07 | depth 5.8 m
CTCCTTCATCGGAGCAACACTCGGGTTTGGGCGGTTGGTTAGACCTTTCCATCTAGTTCTTTCGTTCTAAACTCTGGCGCTTTCGCCAGACCAGAGGGACTTTCACCCCCGATTTCGCACAGCTTCACCTGCAGCGCACCCGAATTTCGAGATTGCGGAGCCAGATTAGGACACTATCCGCGGAACCGTTCGCTCTCTTGCTCCTGATCATATTCTTGCTCTTGTTCGATCTTGGACAGAGAAGAGCGAGAGCAAGAGCAAGAGCAGCAGCAGGAGGACGCTGCCGGGTTCCAATTTATGGTGGCAAGATCACCTTTTCCCTGAATCATCCATCCCCTTCATCAGGCGATTGGAAAATCGCCCTCACCCGCAGGCTGGGAAGCCTGGGCTACGATCATTTGATTGGCGCCACGTGACCGTCGCCGTAGAGCACGTTTTTCGTTCCGTTCGTACTGCCCGGGTGGAAATTCTCATAATCGTACATGAGCCGGGCGCGTTCCGGCGTCATGGGCAATCCCGAAATCACTCCCGGCAGCTCGATCGGTTTGCCGTTGGCCGCGTAATTCCACTCGTAACTCGATCCCTCCTTCTCGAACCATTTGAACCGATCTTTGGGACAACGAAAAACGGCCACGACGCCGCCGACATTGTTTGAAAGCACATCCACAATCCGTGGCAGCGCGTTTGTTGAAGTCACCGGGGTGGTGGGACGCCGCTCCGCCGACGGCAACTTGCCTTCATGTTCGTCCGCGTAAATCGTGAGCGCGATTCCGAGTTGCCGGAGGTTGCTAATGCATTTCGTGTCGAGGGCCTTCCCCTTGGCGCGGTTGACTGCCGGCATCAACAGGCTCGCGAGAATCCCGATGATCCCAATCACGACGAGCAACTCGATCAGGGTGAAACCTTCCGGAAATCGGACAAAGCGTCGGCGCATAGATTTCATTGCTTCGGCGCTCGTTGTTGATTTTGGAGCCGGCGCCGGTCAGCGGCCACGCGCTGGTCCGGCGTCCCGTTCTTCAACCGGTTTTGTATCCGCTGGAGCAAGTCCGCCTGCGATGCTTGGGACGCTTGCGATGCCATCTCTTGCATCCTTTGTTGGCGCTCGGCCGGCGGAAGCGCTCGGATCTGTTCCATGGTCGCGATTTGCGCCTGCACCTTCTGGCGTTCGTCAGGCGTCATCGTGGCGAGGAACGCTTCAAGGTCGCGCTTTTGGGCCTCGGGGTTTTCTTCGGGCGCAATTGTCGGAGGTGGGACATTTCCATTTCGCGGCTCTCCATCCGGGCGTGCCACCACCACCGCGCGCAGCGGCTGGATGGCGTAAATCTTGTCCCATTTGCGGTGGACTTGCTTTGCCACTTGCGCGACGGCCCTCTCGAACGGCGCCTGTTCGAGCTTTAAATTGATCGTTCCGCCCGCGCCATCTTCAGGAATGACTTGAGCTTGGGAGAACCGGGAGAGCGCCAGAGCGGCGAACCCGAGGTCTTTGCTCTGGAATTGGGCCGAGACTAGTTTGTTAGCGGCTCGAACGGTGTTGCCGAAGCCATTTCCGCCGCCCCGCTGCCAGGCGGGGACATTTAGCACGGTCGACCAACCGCTGCCAGCGGCCGCGACGTCTCCCCGCACGACTTTGCGGAACGTGAGCCCGGCGGTGCGCCCGCGATAAATGGGATAGAGCGCCCTCCAGCGAGAGTCTGTTTGCAGGCCAATAATGCCGAGCACCTCCTCGAGCGGGACATTCCGGACATGGATCGTCACTTGTCCCGAAACATCCTTGTTCACGATAATGCGTTCCCAAGTTTGCCATTCGATTTTCGAAATCGCGCGGCGCACTTCCATGTTTCGGACGTTCAACGTAACGAGATTCGCGTGCGCCCGATAAGCTCGGTATCCACCCCAAGCCAGAGCTCCCGCGATCGTCACAGCCAGCACAACCTGGTAACGCTTCATAAATTTCTCCTGAACCAATTCGGTTACGCGAGAATCTCCTGAATGACCTTCCCATGAACATCAGTCAGGCGACGGTTAATTCCATTGTGATAAAAGGTCAGCTTCTCGTGATCGATTCCCAGCAAATGCAGAATGGTCGCGTGAAAATCATAAATCGTCACCGGATTTTCGCTCGCGAAATACCCGATCTCGTCCGACGCGCCGTAACTGAAGCCTTTCCTCAAGCCGGCCCCGGCCATGAAACAAGTAAACGCGTCGGGATGATGATCGCGTCCTGGGGAATTCAACCCTTGCGTCGCTGGCCCGCGGCCAAACTCGGTCGACCAAATCACGAGCGTGTCATCGAGCATGCCGCGTCGTTTCAAATCTTGAATGAGCGCTGCGACCGGCTTGTCCATCGTGGCGGCCTGCGTGAGGTGGTTCTCTTGCAGGTTTTCATGGCCATCCCAATTAATGCGCGGACTTCCAAACGCGCCCCCGTTGAACAACTGCACGAAGCGCACCCCCCGCTCGAGCAATCGCCGGGCAAGCAGACAGTTTCGCGCAAATCCCTTGTTGGTTTCGTCCTCAAGCCCGTAGAGCTTTTTGGTTTCGTCGGATTCGCCAGCGAGATCCACCGCCTCCGGAACGCTCAACTGCATTCGCGCGGCCAATTCGTAGGAGTGCAACCGCGCCGCAAAGGTCGCGTCGCCAGGATGGTTCTCGGCGTATTCACGATTCATCGCGGCGACCAGTTCCATGTCGGCCGCTCGCGCTTGCGGCGTGATATTCGCAGGGGTGCTCAAAGCAACGATGGGCTCACGGCCGCCAGTTCTAAACGCGACGCCTTGGTGGTTGGCAGGCAAAAAGCCCGCCGTCCAATTAATCGATCCGCCCGCTGGCAAACCCCGTGGATCGGGCAAAACGACGAAGGCAGGCAAACTGTCGTTCTCTGTCCCGAGGCCATAGCTGAGCCACGCGCCCATGCATGGAAATCCATTCATGGTGAACCCGGTGTTCATCTGGAAGGTGGCCGGGGTGTGATTGTTGCTTTTGGCAACCATCGAGTGAATGAAGGTCAGATCATCGACACACTCGGCCAGATGCGGGAACAACGAACTGATCCAATGGCCGGAGTCGCCCTGCTGCCGAAAGGCGAATGGGCTTTTCATGACCCGCCCTGGCTGGCCAAAAAATCCTTTGTTCTCTCCTTTGCCCTCGATCGTCTTGCCATGAAATTTTTCCAAGCCGGGTTTGTAATCGAATGTGTCGATATGACTGACGCCGCCGGCGCAAAAGATTTGGACGACCCGTTTTGCTCGAGGCAAGAAACGCGGCCCCGCGTTGGCGTTGGCAGAGGCCAGCGCTCCAACCGCGGTTTGCCGGCTGAGCAGCCAGGCTAGCGCGATTCCACCGATGCCGCCGGCGGAGTCCCACAGAAAATGCCGGCGTGACATGAGAGGGGGCAGCAGCGCAGGACCGACGTGGCGATCCGCCACTCCGGAGAGGGCAGCGGACGTTGAATGGCTTTTCGAACTCATGAGATGCTCAATTAACGTGCGGCTGGCACATCGGTATTACACACAACCGGCCATGAAGTTGCAGCGCAATGCGCGGGCTCGATAGCTGCCGACGCCAGGAGGCGGAGCGTGCGCCAGTTGCAACGTTTCGTCCGCCTCGTCACCTCGGCGGCTACAACAACGGCTACCTTCAAGCAGTTTGAAAGCGCGCCCCTCAGATTACTGCACATACAAAAATTCGGTGGAATTAAACAACGCCCAGCAGACGTGTGACAAGCCCCGCTCCCGCGCGGCGTCCAACGCCCGCTGCGATTCCCCCGGCCTAGGCAACCGGCCAAGCGCGAGCTGATAAACCCGAGCGACGGCCGCCGGCAAATCCGACGCATCATGCATTCCACGGCGGGCGAGCGCATTCGCCTGGCGTTGGACGAACGAATCGTTCATCAGCAACAGCGCTTGCAATGGCGTGGTCGTAACCCCGCGCCGCGGAGTCTTCACAGACGGGTCCGGACAATCGAACGCATCGAGCAGCGGTTCCTTCCCGGAATTAACATTCATGCGGTAAACCGTCCGGCGATGGAAGGCGGCGCCCTGCTTGTCGACCGGGAGGTAGGTCGACGAATTGAATTGGATCACGTCAAACGGCCGGAAGCTCGGACCGCCTGCGAAAAAATTGATTTCACCGCTGGCCGCAAGAATCGCATCGCGGATCGCTTCCGCCTCGAGGCGATGCGGGGAAAAACGCCCGAGCCATTGGTTGTCCGCGTCCAACTCAGCCGCGGCCCGATTGAGCTCCGAGGATTCGCGGTAAGTGGCGGAATTGACGATCAGCCGATGCAGCGCCTTCACGCTCCACCCGCTCCGGATGAATTCGCTCGCGAGCCAGTCCAACAATTCCGGATGACTCGGCGCAGCTCCGCTGTTTCCAAAATCATTCGGTGTGGCCACCAGTCCGCGGCCAAAATGATATTGCCAAATCCGGTTCACTATCACCCGCGGTGTTAACGGATTGCGAACGTCCGCCATCCAGTCGGCGAATTTCAACCGGCGCTGCGCTTCGGGCGCATCCGGGCGCAACCCAAAATCCGGCCGGAGTTCCGGAACACACGAAAGCGCCCCGGGCGCGACCTCTTCCTCGGGCGACTTCACATCGCCGCGTTTCAACCGGCGCGTCGGGGCGGGCTGCTCGCGAACTCCCATATAAGCGGCAGCCAGCGGTGGAATGTTTTTTAGGGTGTTTTGGTTCTGGTCGAGCTCAGCCGTGATCCGAGGACGCTCAGCCGCCGGCGCTGAGGCCAATTCCTTTTCGAGCCGAGCGATGCGCGCCTTCACTTCCTTTACTGCGCCGTCGCGCTGGCGGATTTCATCCGGCGTGGCGATGACGCCATCACCATGGCGGACTCCTTCGAAAACAGATTTGATCCGGTAATAATCTTCCTGCGGGATGGGATCGAACTTGTGCGCATGGCACCGAGCGCAATTGACCGTTAGCCCGATGAACGATTGGCAAACGACACTCACCAAATCCTCGAGCTCTTCTTCCCGGGTGATCGCGCGTTGAGTGGCGTTGGCTTGCTTGTTGCCCGCTTCATCCCACGCCCCGCAAACCAGCAAGCTCGTCGCCACCTTCAGCTCGGGCGTTGCTCCCAAAACATCGCCCGCGATCTGCTCGCGCACGAACCGATCGTACGGCTTGTCGCGATTGAAGCTGGCAATGACGTAATCGCGATACGGCCAGGCATTCTCCCGCAGCCGGTCGTACTCGAACCCTTGGCTCTCCGTGTAACGGACCACATCCAGCCAGTGGCGCGCCCAACGTTCGCCATAACGCGGTGAGCTGAGCAAGCGCTCGACGACTCTTTCCCACGCTCCAGCCGATTCGTCCGAAACAAACGCATCGATTTCTTCCGGCGCCGGCGGCAGCCCGATCAGGTCGAAGCTCAACCGCCGGATCAGGATTGCTTTGTTCGCTTCGGCGGCAGGGGTGAGTCCTTTTGCTTCGAGTTTGGCGAGGACAAAATGGTCGATCGGATTGCGGGGCCATCCCGTGTTCTTTACTTCCGGAATCGATGGCGATTTAACGGGTTGCAACGACCAGAGCTGGGCGTGGGCGGCGAAGGATGGGGAGCAGAGGAGAAACGCGGCAAGCAGTTGGCTCAATCTCGGAAATAGGAATGACAGCCGAGACCTCATGAGCAGTGAGGTTACGCATTGAGGCGCTTCTCTGCCAGCCGCGAATTAGGAACGCAGCCTTCAGGCTGCAGCCAAGGCATTGCACGAGGAACGCCGCCTTCAGGCTGCAGCCAAGGCATTGCACGAGGAACGCAGCCTTCAGGCTGCAGGCGAGGCATTGCACCGAAGACGGACGACTCATCTCAGCCCCGACAGCAAAAACAAATGCAACAAAACGTTTTTGCCTGGGTTATGTCTAATAGGCACAATCGGGGCCAGATTTGCTGCCGCGAAACGGCAACATCGAAAACGTGCGTATGAATAATTCCGGGGCAATCAATTCGGGTTCGGTTCATCCTCAACGCTTGGCCTTCACCCTGATCGAACTCCTGGTGGTCATTGGGATCATCGCCCTTCTCGCCGGGTTGCTCCTGCCGGCGCTCAGCCGAGCCAAACAACAGGCGAACCGCGTCAAGTGCACCAATCACCTGCGGCAACTCGGCTTGGCCCTGACGATGTATGCTGACGATCACCAGGGACAGTTCCCGCCGCGCCGGCAGAGAACCAACGCATGGATGATCACGCTGAAGCGTTATTACTCCGACCCGAAAATCTTGCGATGTCCGAACGACAGCTTCAGGTCCGATCGGAGTTACGTCATCAATGGCTGGAACGACTATTTCGAAACGATTTTAAGCCCACCGGACTACATCCGATATCAACGCTGGCTCTGGCCGGACGGCATGCGCGCCTCCGCCATTCCGAATCCGTCCGAGACGATTTCATTTGGGGAGAAGAAGAGCGCCTCCCGGCATGTGCACATGGATTTCAGCCAAGGAAAGGGAAATGACGTCGAACAAATCGAACACGGCCGGCATGGAGCTGGCGCCGGGAAGAAAAATGGGGGCGGATCTAATTTCGCTTTTGTCGACAACAGCGTGAGGTACCTCCCGTACGGCGGTTCATTAAACCCGGTAAATCTCTGGGCCGTGATGGACCAATGGCGGAATGCGCCGACAAAACTGTAGGACGGTGGGCGGTGCCACATAAAATTCGAAATTGAGGCCGCCTACTCGTTTTCCTCTGCCGCGGCAGATCGCCCGACTTGTTTGTCGATCCAGGCGATACGGGCTTGGATCCATTGTTTCAGCCAGCGAACTTCATCTTCGAACGACTCGCCAACGTAATAATTGCAGGTGATCTGCTCGCCCAGAATTGGCCAGCGCCGAAAATTGCGCTGCTGCGCTTCCTGCAACCGGGCGGCCATCTCATCGATGCGCGCCTTGATGTTCTTTGGATCGAACACGTCCTTGCGCAGCTCAAGCCACCGGGCGCGACAACGTTTTACGAACTCCGGATCTTCGCGCAACCGGAGGTACCATGAGATTTCGTTTGGCCGCAAATTGTGCCAGTACCAACCTTGCGGCTCGCCGCCGCCGTAGTAATTCGCGTTGCCGAACGAGCGATTCCAATCCCAAGGCGGTTCGGTCTTTATTTTACCGCCGCGGTCTTTGGTCAAAAACGAACTGTAACGAAACCCGTCCACGTTCTTGCTCGCCTCGATCAGCCAGTGCGCGTCGATGAACGAATCAACATCCAAGTAAGCCGCATAACCAGCGAGCGGATCTTTAAAGTTATTGCCGTAAAGCGCTGTTTCGAACGCGTTAAAATAACCGGCCAGCCACGCTCTCTGTTGCGGCGTGATCTCTTGCGCCTTCGGATAAACGAAAAAATAAGGGCCGCCCCGCCGGGTGTTAAAACGACTCTCGACGTGGTCCGCGTGATCCCGTTTGACAATGTACCCGCCCGTGATCTGCGGCTCGGACTGATCCTGCGCTTCTAATTTTGCGACATTCACGCGGTCTTTGCCCCGCTTGATTTTTTCCATGAGCACGTAAACGCCGGCGTAGTCACGCATCGAAACCGGACCGGCGGAAGCAGTGACGAAGAGTTCGACAAATCGAGTGCGTGGCGCGTAACGGCCCATCGCCCGCGCCAGGTCGAACGCGAGCGCGTCGCGCATCAAGGATTTGTCCTCGAACGGCGCGTAGAACACCCAATCCTCACCCGGCGGCAACCCCAGCAAGGCGACTTTGGTTTGGTTCGTTTGGCGGTCGACCGTGTGGAACGTGTACGATCGTTTCGGCAGGTTGAGTGTCGTGCTGCCGCGCAAGTGGATCGTTCCCAATCCAGCATAAGCCGGTTTCGCGGCGAGAGCTGCGCGTCCATCCACAGCATCGAAGAATTCCGCGCGAACCACCGCTTGGGCCTGCTTCGACATCGGCCGGCCGGATGTCTGGATCACCACAATCGGCAGGTTAGAAGTGAAATTCGTCGCGGATTCATCGCGCAGCGGGTTGCGAAACAAACCGCTCGGCACGGGCATCGGCTGGCGAAACATTTGTTGCCGCCGGAAATCGTGAGAAGAGTCGTGGAAAACTAACTTGGCGAAAATCACCAACCCGAGCAGCGTGATCGCGATGCCGAAACCGGAAGGCCGTCTTTTCATCACCACCATGCGTTCGTCGGACTCGGCGCAGCGGCCCAAAACGGATCGCTCTCCGGTTTGGTCGGGAACTTGTAGCCTTCTGCGTGAGTATCGCCGAACAGCATTGTCACTAAACTTTTGCCACGATAATTGTGCCAAACACTCCGGGTGTTATCCCAACCGCGGTTGTAATGCCAGATCCAATCTCCCAGGAGAATCTTATTGGACGGGCTCGTGGCAATCTCGGAAGCTTTCATCGATTGGCCATTGTAAGCCGTGCGGCTCGCGCCCTTGTCGCCAAAGACCCGTTTCACCCGCATAAAATCAATCGCCCACTCGATCAAGTAGCTCGTGCCATACTGCCCATAGCAGTTCGTGCAGTTGATCCCGACGAACCGCGTCCCGTCCACATCACCGCGATCGGCCGGACAATGAAAAATTTCACGCGAGCCTTGATACCGAAAAAGCGGCCGGTTGGTTTCGGCCACAAAGAAATCGTAACGCCCGTCCTTTCCGCCGAGCGCGTTCCAATCCGGACAGATCGGCATCACGTCGTTGAAGTCGTCGGTATAAATCATCAGCGCAATCCCGATTTGATGCGCGTTGCTGATGCACTTGGTTTGTTTGGCTTTCGATTTCGCCCGCGCCAAAGCCGGCAACAGCATGCCCGCAAGAATCGCGATGATCGCGATGACCACGAGCAGCTCGATCAGCGTAAAAGCAATGGAACTGAAATTATGGCGGGCAGTTGCTGGCTTCATAAGATGGCAATTAAAGTGGCGCAGCGGAAGAGCCGGGCCGAAATTCCGCGTTGTTAAACATCAGCATGAAGTTGGGGAACTTTCGGATGCTCCAATCGGGCCAAATCGAAGTCAAGCCCGGATTGGCCGGGTTGATCAATTTGGAATCAGACTAAAGAACGTTCCAACCGTGAGCCGCGATAACCGTACGAACGATCGTTCGCCGACGTTCGGCAGTGATGCTGCCTCGCAGGCGCTTCAGTTCGGTCCGCGGGACCGCATAGATACAATCGCATTGCTTCTCCTCTTGCGTGCCGCCGCTGCTCGGAGGGCTTTGAAGGCAGCCCGACCGACCTGGTCCGCTTGCGCATCCTCAGTTCCGTAAATAGCCTCCAGCTGGGCCGGAGTGAGCGGCGGCGGAGTCAAATAATCCAGGTCCAACTGTTCCCATCCGGCGGAGGGCCTCACGAACAACTTCGCCTTGATTGTTGAAACGGCCTGATCTAAGGAGGCGTTCGACGTACCGCTGTTGTTCTTTTGCCAATGCGTATCCCATGTCGCTGGCACGCTAGGACAACTAATGGAGAAATGCAATGCCCTCTACTCTACCCGCACGCGGTAAAACCGCTGGGCTGCCGTTGCCGCATCGTCCGTCGCTGTCACCGACGTCCCGTCTCCTGGAAAATCCACCACAACTCGCCAGACGGCGTCCGTTAACGACTCCTTCGATTCGAGAACGTACCTTCGGCCCGCCACGGTTTGAACCCGCAGTGAAAATCGACTGCCGTTCTTCGCGATCGAACTCAACCGAAGCGGAACGGACAGCGCATCGCCGAGCAGACGGGCCAAGCCAGGACGCGGCGCGCCGTTGACATGCTTAAACGACCCAGCAACGAGAACATTTCCATCGCCTTGAATGGTCATCGCCGAAACCGCGCCATCGAGCTCGGCATGATGCGAGTCCGCTTGGCCATCTTTCCCGAGCCAATAAATTTGTGTCGAAGGACTGGATTGCGCCTGAATGGCTGCAATGATCCGCCCTGCCGCATCCACAGCCAATGCAGAAAGAACGCGGTTCGATGAGACTTCTGCGACGAAATTATGGTCGACAGAACCATCAGGATTCAAGCGCCAGGGTCCCGAAGTCGCCGACATCCTTCCACCAAAGACAATGTGGCCGTCAGCTTCCACTGCAATCCTGAGAGAGCAGCAGTTCGGCCTTTGGCTGGAGTCTACAAACGCTTTGTCCCTCGAGCCGTCAGCATTCAATCGATAGAAAGCTGGCTTGACGCGCCCATCCAAGATCCCTTGCTCCAACGGTTCATAACCGGCGGCGAGAATCTTACCGTCCGGTTGTATCGCAATGGCGTCAACCGCCGTAAACGGCCAGGAGTAACTGTCGAAGGAAGGGTCGATGGCTCCGTCCCTCCCGATACGGGCCAGTCCTGGAACGTGAACGAAGTCCTTGGCCCAACCATAAACCTCCACGAATAACCGTTGATCACTCTGCAAACCCAAAGCTCGCAAGGTCGTCCAGCGGTTGCTGGACGCAGCCTGAAAGGTTTCATCCAGCAAACCCTCGGGCGAAAAGCGCGCGATTAGGAAACGAGAGACGCCGTCGATCGCAGTGAACAAGCCCGAAACTACAGGCCGGTCACCCTCTTGTAACAGCACGGAAGAAACTTGAGCATTGGTTTGATAGCTCGAGGGAAGAGAAAACGCTGCGACATGGAACGTTTTATCGACAGTGCCATCCGAGTTCAGCCGAAGCAACGCTTGGTTCGTTCCGACGCTCGATCTATCAAATCTTCCCCCAACCAAAATTTTGCCCGAACGGAGCGACGCCGCTGCGTAAACGGAATTTGTCGGGTCAATCTCTGGAAAAAAATCAAGGTCCACTGCCCCCAACGCCCTCGTGTATTCCACAGAAAGTGTGGCATTGCTGCTGAGGATGGAGCCTTGCGGGTTGGTCGCGATAAATGAGTACGTTCCAGAATTCTCCGGACGCACATTTCGCAAGGTGAGATCAGAGTTCGTCGCGCCGGGCATCGGTGTTCCATTAAATAACCACTGGTACGTTGTGGTCACATAACTGAACACGCGCGGCGAAAAGGAAACTGTTTGGCCACCGCGCGCGGTTTGATCGATCGGTTGGGCTGTGACGATAGGAACCGCTGGGACCGGATCTCCACCGAACAGCCGCACAATCGAGGCGTACGATTGGCCCTTAAATTTATTAAACCGCCCAGCAGCCAGAACTTTTCCATCGGGTTGCAATCCGATCGCGAGGACTTGCGATAAACCAGGCCGATCACCGACGACGTCAGTCAAATCGAAACTTTGATCAAGGGCTCCATCCTGGAACAGCCGCGCGATGCCGTTACCCCAGCGAACAAGGATTTTTCCGTCCGACTGCACGACCGACGGAACGGGGAAATGCGCTGAAACTTGCGCTGGAGGCTGAAAAGTCTGATCAACGAGACCCTCAGGAGTTAACCGAATCAACCGAGTCTGGTCCGTCCCAGCTTGGCCGACGGGCAAGAGCAGTTTCAAACCGGCGCCAGTTTGTTGTCCCACCAACACGCCCGTGCTGTACCAGGATTTATCCGGCCAAGTGAATCCAAGATCCCAGCTTCCATCCGACTTAACGCTGCCTACGCCGCCGATCGGGTGCCAAGTAAAGGGATCATAGAAGGGATCAAAATACCCCGCGTAGATGATCCGTTGGTCTGGAAGCGGAACTAAACTTGTTACCTGGACAAACGATTCGGCCCACCACGCCATTTTTACGGGCTGAAATGTCGCATCGACTGAGCCATCGCTGTTCAATCGGGCGGTTCCGGCAGTGGCCGTTCCCAATTCGAAGGGCCGGGGAAGCCCGAACGAACCGCCGACAACCAATTTTCCGTCAGCCTGGAACGCAAGCGCATAGACCCCGGCAAACCAAGACCCCGTATTCATCGGCACCAACCCAGGTGCAAATTCCGGGTCCAGCGTCCCATCCGCATTGAGGCGAACGAGGTTCGCGCGAGCGACGGCTCCAAAATTTGTAAACGTTCCGCCCAGGAGAATCTTGCCGTCAGGAAGAGGAACAATCGCTCGAACTGGTCCGTCGTAATAATCCACCGGCAATTGAGCGCCTGGATCGAACGCCTCATCCAAAGACCCGTCCCGGTGCAGCCGTGCAATTCCATTTCGAGGGACGTGATCGAACTCACTAAATTTTCCCGCCACGAGCACGTTTCCGTCTCGATCCAATGCGATCGTATGAATCCAGTGAAACCCATCCGCCACCACACCGCCATGCGGATCGAACGACGGATCGATCGTGCCGGGCAAACCCTCGATCGCCCCATACGAAGCCGCGCAGAAGCTGGCGGCGATGACAACGATTCGAATTAAATTCCGTAATTTCATTTCGCTGAGCTGACCGGCGGTGTTCCGTGTTGTTTGGGTGTGAAATCCAACGGAAGAATGCGAAGCCGAAGCTGCGGTTTCTGCAAACAGAGCCGAACAGGTTCCAAACAAAGCACTGAAAAACCCGGCCAGCAAGGGGAAATCGTGATGAATCGGGGACCCATGTTGGGGGAACTGTCCTGTAGTCCTCGGGCGCATTCGGAGCACGAACCGAGGCTGCAGCCTGAAAGCGACCTGAAGGCCGCGTTCCTGACGATCGAACTGACGCGATGCATCTCTTCCGGAACACAGCGTTTACGCTGTAGGAGAGACCACTCATGGAAAGCTCTCATGCAAAATATTGCATGCACACCGGTCATGAACTTGGCGGATCGGGCGCGCACTTTTGGTGCAGACGGGGACGAGCTGTCCCCGTCCCGGAATGGCTCGGTTCATGGGGAAGGCCCCCTGCAATGGCTGCAGGCATTGAAACCATGAACGTTTGTCACGCGGACAAGCTGTCCGCGCTCCTGGAATGCTCCGGTTCATGCAAAGGTGCCGTCGTTTCACAAGGCCCCAGTGGTACCACGAAGCGCTACTCAGAACGTTGGTCTTACTGAGTCCCCTGCCAAATTGGGATGCAGGTGCGTCCGGATTTGGTTTGCCAAATCTGGATGCACGTGCGCCTGGATTTGGCAGCGGGTCGTTGCACCGTGGATGGCCGGTGTGCCCGCAACATTTTGGATGACGACCTCTCCTTGGCGCCGTGTGCGTTGGAGCTCGTGCATGCTCCTCGTCGGCTCGCCCGTAGCCTCGCCCCACCGGATGAAGTTGGTGCATGCTCCTGGTCGGCGCATCGGTAGCCTCGCCCCACCCAGGGTGCAAGTTTTGGTTGCAGAG
>ORJL010387732.1_pt1 | contig 13141 bp, 5 predicted proteins | sample 1779941 | NCBI WGS metagenome assembly ORJL01 (sample SAMEA104232317, study PRJEB22302) | groundwater metagenome | biome: forest; feature: aquifer; material: groundwater | place: USA | collected 2011-08-07 | depth 5.8 m
AGGACCGCCCAGGCGGGCGGTCCGGAAGCAGCGCGACAGAAGAGGGCGCCAGTCGGGCGGTCCGGAGGCGGCGCGATAGAAGAGGGGAGCAACGAAGCCGGCGACCCAAAGCGCCGAGCAGATGGGCCGGTGGGTTGCGGGGGCCGGTACCGAGACCAGTGCGGCGCCCGCGAAGCCCCGTCACCGCGTGAGCCCCATGCCGAGCGAGTTGACGCACTGCCGGGAATGCCGCAAGCCGATCCCGGAGGGGCAGATCACCTGCCCTTCCTGCAGCACCCCCATCCTCGGCCAACTCGCCGCCGGGTCGACGAGGCCCGGGACCGCCGGCCAGGCCACCGGCATCCCTGAACTCTTGCCCGCGGCGTTCCTCCCCGGCACGGTGGTCGACGAGAAGTACGAGGTGCGGGATCGGCTCGGCGCCGGCGGGTTCGGCGAAGTCTACCGGGTCCACCACCGGATCCTCCGGCGCGACCTCGCGCTCAAGACCCTCCACCCGGCCCTGATCGACAATTCCCAGGTCCGAGAACGGTTTTTCCGCGAGGCGCAAGTCCTCATGGACCTGTCGCACCCCAACATCGTCACGATGCGCGACGTCGGGGAATGGCGCGGACACCTCTTTCTGGTCATGGACTTCTGCGCCGGTGAAACGCTCGCGCGCATGCTCGCGCGCCAAAAACGACTTTCGGCCCGCGTGGCCGTCTCGATCGCTCTGCCGGTGCTGCGCGCGCTCGAGTACGCCCATGAACGCGGCGTGGTCCACCGCGACCTCAAGCCCGCCAATTTCGTCCTCGCCCCGAAGGGCGCCCCCGACGGCCTGCCCGACGTGAAGGTGCTCGACTTCGGCATCGCCAAGGTGCTCCACGAGGAGCGGACCGGCGACGCCTCGGCGCTGACTTCCGCCGGGGTCGCGATCGGAACCGTGGCCTATATGAGCCCCGAGCAGGCCACCGGCGCCCAGGTCGACGCCCGGGCGGACCTCTACTCCCTCGGCGTCGTCCTCTACGAGATGGTCGCCGGCCACGTGCCCTTCGAATCGCCGGATATGACCCAGATGTTCAAGATGATCCTGATGGATTCCCCGCCTCCGCTGACGCGCCTGAACGTCCACCCGGACCTCCCCGGGTTCGAGCGGCTCGTGCAACGCGCGCTGGCCAAGTCGCCCGACGGGCGCCCGGGCTCCGCATCGGAGATGGCCCGCGATCTCGAGGCCCTGCTGAGAGCGCCGACGCCCAGACCGCGATATGGCGCCGCACTCGCTGCCGGAGCCCTGCTCTGCACGATCGCCGGAGGAGCAATCGCCTGGCTCACCTCCGACCCCGGTCCCGCGAACGGGGATCCGCCCGGCAACGACCCGCGCGTGGATCGGCCGGGCAACCATCCGCCGAACCCGGCCGGCAATACCCCGGTGGCCCCCGCCAAGGTTCCCCCGGCCGACCCGGTCGCGATTCCCCAACTCGGGAACGGCCTCGTCCATCCGCAGGGGGTGGTGGATGTGGTCTATCATCCGGACGGAACCTGCCTCGCCTCCGGCTGCCAGGACGGCAGCGTGCGGGTGTGGGATCTCGCCACCGGGTCGGCCCGCACCGCCGCCAAGGGGCACACGGGAGAAGTCACTTCGATCGACTGGAGCAGCGACGGCAGCCTGATCGCCTCGGCCGGGCGAGATCGCAAAGTGCGCCTGTGGTCCGCGGACGGGCAGGAGCTGCACACGTTCCCCCCGCTCGAAGCGGAGGTCCTGTGCGTTTCCTTCCATCCCGATGGCAAGACCCTCGCCGCCTCGGCCGACGACGGGCACATCGTCCTCTGGGACGTTCCCGACCGCAAGCTCATCGAGGTGCTCGAAGGGTACCACCTGCGCGCCGTGCCCGCGATCGCGTTCTCTCCGGACGGCATGGTGTTCGCCTCAGCCGGGATCGATGGCAACATCCGGATCTGGAACTCCGGCACGCGCCGACCCATCGGAATGATCCTCGGCGTGCGCCGTCCGGTCGTCCACCTCACCTGGTTCGATTCCGGCCGGTCGCTCGGCTCGTCGGGCTTCGACGGATTCGTCCGGATCTGGAAGCTGCCGCAACGCGAGCAGGAGCGTGCGATCTACCACGGAGTCGTGCAGTGTACGGGTCACGCAGTGCGCCGCGACGGCAAGCTCCTGGCCTCGGCCGGCAAGGACCAGAAGATCCGGCTCTGGGACCGGGAGTCCGGATCGTGCCTCGCGGTTCTCGATGGGGCCAAGGCGCAAGTCCTCGACATGGAGTTCAGCCCCGACGGAACGCGGCTGGCCGCCGCCGGCCTCGATCGCGAAGTCCGATTCTGGGATGTGAGCGGACGCTGAGTTCCGGTGGAAAGCTCTGCCCCGACAGCGTCGTCCGCCGCGAACCCGAATCCCCCCGGGGACTCGCGCCTTTCCCGCCGGGGCCGGCCGGCCCGGGCCTCCTCCGAAAGCCAGAGCGCCTACCGGGCCTCGGCCGGCGACCCTCTCCTCACCCGCCCGCGCGCCCCGCTCCAGGATGTGCGCAGGCGTGGTCCGCCAGTCCACTGCACTCGCCTCCCCGCGAAACCGTCGCATCCCCTTCGGCGCGCGCTCGCGGCCATGGCGTCCCGACCGCGACTCCAGCGCGTTCATTGCCTATTCCCTGGGTAGGATGGAGTACAGAGCCAAAGGGGGACAAGATGAAGGAAAACCGAAAGCCCCGAGATTCGATGGCCGGACCGCGGCATGCGGAAGGCGTCTGGTTGCGCGCCCTGCTGGCCGTGGCTGCGCTCCTGCGCAAGGCGCAAGTGGCCTGCCCGGGAAAGCCCGCCCATCTCGCGCTTGCCGCCGTGCAAGTCCAAGTCGATGCGTTGCGGGCCGAGAACGAGCTTCTGCGTGCCCGGCTGCGGCGCGCCGAGCATCCACCGGCGTACCGCGCGTGGGAGCGCCTGCGCATCCTCTGGCATCGGGCGCGCTACGGCCTCTCCATCCGGGAAGTCGCTCGCCGATTCGTCGTGAGCCGCGCAACCGTGCTGCAGTGGCTCGGAGCGGTCCGCAAAAGGGCGCGCGGTCTCGTCCGAGGTGCGACGCCGATGCGCCGCGCCAAGGAGGCGGCCGACGAGCTCGTGCGGCTCTTGCGCTGGGCGCACCCGGCCTGGGGCACGAAGCGCATCGCCCAACTGCTCGTGCTCCTCGGCCTGAAGGTCTCGCGCTCGGGCGTCCAGCGAACGCTCCGCCGCGGTCCCACCCGTCCGAAGAAGCCCAAAGCGGTCGCCGGCACTCGCCGCAATGTTCACGGCATCCGCGCCAAGAGTCCTCACCACGTCTGGCTGATCGACGTGACGACCGTACGCTGCCTCCTGGGCTGCGTCGAATTCCGGGTAGCTGCGGTGGTGGATGCCTTCTCGCGCTCCGTCATCGCGATCGGCGTTGCCGAAACCGAGCCGACCGCAGAGTGGATGTGGCGCCTCCTCGCTCGCGCGGTTCGCGCGGCGGGGCGGGCGCCGCGACATCTCATCACCGACCGTGGGGTGCAGTTCAGAGCGAAGCATTTCCAACTCGGCATCGAGCGTCTGGGCATCCGCCATCGATTCGGCAGGATCGGCTCCTCCCGCAGCATCGCCCTGATCGAACGCATGTGGCGCTCGCTGAAGACCGAGATCGGCACCTCGGCGCTCTTGATCGGCGAATGCGCGGGACTCCAGCGTCTCGCAGGCCGGTGGGCGACCTGGTTCAACCGCCATCGTCCTCACCAGGGACTCGGCGGTTGCACCCCGGATCAGGTCCGCGCCGCCATTGCCAAGCCGCTCAAGCCGCGATCGCGCAAGCCAATCGCACTCCGGTACCGTCTCGAGCGCACGTACCTCGCCGGGGACGAGCCCTGCCCGTGTACGCGCTCGGACGCGTGGCGTAGCCGGCTGTCCCGGGCTCGTCGCCGGGGGAGCATGTCAGAGACGCTCCGTTCGCACATGCCCATCGACTCCCGTTCGTGCTCCGTCCACTGGACGCTACCGCTCTCGAAGCGAGCTGAGTCGACAGGCCAGCCCCCGGCGATGGCGATTCGCGGATCGCTACGCGGTGGCCTCCCGGATCCGGGCCACTACAGGGGGTACTGCTTGGCGTCACGCGCGCGACCAAGAGGGCGGCTTCGCGATGCTCTGGCGAGGGACAAGGCTGCGCGTCCAAACCTAAATCTTAAAGACACGACCCCTATCCCCACGCCCCCTATCCGGGCATCGTCGACCGGCCAGCCATGGCTGACGATTTCGCGGATCGCTCCGCGGTGGCCTCCCGAATCCGGGCCACTACAGATCATTGCGCGGTGGCCTCCTGGATCCGGGCCACTACAAGCAATCTCTTCTACTTCTTGCGCTGCTGAGTCTCCTTCAGCCAGGCCTTTCGCGAGGCGTCGCGCTCCTCCGCCGTCATCTTGGCGGGATCCACGCCCTTCCTCCGCACGGACTCGGACCACTCTAGATCTCGCTGTGCGTTCGGTCTGAGATGGCGCAGGTTGAATTCCGCCTGTAAGGCCGCGTCGGTGGAAGGGTATTCGTGAAGGACTCGCTCGAGAATCACCTTAGCTCCAGGGGAATGGCCGAAATGCCAACCTGTTCCCTTCCCGTCAAGACGCTCGGCTTGATCTTGCATCCAGTACGCCACGCTAACGAGAACGTCCCCGGAGAGACGGGTCGGCCGACGATTCGGATTCCAAGGGCCGTCCATGGGATCACCCCAGCCGTTGGTGACCTCGAAGTCCGGATCAAGGCGAGTTTCGGCCCACCTGAACAGATCCAGCTTCGACATCGTGTATTCGATCGCCTTGCGGACTCCCTCTTCATCTGGCGGGCGCGAACCGTTGAGAGCCTTCCCGTAAAGATTGCCACCAAGAAGTCGATGGGCATAGGCTCGCTGCCAGCGACCCGCAGCGACTCCATCTTCCGTGAGAAGCGGTTCAAGGAGCTTGTTGGCCCTATCCCAGCGATCAAGGCCTTCTCGTTCGCACTCCAGCATCGCCTTGATTAGGATCACAGCAAGGGCCGTCGTGGTGGCAGGATATCTGGTAATGATGGAATCGAGAGCCAGCAAGCGACTCTGGCGTAGAGCCTCGAATTCTTCGCGTGTTGGCTCACTTTCAAATCCGCTCCCCAGACAGGACTGGCCGAGCGAGAGCAATTCCTTGTGAGCCGCATCATCCCACCGGTACGCGTCGCGTCCCTGGCCATGTACGAGCGTGGGCGCGAGAACGATGGCTAGAAGAGCGCCTTGACCAAATCGTACGAGGAAATGGTGACTCTGAAGTCGCACGAGCGATTCTCCGGCCCACTAGGGCGGAATGGGCCAGTCTGCGCGGATGACCTTCTCTATCCTGTGGTGTCCCTCCCTCTTGTCGTAGTACAAGTAGAAGTGATTCGCGGGGTCCGGATGGGAAGTGTCAATTCCGCAGGAATGGTATCCACCGTGCTTCTCGCTGACCTCCCCTGGATCATGAAGAGTTGTTTCGGTTGCGATATTCGAATTGATCCAAGCGCGAATAATGGCATCTCCGTCGCCGGCAGCACGGAGGTCACCGTACCGAACCATGAACTCCGCGATGATGGTCGCTGTGAAGTCCTTCACTCCAAAGTGGTTGTCTGCAGGGGATCCGTCGTTGTAGCCCAGGATCAACTTGCACCCGCTACGTGCAAGCTCCTGTCCGGGGAACCCACGGAAATCACTTCTCCCATTGAAGTTCCCGATGTCCGCCACGGAACAACCCGAAATGACAGCCAAGTCGAGATCCTTGCTCCACTCGCCGGTGAGCGCCACAACGAGCATGAGCGGAGACTTTCCCTTCGCATCGAATGTGAACGCCGCCGCGTTATGCACCCCGTGTCCGGAGTAGTAGAAGATGTCCGCCTGATTGCGAACCTTCCATGGCAGTGGGTCGTAGAGGTAGCCGCCGCTCCCCTCAGCGTACTTCAGAAACAGATGCTCGACGCCGGCCGAGGCTACGAAGAGATCGTTCGGAGGTGCGGGATCGACGACTGGAGATTGAGGTTGGTCGGCTTTACTGATGGAGACGATATTGCCGTCGCTGCGCAGGGCCTCTACGTGACCTCGCTCCTCGGTGAAGCCAAGATCGATGGCTCGCTTGCGGAATTCCCTGCCGTCGGCGAAACTGCTAGCGTCATCGGCCGCAAAGTCGTAGATGGCGAATTCACCCAGGTCATCCGCTATGTCCTTCACGAAAAGACCTTGATTGATCAGAGCGAGCTCAGGGAACACGCCTCGATACTCCCAAATGCCCGGCTGGATTTCCTTCCGTTCCTTGTTCAGTATCAGGCTAATCGTCGAGGACCCGCTTCGCGACGTGCTTGCCTCGATCGTGAGCTGTGCCGGCGGAGAGGATGTTTCGCGGAGCATGCGGATCATGAGCCGGGCCGGCCTTTGGATGACCTTCGACCATGGAGTAGGCGGCCACTCAACTGCGCCCTCTGCCACATCGGGGTCCACAATTGCCAGAGGCTCCAACCCCTTGGCCCTGAGGTGTTCGCTCTCCTTGCTAAATGCCATCCGAATGCTCACGAACCCTTGATTCGATCCACGAACCGATCTCGTTCCTGTGGCCACGCTCTCGAGGAGTATCGGATCGCCGGGTGGGGCCTCGGGATCTCGGTCCGGCTCGGGGAGCCCCGTGATCGCACGCTCCGTTGTTTGTCCGGAGACCGTCGTAAAGAAGGCGCTACGGAGCAGCTCGAATCGTTCGGGTGCGGGTTGTTCCGCTGCTACCGGAACTTCGATCCGACGTTTGACGGGCGGCTGGGCACCAACCAGGGGCACGAACTCCGCGCCGCACTCGTCGAGACCCACGATGAGCGCGGTCTTTCCCGATCCACCCCCGACTGGCAGGCGCGCTTCAACATGGTACTTGGTTGCGGTCGATGCACTTGATTCGGTGCGCGCTAGCAATACCGCCGACGCCGTGACGAAAACCCCGGAAGAGTCAAGTCTGACCACCCTCGCCTCCGCCCCCGCGTAAACGAGCAGCTCCGAATGAACCACACCCGAGACGCTCCCATCCGGCGAGACGCGGGCCACATTCATTCCGATCGCGCGCGGGGTCGGTTGCGAGATCGGCGTGAATTCCAGGATCAGCTTCTCCCGCTTCCCGACGGTCTTGGTGAATATCGATCCGCCCGACGATCCCGGCAGCCCCGCGTCCCGGATGCTGGTGCAGGGGTGGCCGGGTGGTTTGCACGTGTCGTGGATCGAAATGAACCAGCCCGACACCAGCGGCTCCGCCAGACCCGGAGCCGCCCCGAGCAGCTTCTCCGGTTGAATCGTCACCCGGATCGGATGGTCTGCCGTCGCTACCTTGCCGTTGTCACTCGTCGCTCCGTCGGCGGTCACGATCGAAGGCGTGCGCGCGTCGGGGTCGTCCACGACTCGCGCCACCCGGCCCACGACGGGTTTGAAGAAAGAGACTGCCGGCAGGTCCGGAAACTCGGAGGATTTCGCGGTCATGGACCAAGCCCCCGCCCGCAACGGCACGACGCACCAGATCACCAAGCCGTCCTCGTCGGTCTGACCCGAGAGCGGCGAGAGGTAGACGTCACTGTCGGGAACCGCCGCCGCGCCGTCCACGCTGATTTCGAGGGCGATCGCTGAATGCGGGATCGCCACCGGCACACCTTCGTGCATCCGAACCAGCGTGGCGGCCATGCTGAGCTCGCCCGAGCCGACCAGCGCCTCGGCGATGGCCGTGGTGCTCACGGAGCCGGCCCCGAAGAGAGGGGTCTCCGCCGTTTCCGTGAAGTACGCCGATCCAACCATTCCTCCGAGGGACACCTTGATCCGCTGCGGTCCCGGCGTCGGCGCGAGAATATACCGCACGGCCGCCCGACCCGAAGCGTCGGTCACGGTCGAGAACCCGGGCGCCTCCACCACGAAGCCGCCCGCAGCTTCGGGCTCCCAGATCGTGACACCTCCCGCGATCACTTCGTCGCCCGCGTTCTCGTCGTGCGCCTCCACCAGGAGAATCTCCCCAGCACCTGCCCGGAAGATGCCCGGCAGATTGGGGCTCGCCGTGAGCGCTCCCTCGAGGCATCGCCCCATCGGCCCGAATTGGCCGTCGCCGCCGATCACATCGATCCGGAGCTTCGGCGGGACGAAGGCCGGGGGCGCTTCGGTCCCGCTCAAGACGAATCGGGACTCGGCTCGCGCGACATTCGCCGCACCGTCGACCACCTCGACGACGAGAAGGTTCTCGCCGAGGAGAAGGAACACCGGATCGCCCGTCCTCGGACGATACACGAAGAAGTCCCCGTCGCGCGTGAAGCGATCCGCCATCTCGTGGTCGTTGAGCTTCGCGCTCGCGAGGGCGACTCCGTGCAGATCCGTGGCGAACACCCGGAACTCTACCAGGATCGTCGCGATCGTCGACCCGTCGGCGGGGCTTTCGATCGCCACGAACGGCCGGACCGTGTCCACCGTGAACCGCCGCACGCGCTCGACCATCCGGCCCGCGCGGTCCGCAAACGAGCCGCGATACTCGTGCTCCCCATCCGCCAGCGACTGCTCGGGCGGCGCCTGAACCACCGCACCGGTCGCGCCCAGCGCGGCTTCCGCGGTCACGTCGCGCCCATCCTCGAAGAGGCGCACTGCGTCAAGGTCGATCCCCGACGCGAAGCCATTCCCCAGCGGGTCGCTGTACGCAACCACCACCATCGGCCGATCGCTGTTCACGTACGCCCCCTCGGCCGGCGATTCGAACTCCGCCACCGGGTCCGTCAGGTCCACGCCGACGAAGTCCACCCGCTCCGCGAGATTCCCGCGGACGTCGGCCACCCGCACCCTGACCTCATGATCCCCTTCGGCGAGGACGAGATCCAGCACGATCTCCTTGTCGTCGCGAATCGTCGCCGACCCGGTGCGGTCGACCCCGTCCACCAGGACCACCACGCTGTCCGGATCCACATCCGTCAGGAAGTCGCTGTATTGATAATGTAGGCGCACGTCGCCCACCGGCAGGTAACGCACCGGCGACAGCTTCACGATCGTCGGCGGATCGGCGTCCAGCCCCTGGATCCGCTGCTGCGCCTGCTTGAATTCGCGGATCGCATCGGCATAGCGCCCGCCGGCCAGCGCAGCCACGCCTGCGTCATAGTACCCGCGCACCCGAACCACATCCGGGTGCCCCGCGCCCAGCGTCGCTTCCAGGTGGGCCAGGCGCACCCGGATGATGTCGCGCGTCAGCAGCGCCAGCCCTTCGGCCAGCGGCTGGGCGTCCGGCTCCAGCGGAATCGCCAGCTCGAGCTTGCGCGCGGCCTGGAACAGCTTCTCGAAGCCCGCGACCAGATTGCCTTCGCGCAGCTTGTCCAGTGCTCCATTATTTGCCCGGCCTCCGTTGTTCCCGATCAGCAAATCGAGCGCGTCCTGGAGTATCGGCAGCGCCGCCGCAGGAGTCGCGGGATCCGCGATCAGCGCCTGCAACCGCGTCACGATGTCCTCGAAGCCGGCTTCCAGCGAAAGAATGCGGAACGCGCGGTCCAACACGGTCCGGTGGGCGACCTGGTCCTCGACTTCGAGCCGCAGGAGGTGGTCGCCGAACGCCAGCGTGTCGAGCGCGAGCGTGTCTCCGAGCGCGAGCACGCGCGCCGCGGGTGTGCCCGGGTCGAGCGACAAGCGCACCACCAGCGGCAGCGCGGACGGCGCCACCGATCCGGACGCCGGGAAGAACGGCGGATCGATCGCCTCGCCGGCCAGCAGCAGCGACTCCAGATAGAGGTAGCCGCCGGCCGGCACATCGAGCCGGCCCACCGGCGCCGTGTTGTCGACCAGGAAGGGACCGTCCGAGCGGTCGACGCCCGAGAGCGGGACGCCGCCCGACCCGGGAATGCCGCCCGACCCGTCGTCCGCGGCTTCGGCGCGCAGGCGGTAGCCGGCTCCGTCGGGCAACGCGCGCGTGTCGAAGCGCAGCTCGCCGACGGCCGGCAGGCCCTCGTCGAGGAGGACCTCGCCCGCCAGCGGGGGCGCGCCCGCGGAGCCCGCGGCTTGCTCGATCCACAGACGCACGAGCAGCGGATCGCCGTCCGGGTCGGCACCGGTCCACTTCGCGAGCGCGTCGGCACCGGAAAGTCTCTCGCCGCCGTTGGGCGCCAGCACCGCGCTTCCCGGCGTGCGATTGACGTTTTCCACCACCACGTGCACGACCGCGCCGTCCATCTTGGGCGAAACGTGGTCGTCGACCGCGAGGATGAGGAAGTCGTACTCGCCGGCATCCCCGAAGTCGGGCTGAAAGAGCAGCGTGCCCGAGGCGGGGTTTCCGGCAGTGGCGGCGAACAGCGCACGAGCCGGCAAGGCCGGGAAGCCGGGAGTGGGCGCGAGGGTCCCCGCGGACAATGCAACGAACTGGCCGGTGTCCGGGTCGGAGGCTTCGACCTCGAGCGCGAGGACTTCGCCTTCGCGGATCCGCATCTCGGTCACGATGCCCGCGACGCCGGGCGGGGCGACCCGGGTGAACGCGGGTGTCTGATTCAGCGGACGCACCACGATGGTGACGATCCGGCTCGCCGACAGCGGCGGGAAGCCGGAGTCGTCGGCCGAGAAGGTGATCGCGTACTCACCCGCCTGACCCGGCTCCGGCCTCCAGCGGAACTCCCCGAGCGCCGGGTTGCCGGCGACCGCCGCGAACGTCGCGCCCGGGGGCAGCGCCCCGGTGGTGAGGGTGATCGTGTCGCCCGGGTCGGCCACGTCGCGACCGGCCGCCGGGATCGAGACCAGCTCCCCCTCGACGATCGTGACCACCGCCGCCGAATCCACCAACAGCCCCGGCCGGTCGTTGACCGGATCCACGTTCACCGCGAACACCTGCTCCGCGAAGGCCCCGCGCGCGTCGGTCACCCGGACGCGCAATCCGGCGTCGCCGAACCCGCTCGCCGCGCCGCGGACCGTCAGGACGCGCGTGGCCGGATCGATCGTCGCCGAGCCGACCGGAGGCGCCGGACTGCCCGACCCCGCGACGTTGTCCGCGATCGCCACCGACCAGACCAGGGCCGTCGCGACCGTCTCGGCGTCTTTCCCATGGGGGGTGAGGTCGTAGGTCACTTCGCCGTCCTCGTCCATGCGCAATGCGGCGATCGGCGGATCGATCGTAGGCGGGTTGTTGTAGAACGGAGCGGTCAGCGGGAAGCGATCCACCTGGCCGGTGGCCTCGTGCACGACGAACGGATGGTCCCAGAACCCGTCGGGACCGCCGGGATCGGTCTGGGTCGGCCCGGTGAAGACGTCGACGTCCACGTAGCCGCCCCAGAAGTTCCCGCCGCCGCCTTCGAAGCCGGCGTCCCACGCCGTCACCACTGCCGCGAACGGACCGCCGAAGTGCGTGTCATTGCCCGAGAAATCGTTGTGGAAGACCCTGCCACCTGCCCCGAACGGGAAAATCAGGCCGATTCCGTTCTCCTCGAACCGGTTCTCCGCCACGAGCGGGCCGGCGAATAGCAGATTCAAGCCCAGCCCATTCCGCCGGAAGTGGTTGCCCAGGATCCGGTTGTTCGACACGCCCCCCGGCAGTCCCTGGCCCGCCGCGTCGACCACGATGCACGCTTCCGTGGCGTCGGAAACGGCATTCGCCTCCAGCGTCGCCTCCATGACCTCGACCTGCGAGTTGAGCAACAGCCCCTGGCTGAATTCCGCTCCTCGGCCCAGCACGGTGCACCGGCGGATCACGTTTCCCCGTCCGTCTACGGCCCCTGCGGCCTGGGTCAGACCGCGGAACACGACGTTCTCCACGAGGCAGTCGTTGGCGGCCGACAGGAAGACCCCGGCGACGGCGCCCTCGATGCTTGCGAAATTCCGGATCGTCACGTTGCGACGTCCCTGGACGAGGATCGCGATCGGCGCGCCTCCGGCCAGCAGGCGTCCGCCCTGGCCGTCGATCGTGATGCCGTCGGCGGTGGCAACGATGGACTCGAGCAGGTCGCCGCCGCCGAGGTTCAAGTCGTGGTCCAGGAACAGCGTCCCGCGGTTCGCCGAGACGCAGAAGACGCCGCGCTGGGCGAGGTCGATCTCGAAGGAGAGGCTGCCGTCCTCGGCGGAGCGCTGCGGCGCCCCAGCGGTCCCGTTGGAGTGCAGGAAGAAGTCGATGCCCGGAGCGAGGCCTCCGACCACGCAGGAAACGCGCGCCGGTCGTGCGACTGGAGCGGCCGGATCGGGGACGAGGTCGAGGAGGACGAGGTCGGGGAAGGCCTCGACGAGGGCGATGACGACTTGATCGAGCTGAACCCGCACCGCGGAACCGTCCGGGCGCCGGAGCCGGAATTCGTTGCCGCGTCCGGTGGCGATGGACGAGTCGGAGAGGACGGAGACGACGACGATCGCGGCCGGGGCTTCCGGGGGCGCACTGTCCTCGCTGCGGACTTCCGACGCGCAAAGGCAGAGCGCCAGGATCCCGGAGGCGAGCAGGACTTGGGCTGCGATGGCCGCGCGCCAGATTGCTTGTGCACATCTGGATAAGGAAGAGCGGGTTGCAGACAGGCCCGCCGCGGATTTGGACATCGGCAGCGCCCCCGAGCGACTCACCCACACGGCATGTGAATCAGGGGAGTAATAACTATGAGTGTGGTTGTACCCGCGAGAAGGGTCTGGTGCAAGGACGATCTGTCTCATACTTGGGAGAGTTGCGAAGCTGCAAACTCCTTGGACCTGCGTCACTTGGGATGGTCTGCGAAGAGTCCGCTGGAAGTATCTCCAGTTGGGTATCCGCGGTCTCCATCGACCAGCCGCGAGCCGGAGCTGGACAATGGCTGGGTTGTCCGGGAGTTCAAGCTCGCACTCGGGTTCCCTTCCGCGAGGAGCACGCCGCGGAAGCCTCCGACTACCGGGCCACATCCGAATCCTTCGAGTAGCGGCTCCTCCATGCCCTTCTTCTTGATCGCCATCCCGAAAAGCTGTCCGCTCCTGCGCTCGTCCGCTCGCCGAGCAGCTTCCGTCAGCCTGGCATGACGACGGTGCGCGCGGCCGTGCACCTCAATCCGGCGGACCTCGGTCGGCTGCAGGCGATCGCGTGATGGTTCGGCGCGGGCACGGGGTGGTTCGGCGCGGGCACGGGGTGGTTCGGCGCGGGCAAGGGGTGGTTCAGCGCGGGCAAAGGGGGGTTCGGCGCGGGCAAGGGGGGGTTCGGCGCGGTCAAAG
>ORJL011074165.1_pt1 | contig 13138 bp, 15 predicted proteins | sample 1779941 | NCBI WGS metagenome assembly ORJL01 (sample SAMEA104232317, study PRJEB22302) | groundwater metagenome | biome: forest; feature: aquifer; material: groundwater | place: USA | collected 2011-08-07 | depth 5.8 m
AACAGCAGTCTTGAAAAGTGTCAGCAAACTTCCTCACACTAGGATAAAAGGCATTCAACTCAATCAACGTTTGCCGGTGGCGCTGATGAGGGAGTCCGAAAAGGGCTTTGATGTCTGGAGTGCCTATATGAAGACTTGGCATGATTTGGGTATTGACCATGTGCAATTTAATGTAGTACGAACTGAGGATATGCGTGCCGCCCAGAAGGAGCCGGAAAAATGGGAACATTTGATCGTCAGAATTGCTGGCTACAGCGCTCGGTTTATCTCTTTATCCCAGATGGGTCAGGATGCGATTATCGGTCGTAACGTGCAGGAACTGGGATAAGCTTGGCAGAAGAAAAAGATGGGATGGGGAATTGATTCTTCATCCCATCCCATCCCATTAAATAAGTTTTAAAGAAACGGAGTGAAGAAAATGGCAAAGTGTAAGGAGTGCCGCTATGGGCGGATGGGTCTTACCCAACCGATGGAAGGGTATTGTATTTATGGGAGCAGGGTGGCCAATGAAACGGAGTCAACAACCGGTTCGGCCGCGATGATGGTACAGGGCAGGATGATCAACCTACGCGATGAGGCCTGCAAAGATTACGAGAAAAAACCGTCCCATAAGGATTTCATAAAGGAAAGCAACTAAAAAGGGTGGTAGGGATGGATGGATGACAATTCGCTGATTACCAATGTGCAGAGATTTGCTATCAATGATGGTCCGGGGATCAGAACTACCGTCTTCGTGAAAGGTTGTCCTTTACATTGTACTTGGTGTCATAATCCTGAATGTATTAATCCGTATCAGGAATTTTATCATCTGGAAATGAAGTGCTTGAAATGTGGGCATTGCGCTGACGTCTGTCCTGAAGGTGCAGTTTATTATCAGGATGGGGAGTTTCCCAAACGAGATCGGGAAAAATGTACTCGGTGTATGATCTGTGTGAATGAATGTCCCTATGGTGCGTTGGAAGTCATTGGAAAAACCTGGAGTTTTGATGCATTAATGGAGGAAATTGAATCTGACCGAGCTTTCTATGGTAATTCAGGGGGAGGGTTAACTGTATCGGGTGGTGAGTGTCTTTATCATCCGGAATTCACAGCCGGACTGTTAAAACGGGCGAAAGATGCTGGGATTCATACTTGTTTGGACACCAGCGGCTTCGCTCCTTGGGAGGATTTGGAACAGACGCTCCGTTATACCGACCTAGTTCTGTTGGATATCAAGTGCATGGATTCGCAGATACATCAGGAGGTAACCGGCGTGCCGAATGAAATCATTCTGCGTAACGCCCAAAAAATTGCGGCCGCAAAGAAGAAAATGAGGTTGCGGCTGCCGATAATCCCTGGCGTCAATGATAAGATGAGTTTTATTGAAGAAGTAGGACGGTTTGCCAAAGAATTGGGGTCTGCAGTGGAAGGCCTTGACCTTATGCCTTTCCATAGCTGGGCTGAAGGTAAATACAAACAACTGGACAGAGCTTATGCTTTTGCCGGAGTAGAAGCCTTGTTTCCCGAGGATGTGGCAGAATTCGAGAAAATACTTAACAATTCAGGTTTTGAGGTTACCATAGGGGGGTAGATGGGAAAAATGAAATGCCCGCAATGTGGATATGAAGGAAGATTAGCCAAGTTCAAAATTGCTGGTCTAGACTATGCTGGCGGAGGAAGGTGTTGTGGTCCGGTCTTTTCCGTGCGGGAGTGTCCGGAATGTGGCAAGAGACAGACTGTCGATGTCGACCGGGTGCTTTTTGAAGAATCAGAAAACCAGAAAACTGAAGCAAATTTTTCTGGAAATTAATTTTCGAGTAGAGGAAAGCGCGCAGCACAGGAGAAGGAGAACGATATGATTACAGGAGTAGTTACAAATATCCAGTATTTTACGATGTTCGATGGACCAGGCGTAAGAACCACTGTTTTTCTCAAAGGCTGTCGGCTCAATTGTCGGTGGTGTCACAACCCGGAAGGGGTGAGACATTATCCGGAAGTTTTTCATCTGTGGTCCAATTGCAATGACTGTGGTCGGTGTGATGACATCTGCCCTACTGGCGCCCTGCAAGTGGTGGAGCGCTTGAGGTATGAGGGAGGTGTCGTGACAGGAGATGCTCCCGAAAACATACCTGTGAAGATCAGAGATAAAATGGTTAGAAAGATAAGGGTAGATAAAGGACTTTGCCTTGGTTGCCGACAATGTGTTGAAGTATGCCCTCAAGCTGCGTTCGTTATTTCCGGAGAAATAATGACCGTCGATGAGGTGATTGAGAAAGTGGCGGAAGAACGGCTTATGTATGAAAATTCCGATGGCGGTGGCCTAACATTGTCCGGAGGGGAGCCGACGGCACAGCCCGAGTTTTGCCTAGCACTGCTTAAGGCGGCCAAAGAAAAAGGGATTAACACCGCTTTAGATACGTGTGGCTATGTTAGATGGGATATTTTGGATGAGATGTTGAACTACACCGATGTCGTACTTTTTGATATTAAAAATATGGATCCTAAGGCGCACAAAGAGTTTACCGGAGTATCAAACGATCTGATTCAGGAGAATGCCAGACGGATAATTGCGAGGGGCGGAGTGGAAATGAGGGTGCGCGTTCCAGTAATTCCGGAAATAAATGATTCCGCTGAGAATATGAAAAAAACTGCCGAATTTATCAGCGCGTTGGGCTTAAAAGGAGTTGACATTCTGCCATTTCATCCTTGGGCCGGGCAGAGCTACAGATTGCTCGGCTTGGATTATCCTTTTCCTGTGGGGGAGTGGTATCCCGATGAGAAACAGGAGAGTATTGAAGAGATTTTCAGATCTAACGGCTTGAAGACGAATCGGCTGGGAGGATAAGCAAGAACCTTACTGAAATTGTGGGAACTTTTTGATACGTTTCTTCTTCAGCAAGCAGGAATTAAATAGACTCTTGGTAACTGCCGAGAGTCTATTTAAACAAAAAAAAGCCGGTTCCGTGGTGATCCTTGAGCTGGGCGATATCTATGAGTTATAATCGTGGTAAGTGGTGAGGAGGCAATATTGTGAGGAAAGAAGCTTTAATTGCCAAGATCATTGACCTTGAGTGGAACATGTTTCAAAAGGTGTCCAATATCGGTGGAAAAGCGTCTTGTCAGGAAAATCCGGAAACCTTCAAGATTATGAGATATAGCCAGGCTATTAGTTGGGCAGAGGATGCTCTTGGAAGCTATCTGACTGACCTTTCTGAGGCTCAGAAAAATAAAAGAAATCTACTAACGGAAAAATATGCCCGGATGATGAAATCAACTTCTCCATGGGAGTATTATGATCGAATTGAACATTGGCTCCCTACTTTGGAACCTGAAACTCTTCAGTTGATTGACAATATTGTTAAAATCGTTCTGGAATGGGAGAAAGAACTAGCAGCTAAGTACCCTAACCTTGTCGAAAGGGGCAGACCCATACATAGCACAGATGACAGCCAGTTTGTAACGTCTATCGAAACGTATTTACGGGGAGAACTTGCCACTTATTCGCTCACGACATTAGAACTGTTCTACAAAAATGTATTAAAGCAAAAGTCGGAAAATATAAATGGTTCAGAAATTACGCTTAACTCTATGGTGAAACAATATGGTTTTAATTCTTTGAAAGAGGCCAATGAAAAAATTAAACTGAAATCATAATTGTCTGGGACCAAAAAGAACATGGATAATCTGTTTGGAAACATAATGTAAGGGGGGAGGTATGGGCTGTGCAGGGTCTGGAACTGGCGGAAAAATATTTTAATCATTATGGTATGCCCATGATCCTTAAAAAATTTGCCGGGTACGAAGACAGGATTGCAGCAGGATTGGTCGGTGATGGTTCAGAATGTTTTGGATTCGATGATGATATTTCCAGGGATCACGACTGGGGACCATCGTTTTGCCTCTGGCTCACTCAAAAAGATGATCAAACCATCGGACATGCACTTCAGGCGGAGACCGATAAACTTCCCCGGGATTTTGCAGGGTACGGCCCGCGGCAGGTGAGCGCGTTTGGCGATAACCGGGTCGGAGTATTTGAAATAGGGAGTTTTTATCAACGCTTTATCGGACTCGACCGGCTTCCGGCGAGCTTGGATGAGTGGCTCCGCATCCCGGAAGACGTATTGGCAGTCTGTACAAACGGCAAGGTGTTTTATGACCCTCTGGGCGAGTTCACTGGGTTCAGAAATGGACTTAAGGAATTTTACCCTGAAGACGTACGCTTGAAGAAGATTGCCTCCCGCTGTATGACCATCGCCCAGTTCGGCCAGTATAATTTCAGGCGTTGTGTTAAAAGAAAGGAATATGTGGCTGCCGGTTATGCCGAAGCTAAGTTCTGCTCGGATGTTATCTCAGTGATATTTTTGCTAAATTCGGAATACAAGCCGTTTTTTAAATGGATGCACCGAGCGCTGCGTTGCCTGCCCATCTTGGGGGAATTTGTTTATAAGGCAGTTAATGACATTGTCACAAGCGTTGACTATGATGAAAAGTATTCCTTAATTGAAAAAATCTGCACCGCGATCAGAGGAGAATTTCAGCGCCAAGGTTTGAGTGACTCAACCAGCGATTTTCTTCAGGATCACGGCCCGATTATTCAGCAAAAGATCAAGAATCCCAGTTTGCGCGCACGAAACATACTGCTGGGGTGAAACTGACGAGCGTAGGTGCATTTTGGTGACGCATGGGCACCATGACAATTTTCGAATGGTAGCGCAAATTGTGAGCATTAAAAATACCTAGCCCACGGAAAGTGTTTTATATCAGGACAGTTGTACAGAAAAGGGACCATGAGACACATTGTTTGGAGCCAAACGCTTTATAAAGTGTTTTATATTAGGACAGTTGCCCTTTTAGGCAACTGTCCTTTTTTCGTACACTCTTTAACAATCCTTGTGTGCGGGGCTGGATGAGAATTTGGCATGGAACTTGCAATAATGTATGGAGTCAGAGATGAACGGTGGGGGATAACCATTAACCATGAAGGTGAGATGTTATAAACGATGGATTTTGCTTACTTAGTGACAGATGTCAGAGATGGGATAGGGATTGTCACGATTAACCGACCGGAAATTCTTAATGTTTTAAGCTCTGCTGTGTATCATGAGCTTAACTCAAGTCTGCTGGCCTTGACGGCTGATTCTACAGTTAAAGCCGTAATCATTACCGGCGTAGGGAATAAAGCTTTTGTGGCCGGGGCGGACATTACAGCCATGAGTTCCATGACCGCCGACCAGGCTCTGCAGTTCGCGACAATTGCTCAAGAAGCCCTTATGCTGATTGAGACGATGTCAAAACCGGTAATTGCCGCTGTCAATGGAATTGCTTTGGGTGGAGGGTTTGAATTGGCTCTGGCCTGCGATTTCCGGGTGGCCGTGCGGAGTGCCAAGTTTGGCCTGCCGGAGACTAAGCTGGGAATAATTCCTGGCAGCGGTGGTACTCAGCGTTTGGCTGGACTGGTGGGAGTGAGTAAAGCCAAGGAGATGATTCTGCTGGCAGAAATTCTTACTGCCGAGGAAGCCTTGGCCTTGGGCCTGCTCAACAAGGTGGTGGAAGAAGAACATTTGATGGTTGCGGCTATGGAACTGGCGCAAAGGCTTGCGCGACAGGCACCGGTGGCTCTAGCCATGGCGAAGCGTTCAATCCGGCGGGCAGTGGGTCCGGACAGCAGCGGGGGACTGGAGTTTGAGGCCAATTGTTTTGCTCATTGCTTCTCTACCTTGGACCAAAAAGAGGGAATGCAAGCGTTTCTTGACAAGAGACCACCGCAATTTACCGGGCGCTGAAAAGGTACGTCATTGCTTTGTCAGAGAGAAAGAGGGGTGAGGACAGTGAAAACAAAAGATTTATTTAGCCTTGAGGGCAAGACGGCAATCGTGACAGGAGGTTCTCAGGGACTGGGCAAACAAATGGCCACGGCTCTGGCGGAATTCGGAGCCAATTTGGTTTTGGCGGCGCGCAAGGTTGAACGGTGTGAAAAGGCAGCTACAGAAATCAGTGAGATGTATGGTGTGAAAGTCGTCCCCTTACCCTGTGACGTTTCGCGGGAAGAAGACATAGTGACCCTAGTAAACAGAACTAGAGAGATTTTTGGTCGCCTTGACATACTTGTGAATAATGCAGGAGTTACTTGGGGAGCACCTGCGGGAGAGTACCCCACCGATAAATGGCGGCAGGTGCTTGACGTCAACCTGACTGGAAGCTTTATAGCCGCTAGGGAAGCTTTTAAGGTTATGAAAAGTCAGGGTGCGGGCAAAATCATTAATCTTGCTTCCATCATGGGCAAGGTGGGCGCCAAGGCAGACGTCATGGATGCAGTAGCTTACAATGCCAGCAAAGGAGGAATTATCAATTTGACCAGAGATTTGGCGGTTAAGTGGGCTCCTTTTGGCATCAATGTTAATGCTATCTCACCAGGTTGGTTTCCAACTCACATGGCGGAAAAAGTTATTGAGATGCGCCGTGATCTGTTTCTGAACATGATTCCTGCCGGACGTTTTGGCAACGAGGAGGACCTGAAAGGCGCAGTGGTCTATTTGGCGTCTGGCGCTTCCGATTACGTACACGGCCAGGTACTGAGCGTCGACGGAGGATGGTGCATTCATTGACGAAAAAGAAAGGTGAGGGATGATGAAAGAAATTGTTATTGTCAGTGCTGCCAGAACTCCTTTTGGCAAATATGGCGGTAGTTTAAAAGACTATAGCCCAGTCGATCTGGGATCGATAGTCATGCGGGAAGTGATCGACCGGGTGAACTACACCGGCCAGGTAGATGATGTTTTCTGGGGTGTTGGGGATACTGCGTCGTTCAAAGATGTTTACACCCCGGTGATCGCGCGGCAAACCCTCTTAAAGGCCGGTTTGGCACCTGAAACGCCGTCTTTGTCCTTGGATAAGGCTTGTGTTTCGGCGACCTCGGCTATTCGTTTGGGTTTGCAGTCTATCCTGGCGGGTGAAGCTGAAGTGGTGATCGCCGGCGGGGCAACGACTTTTAGCCAGATGCCGCTAATTGTTCGAAACCTGAGATTTGCGGGTCATCGTATGGGGCCGGTTGTTATGGAAGACCCTCTTTTTGAGTTGGGTTATAAGGATTTTGCGCCTGTTGCCGTTGATGCCGGAAACGTGGCCTTATTACATGGGGTGGGCCGCCAGGAACAGGACGAATGGGCGGTGCGCAGTCATCTGCTGTACGGTCAAGCTTACAACGCCGGAAAGTTCCAAGAGGAAATGATTCCAGTCAGAGTGCCAAGTAAGCAGAGGGGGGTTGACGGTTTATTAGAGATCGACGAGCAGTACAGATCGGATGTGCTCTTGGAGAAGCTTGCCAAAATGAACACGATCTATGGCAGTCCCACTTGTACGGCAGGCAATTCACCTGGACTCAATGACGGTGCGACAGCGGTGCTCCTGATGAGTAAGAGTAAAGCTCAAGCTTTGGAATTACCTATTTTAGCCACAGTTGTGACAACAGTGAGCATAGCATTAGAACCTCACCTTCTGGTAGAGGCCCCTGCGGTAGCAATCAGGGCCGCTTTAACTAAGTCGGGGCTCAAATTGGACGATACGAAGTTGCTGGAAATCAACGAAGCTTTTGCCGCAGTAACTCTTGTTAGCAGCAAGATATTGGCTGATGGTGATCCGGGAAAACTCCGCGAACTCCAGGACAGGTTAAACGTTAACGGCGGGGCAATTGCCATTGGACATGCTAATACAGCTAGCGGTGCTCGGCTGGTCATGACTATGGCTCACGAACTTAAACGAAGGGGAGGTGGATACGGCGTTGTTGCCATCTGTGGCGGTTTGGCTCAAGGGGATGCAATAATTATTCGAGTAGATTAGGGGGTTTAAGAATTGTTTGAACTCAGTGACGAACAAAAAGAGATACAAAAGCTAGCCCGCGATTTTGCCAAGAATGAGATTATTCCAGTTGCTGCTGAATATGACCAGAAGGCAGAGTTCCCGTGGCCTGTGGTGAAAAAGGCCTTTGAAGTTGGTTTTTGGAACTTGAATATACCGGAAAAGTACGGTGGTCAGGAACTGGATCATTTCACTGAGAACTTAGTGTATGAGGAGTTGGCCTACGGATGTTTAGGAGTGTTTGGAGCTTTTGGCGGAACTAGTCTAGCGCTTACGCCTATCCTGCTAAGCGGTAGCGAAGAACAGAAGAAAAGGCTTCTACCTCCTTTTGCACAAACAGTTCATTTAGCGGCTTTCGCTTTAACAGAGCCTAACGCAGGATCAGACGCGAGTGCGATTGCGACCCGGGCTAAAAAAGTAGGTAATGACTACGTCATAGACGGGACTAAGTGTTTTATCACGCACGGTGGTATAGCAGATCTTTATACTGTTTTTGCCAGCACAGACAGAACACGGGGCATTAAAGGGTTGACAGCTTTTATGGTGCCAGGAGATACTCCAGGGCTGTCTATGGGGAAAAAGGAAGACAAGATGGGTGATCGGGCTTCCCACATTGGTGAAGTTTTATTTGAAGAGGTACGGGTTCCTAGCGAAAATCGTTTGGGTAATGAAGGAGACGGTTTCAAAATTGCAATGAATACTCTGGACATCACCCGACCGACAATTGCTGCTGGTGCTATCGGGGTTGCCCAACGAGCGTTGGATGAGGCTGTAAAATATGCTAAGCAGCGGATCCAGTTCGGAAAGCCGATTGCTGAACACCAGGCTATACAATTCATGCTGGCCGACATGGTTATGGCCATCATGGCTTCCAGGTTGCTTGTTTGGCAGGCGGCGGCGAAAATTGATGAGGGTAATGTTGACAGTCTTTTGAGCGCCACTTGTAAATGTATGGCCAGTGATACGACTATGAAGGTGACGGTAGACGCACTTCAAATCTTCGGCGGCTATGGTTATATGAAAGATTACCCGATGGAAAAGCTGATGCGAGATGCCAAGATTACTCAGATTTACGAGGGTACGAACCAGATTCAGAGACAAATCGTAGCTAGTGCCTTGCTAAATCGTTATTGAGTTAGCAATAATTATAAAATTGCGACGATAGAAGGGAAGAACTCAGAACAAGGGAGGTAATATAATGAAAATAGAAAAGGTTGCCGTTATAGGCGCAGGCACAATGGGTGCCGGAATTGCGCAGGTTGTGGCGCAGTCCGGGTATAGTGTGAATCTACTGGATGTCAACGAGTCGGTGCTCACCCACGCTCGCCAGACCATAGAGCAAAGCTTGATCAGATTAGAAAAGAAAGGAAGCATTAATGTCGGCGAGAGGAAAAATGTTCTCGGCCGCATTACCCTTGTCAGTTCGCTAGAAGCTGTCTCTGATGCTGACTTGGTCATTGAGGCTGTCCCAGAACAAATTGATCTGAAAGCGAAAATCTTTCGTGATTTAGATCGGCTGGCTCCTGAACATGCCCTCTTGGCAAGCAATACCTCTTCACTGCCTATTACCGCCATTGCTGCGGTCACTAAGCGTCCCCATAATGTGATAGGGATGCATTTCATGAATCCTGTTCCGGTCATGAAAGGGGTCGAACTGATCAAGGGGAGGCTTACCTCGGAAGAAACAATTAATACGTCCGCAGAGTTTATCAAGATCCTGGGTAAGGTTCCGTTTGTGGCCTTGGATTATGCCGGTTTTATTACTAGTCGGATTCTCAATGCTTATCTCAATGAAGCAGCCTATACGGTTCAGGACGGTAATAACTGCAAAGATGTGGACGATGGCATGGTCTACAGCACCAATGTGCCCTTGGGCCCCTGCGCCCTGATGGATTTGGTGGGTATTGACGTCGTTGTTTTTGTTCTAGGGATTCTGGAAGAGGAATTCGGGCCTAAGTTTAAGGCTTCCCCTCTGCTCAAGCAAATGGTTAACGCCGGTCATCTGGGACGCAAGAGTGGGCAGGGCTTTTATAAGTATTAGCACGATCAGAGCGGGGCTCTGAAAGGGGGGTGCTGATTTGAATATTTCGACCAGCAACAAAGTCGTAATTCGTTGCGAAGATGGGGGGTAAATTAATGGCAAACCTAATTGTGGAAAAGCAGGGGGCGGTTCTGGCCCTCGGTCTGAACCGTGAGCGCAGCCTGAATGCGCTAAACCAGGAAATGGTTGACGAATTATATCAGGTATTGGATGAATTAGAACGGGATAAAGGAACGAAGGTACTTCTCGTGCATGGTACAGACAAGGTATTTTGTGCCGGGGCGGATATTTCAGAAGCAGCTAAAGCTTATGATGCCCCTTCCGGGTATGCTTTCAGTCGCAAGTACCAGTTGCTTTTCAGACGTGTAGAGAGTTTGGGGATCCCAGTTATCGCTGCCATCAGCGGATACGCCTTGGGAGGTGGGTGCGAGCTGGCCTTGGCCTGTGATATTCGCATCGCGTCAGAAACTGTTCGGTTAGGCGTACCGGAGGTAAATATCGGTGCTTTTCCAGCAGGTGGAGGAACACAAAAACTACCACGTTTGATTGGAACCGGCAAAGCTAAACAACTTCTCTTTACGGGGCGACCATTGAAAGCTGCCGAGGCACTTCGAGTAGGGTTTGTTGATGAGGTGTATCCGGTTAGCGAGTATTACGCGGCGGCACAGAACCTTGCCCAAGAGATTAGCACAAAGCCTCGTATGGCTCTTGAAGCAATGAAACAATTGGTAAATAAGGGCATATCCATGGATTTGGATCCGGCCTTGGAATTTGAAGCACGGGTTTTTTCGGCATTAACCACGTCCGCAGATTTTCATGAAGGAACCAGAGCGTTTCTGGAGAAGCGGGCACCGTTGTTTGAAGATCGTTAGGTCACAGCTCTTAAGAGAGGGATTAATAAAGTATACGAGGAGGTATTCTGATGATTAAAAGTGTTTATGGTTTGAACATTGCTGTCAAAGATCTTGATGCCGCTGCTAAAAAATACGAAGGGATGCTTGGGGTTAAGCCTGTCAAAGTTTTGGGCGAGGAAGATTTTGCCTTTCCTGGGTTAAAAGGAGTGGTCTTTGATATTGGTGGCGTTCTGATTCATTTAATTGCTTCGCTAACGGATAATACTGCAATCGCCAAATTTCTAAACTCCAAAGGAGAAGGCGTATTCTTGGTTTCTTTGAGGTCGGATAATGTTCAGGAAGATATGGAACGCATGACCGAGGCTGGCTCCATTTTTGTGTTAGACCAACCTGCTGCTGGAAAGTTTGGTACGGCGAATTTTATTCATCCCAAGTCTGCGCACGGTGTGCAAATTGAGGTTTACGATCCGGAGACACGGTAAATGTTCTAATTTAGATAATATTTGTTGAAAACGAGGCTGGGAGAATGAACGAGAAAAACAGGAGTTTTGCGAATATCCAGGTGGGCGACAAGGCGACGGGCAGGAAGACTGTTATGGAGCAGGACGTTCGTCAATTTGCTCAAATCAGTGGAGATTTTAATCCGTTACACCTTGATGTAGAGTATGCTAGTTCTACTTGTTTCAAGCAGCGGATAGCACACGGTATGTTGGTAGCAGGCATATTATCTGCTGTTCTGGGTAATGAATTGCCCGGTCCGGGAACGATCTACCTTTCCCAGAGCATTCATTTTAAGTCTCCGGTTTTTTTAGGTGATACTGTTGTGGCCGAGGTTGAGGTTGTGGAAAAAATGCCGGCTACCAAGCGTCTGAGGCTTAAGACAGTTTGCTTTAATCTAGGGGGCAGGGTTGTATTGGAAGGGGAAGCGGTGGTGCAAATGGAAAAGCATGATCAGAATTAAGTTGGTACGGATTTAACTGATTGGGAGCATGCCTTAGACGATTGTGTGGGGCAGGAACTAATTTAATTATACGAGGAGGAACGGACTTGGATGATGTAGTGATTGTAGCTGCCGTGCGTACTCCGATCGGGAGCTTCGGAGGGGTTTTTAAGGAAATGAGGGCACCGTCTCTGACAGTGCCAGTTATGCAGGAATTAGTTCGTCGGACAGCGATTGATCCCGGGATCATAGATGATGTGATTTGGGGCTGTTGTTATCAGCGTACTAAAGATGAGACGAATTTGGCCAGGGTAGCAGCTCTCCAGGCAGGCATTCCGGTCGAAGTGCCGGCTGTAACAATACACAGGACGTGTACTTCTGCTATGACTAGCTTGGCTTTTGGAACTCAGGCTATTAAGTGTGGAGATGCTGACGTTATATTGGTCGGTGGCACAGAAAGTATGAGCACTGTTCCTTTCACAGTTGATGAGGTGCGCTGGGGTGCCCAAATGAAGCATATTGAACTGCGTGATGCTATGTGGGACGGGCTTACTCAACTGGGAACCGGGGTTGGAATGGGTATGACGGCCGAGAATGTTGCTAAGAGATACAACATAAGTCGGGAGGCGCAGGACGAATTGGCCCTGTTAAGCCAGAGACGTGCTATTAGCGCTATCAAGGACGGTAGGTTCAAGGACGAAATAGTAGCTGTTACGGTACCAAAGCGCAAAAGTGCTGGGGTAGTTGTGGATACGGATGAACATCCGCGTACAGACGTAACCTTGGAAAAATTGGACAAAGCGTCGCCTGCTTTTCAAAAAGACGGCACGGTGACCGCTGGAAATTCTTCCGGAATAAACGACGGTTCGGCCGGAGTGCTGATAATGTCCAGGAGCAAAGCGCAAAGCTTAGGAATCAAGCCATTGGCTAAGGTAGTTTCCTATGCGGTAGCCGGGGTTGATCCGGATTATATGGGGATAGGTCCCGTGCCAGCAACCCGCAAGGCTTTGGAAAAAGCCGGTCTGAGTTTGAGAGATATCGATTTGTGGGAAGTTAATGAAGCTTTTGCTGCTCAGTACTTGGCCGTGGAAAAAGAATTGGGGCTGGATCGCAACATTACAAACGTTAATGGGAGCGGAATTGCGCTGGGTCACCCAGTAGGTGCCAGCGGAATCAGGATTGTGGTGACTTTGCTCCATGAAATGGCCAGAAGGAATTTGAGGACAGGGTTAGCTACGCTTTGCTCTGGTGGTGGAATGGGCATGGCGGTCATTGTGGAAAGAGATTTGAACTGATTAAATTGCTGGTTAATTTTCTTTGGTTAGGGAACGGGGGCAATGTCGTAAACTTAATATGTAATAAAAAGGGAATGGCAAAAAGTAAAAAATATTTTCTAAAATAATTACAATAAATGTAAAAAACACTTGACAAATTTAAAATCTTCCCATAATCAAATTGGATACCATTATT
>ORJL010627563.1_pt1 | contig 13137 bp, 13 predicted proteins | sample 1779941 | NCBI WGS metagenome assembly ORJL01 (sample SAMEA104232317, study PRJEB22302) | groundwater metagenome | biome: forest; feature: aquifer; material: groundwater | place: USA | collected 2011-08-07 | depth 5.8 m
GGAAAAGGCCGGACTTAAGGGCGGCAGTATTGACGCCAACGGCCAGGCAGTTTCTGGCGGCGACGTAATTACCGCGGTTGACGGCAGGGCTGCGACCAGCGTTGAAGAGCTATCGGCATACCTGAGCGCTAACAAGAAAGTGGGAGATGTTGTTCGATTAACAGTATTGCGGGGTGGTAAGGACGTGACTGTGACCGTAACCCTGGGAGAATTTCCGGATAACACTTCGATCAATACCGTCCCGATTCCTGTACCGCTGCCGGACCTGCAACCCAACGTTCCCAGGTCCCGGGGCCGTAGCTTCGGGTCACCCCATGATTAAAAAGGTATGATAGTTGCCACCTCCTGTTGATGCCCACGTCGTAGTGACTACATAAAGGCCCCCATAAACAGGGGGGCCTTTACTTTTAACTCGCCGTCGTAGACGAAGGTGATGGTATTGCCGCCTTCGGTGATGGATGTGAGCCGGTTCTCCGCGTCCCAGGCGAGATTTTGAACGCCGTGACTACATGGCAGGGCAACCCCGTTTAGACGGCCCACTTCATAAAACATGGTAAGTAGCAGTGCTGGCAGAGCGAGATCACCGAGTAGTATGCCTGGTGCCCCGCGAGTGGCGCATGTGGCAGGCCATTGTAGCTGCTGACACCCAAAACTGGTACAAGAGGAAGATGAGTATGTAGGTAGAACCGAAAAGGGCTCCCCTGTATCCGAGTGTCCGGAAGAAAATGGAGTCGAACGTAAACGAGGTGAAAGCTCCCCCCGCGGCTAAGCCACCCAGGACGGCTATAACCGTATACCTCCGCCTCCGCTCAGAGACGCCCCAGTACCACTTTATAACACACAACCAAATGAGGATAGCGGCCAGGCCAATGTAGAAAAAAGGCTTGCTATAGAGGTGGAAATGCGCAATCGCCTTCGTAAGGTACAAGAGGATAAACGCTGCGATAGTACTGACAATTACAAGCGTGGTTATCAAGGACCCCATACCGACGCGCGCTCTTGGATCCTCCATGTTTGATTACCCTCCTAACCGCAAAGCTGCGAAGCTTTTGTGCCTGCCTCTTCAGAAAGACCGGTCCTTATCTCAACAGAATACCTTCATCTACATCGTCGCTACTATCGCTGCCGCTGCTTTCGTTGCCGCTGCTTTCATTATCGCTACTTTCACAGCTCACACCATTTGTTGCAAAAGCAATAGTGTCTAGTAAAACCTCAGGCGTCAGTAAGCCAATTCCCCCGGCGACGATAGACGACCTTTGGGATGCATCTTTCAATACATCCTTGACGTTTGCGTTTTCGATACCAGGTGACAATTGTCCCGCACCCCTGCCAGTCGCAGGCCCTGCAATTCTCGCCGAGACGAACCCGCCTATCGCATTGCCCCCAGCCCCCGAAATGGCATTCTGCATGGATTCCGTACGAGTTGGCGCTAACACGGGAAGCCCTTGGGATTTGTTAATGCTATTTTCAACAGCTTTGCCAGCGTAGTATCCGATTCCGGAGGCCTCCCCTGCCGCCAATGTGGACGCAGCCAAGCTAACAGTCGAAGGACCTAAGCTAACAGCTAGAACAGTCAATCCACCAGACACCGCACCGTTGGTAGCTGCCCCTGCCAGGCCACCCCAGGTGAATGTCTTGTTAGCATCCGTTCCAACTCTCGCCATGTATACGGCGGAACTCAAAAGCGCGCCTGCGCCAGCCCCAATGCCGACGGCAGCTGCAATGACACATGGTGGGCAGTGCCCGTCCTCGTCCATGTAGCTCATAGGGCTGTTGTTCACATACGAGTACCGGTTCAGACTTTGGGGATTGGAAAGGCTAGGAACAATAGTATCCGACTGCGTAAACCGCCCCATAGTTGGATCATAATAGCGGCCCGCCCAAACACCGCTCACTGTCAGTGGACTCGCTGTCGCTAAGCCGGGAACGGAGGCGGTCCAAATTGGCGCGCGAGACCTCATGTAGTATAATCCGGTGCTGCCGTCCAAACTATGCCCTGTGAACTGCTTTTCCGTATCTATGGTACCGGCACTATTTCGGCGGTCTCCGAACGGGAAATACTTTATTGTCGCTACGGCGTTGCCCGCAGTATCGGTTGTTAAAGAAGTGCCCGGTCAGGTGGTCCTGGCTGACATAGCGGAGGTTTGTTCCCTTTTTAAGGGCCACCACCGTATTCCCATTGTTGTTGGCGGTCATGGGCGAGCCCCACCCACTTACCGCGCGCCTAACGCTGCTTTATACCTGGCTCAGGCTTGCTCCAGATAAGATACCCTTCCCCGTCGTACGCCCCGACCACTATGTTCTGTGTGTTCAGGGCGAGAGTCTTCAACTCGTTTGCGGTGATCTCCTTTTTTGTGAAGAGCTGGTCCGGGAGTGTAGTGGATGTCATAGCGCCTATCTCAAGATAGGACCTTGCCTCGCTGACCGTATTCCTTATTGTCTTTTCGTCGGCATCTTCACTTTTAAGCAAATGATATACTTCCTCGCCTAGTATGAGCATGCTTGACAGTAGCTCCTTTAGATATGGGTCTGATGGACGTGCTAGGGAATTCTCAAAAATGCACAAGTGGGCTTTGCTACTCTTCAGGAAGTTCTGGATGACTCTTACCAGGCCTTCATCGGCCTTAGGTACCGGTTTCATTACGAACTGCTGGCCTATCGGGCCTATAGCGTGAATCCACTCTGACTCAGGCCGGGTAGGCAGCAACCCTCCCCTCTTGAAATCCCGGACCCGCGAGTGGTTGGCCGAAGGCGGTAAAAACGTCACAACCTTTCCGGAATCTAGGTCGCTATTAGCCAGTAGAAACTTCGCCAGGGTCTGCCCATTAGATAGCCGGTCTTTGATGTACGAGATAGCCTCGTTCCCTAGCACTGTTTCCATATCCATTGTGATTCCCTCATCTTTCAGCTTTTATCAGACGAGCAATTAGCACCTACTTTGGGGTCATCTTGCCGGTCTTTGGGTCCACCCGCCAATCATTACCGTGACGATCCCGATAGTCCCAATGCGGGCCAATCGGCTGACCGTGGCCTAGGTCTGGATGAAGGCTCTCTTTAGTTCCTGGTTTGGTCCAAGCTCCCTCTGAACTCCCTGGCGGGCCGTTACCGCGCCACTCCCATCCTTCCCCCGGGGATTGCGTCGGGTCACCAGGCAAGGGGTAGGGCAGAGTGTCGCTCTGGCCTTGTTTAGTACCGCTTTTTCCGGAACCACCGCCTTTGTCCGCATCGTTATGCGTCGCATTATATACAACCACACCGGCCCCGACAATGGCCACGCCACCCAGGACAATCCAGCAGAGCGGGCCGCATATAATGATGGGCGGTACCAGCAACAAAACACCTGCGCCCACATTATAAGTGCCTCCGTCTCCACCCGAATCTCGATTAGGTTGTACGGGTGCGCTGACAGGCAGTGCTGGGCCAGTGCCACCTCCTCCATCGGCGGATGCAGACGGTCCTGCCCCAGAGGGCAACAGCCCGTAGTTGCCGGGTGTAAGATTCTCCGGCGAAACGGGAGTCGTCCCCGATGGGTTGCCAATGGCCCAATACGTGTTACCGTCATCCCCTTGAACTAGGTTCCAGTCAGGGGCCGACGGGTCATTACCGGTCGGGTCTATATAGCGTAGCGGATTGTTCAGTGCATAGGAATACCGGTTAAGGGTTTGAGGATTGCGCGGGTTGCTGACCACGGTATCCGCGCTTATGAACCTCCCAATACCCGCATCATAATACCTGGCCCCATAATAGTAGAGGTCTACGCCGCTATCTAACCTTTGCCCCGTGAACTTGATATCGGTGTCCAGTGTCCCGGTGGCAGCCCTTGTGGCGCCGAAGGGGGCGAACTTGATGGTTCCCACCGTGTTCCCGCTGGTATCGCTGGTAACAGACGTACCCGTCAGGTGGTCCTGGCTTACATAGCGGAGGTTTGTTCCCTTTTTCAGGGCTACCATCCTGTTCCCCAGATAATAGTATAGGGTAATTTCGTCCGGGCTACCAATCTTTTTCTCGTAGTACTTGTTTACATATAAGGTAGTTACGCCGCCCGCGGTCTTCTTTACCCGTTTTCCATCCCCATCATAGACAAAAGCGGCGCTGCCGCTCACTCCAGTGAGCCGGTTTTCCACATCCCAGGTGGGGCTTTGGGCGCCGCAAGTGATTATTGCAGGTTTAAATTACCGTGTGGGTAGCTTCCGTAGAATGAGCTTTGCGGCGACTTGGCACGTAGCATGGGAACGCCTCCCCTATCTATTTGCCTCTATTGTAGCTTGGAAGACAAGGGAATTGGTAGGCTTTTAGGAAGCGGTCTAAAGTATCAGTGGTTGTTTTCATCACTCCAACGCTTGAGGAATAACTCAATTTTCCAAACGAGCGTGCCCCATGTAATTAGAAGCCACAGAGGGAAACTGGTTTCGAAGATCCAGGCGAGTGTCTTGTGCGCAAGAAATTCTGGCCATGCAACTAAGTGATACCATGTTAGTGCCGCCACTATCAAGAGAGAAGAAATAACCCTGGCGGTAACTTCACCCTGACGGTCACGTCCAAGAAGGAGATCAGCCCTGGGTTGTCCGGCCCAGAACAGTATCCAACCCGGAATTCTTCCCGCATGCCTTTGAATCATACTGGTGGGTACTCTCTTAGCCCAAAACCAGAAACAAATGAGCCCGCAGAAGGCACCAAAACCACTAAACAATAGCCACGCAACAAGATTTTCCTTCACCTTATAAACCCTCCGAATGACTGCTGTGTCCCCTCAGTTCATGGCTCTTTTTATCTTTTATCTAATGAAACAAAATACATAATATGGGTGTCATCTACATGTTTATCGTACATAAACAAGGTCCACGCCGGCGTTTAGCTTTTCGTTGGCTCTTGATATACTTATCCACATTGCCTCGCCTCCATTAATCGACACGTGAGTTTGTGGTGTGCCATCGGAATCATTTCTGGTAAATTCGGAAGTACTACCGTTGGAGGTTGTAACATCAGTAATGACACCTTCAGTCGTGGCTGCAACAATTCCAGGCCCAATCGACGCTGCCTGCGGCAATTCCGGTAGAATTGGATCAATCGACCCAAAGAAACCCCCTAATGATGCAACACCTAGGGCAACCCTCCGGCTCGGCTTCTTTTTGCCCTGTAATACGTCAATGGCATATTGAGCCTCACTGCTCACTGCGCCGGCTACGATCGGCGCGGTCCTGGACGATAGAACTGTAGCGGCAGTGATTCCCGCACTAAGACCGGATGTAGCAGCGCCCATAGCCATTGCCACGAGGAAATCCTTCGTATTGCCACCGTCGAGGGCATGATTTAGAATCGATTTCACCCCCTCTTGGCGGTGACTATAAACGTTTGCCCCGACGGTCGTTACAATATAAGCTCCAGCTCCCACAATGGCGCCTAAAAGAAGCTGTGCTTGCCGCCCGTCTGCGTCAGTATACTTCAGTGGATTATCAAACACATAGGTGTAGCGGTTCAAAGCTTGAGGGTCTTTTGGCGCTTCTGAGGAAACAGGATACGCAGTTGCAGACTGCACCGTCAGAGCAGCGGACATTACCAGAACACCCGGGGACATCTGAACTCCCTTGTCGGGGCTTATAAACCTCCCAATCCCCGGGTCATAATACCTTGCCCCATAGTAATACAGTCCCGTCCCGTCCAGTCTTTGCCCCGTAAACTGCCTGTCTGTATCTATGGCGCCGGTACTATTTCGGCGGTCTCCGAAGGGTGCGTATTTTATGCTGGCCACCAGATTGCCAGTGGTGGCATCGCTGGTCACTGATGTGCCTGTTAAGTGGTCCTGGCTTAAATAGCGAAGAGTTGAATTCTGGCCCAGAACTTTCTTCAGCGCCACCAACCTGTCCCCCAGGTAATAGTATAGCGTGGACTCTCCCGTGTTCAAGTTCTTTTCATAGTATTTATTAACGTAAACGGTAGTTATGCCGCCCTCTGTCTTCTTGACCCGCTTTCCGTCGCCATCATAGATAAAAGCGGCGCTGCCGGTTACCCCTGTCAGCCGGTTCTCCACGTCCCAGGTGAGGGCCTGGGCGCCTCGATTGGTCATGTTGCCGTTGGCATCGTAAACGTAGTTAGTAGAGCCGACCTGCGTCACGGCATGGGGCCCCGGCCCGCCATAACTGTAGGCTACACCATCCTTGCTGGCAATGTTGCCGATGGCGCTGTAAGTATACCGCTCGCTGTAAAGGCTGTAGAGCTTACCGATTTCATCCCCGGAAAGGGACCTGTTGTAGATGCGGACTTCGTCAATTACCCCGTTGACATACCTGGCGCCGGCTAATGCCCCAATGACAAGGTTGTTTGTAGTTGCGGTGGGAGAGCCGGTAAAGGAGCCGCTATTGCGCAAGACCCCATCAACATAGATTTTAAGCGATTTGTCTGTATTATCGCCCACCCCTGCTATATGATGCCACACATTGCCGGTCAGTTCGGCATATCCGGAAGAGTAATTTGAGCCATTATTCATATAAAAGGCTACCTGTTTTCCGGCATTTGCCCCGGACCCCAGGTCCAGCCAGTAATTATAGGGCTTGCTTACCAGGTGTGTGAAATCAGCGGAAACCCCGCTGATTTTGGCCCACAGTTCAACTGTAAATCCTCCTGTTCCCCAGTTCAATGTTGTGCCATTTCCGGCGTCAACATAATCATTAACGCCGTCGAACTGCAGGGCCTTGTCAAACTTTCCGTCAACCCAAACGGGGCCGTTGGTCAGGGTCCCGTTATTGCCGTTGCCGCTGCTGTCGGCAGCAGTCAGCCCGGAGCCTTCGTCCAGGTTCCACCGGCCGACGAGGCCATTGGTGATAGGGGACCCTGTAGTGGCGCTGGCAGTGGTCAGCCGGTCCAGGAAATCATAGCTGAAGTTTTCGGGCTCATTGTCTACTACTCAGTAAGCCTCTATTGGTACGAACTCAAACCCGCTTGTTGCACCCGCCTGATCCAGGCATTTCTTCAAACGCTCCGAAATGTAAACTCCTGGATGCCCTCTACCTTTGACATTCAGACGGAAGATGTCTATGTTCTTCAAAGGTTCCCTCCGTACGGCTACCCGAAATGCATTCACAACAGGTAGGTCATCCCTCCACTTGTCTATCCATTCTGTGTGCTCCCAGTCGAGGGCATCCACCTCTTGGAATACGTTGATCACCCAGTAGGCGCCCAATTCTTTCCCCGTCTCTTCTACTACAATGTGTACCGGAAGGAACTGTGCGCCCTTTACTTCACACTCTTCAAAAACCCGGCAGACCCGCTCTGATACCACGATCCAGTGCAAGCCAACAAGCACATAGTCGTCCTCTAGCACCCCTTTAACAAAGAAGGTTATCCCTTCCGGCCAGTCCTCAATGAGTTTACCTTTGTAAAAGCGAAACTCGTTGAAGCCCTTCATATCATCTTTGCCCGTGAAAATGGGGCTTCCCGGCTCCGCCTCGACAGATGGAAAGACCCGGTAGAAACGTTTTTTATCTCGTCTCATCGCGCCATCTCCTGTCTCCAATCGCACTGTAACACCCCTCCGCACTCGTCATTTGAACCTGAATACCCAGTTGGGGTCCTTTTCAAACTGTTTCCTCACAAGTTGATCGAAGTATTCCAGGAACTTCTGTGTATTGCCTTCAGCTAACTCGTCAGCGTATATCAATTGATCGAGCACCCATAGGTGGTAGGAATCTGTGTGTCGCCCATTTTGGTAGGCGTCAATCTTGTTCCACGCGCCATCAAGATCCAACTCATATTTGTCAACAATGTTCTTGTAAATCGGCGTCCACCTGTTGTTCCCGAAAGGAACCATGTGATGGGTAGATATTACTGCATTCTTTGCTGCCTGGGAAACACTCTGTTTGGCTGTCCCCTCCACCACGTCTTCCCCCACCCCTTCCCCCACCCCCTCCGCCGCCTCCCCACCCACGCGTGATACGCCTGTGCGGACCCCCTCAATCCTACCTTCAATGTTTACTGGATTCCGGAATTTACTGGCTTTCTTGCCGCCCTTTATGGTAAGTCCAAACACACCTGGTACACCTGGAACAAATGCCAAAGCCACATCCAGGGCAAGTATGGCCGCATTCTGCCATGAAGGGTCGCTACCCATCTGCTGAAGGTCAAAGCTGATGGAGGCTGCTTCGATTACTAGGTCAAACCAGTGTCCCGATGGGTCAGTGTATTTAAGTGGGTTGTTAACAACATAAGAATACCTGTTGAATGCCTGAGGGTTCAAGGGGTTGGGTACTATGATATCCGCGCTTATGAACCTCCCAATATTGGCGTCATAATACCGCGCGCCGTAGTAGTAAAGATCAACGCCGCTGTCCAGGCGCTGTCCGGTGAACTTGATCTCGGTATCCAGGCTACCGGTAGCGGCCCTCGTAGCGCCGAAGGGTGCGTATTTTATGCTAGCTACCAGATTGCCCGCAGTATCGGTTGTTAAAGAAGTGCCCGTCAGGTGGTCCTGGCTGACATGACGGAGGCGCCGGCCTTATTAAGGTACAGTAATCAGTGGTGTCTCAAAACCTATTCCGCCTTGATACCCTGCTGCCGCAACGCATCTCTTAACGGGTGCTTGTCCAGCAGCTTCAGGCCAAGATGCTGCATAACTTTCAGTTGAATATCGTGGATTGCCGGCTGATTATAGTATATTGGTCGGGGCGTCAGCAAGATGAGAATGCCGCCGGTTTCCATCTTTTCAACCCGATATGCCGGCGCTGCTAGTAACTTGTCGCGTCCCAGGCGCTCCACCAGCTCCGGGCCGAAGTAGGTCGCCCAGCAAATAGAGCTGATGAGGTCAGTGATAGGGATGGGACTGCCCAGGGGACGGGAAGCCGGCCAATCCCCGATTCGTTCATAGGTGCCCAGGTAAGCATCTCCAAAGTAAGCCTTAAGGGCAATGATCCACTTTTTGAAAACATCGAGAAGCGCCTCGGTTGCCTGGATATCGCCCTTGTTGATATGGTCTTCGTGCACTGTGTAAAGCAAAAAAGGAGGATCCCATAGCAAATAGTCCGGCTGGGGTGCGAATTCAAACTTGAGTTCCGCCTGGGGGAAGGCCGAGCGCTTGAACTCAACCCACATAACACGTCTCAGTTCTCTACCCCTGAAGTCTAGCTCTTCGGAGCGGATGCGCTCGTTGATATCTTTCCGTGAACCATAGCTCACCGTGGACAAATAATGAAACCTGCCTGCCTTACCCAGCGAGAGGGCAATCTTCACGCATTCATCTATGTTTTCACTGGTAAACTCCTCTCTCGGAGTTACATGTATCACCATTTCCTCATAAAACATCTCCTACCCCCTTACAATCAATCAATCCACATTACGTCGATATATTCTTTTTTGAAATACTTCCCTACCTTTTCTACTGTCCTCGCATCATCCGGCCTATTCAATATAACACCGCCGTGAGTCTCCCCCTTTGCTGTGTCCAGGGCACCCTTCTGTTCCCTAACTTGTTTGGCAATGGACTTCAGTTTGCCCATTAGACCGGATTCAGTTTGATAGCACTTGGCCGTCCAGTCAATGTGCTTAGCCTCATAGGCTACTAGTTTATTACTAAAGAAATCCAGGATGACTTTATCGCCCGACGGCGTAACGCGGCTTACCGGCCTCCCGAGCGTAATTCCCTTGGCTTCCAGCGCTTTGCCTGCCGCTCTTTGGAAAAGCCTGCCCGTTTCTGCGTTGCGGGCTATTTGCTCCGCCCTGTCAATCGCCCTGCCGGCTGCCTTGAGCGGTCCTACCCCTGCCGGCACAAAGGGTGTGACCGCAAGGACCATATCTACCCTGAGATTGCTGGCATTCTCCTCCGAGGGATCGAGAATCAACTGGTAGACATCGAATGCCAGCGTGAAAGCGTCGGGTATCCAGTCCCAGAAATGCCCCGATGGGTCAACATACTTAAGGGGGTTATTGGCAACATATGAGTACCTGTTAAACGCCTGGGGATTCCCGGGATCCGGCACTATAGTGTCAGCCTGGGTAAATCTCCCAATTGCAGGGTCATAGTAGCGGCCGGCCCACACTGCGCTAACCGTCAAGGGTGCGCTAACTATGGACACCGGCGCATCAGCAGCCCAAACCGGTGCGCTGGACTGCATGAGGTACAGCCCCGTACTCCCATCCAGCCGCTGCCCGGTAAACTTCTTCTCCGTATCTATTGTTTGGTAGGTACTCCGGGTTGCGCCAAACGGGAAGTAAGCAATCTTCCCCAACAACGTATCGCCGCTACTATTGGTGGTTACGGATGTCCCCGTCAAATGGTCCTGATGGACATACTCCATGGTCCCGTTCTTCTTGAACGCCACCAGCCTGTCGCCCAGGTAATAGTATAGTGTAACATCATTTCCGGTTTTCTCGTAGTATCTATTCACATAGATTGTGGTCTGGTTGTTTTCTGTTTTCTTTACCCGTTTACCATCGCCATCGTAGATAAATCCGGCTATCTCTGTGCCCGTCTGGCCGCCTTGCTTTATGGAAGTGGGCCTGTTTTCCGCATCCCAGCTTATCCAGTCCCAGGCCAAACCAGTGCCAGTTCTGATTTGCATGTTCCCATTGGCATCATACGTATAGTCGGTCGTATTACCCGCCTCCGTTATCCGTTTAACAGCGTGGGGCTTGCCCGGCGTACGTGTATAGTCATAGCTCTTACCGCCTTTAGTTATCAGGTTGCCTATCTCGTTATACTGGTAGCTCTCAGAGTAGGCGCCAGTAACTCCAGTCAGCCTGTCCAGGAAGTCGTACTGAAAGTTCTCGGTCTCGCTGTCTATCAGGTTCTGCCGGACCGTCAGGTTGCCTCCGGCATCCCAGGTGTGCTGCACGTCCTGGTGAGGGGAAAATCCAGGTTTGAAGGTCTTTATCTCCCATAGCCTGCCGTAGTAGTTGCCAGGATTATCATATGTTCCAGTCAATCCCCAGTAACCAAAGGTCATTTTGAGAATATTATTGCCCAGGTTTATCTCGGTGGGCTGGCCAAGCTGGTTGTACAGGGTGCTATTGACCAGATTACTGGAAATACTGGATGAGAGAGTGTTTAGTAGTCCACGGCCATTATATGTCTGGGTAATCTCTTCCACGGGTGTTGTAGGGTACTTGACAGATACAAGCCTGTCGGCGGAATCATAAGTGAACTCAGTGGTGTAGCTTGTATCCCCGATTATGCTCCGTACTTCCTTTATCATACGGCCGCGGTTATCATATTTATAAGTATCCGAACCATATTGGGTGCCTTCTTTATAAGAAGCTCCGGTGCGGTGCCCCTTGCCATAGTTGCCCCCGTTGATGTCATCGTAGGTGTATGTGGCAAGTATGGTTTCACTGCAGTTAGTGTTACACTTTTTGGTCAAACGATTGAGAGTGTCGTATTCGAACTTAAGTACCTGTCCCTTGGCATCGGTCTGGGTAATAAGGTTGGAACTGGCATCATAAGTGTAGCTCCAGGTACCCATGTCGGGGTCGGTCATGGATGTCTTGCGCGACAGCCAGTCGTAGTTGATGGTGGTCGGATTGCTCATGGCATCCGTTACCGTCTTAAGGTTGCTCAGTACATCATATGTGTAGCTGGTGGTTGCGTATACCGCCTGGGAATCGTTAAGCTCCTCTACCTTCACCAGCCTCCCGAAGGCATCGGAGTAATACTTCTTCTGCTTGCCCCGCTCGTTGGTGGCCGTGTCCTGCCAGGGGGTATCGAAATTGTGGATGATTGTCGTGGCATCAGGTTTGGTGGCCGTCGTTACCCGGTTCAGGGCGTCATATACATATGAGGTGGACTTCCAGCCGGCTTCCGGTGTCTTGTAGCCGCTCAGGCTTGATGAATCCAGGTTTTGCGGCACATATTCTTTATCCGTCAGTCCCCGGTTGTTGAAGGCGGTGGTGGTCACGATGGTCTTGCCCGTCTCCCCCTGGGCCTGGAACTGCACCATCCACCCCAGGCCATCGAAGTAGCGCTTCTGCCAAAGTGTAGTTGAGTCGCCCGTCTTCTGGAAGGTCTCAACACGCTGCTGGTTTATGGTACCCCACGACTCGTATCGATGTTCAATAGTTGGAATCCCCGTTTCGTCACCGGGCCGGCGTATCGTGATAGGGCGCTTAAAAGTATCATACTGGATGGTGGTGGTCTGGCCATTGACATCAATCTCTGTCAGGATTTTACCTGCGCCGTAGTCCCAGGTATAGGTCTCCGAGCCAATCAGCGGGTAGCTCCTGGTCATCGGCAGGGAGTGGTTGGTGGTATCGTAGGTAAAGCTGGAGGTGTTGCCATTAGGGTCTGTAATGCTGATCTGGTTGCCATAGCTGTCGTAGGTGTACACGGTGCTGACTGATGTGCTGGCATCTATCTTCCCCTCAGCTTTGGTCAGGTCCCCTTTGGGGGGTGGGGTGGTCAACGAACTGTTGTTGCCATCGTAGTAGTACAGGGACTCCTTCTTCAGGTTGGACCCGTCATCGGCAGACTTTATTCCCTGGTACAGCCGCTCCCGGGCAGGCTTGTTCACTATCCAGGCTGTGGTGTTGGGATAGAAGACGGTGTATATCGTCGAGTCATCGGTGGTTATGCCGATGTCCCCATGCCGTTCTGTCTTGACCACATTCCCGTAGCTATCGTAGAAATATTTGACTCGAGAGGCTTTGTTTGCGCCACCGTATGTTGTCTCATCCACCTGGTTGAGCTGGACTGTCCATAAGGGACTGAAACGCTGGATAGCTTTGTTGCCTGTATCAGCAACATAGACATCGTTATTGAAGGGCACTATGCCCATGGGCATGTTCAGGCTCCCGAAGCCCGACCCGTAACTACCCCATTGAGTGATATAGTCGCCAGAACCGCTGAACTTCTGAATCCGGTGGTTGCCCTCAGCTACATAAATATTTCCCAACCCATCGGCTACCACACGATAGGGGCCAAAGAACTGTCCTGGGCCGCTGCCCTGGCTTCCCCATTGTCCCAGATAGGCACCCCACGTATCAAACTTCTGAATACGGTAATTTGACATATCGGCTACATAAATATTGTTAGCGCTATCCACGGTAATACCGTATGGATAGTTAAACTGCCCGTTACCCGACCCGTAGCTGCCCCATTGATAAGGATAAGAAGGATTCCCGGAAGCATCAAATTTCTGAATACGATGGTTCCCGGTA
>ORJL011248229.1_pt1 | contig 13134 bp, 10 predicted proteins | sample 1779941 | NCBI WGS metagenome assembly ORJL01 (sample SAMEA104232317, study PRJEB22302) | groundwater metagenome | biome: forest; feature: aquifer; material: groundwater | place: USA | collected 2011-08-07 | depth 5.8 m
GCGCGCAAGATCGAGTCCCATTTGGACGACGGTGTCTATCATTTGCGGTTTGAGGTCAGTGCGGCCAGGCCCAAATGATCCGGGTCTATGGTTTGGGTCGGCTCCCGAACAACAAGCGGCACGCGGTTGGCCAAGTCCACTCTGAGCATCAGTCACAAGGCACCGCTCGATAAGGCGGCCTTGACTTCCTGTGTTTTCAGTCTAGCCTTTGGCTGAACGAGCCATGGCAAACATCCTTCTTCTTGACGACAACGACGTAGCGGGGCGGGCGATGATGGGAATCCTCGCCCGCGGGCACCATCGTTGTCTGGTGACCACGAAGGTGGACGAGGCTTGGGGTCGTTTGCGGGAACTGATTAAGATCGACCTGGTGATTACCGAGACTGCCCTCCAAAGCGGGGATGGCACGCAGTTGATCCAGCGGCTGCGGGAGGACACTTTCCTGAAGCAAGTGCCCGTGGTGGTTTATACGCGCGTGGAGGACCACCGGGCGGCGGCGCGCCCGCGGTCCCTGGGTGTCCAGAACTACCTGCTCAAACCCTACAATGACGAAGTCGTGCACGAGGAAGTGAGCAAGGCCTGCGCGTTTCCTTGGAGAATCATGCATTTCGAGGAAGAGAAATCCTTCTGCGCGCAGATGGGGATGAGCCGCGAGGACCTGCGAAAACAACTGAAGGATCTGGCGGGCTTGATCGAGGAGAGCGTTCCTCTTTTTGCGGCCTGGTCGGACGGGAAGCCCCATCCCGAGGCTCTCACGCGGATGACCGCCCTCGCCGAAACGGCGCAGGCGGTGGGTTTTTGGGGTTTGGTGGAGTGCCTCCAGGCCTTGCAGACCAAGGCGGAGGCTGGAAACTGGGACGCGCTCAAACCGTCCCAGGAAAACCTGGAATTTGCCTCGCGCCTGCTGTTTTGTCACTTAAACCCGGATTACCTCCCCGAAGGGCTCATCTCCGAGCGCGAACATGCGGAACAGCGGGAGGCCAGGGACCGGGACTTCTGGATGAACGCGAAGATCCACGAGACCGGGCCGCTGGTCGGCGAGGCGGGCCTCAAACAGCAACTGGACGCTTTGCCGGGTTGTCCGGTGATCGATACGACGGCGGCCGGTTTTGTGATGGCTGCGGACGGCCGCACTCCGAGCTTGAGCCACCTCATGGACCTGGTGGTGAAAGACCCAGCCCTGAGCGCGGAGGTTCTCATCGCGGCCAACAAGTTGGAGCGGGACAACCTCAGCCCCGTCGAAGACCCTCGACTGGCTGTGAGCCTGCTGGGCAATCTGAAGTTGAGCGCCCTGGCAAAAGCCATGCCAACTGTCCCCGAACGCCACATGCAGTGTTCGCCCATGTCCTGGTCTCAGTTCTGGATGTTTCAGGTTGCGGTGGGCAGAGTTTCCGAGTTCACCTGTCAGCAATTGGACTTCCAGGGAGAGCTTCCCCAAGCCTATACGGCCGGCCTGCTCCACGACCTAGGAAAGCTGATCTTGCTTAAATTGTACCCGTTTGGCTTCCGGGCCGTCCTCGAGTACTCGAGGGAGGGGATGGTGCCCCTCCATGTGGCCGAACGAAAGTACATCGGCTGGACGATGCGGGAGATGGCCTATCACTTCGCGACGAAGAATGGACTTCCGGCGGTTTACTGCAACGTCATGCGCTGGGTGGAGACGCCCGAGGTGGCGGACGCCAATGTTGATTTGGTGGCGGCGGTCTCGCTTGCCCGTGATCTTTGTCTCCACAACCATGTCGGTTATTGTGGTGATACGCCCGCAGACAGTTGTCCACCGGTCGAAGAGACTGCCGCCTGGCACGTTCTTCAGACGCGGGTTTTCCCGGGGTTTAACTTGCGGAGATTCGAAGCCCAGACCCACGCTTTTTGCGCCGCGCTGAAACAGGAGCTTCTCGGCAAGCAGACCTGAGTATGAAATCTCATCAAGCCGCCGCAACCGCGGCAATTCTCGTGGCCTTCAGTTGGGCCGTAGGCGAGGTCTCCGCGCAGCCCAGATACATCCCCGTACCTTACGCGCTCGTGCAGGGCAGTTCGTTTATGACCGAGACAGTGACCGACGGCACAAATCAGGCCGTCCCGCTCAGCCCACTCCGCGGGGGGTTCAAGCTCGTGCGAACCGACAGCCCTTTGGACGAGGACGCCTACGTATTGTTTGACTTGCAGGCTTTTGCCTTGGATGGCTCCAGCACGACCGCGGTTTTGGACGGCACTGGCTCCTACGTGGTGAGGACGCGGATCGATGTTTCCCGGCGGATGCAGATCAGCGCCCGAGTCAACGGGCGGATGGTAAGCTTGGACAGCGGGGTTGTGGCCCCGGCGGAGAACCAACCGGTGATCGACATTACCCTCCAGGGCGAGATCCAGGGCACGGCATCCCCTCGTCAGGCTTGCACGCTCCACGTCGTCGCGGTGCCAGATCTCCAGCACTGGCGCTGCCAGCTTCTGACGGGCAGTACCCTCCTGGATGACTGCCCTCCCTGCGATCGACTCTCTATCCCTCAGCCCATGACTGGGGAGTTCGATCTGGTCCTTTTCGAAGAGAACCCTTTGACCAGCCGCTTCGCTCTGTGCGACATCGCCTTCGTGGCCGGATCCCAGGAAGGCGCTACTTACCGGGTTACCGGTGGCGGTTGGTGGGAGGTGGGTGGGGAGGTGGCGGTCAGCCAGACACTGACGCTGCAGACGTTGATTCAGGCGCCCGGCGGTAGTGTGGACAGGAGTATGACCAACGACACACCCAGTGTGGCGCGCCAATGGCCCGCGATCCAAACCGACCTTACAGACACCGCTGGCAATTGGACTCAAGTCTATCATCTCCGGCTCCAGGCGGCGCCCAAGCCGGCCGGCGCAAGCGAAATCTGGTTCTCCACCGTCCACCCACTCACCTCTGCGAACCGCCCCCCGTCCGACAGCGTCATCAGTCCTGGAGATGTTCTTTCGACCACGGGGCAACGGGTGCGCGCGAACGCGGACCTGCTTGCGGCTTTTGGGATCGCGCCGGTGCCCGGCGGCCACGGGATCGACGCAATCTGCCTCGGCGCTGGCGGCGAGGTGCTCTTCTCGTTGAACGAGGACATCAAGAGTGGAACCGTGGGGCTACTCCAGCATGGTGACCTGCTTTCCGAGAAGGGGGTCATCGTCGAGACCAATCAGAAGCTGCTCAACGGCTTCCACCTCATGCCCCCCGTGCCGGACGTGGGGCTCGATGCCGCCCAGGTCACGAGCGATGGCGAGGTGCTGTTCTCAACTCGAGCTGATTTCTTTTCCGAGTCCCAGGGGGGAACATTCTCCCATGGCGATCTCCTCTCCGACCGACGGTTTCTGCTCAAGACCAACCGCCAGTTGCTGGCTGCCTTTCATCCTGAAAAGCCAGACCACGACTACGGTCTGGACGCTCTCTACGTTTGGCCCAGCGGCGAAATCTGGTTCTCCACCGAAGAAGGCTTTCAGGATGCCAGCCTGGGGCCTGTCACCGACGGGGATCTCTTGAGCGACTACGGTTATGTCATCCGCAAGAACCTGGACCTGGTGGGCGCATTTTCCCCCTTGGAAGACCTCGCGAACTTCGGCCTCGATGCTATCCACGTGGTGCTGCTGCCTCCGCGCCTGCTCCCTGTCGTGTGCGATGTCCTGACCGGGCACGTATCGTTGCGTTGGCAAGGAAATGGAGGGCTGTGGCAGGTCGAACGAACGCTCGACCTGTCCGTTCCCTTTGCGCCCGTGAGCCCGATTATTACCGGCAACCAGTGGAGCGACGCCACCGCCTCGCTGCCACAACCGTCCGCCTTTTACAGGGTGCGCCAGTGGTAGGCTTGCGATGGCGTGGTCTGAGACCGGAAAGTGAAAGGTTTAACGAAGCCTCTCTGTTCACCGCGTAGTTGCAGCCGTTCGAGGGCGGCCAATAGCGCACATCGTCATCCAGGCGGCTTTGGATGCCGACCGGCAGCGAGCCGGTGAGGTTCAACCCTGGTCATCAACCTGATTCGGATTCTCTATTCTTGCGCTTAGAAGTTCTCCATTGACCTTCATTTCATCGGAAGCATCATCGGCGGGTGATGAAGCACGCTCTGGCGATGCAGGTCATCTTCTACCAGTCCGGGCCTGCGGGTGAACCGATGCGCCAGAAAGCCCTGGCCGCGGGCCTGGAAAAACCGGCGCAGGCGGTGAAATTCGAATAGTTGCTCATGTCATGATTCCCCTTCGAACCACCTTGTCTCCGCCGGCACGATTCTGGTCCTCGGGTTCCTGTCCGGCTCGCGCCTCGCTGGGCCTGAGCATTCTGCTCGCCTGGATGGCGATCCCGGTCGCGGCTGGAGAGGTCCGCCTCCACCTCGAAGACACAGGTGAAGCGCTGTGCAACCCCTCGATGGGTTGGACGCTCCACTTTTACTCCAACTTTATCGAGAACTATGGATCGAAGCTCGAGCCCTCCGACACGCTCGACGACTGGCCTGGCCTTTCGACGATCTACTTGCGCGTGCCATGGTCGTTTCTCGAGCCCGGGGAGGGCGAGTTCAATTGGTCGTTGTTCGACACGCCAGCCCAGCGTTGGGGAGCCAAGGGCAAACAGATTGCCATCCGCGTGAGTTGCTCGGAGAGCTGGCTTCGCAACGCGACCCCGGCATGGGTTCAGGAGGCGGGCGCGAAAGGGATTGAGTTTGAATTCGGCAAAGGTCCGAAACCTGGCGGGCCGCTGTGGGATCCGGACTATCTCGACCCCGTATTTCTGGAGAAGCTCGAGCGCTTTCTTGCGGTCATGGCGCGCCGCTACGACGGCAGTCCCAACGTGGCGTTCATTGATGTCGGCTCGTTCGGGATGTGGGGTGAGGGCCACACCGGCTTCAGCAGCCGGCTCAACGACGAGCAAACTCTCGCCGTGGTGAAACGCCACATCGACATTCATGTGAGGCATTTCAAAAAGACGCTGCTGTGCATCAGCGACGATGTCGCTGGCCCGAGTAAACGCAGCGGCCCCTATCCGGCGATGGATTATGCCCTTAGCAAGGGCGTGACGATGCGCGACGACAGCATTCTCGTGCAGCCGCCCCCGGACTCGTGGTATCACGATGGCATGGCGCAGGCCTTCTGGCCGCGCCTGCCAGTTATTCTCGAACACGAGCACTTCGGGGCCTCGAAGCAGCGCAAGGCGTGGAGCGGCGATCTGTTGATGAAATCTGTGGAGGACTACCATGCCGCCTACATGTCGATTCACTGGTGGCCGCGCGAGATGCTGAACGAGAACCGTGAGACAGTGGCGCGCATCAACCGCCGGCTCGGCTACCGGATTCAGCTCAAGGAAATCGCCTGGCCCGAGGAGGCGCGCCTTGGCGAGGCCTTCAGTGTGGGGTCCGTGTGGGCCAACGCGGGCGTAGCGCCCTGCTACCCTGGCGGCTTCTGGTCACTTACGCTCCGTGACGAGAAGGGCGGTCTGGCCTCGGCGCACGTGGACGAAGACTTCGATTTTAGCGAGTTAGAGGTGGGCAAGGCGGGCGACGCGCCGGTGCAAAGGTTGACCACCCACTTCACTGTGGCCTTCCGCCACATCGATCCCCGCGGCACACACGTTCCGCCCACCAAGCCGGGTGTTTATGATCTGTATGTCTCGGTGGGCACGCGCGACGGGACCCCCACGATCGCGCTGCCCCTGGCGAATCACGACGGTCACCGGCGTTACAGGGTCGGGCAGATCAGGCTGAAATAGCCCGATCCGGTGGCTGGAAGCCCGGGGGTGACTGCGTGTTATCCAGCGGACATGGGCGAGCAGAAACGACCATGAACGCCTCGTTAGTGGGTCATGACGTAGAAAATGAGGTTAATGGCGAGCGGGAAAGCCCTGGGTTCCGAGAACTCATGGAAGTAATCCTCGTTCTCGCCCTCGCGTTCCCAACCGTCGCCATTGTCGGTGTTATGGGCGGCCACGATCATGATGCGGTCGCGGTCGTCCAGCCACGCGCGCAGATGCATATCCTCAGAGCCTGGTCCACGGAACCTGGACACCTGCTCGGGTCCGTTGGCGGAGTCACGGTTGCGGCGCCAGAAGTGGATGGAGGGTATTTGCAGATTATTCATCGGACCTTTGAGGTCGAACACGCAGTGGAACAGCGGGTGTTCGATGGGCAGTTCCACCGGGCTGCGTCCGGGTAACACCCGTTTCATTTGAGCTGCGAAGGTTTCCCATTCCCGGGTTCCCCAGAAGTCGTCGGCCATGAAGACGCCACCGTTGGTCAGATACTTGCGGAACGCGTTCACCTCATCCTCGCTCAGTTCCATGTTTCCGGGGTGGGCGGCGAAAATGAAGGGATGGCTAAAGAGCGCGGGATCGGTTAGGCGCAGCACCCGGCCGTTGGGATCGACGCGCGTCGAGGTTAGTTGATGCAGGCGAAAAGAGAGATTCAAGTCGCTGTCCGGGTAGTCGTTCAGCCATCCCATGAGGGCGGGATACCCGGGTGACTTGAAGAGAATGCGGGTGAAGGTGAACACTTCCTGCTCGAACCCCGGCTCGTTGGTCCAGGTGGGTGCCATGGTGACTTGGGGTAACGTCTCGCGCGCGGTGCGCACGGTTTCTTCGTTGACCCACTGTCCGCCTTCGGTCCGTACCATGGGCCCGTTATCGCCCCCCCGGAACATGCGCCCCTCACCCCGCGGGTATTGAGCGAAGCAGATCGTGGTGAATGCGGTCACGGCAGCAACCAGCGGAATGACGAGTCGCGAGGGGGCAAGGCTCATAGGAAACTAGAGGGCGGCCGAGGCCTTCGGCCAGGCCGCGCTCAGGCGGCGAACGTTTACTGAGATGACGACCATACTCCATAATGTCAAGTAGTAATGGACCTTTGTCAAACCCGCTCGTCCGCCTGAGCTGGAGGCCCGGCGGGGATAGGATTTGACGTGTGGCCATTGGGTGTTAGTTTGGCGGTATGAAGCCACCGAAGGCCTGTATGAGGCGTCGTCCTCCCGGCAGATTCTTTCTGACGGCTGGGTTCACGCTGGTGGAACTGCTGGTGGTGGTGGCGGTCATCGCCGTGCTTGTGGCATTGCTTATGCCTGCGATGGCCAAGGCGAAGGAGTCCGCCCGGCGAGCCTCGTGCCTCAACAACCTGCGCCAACTCAGCTTGGCGAGCGCCGCCTATTCCAACGACTGCAAAGGGCGATACCCCTGGTTCCTCGACTGGCTTTACACAAAGCCGGGGGACCTGACCTCCGGGCGGCTTTATCCTTACCTCAAGGCCAAAGCGGTCTATCTTTGTCCGACCGATAAGATTGCTTTAGCCTCGAAAGGTCGCATGGGGGCTATAGGTCAGTCGCCGCCGTTTGGAAACAGCAGCTATCCGCGCGATTACAGTTACGCCATGAACTGTTGTGTGTGCCACGTTACGGACGTTGCGCAATTCCTCGCCCCGGTTAGGACCTTGCTCTATATGGAAGGGAACCTGGCGCGTAACGATTACAGCGGGCAGGTCGGCCCGGTTTTTGCCAACAGCGCCATCGCGTTCCGGCACAACGGAAGCGGGCACCTACTCCTCGCGGATCTCCACATCGAGAGCAAGAACGCGAAGACCTACAAGGCCTTGGAGAAAAGCAAAAGGTTCTGGTTTCCAACCGATGATATGTCCGGCCAGAACGGGATGAGTTTCAACGTTCAGTTGACCGCCCCTTAGACCATCACGCTACTCACGGCTGGTTTGCCGGCAGTCGGACGCTGGGGTCGCCGAACAGCATGAATTTCATCGCTTGGAAGAAGATGCTTGGCGGATACCAGTCCTCGGCGGGCTTCAGGTCCGCCAGGTGCTCACGGTCGAAGTAGTAACGGACGGCATTGGCCCAGCAATCGCCCAACCGCGGTTCCTTGGCCTCGCCGAGCGCCAGGACAAAGCCCTCAACAAGCGTCAGGCCACAGGGCTGGCTCCCGGTGTTGCACCCGATATAGGCGACGGCGCCGTTGGGGCTGCGTTTGAGGATCTGCTCGCCAAGGCCCGTTGGGTTGAAGCGTCCTCTCTGGTACGGCGCCGGGGGTGGGGGCGGGGCCGTGAACACTTCCTTGTCATCCGTGCCAGCGTGTTCCTGGCCGTTCACATCGACATACGCTCCATACGGGGCCAGAGGGGCGAAATACGCGGTGCTGCAGCCTGCCGAGATCACGACCGGCAGGGCTGCCGCGTTAGTCAAGCTGTCGAGGTCGGTCAGTGAGAAGCACTGTTCCCAGGCGTCCGCCTGGCCGTGTCCCGTGTGCACGGCGAGAGCCAAGCCCCCGTTCATCAGGGCGCGAAGCTGGGTGTGGTCGGGGGGAGGGGCGGCTGGTTGGCTGGCACCCTCGGAGTAATACCGCTTCTCGATATGCCAGGTGTTCGTGAGGCGTGCGGCGAGGCGGTCCATAAAGGCCCGGCTGTCCACCCAGCCGCCGACGGCGAAGAACGCGGCTTGGCGGAGGTGCGGGCTTGAGTTAGCGAGCACGCGCCGCTCGTAAGCCACGGTCTTCGCGGCAACAAGACTCACTTCGGCCGGGGTGCTGACCGGCCATCGCCCCACGGCGATCTCAGGTCGGTAATCGATCTGGTCGAAGTTGATTGGATCCCCCTTGTTCTTCTCTCCTCGTACTTCGCCGAAGTAGCCGGCATGGAAGGACTCCTTGCGAGCATTCCAGTCGTCGAAGGACCCGTCCGGTTTGGCCAGATCACTGTAATAGAGGTCGCTCGGGTAGAAGGAGTAGTCGAACGCGGCGGGAGTGACCCGGTCTAGTACCATGTACCGCACGGGCATAACATCCACGTCGCCCACCAGCAGAGCATACCCTAAACCGCGCCGGTGCCACTCGTCGTAGAGGAACCGCTTTAGCCTCTCCGGATCATCTACGCCAGGGGAGGCATTGAGGATCCCTTCCAAAGATCGAAGTTCCGTGGGCAACAGTTTTTGCTTGTGAGCGATGAATTCCTGGAGGGCCGGATGGAGAGAATTGGGTGCGATGACGAGAAGCCGGTTTTTGCGAGGGCCTGGTCCGGGCTGGGGAGCGGGTGCCTGACCCCACAGGTGGGCGGCCATCAGGCCAACCAGGAATGCGGGGAACATGCGGTGGTGCGGCCTGGCCCACGTCAGGACGTTGGCGGCGGAGGATAGCCGCTCGATCAGGATGATCGGTTGTGCGCGCATTGAGTTGCGCGGATCGTAGAGTCCATAGACGAATTGGCAAGCGGATTGGGTTCACTCCCTTCTCCGGATTTCCGGTGGCAATCACCTTTGGCTCGCCGCGCAAGGATGACTCCACTTGCCTTACCCGATCAGAGACGGTTTGAGCATCCGCAGGTTTCACCGACTCGGTGCGCTAAGGCGGCCGCGACGAAAAGTTGCAGGTGGCGGATAAACCGATCCCGGGATGTGTCGGCTGGGCAGCGGGTCTGCGCACCGCGCGCCAGCGTTTGGCTCAACGGCCACCTGCGTTGCCCAAACAGTGGCCATGCATCGCGCGCGTCTCAAACCGCTCTGCGCGGCGTAATGGAACTTGCCTCCAGCAATACAGGCGGCGGTGAAGGGCCGACGTTCGGTCTGGTCCACTACAGCTTCACAGTTCTGGAACCGCACGTGAAGAAGTAGCCAGGAACGCCAAAAGACAGTATGTATCACGTCCTATGACTTGACAGCCTGTCAAGAGTGCCTTAGAAGCCCGCGCATGAAATCCAATCGCAGTCAGCCCGAGGAATACCGGAGGTTGAGATCCCGGCTCGGGAAAGTGGGCCGGGTGGCGTTGGGAAGCCTGATCGAGCGAGGCGGACCGGGGCATGGAGGGCCCCGCTACCAATGGTCACGGCGTGTGGAGGGCAAGACGGTGACGGTGGCGCTAATGTTGCTCGCCCTTGCCAGTGGAAGAGCGCAACCCGCGGCGACCGGCCCGAGCGTCACCAGTTTGGGCGAGAACCCGATGGTGGCACTGACACATCTTTCGGACGCCCAAACTCGGCGCGTCTCCAGCACCAGTCCCGACCTGAACAGCAACGGCGACTCGCGCGTCATCAAGGAAGGGGAAACGCTGGTGCTCGCCGAATTGGCCGGACCAGGCGCGATCACACACCTCTGGAACACGATCGCCTCGCAGGACCCATTCGCGGGCCGTTCGCTCGTGCTGCGGATTTACTGGGACGGGATGGCGAAGCCGAGCATCGAGGTGCCGCTGGGTGATTTCTTCGGCGTCGGTCACGGCGCGATTGCCAACTTCCACTCGCTGCCGGTGAGCGTCTCTTCCTATGGCCGTTCGCGGACTTGTTTCTGGCGGATGCCATTTCGCAAGAGCGCAAAGATCACGTTGACCAACGAGGCACGCGGATTCGGCGACATGGAGGTGTACTATTACGTGGACTGGGAAAAGCTGCCGAGTCTGCCGGAGGACGCGCTCTACTTCCACGCCCGCTATCACCAGGCCTTCCCCGCGACGCATGGCGACTACCCCATCCTCGAAACCAAAGGGCGCGGCCACTACGTGGGCACCGTCTATTCCGTCCACCAGGTGAAAACCGGCTGGTTCGGCGAGGGCGACGACCATTTCTACATTGACGGCGAGGCGCTGCCGTCGCTGTGCGGCACCGGCAGCGAGGATTATTTCAACGACGCCTGGGGCTTCCGCCCGTTCGTCGCGCAGACCCACGGCGTGACCATGTATGAAGGCCTTTTCGCCGGCGACCGGGTGAGCGCGTATCGCTGGCACCTCTCCGATCCAGTGCGCTTCCGCACCGCGCTCAAGGTTTCCATTGAACACAAGGGCAGCAGCTATACCGACGCGGGTGTTAAGGTGTCGTCGTCCAATGAACGGCCGGACTGGGTGAGTTCCGTGGCTTTCTGGTATCAAACACCACCGGTGGCGGGCGAAGAACCGCTGCCGCCCGCCACGAACCGTGTGGCACCGTACCGCGTGCTGCCGGCCAAAGCCCTGACCTTCCGTGCCAACCCGCCGGCGCTTGTGACCCGCGAGGAAGCGGGTTTGATCTACGCGCCAGGCAAGCCCGACGCGGAGATCGAATTCGACTTCGATGTGGCCGAGCCGGGCCGCTACCAAGTTGCCGCAGTCATGATCCTGTCGCTTTTCAGCGGGCGTTATCAACCCTTCCTCGACGGCCAGACCGCCGGCCCGGAACTGGACCTCTGCAACTTGGGCGAGGATTGGACATGGTTCAGCTTCGACTTGCATGACTTGAAGCCGGGCAGGCACACGCTTAAGTTCGCCGGGCGCGGGCCCTCCCCAAATCGGCGCACCAAAGCCCCGTCGTGGTTCGCCTTCGGCATCAATTCACTGGTCCTGCTCCGCCTGGAAGACATGGAGGGCTACAAGTGAGCGCCGGCAGGCGTTTCCAATGCTGCCGGTGGTTCTGTACCGCTTCTCCCAAGTGTGGATCCTCTGGAAGAACCCTGGCACAAAGACACGCTCTCGCCGATCGGCAACCCCAATCATCCGTGCGTGCACGCCGACCCGAAGCTCAAAGGCCTGGAGCCGGGCGAGGCCGCCGCCATTCATGGAACAATCGTTTTCTTAGAGGGCAGGCTGGCGGATTCTGATTTCGCGAGAGTGGTTGGGATCAGAATCCGGATCGACATCCGGGCCCGACTGCGGCATGGTATATTGAGGTGTCCTTCCTGGAGTTTCTGGGAGTGACGCGCTTGGCTCGTTGTTTGTTGCGGTATCGCACGGCGAGTGGTCTCAGATCATGATTATGCCAAAGTCCGGAATCGTTAGCGCCTCGATCACACTAGGTGCCTTGGTGGTGGCGGCACTCGCCATCGTCGCGGCATGGAAATCACAGAGCGCACTCAGGGTTGCTGAAGCGGAAATCGCCCAGCTCAGGGCGGAGAACCAGGCTGCGGGACAGGACCGTCCTGCCGCGTCGGCAACGCCCTCACCGGCGCCAATGCCCCAGGAGGGCTCAGGGCAACCGAGGCGCGTCGTGCCGGTTGAGCCGCCGGTCGAATTGCTCCGACAGCTTGGGGCGATGGCGCAGCTCCAATCCAATACCTTTGCCATGGTCCAGATGCTGGTGGACAAGGCGGCAGAGACCGATTCACCCCAGCTCAGACTGAAGCAACAGGCAACGGCCATCTCCGTCCTGGAAGTCGCGTTGAATGATCATCAACAAAAGGTGGCTGCAGCCCGGCGAAGAATCGAGGAGCAACGCACTACTTTGCAGGTCCCGGATGACGTGATCCCTCTCAATCCCGAAACCGGTCTGGCCCTGGCATCCCTTCGCCAGTACTGGCCTTATCTCGAGGCGAAGAGAGACCTCGACAACGCGGAGCGCGCAGTGGAATCGTTGCAACGCCGCTTGCGTCAACAGCGGATCGATGCCTCCGGTGGCGCCACGAACGGGGTGCCCGCGAACTAGCGCGACGGCACCACTTCTTCAGCTCGTCGCAGCGGACGTGAGTCCGCTCATTTGCTTCCCGGATCGAGAGCCAGAGCGGACCTACAGCCTGGGCTGAGGGATGGACCCCAATAGTCGCTCCCCCTCGGAGCGGCAGGTAGGGCTCGCTGTCTTCAGCGGGCCTCACGCGAGGTCGAACGCCCAAGACGGCTCGCCAGGGACAGCGAGCCCTACCTCGGCCGTTGAACGAATGTCCCGTTTGCGGCTCACTTCACCACTCCCCGGTAGAAGCGGTGGCCGGTCTGGGTGAAGTCGGGATCGATCACCAGGAGGCGGTTCTCGATGGCCGTTACGTTCGTCCAGGCGGACCACGCGGTCAGATCGGCGGAGATCTGGATCTCAAACTGGCCGGGGTCGATGTCCTCGATGGAGAGTTGCACTCGGCCACCATCAACAAGCGTAACAGGGCCGAAGGAAGGCCCCTGCGGAATCGGGTCGGATTCGAGCACGGTCCAGCGGTCGCCCACGGCCACGAAGGTGCCGTCGCCAAAGGCCACACCGCGCAGGGCTATCTTCCGCGGGGAGGTGCGCGCGGTCCAGTTGGTGCCGTCGCGCCCGGTCAGGATGGTCGCGCTGTTCCCCACCGCCACGAACTGATGCGCGTCGTTACTGATGGCGTAGAGGTCATTGGTCGTGCCCGACGGCTGCGAGACCCACTCAACTGCATTGGTCGAGGTGAGAATCTTTCCCTCCAGCCCCACCGCCGCATAGAGCCCGTGCTTGAAGGTCACCCCGCGCA
>ORJL010969456.1_pt1 | contig 13128 bp, 10 predicted proteins | sample 1779941 | NCBI WGS metagenome assembly ORJL01 (sample SAMEA104232317, study PRJEB22302) | groundwater metagenome | biome: forest; feature: aquifer; material: groundwater | place: USA | collected 2011-08-07 | depth 5.8 m
CGCATGCAGGGATTCAATGTCTGGGACCGCGCGGGCTATGACATGCACGGCCTTCCGACAGAACACGCAACCGAAAAAAAGCTCGGCATCAAAGGCAAGCAGGGCATTGAAAAAATCGGCGTGAAAAAATTCATTGCCGAATGCGCCAAGCTCTGCGTTGACAATATGCACGTCATGAACCAAGATTTTATCCGCTTGGGCGTGTGGATGGATTTCAAAAACCCGTACCAATCCATCACCAAAGAATACATCGAAGGCGTGTGGTGGCTGGTCAAAAAAGCGCACGACGCAGGCCGGCTCTATGAAGGCAAGCGGAGCATGACGTGGTGCAGCACCTGCGCAACCGCGGTTGCAAAACACGAGCTCGAATACAAAACGCTTACTGATCCGTCGCTCTTCATCAAATTTCCCATTGTTGGCACGGAAAAAAAATTCCTCATCATCTGGACCACCACACCGTGGACCATTCCATTCAACCTTGCGGTCATGGCGAATCCTGACTTTGAATACGTCACGGTAAAAATTCTCGACGGAAAAGAACAGGGAGAACAATGGGTGCTCGCCAAAAACCTCGCTGCGCCCGTGCTTGGCATGGTCGCGAATCGAAAATACAAGATTGTTGACGAATATGCCGGCGAAAAACTTGAAGGCACAAAATATGTCCATCCATTCCTTAAGGATATTCCATTTTTCGGCGAGTTTGAGCATCCAAAACTGCACACCGTGCTGTTGAGCAGTGAGCACGTGGCGCTTGATGCCGGCTCCGGGCTGGTGCACTGCGCGCCGGGGTGCGGTGCTGAAGACTACGAGGTCGGTCACCTGAATGGGCTGCCGGCGTTCAATCATATTACCGAGCAAGCTGTTTTTGAAAACATGGGCCGCTTCAATGGCCTCATTGCAAAAAAAGACGATGCTGTTTTTGTCGAGGCCATTGAAAAAACTGGCCTGCTCGTTGCTGCGGGAAACATCGACCACGAGTACCCCCAATGCGAACGCTGCCATACGTCGGTGGTGTACCGTTCCACAAAACAATGGTTCTTCAAAGTTGAAGACCTCAAGGAAAAAATGATCGCGGAAAACAAAAAAATAAAATGGGTTCCTGAATCAGCATTCAACGCATTCAATTCCTGGCTTACCCATCTGCGTGATAATTCCATTACCAAACAGCGTTACTGGGGCACGCCCGTGCCAATATGGCGGTGCGATGACTGTGAAAATTATCTTGTCATCGAAACAGTCAAAGAACTTGAAAAACACGCCAAAAAGAAAGTCAAAGAACTGCACAAGCCCGACATCGACCTGGTCACGATTAAATGCCCGTGCGGTGGCATCAAAAAAAGAATTCCGGACATTCTTGACGTCTGGGTTGACGCGGGCTGCGCCGCGTGGAACTGCATTGATTTTCCAGCGTCGAAAAAAAACTTTTCCTTGTTTCCCGCTGAATTTATTCTCGAAGGAAAAGACCAGATTCGCGGCTGGTTCAACCTGCTCATGGTCTCGTCTATGATTGCGTTCGGAAAGCCATCATTCAAAGCGTGCTACATGCACGGCTTTGTGCAGGACGCGCTTGGCAGGAAAATGTCAAAGAGCCTCGGCAATGTTATCTCGCCGGCAGAAGTGGTTGACCAGTACGGCGCTGACACGTTCCGGTATTACACTATCGGCAGCTGTCCGCCGGCAACCGACCTGAAGTACAACTTTGACGACATCAAGCTCAAATACAAAAATCTCATCGTGCTCTGGAACCTGCACAAATATCTTATCGACCTCAGCACCACTGCGGACATTGCGCCACAGGACATCAGCGAAAAGCGGATTCGCGCGGTGTTTTCCGTCGAGGAAAAATATATGCTTTCGAAACTGCATGCTGCTATCAAAAAAGCAACCGATGCATTTGACGGCTACCTGCTGAATGAGGTGCCGTGGATTATTGAAGATCTATTCCTTGAGCTTTCGCGAACCTACATCCAGCTGGTGCGGGACAAGTCAAGCGTCGGCACCGACACAGAAAAACAGGCGGTACTGCTCGTGCTTTCTGATACGCTGCGCGTCTGCCTGAAACTCTTTGCACCCATTGCCCCCTTTGTATCTGAAGCGCTGTACCAGAACCTTCGCACGGCGTTTGGCGCTGCGTGGTCAAAAGAAGAAAGTATCCACCACACGGCATGGCCGGTGTACGACAAAAAGCTCATTGATTCCGCGCTTGAAGAACAGGTGACTACCGCAAAAACAATTATCCAATCAATTCTTGCTGCGCGCGAAAAAGCAAGCCTCGGCGTGCGCTGGCCGGTTGCAGCTGTTTCAGTTGTTTCATCACAGCAGACGGTGCGTGATGCAGGCGCTGCGTTGCATTCCCTGATTAAAACACACACCAATGTGAAGATTGTTTCATTCAGCGACCATTTGCAGGGCGTCAAGTTGAAAGTCAAAGGTGACTACAAAAAACTTGGCCCGGCATTCGGAAACAAAGCCGCTGAAATAATTGCCAAACTTTCCATTGACAGCCCCGAGACCGTCCTCTCCCACATCGAAAAAGAAGGCAAGCACCGCATCAAGGTTGGCAGCGAAGAAATTGCAATCACACGCGACCAGATAACCATTGAGCGCGAGCTTCCGGCGCATCTCATTGCTGCTGAATTCCGCGGCGGCACACTCTATCTCGACACAAGGCGCACGCCTGAACTGGATGCTGAAGGATTTGCCCGTGAGCTCACCCGCCGGATTCAGGCGCTGCGCAAGAACGCCGGCCTTGAAAAGCGTGACACTATCACTATTTTTGTGAAAACAACCGAGGAAATGGCACGTGGGCTTGGGCCATGGAGCAAACAGCTCGCTGAAAAAATTGGCGCGTCAAGCATCAAAATTTCTGCCCACGAACCAAACAACGACCACACCCACAAAAGTGTTGAGAAAATCAAGGACGTCACGTTTGAAGTCGGGTTTGATCGAGTGTAATATCTTAATCCTCCACTCTTTACTATATTCTACCACTCTTTTATCCTCAATCCACCACAACAATATTAATAAATCCTTACCCTTTCTGCTCTTTTAATAGTTTTCAACTAGTTTTCATACACAGGGTGATGGACGTGAAGGAATGGGAGCAGGAAGCAGAAGGGTCAACCGACCGAGACGCCATTCAGCGCGTTGTTTCTAAAACACTTGAAACAGCAAATCAGGTAGAAAAAACACAGCCCGACATCCGCAAGTTCGGCAAGCTCGTGCCCACGCTTATCGAGCGTGGCATTGAAGGCATTAATCTTTCTATGTTTGACGATACCACTAAACAGGCAATTCTGACTGAAGTTGGCGATGAATGCCTGCGCAAGGGAAAAATCAACGACGCCGTCAAGGCGTACGTTTTTGCCGGCTCCCGCGATCGGCTTGTTGCCCTGGGAGAAAATTACGAGAGCATGGGCATGTACTCCAATGCCATTGACATGTACGTCTATGCCAAGGCAAAAGAGCGCCTTGAAGTTATCGGCGACAAGTGCATCCGCGACGCAAAATTTTCTGACGCCATCAAAGCACTGAACCACTCCGGCAACCGAAAAAAACTGCTTGATGTGGGCGACGAGTGCATGAAGCGCGCCAAGTGGGACTTTGCCCTCGAAATTTTCAGCATTCTCGGCAACAAACAGAAGCTCAACGAGCTCGGCGATATGTGCTGCACCAGTAGCCAGCTATTTGGCTATGCGTGCCGTGCCTACGAGCTTGCCGGCGACAAAGAACGTTTGAGCAGGCTGGCAGATCTCTGCCTGCGCGAAGGGCTTATCAACACGGCCTACAAAACCTACGCAACTGCCGACAATACCGCGATGGTGGCGTTCATCAAGGAAAATTTTATGAAAAACCAACTCGCCTAAGGGTTAACTTCCGGGAGGCTAACGGTTTCGTATGATCAGCGTTCCTCCCTCAACCCGATCAAAAGAACCATTTTCTGTTTTCTTTTTCAAAGAGCTAGCCACTGGCCGATTTGTTTCCATCCTTCTTTTTTTGCTCTTTCTTTTTGTTCCGGTTTCTCATGACATTCATTCGTTTTATAAAGAAGATGCAGGCCAGTTAGGAACCGAACACGTTCTGTTGGGAAAAATCATTTTTTCACACCTTATCACTCTTTTCTTGAATCTCATTGTGCTCAATTTTTCTCTTTTTTTTCACCTTTTTTTCTGGGCGTTTCTGGTGCCCGTGCTCCTCTATGTGGTTATCCTTTTTGTATGGTCATATCTTTGTTTTTTAGGCCTGCGTTTTCCTCGATTTTTTCTGTATAGGCTTTTTGGCTTTCGTTGGAAAAGCGATTCCTTTAAAAAGAATTGTATCCTTCTTCTTGTTTCTGTTGTACTTTTTTCTCTTTTTTTAGAATTTTTTTTATCCCATTTTTATCCCCAAATTTTATCACCGCCAGTGCCTTCTGCAATCGAAAAAAAGAATATCTGTTATTTTTATTTTGATAATGAGCCGATTTTTACCGACAATTATCTCATGACTGACCCTCTCCAAACACGTACCGATGCTAATGGAACACCGCACTTTCTCAGAACAAATTCTTCGGCTGGTATCAATCATGTGCCTTCTTGTACTCTTATCAAACGTGGCGAGCGTGGCCAACTGGTCACATATTCCTTTAACAAGCAAGGATTTCGGATGAATGATGGTGTTTCTCTTACCACTCCCTCTGGCAAAAAAAGAATTTTTATTGTAGGGGATTCTTTTGCCTTCGGTGCGGGTAATAATCAAACTGAAACAATAAGTTATTTTCTTCAGTCTTTTTTTAATGAGAGTGTTGAAGTAATCAATGGCGGGGTAAGCGGTTTTTCAAGCCTTCAAAGTTATTTGATGTTTTCCAAAGAGTATGTTCACTATAAGCCCGATGTTGTCATTTTTTTACATGATATGAATGACATTGTTGGCAATCTTGTGCTGCGCACTGATTATATAAGGCCGATCTATGTTCCTACAGAAAAGAAAATTATCCAGAACGCTTTGATCGCTCGTTCTCAAGATCAACTAAAAACGTCCCATGATTCTTTTTATAATCCCCTCGTTCCCTATTCGCATCTTCTCACATTACTTCACACCAACAAAGATTCTTTTCTTGCTCAAAAACGAATTCTTTACAATACCACTGATGAGATTCATCAATATCTTACCTACCAAAAGGATCCACCATGGGCTCTGCAGGAAGGATTTGACTTTAACTGTGCAGGTGTTCTTAAACCTTTTTCTGATGCAGTAACCAATGCTGGCGGTACGTTTCTTGTTGTCTATATACCAACAAATATCGAATTGAATGGGCATGCTTTTAATGCCACTATAAACGGATTTATCAATGCTACTCCTGATGAATTTGATTCATCGCTTCCGCGCACAAAAATTATGTCCTGCCTTAAAAATTATTCAATCCCTTCGATTGATCTCTATCCATTCTTTAAAAGGTACGGCAACCTACAGGGATTGTACAATACCCCCATCGGTGGCCACTGGTCTCCGCAGGGAACAAATTTCAGTGCCCAAGTTATTTCTCTTTGGTTAAAAAGAAAAGGAGTTGTCTGATACTCTCTACCTATCGGGGGTACAGGGTGAAAATTAGAAAAATTTAATAATAACCTTTCTCTGTTCTTGTGCATGCAGACTCACTCATCGAATCGTTCATTCATTCAAGAACTCTGGGATTTTTTAAAAGTGCGTAAACTGTGGTGGCTTGGGCCAATTGTCCTTATGCTTGTTCTTGTAGCAATTTTACTCATTGCCAGCCAGAGCAGTGTTGTTTCTCCCTTTATTTATCCACTCATTTAGCTTTGAGCAGCCCTTGTTTGTTCCTGCTTTTCTCATCACTATCTGCACTAAAGAAATCTTTATAAATGTCTCTCGGATTGTTTTATCCATGTTTTCTCATCTGCAAACCCGCGCTGAAACTATCGGTACAGTCGTTGGCTTTAGTTCTGGTATTCTTCTCAGTGTCGCCATGATTTTTGTTTACACACTCCTTTTTCGCTTCATGTTTTCGACGCTCATCAGCATCTGGGCAGCTCTGTTTATTGCTGGTCTTGCTTTGTGGTGGTGGCTTCGATGATGCCCTCTTTCAAGATGTCGGTTTGGCATGGTGTAAAAAAAGGGTTTTCAAACTACGGACACATCCTTTCTCTTCCTCTCACTACTTTTTTGTTGCTCCTTGCCTATTTCATTGGCTTCGGAATTACTTCGCTCATTGCGCGAATTGTTGGTAAACATTTTCTTGTTCAACGTTCACTTCCAGGAGAGTCGCTCTGGTCTGACCTGAACCTGAAAAAACGAAAGCGTGAGCACTATTATCGTCAATTTTAATGAGGGGGAAACAATGTACATTCTTGGCATCAGCTGTTTTTACCACGATTCCTCTGCAGCGCTGCTGAAGGATGGCATTATTGTTGCCGCAGCAGAAGAAGAGCGTTTCACACGAAAAAAACATGACGCATCTTTTCCAATTAATGCAATTCGTTTTTGCCTCGAGAGCCAGAAGATTTCAATACAGGACGTTTCATATATCGGATTTTATGAGAAGCCGTTTCTCAAACTTGAGCGCTACCTGTTCCAGCTCCTTGAGACCTTTCCGCGGAGCATGAAAATTTTTATTCAGTCGATCCCCTCATGGCTCAACGAAAAGCTCCGGGTGCCATCGCTGCTCCAAAAAAAACTCGGTTACCGCGGGCCGGTTTTTTTTATTGAGCACCATCTTGCGCATGCAGCCAGCGCATTTCTCGTGAGCCCCTTCAAGGAAGCTGCAATCGTGACCATTGATGGCGTGGGCGAATGGACGACGACCGCATATGGCGTCGGAAACGATAAAGATATCCATCTCATAAAAGAAATTCGTTTTCCACATTCACTCGGTCTCTTGTACTCAACTATCACCGCCTACCTCGGCTTTACCGTTAATAATTCCGAATACAAGGTTTTGGGATTAAGCCCGTACGGCACCATGAATCCAGAAAAAAATTCATACTATCAAAAACTCAAACAGGTCATTGACATCCGTGACGATGGCAGTTATCAGCTTGATCTTTCCTATTTTCAGTTCCACTATTCTAACCGGATGCCGTCAAAAAAACTATGCGCCTTGTTCGGCGGGCCGGTAAGAAAACAGGAATCAGCGCTCACTCAACAGCACAAAGACATTGCTGCGGCGCTTCAGCTGATTACTGAAGAAGTTATGTTCAAAATTCTTCGCCATGTGCATTCGGTTGTCAAAAAAGATGCCGTGGTGCTTGCAGGCGGCGTTGCGCTTAACAGCGTATGCAATGGAAAAATTCTTCGGAACACGCCCTTCAAACAGATTTGGATACAGCCGAATGCAAGTGACGGTGGCACCAGCATTGGTGCTGCGGCATACATCTATCATGCCCTGCTCCGAAAACCACGCTCCTTTGTGCAGACGCACGTCTATCTCGGTCCCGCGTTTACTGCAGCGGATATCAAACAGTTTCTTGACTCAAACAAAATTCATTACCATACGTTCGTGGATAGAGAAACACTCATCGCAACCACTGCTAAGCTCCTCGTTAAGAATAACGTCATTGGCTGGTTTCAAGGGCACATGGAATGGGGGCCGCGTGCACTCGGTGCGCGAAGCATTCTTTCAAACCCGTGCCATAAAAGCATGAAGCGTATTCTCAATAAAAAAGTCAAGCACCGCGAGGGCTTCAGGCCGTTTGCACCAGTTGTGTGTGCTGAAGATGCACCGGCGTACTTTGACTGCGACGTGCCCCTTTCACCTGCCACTGATTTCATGCTGATGGTGTATCCTATCAAAAAAGAATGGCAGGCGCGCCTTCCCGCAGTGACGCATGTTGATGGCAGCGGACGCCTTCAGACAATTCGGCGAGAACAGAATCCTCTCTACTATGATCTTATCAAATCATTTGGGGCAATTTCTGGCGTTCCCATTTTGGTGAACACCTCATTCAATATTCGCGGCGAGCCCATTGTCTGCACGCCGCAAGACGCTTACAAATGTATGATGGGAACCGGCATTGATTATCTTGTTATGGGCACGTTTCTGATTAAACGAGCAGATAATCCCCAAGATATTTGGGATAGCGAGAAACAGGCGAAAGATTAAGTTAGTATAGTCTGTGCGTACCTCTTTCGAACTACTCCTCTTTTTTCTTCTTTTCAAGTAACCCTTGTTCGACGAGCTGTTCAGCAACGTACTTTGCTGAAACTTCAACACCGCGGGGGTTCCAGTGATCGTCTGATTGATAAAAACTATCTTGGTACTGGTCTGCAACTGGTGACAGGTCAATATACGAGATATTGTTCTCCGCACTCACTTTACGTAAGAAATAATTCTCTTTTTTGTCAATAAGCTTTCCACTTTCTATGTACTCAGGATTGGTTTCTTTCTTCTTTTTTTCAAAGTCTTTTTTGTCATCTTCGATAACATTGATGAACCGGTCTTTTATCTGGTACGCACTGGGTATGTTCACCAAAACAAATTCCTGATTATTCGTCTCAACTGCAGCGTTAAAAATCGTAAGGTAAACTTCCATGTCTTTGGTCATGCCCGCAAATTGAGGTTCGATTTTTTTCTGTAGTTCAAATAGGTCTCGTTGGTTGACACTCAATGTTATCATCAATCGTACCACATCGTTGTCCAGTTTTTCACGATTCGTTTCTTTATTCAATTGCATTCGTGCAAGAACGTGGTTGACAAAACTAAACACGTGAGAATTGCCCAGTAAAATCTGTTTATATCTCGGAAGTTTTTTACGAGCATTATTTGGATTTGAATACAATGGAAATGCCTCTGGTTTTTTCTTTCTCTCGTCTGCAACATGGTATTCAGCTGGCGTAAGGAACGTGGTGTAGGTTGGCGTAGACTCATTGGATTCATTTTTTAGGATTCTTAGTATCGGTCGGGGATAGCGGTCCAGGTCCAGGGTGAATGAATCAGTTAAGTCGTTTTGGTAGTAGAAGTACATGACGATGTCAGGTTGGTATTTTGATGCTTCTTCTTTATAGAGCAAATAAGCTTGTACTGTGCCATAGCTGACGGCACCGAAGGGGATGATTTCAACAGTGGGTGGTTGTTGGTATTTGCTGTTTAATTTTTGTTGGATTTTTTTTTGGAGTTGGGCGCTCATGGTTTGGGTATCGTTGAGGTTTTCTCCCCAGATAAATGAGTCCCCTATGGTGGCGATGCGAAGGGTGTTGTGTGGTTTGGTGTAATTGTATTCGGTGATGCCACGGAGTCCTTTGCTGTTGGTATGGATGATTATTTTTTTGTTGGTGTCGGGTTGGTAGAGGCACCAGGTACCGTTTGGTTTGGTAATGTGGCCAAAGAGTTTGTCGGGCATGACGCGTGAGGTTGGCCCGTCAGGGTTTCGTAGGTCGCATTCGTCATACAATGCTTGAGTATAAAATATTCTAAAGTAGATTTCACCAAGAAGGAGCATGACGATAAGGATGATCAGAAAAAGTGCTGTGTTTATTGCCCATTGTCTCCTCTGGCATTTCATTGACTTTTTGATAGCGCAAGCCTATAAATAGTTTGTTTCTTGTTTTTCAAATTATCCTTTATAACTATTTCTTCCTTAGAAAAATTAATATAGGTGCTCCTCTTTTCCTTTTTCAATGGAAAACCGTTCTTTTTTCCGTGAGCTCTGGGATTTTCTGAAAGTTCGTAAACTGTGGTGGCTTACCCCCATTATTATCATGCTGGTTCTTCTGAGTGTTCTTATTGTGATGAGCCAAACAACGGTTATCTCGTCAATGATCTATCCACTGTTATGAGAGAGTAGCTTGAGTGCGTCAAGTTTTTTTGCGACATACTGCGCTGAAACAGCGGCGCCAACCGGCGACCAATGATCGTCAGTTTTAAAATAAAACGTATTCTCATATTTTTCTGCAATCGGTAACAGGTCAATGTACGGAATATCGTACCGTTCTGCTGTACCATCAAGGAATACATTTTTTCTTGGCGCTCCAAAAAGATTCTCTTCATTTTTTGTTCGCATATACTCCAATTCCCCTGGCAGGTTCTTTGCCTGTTTCACTCCTTCAACAATTCGCTGCCGAAACCGAGTCTGAGCTTGGTACACACTAGGAATATTTAGCAGGACAAACTGTGCATTCGCCTTTTTGACTTCATAGTTGAAGGTTCCGATAATTGCCGAAACTTGAGGTATCATCTCCTGCATCTTCGGCCTTTTTTTCATTTCAAGCCTAATCAACTGGTCGTCCATAAGTGCTACTTTTGATACCAATCGATTAAATTCAGAATCTTTTTCTTCTTTTGCTGATTGCCTATGCGCAATTGTGCGGTCTGCAAAGCTGAACAGGTGCGAATGGGCGAGAAAGAACCGTTTATACGACGACGGTCGCGTAATAGGAACATTCTGTTCATTAAAAAAAAGAGCAAATGGCTGTTGGTTATCCTTTGTTTTCTCTCCCTCAAATACCTGACGCGCCGTTGCGAACTCTGCTTTCTGTTCGCTAACCTTCATGACTGGCCGGGGGTAATTGGTTTCTGATGAAATAAAAGAATCAGTAACATCATTTTGATAAAAAAGATACAGTGCAACGTCAAACTCATATTTCTTTCCTTCAGTAAAATATGTTAAATAGCTTTGTTGCGTTCCATAGGAACCCATGCCAAAGGGTATAACCTCGATGGCAGGTTGGTTTTTATATTTTTGTTTGAGAATTTTTTCTATTTCTTCCTGAAGTTTTACCTGAAACGTTTGAGTATCATCCAGCATATCAGCAAGAATAAATGAGTCCCCAAACAGAAGAATACGGATCGTATTTTGCGGTTTTTTATACGTGTATTCCTGTTTTGTTCGTTGTCCTTTGCTGTTCGTTGTTACTGTTATTTTCCTATTTGTGTCTGGCTGGTAAAGGCAGCCTTGGAGGTTTGGTCGCGTGGTGTGTCCGAGAAGGTTGTCAGACCTGCTCAATCGGCCAATTCCTTGTGGGTGGGCAGGGGTGCATTTGTCGTACAATGGCTGCGGGGCAAAAATCCGAAAGCCAGTTTCTAATAGCATAAAGCACAGAACAAGAGTCATACAGAAAAGCACACTATTCTTTGCTATCTTCTTTTTCTTGATTACAATCTGCATGGTGCGTTGTCACCTCGTATCCTTCACTTTTGCACGTTCCTTCAGTAGTCCCTGTTCGTCAAGTTGTTCAGCAACGTATGCTGCTGACACTTCAACCCCTCGAGGCGACCAATGGTTGTCAGTCTTATGATAAAACTCATTTTGGTGTTCATACGCCAGCTTCGTTAGGTCAATATACTGTATACTATTGTTTGCAGCAGTCTCATTGAGCACGTAATTTTCCATGAGTTTTTCGCGCGGCGGTAAATCTTTAATCCGGCCGGCAAGAATCTTCCAATACACGTCTTGCACTTGATGCGCGCTGGGGATGTTAATGAATGCGAATGCCGACGTATTATTTTTAACCGTCTGTGAAAACTGTACTATAAGGAATGAGAGTTGCTTGGTTGCAGAAACGAACCTCGCTCCATCATTGCCTTCTTTCTCAAATCGTTTTAGCAAATCGAAGTTTAACGTGCTCATCTCTTTGAACAATAGTTCCTTTTCTTCCTCTTGATTTTTTTTATTTCTCATTTTTGCTATTTTATTCATAAACGCAAAAAAATGGGAATGCGAAAGAAAGAAACGTTTATACCTTGGTGGCGTTGTTGACGGTTGGCGGTAATCATCCATAAAGTACGGGAATGTTTTATTTCCGGTTTCATTTCTTATTTCGCTTACCACGTCTTGTGCCGAAGAAATGTGGGCGGTCATTTTGCCATTTTCTTCCCTGAACGCAACCCACGGGCGTGGATACTGCGCCTTCTCATCAAAGAGGTCAGTGAAATCATTTTGGTAAAAGAGAAACAGAACAAGGTCAGCATCATATTTTGCTCCTTCTGAAGCATATCGCAGGTAGCTTTGCTGCGGGCCGTATGCCCCGACGCCAAACGGTATGACTTCTACCTCAGTGGTATAGTCTCCTCGCTCCCGCAGAATTTTCTTTGTTTCGTTTTCGAACTGTGCAGAAAATGTTTCTTCATCAGCAAGGTTTGCACTCCATACAAATGAATCTCCAAACACCAGTATCCGGAGCGTGTGGTCGGATTTCGTGTAGTTAAATTCACGGTTCGCACGAAGGCCTTTGTTGTTCGTGTGGATGATTATTTTTTTGTTCGTGTCCGGCTGGTGTAGGCACCATGTTCCATTTTGTCGGGGAACATGTCCAAGCAACACATCAGAAATAAACAACGGGTGCGGCCAGTTCGGATGGTCGGGATTACAGTCGTCAAACAGCGGCTGCGGGGCAAGGATGCGAAACCCCATTTCTATCAGCAAAAGACAGGCAACAAGAGAGATGCAGAATGTTAGAACATTTTTTGCTATCCTCTTTTTGTGGATTACAAACCACATGGTCGGTCCCTCTTTATTTCTTATCCCTTCACATTCCCAATCGGCTTGAGCAGCGCTACTTTTTTTGACACACCGCTCTCGTGCATTGTTTCAATGACATCAGAAATATTCTTGTACGCAAGCCCTGCTTCTTCGGCGAGGCCTGACATTGATACTGCCTTGACATAAATGCCGCGCTGCTCCATATCTTTCTGCAGCTGTTCCCCCCGCACGGTCTTTTTTGCCTTGGCGCGGGACATGGTCCGCCCTGCGCCGTGGCATGTGCTGCCGAAGGTTTCCTGCTCTGCTTTTTTTGTTCCAACAAGAATATATGATCCGGTTTCCATGGAGCCGCCGATGAGCACGGGCTGGCCGACTTTTCTGTACAGCTCCGGAATTTCTTCCCTGCCCGGGCCGAAACAGCGCGTTGCGCCCTTGCGATGGACAAGGAGCTTTGTTTTTTTGCCGTCAATAATGTGGTCTTCCAGCTTGGCAATGTTGTGCGCAACGTCATATACCAGGTGCATCTCGAGTTCTTCGGCGCTCTTACCGAACACTTTTGCAAAACATTCTCGGACACGGTGCATGATGACTTGTCGGTTGCAGAACGCGAGGTTTGCGGCGCAGGCCATTGCTGCGTAATAGTCTTGTCCTTCTTTTGTTTTGAACGGCGCGCAGGCAAGTTCTCGGTCCGGAATCGTGATGCCATATCGCGGCA
>ORJL011626787.1_pt1 | contig 13125 bp, 7 predicted proteins | sample 1779941 | NCBI WGS metagenome assembly ORJL01 (sample SAMEA104232317, study PRJEB22302) | groundwater metagenome | biome: forest; feature: aquifer; material: groundwater | place: USA | collected 2011-08-07 | depth 5.8 m
GCGCGATCTCAATGGATGCACGGGATGGGCCGGGGCCGCGGAAACGGCTCTGAGGGATTGGGTTAATAGCATTTCAGAAAACTCCTAACGCTAACTGTGCGCGAAACTTCGCTCCACGAACTCCCCGTGACGACCCATCAACCGCTTGCCGCGCTCGTCCCAAATCCGACAACGAATCCCGATGTCTGCCCGGTCGCGACACTCAATTTTCGGAAATCCAGGCAGAACCGGACGACTCCCTCTCTCGGCGACGGATTGTGCAACGTAGCCTCCCAGCGACCTCACCGAATCGTCACCGTCAGGTGTCTTGGGTAGCGCTGGTTCGCCGACCTGGTCGAGCCACACAGCCGATGGTCGTTTCGCTTAGGAATTGTTGTTCCGCCTCGACCACTCGCTTCCATTGGTCATGGCCGCCACACGGGTTCAGATCACTGCAAACGGTGTTTCCGAAGGGACAGCGACGTCCTTCGGACCGCTCGAACGGGGCAAGGACTGCCACAAGCCGGATGCGCTCCGCTGGGCGACGCAACCGGAATCCACCGGTCCGCCCGGGCGTCGAAGCTAGGACTCCGGCGCGAGTCAGATCACCGAGAATCTTCTGCAAATAGCGGGCTGGGATTCGAGTGGCGCGCGAGATTTCGCGTCCAGGGATGGGCCAACGATCCTTGTTCTGCGCCAAGAAGATGAGGGCCCGTAGGGCGTATTCGCTCGAGCGGGTCATGTAATTCTCGCAGTCAACCAGAATCGCCTATTCTGATCGGAGGCGCCGGCCTGACAAGAGGCGATCTCCGCACACCCGGGTTGGTCAACCGTCTGCGGCGTGTTTGAAATCGAACGCACGGCGTGGCGCGGTTCTCGTCGCATCACCGAGTCGGTTCCCCTGGGCCAAGCGGGGCCCCTGGCGACGGAACCTCCTGGTTGAGATTCATCCACTGTAACCGCGCGATGCGTGCGGATGCTGCCATTGCGTCGCAGGCCAAGCGCCCGACATCCCAAAGATCGACGAAGACCCGGCCGCATCGAAGCAAGATGCCGTATTCGAGGATCTCTTCGAGCGATGCAAGGGATGGCGGCTCGAAGAGGTCGTTGCACGTCAATGACTCCATGACGCCGTTTCCGGCCCGCGTGGGAATGACCACGCAGCATTCCACGCCAGTGTCGAACGCGAACTCGATGGATCGCTTCGCCCAAATCACTCCGTCGGACTCGCTTTGGTACGGAAGGCGCAGCAGAATGAAGGCGCGGACTGGAATGTCGTGCGCGCTGAGGATTTTCACAGCCGACGCAAAGTCATCGGGAGTCATCTGCTTGTTCAGCTTGGCGAGCACAGCCCGATCAACCGTTTCCAGACCCATCGCCACCTGAAGCCGGGCGACGAGCAAGCGGTTGAAATCGAGGCAGCGGTCTCCAATCATCCGAGGATGACTCTCAACAACGACAGTTTCGAAAGGTGAAACCATCGTTGCGATCGTTGGGTAGTCGGCGACTGGAATAGCATTGGGGTCAAAGAAACTACCACTGTTGTACAACTTGATGTGTCGCGCGGGAGGCACTTGATCCAAGGCCCAGCGGATCTGCTCCGGGATGGCACCCAAAGGAACGGGCGCGTCCGTCGTGTTCTTCCAGAGATCGCACATCAGGCAACGAAACGCGCATTCCCGGTTGGTCAGGAACAGAGTGGCCACGTCTTCCACTCGTCCTTTGGCGGACCGCTCTTTCTCGACGAAGAACGCATACGGTCGCCGCGGGTCGACGACGTTCTTCGGCGCGCGGAGGCGGAGAATCGCGGCGTCGGACAAGTCGATCGTCGGCTCACTCGTAGATCGCATGGAACATCCGCCGATAGACCATCGGATCCGACGGGAAGAGCCGCTGGAAGCTGTCTTCCCGTGTCGCACCTTGCTGAAAGCGTCGCTTGGGGAACACCGGCATCGCCATCCCGGTGACCGCGCGGACGCCGCGCGAGACGATCTCACCCTTCAGTTGATATAGGCGATCGTGATCCCAGTCGGTCATCTCTACGAACGGAACGGCCTCGGCTACCGCGATGACGGACGGCGCCGTGTACGGGCTGAGAGTCACAAACCGGGTTTCCTCAGCGGGCGCATAGCACCGGGCGTAGCCGCGACTCTGTCCACCGGAGTATGTGAGCGAATGCTTGATCGAATCGACGCCCCATCCTTCTTGATAAAGCAACGGGTTGTTCAAGACGCTTCGAATCGTCAGTTCCGGGTTCTCCTCAATCGGGTAGTCCTTCAGGTTTTCATCGCCGCCATCACCATCGAGCAGGAACTTCCAGTCGGGGTAGCGACCGCGAATTCCGCGCAGGAGCGCCAGGTTGACCGCTGCGGCCTGCACGTCGAGCGGTTTGTAATCTTCGACGACTCGGATCGCCTCGCGCACGTCGACGTCGCTCGACGATACCTCGATCGGTTCGAGAAAGAGCTCGAGATCCAAGGCCCGAAGGAAGGCGCGGGCTTGCGCGAGATCAGCACTCCCACCGTCGACGGCCAAGGTGAACGCCTTCAGCCGCGCGGGATTCATGCGCAACGTGAGCACCGCGTGATAGGCAAGAAGGAAGACGGCTCCGCTGTCGATGCCCCCCGAAAAACACACGCCGATCGGCGCGTCCTCCGAAAGCGAGCGAAGCCATCTGACCATCTGTTCGTACACCGCACCGACGTACTGTGCGCCGATTGAAGCCGCGTCGGGCGCGAGCGTTCCTCGTTCCGGCGTGAAGAAACGCCGATAGATCGGGTTTGGATCGGGACACCCCACCAGACGCACCTCCATAAGGTAGTGCGCCGGAACCATCCGCGTGTAGGTCGGATGAAACTGTTCCTCAAGCCCCAACCGCTGCAGACAGCGATGGATGGCGTCGATGCGATTGCTCACGATCAGCACCGGTCCGCCGGCGCGCTTGGCGATGAAATAGCGCATGAGCCTTCCGATCGTCCGCGCCATTCGCACGGCGACGCCGTTCCGCCCGACCAACGCGAAGTGGCCGTCGATCGTGGCGATCTGCCGCGGGTCACCCCCGGCCACGAGCGCGGTCGCTTCCTCCGAACTCATGTTGTGAATTACGTTCCTCGACGCGTCCAGCAGATCGATCACACGGGAGACCGGCTGCGGCGTGACCATGAAATGCTTCCTCCAATCGGATCTTCTATCAAGGATCCCACGAATCTACGCCCGTCATCGGGCGCAAAGATTCGCGGCGATTACCTCTCGCTCAGCTCCTCACGTTCGAAAGCGGAGGCGATGGCTCCGGCCCCATTCTCGAGGCGCGTTCTCTCAATCAGCCAGGGAAAGCCCGCTCGGAACACTCTCCGGGATGTCCTTCACGAATAGCTCTCCCAACCGCGGGGAAGTCAGAGATTCGAGAAACGCTACGAGATCGGAAAACTCGGCGTCCGAGAGCGCGACAGCCTTAGTCTCTGCTGGATCGCTCACAGCGATGATTTCGGATAATTGCTCCGCTCGATATAAACTCTGCAACTCCTCCGGGAGTTTCGCGAGGTACGCTGCTGCGTACTGTTGAGCGGCGCCCCGAGGATCCAGCATGTGTCGGACTGCGTCCTCGAGGGCAACATAGGCTCCATCGTGCATGTATGGAGCCGTCGCCGTCACGTTGCGCAGCGGCGGTGTGCGGAATTTGAAGCGGTCCGCGATGTCCTCCGTGACTCCTTCTCGACCAAAATCGTGAAGGCCGTCCGCGCCGTGTCCCTTCCCGGGGCCGAGCTGTGGAATGACCCGGTTGTGAAACAATTCGTCGGTCAACAGGGGGCCCGTGTGGCACGTCCCACAATCGGCTTTGTCGAAGAACAGGATCGCGCCCCTCTTTTGCGAATCCGAAAGTGTGGAGTCGTCGCCAAGCAGGTACTCGTCGAAGGGGCTGTCGATAAGCGTCCAATGGTCGATCTCGAAGGCGGCCATCGCATTGGCGGCATGCGCGAACGTCCGTTCGATCTGCGGCGTTCCGGGATACGCCGCTTCGAATAGATCAGAGTATTCCGGGATCGCCTGGAGGCGATCCATGATTCCGGACCAGATTCCAGGTAAGTCATCATCCGCGAGGTCGGCGAGCTCATTGGTCCCGGCGCTTCCGCGCATCTCCGCGCGCGACGTCACGGGAAACATCGCCTGGGCGGCCAGCGCACTGTCCAGTCCCGGAAGGAGATTCTCGTGGGCGGGGGTTGAGAAATCACCATTCGCGTCGCGATGAACGCGCCCGTCCCAGAACAATGTGGTGAAATCGGCGCGATTAAACACATCGGGTGAATGCCGCGGAATGAAAATCGGATTGCCCTGCGAGTCCAGCGGCGCCGCGCGTGCCGGGCCGAGACCGCTGCCGCCAACTCCCTTCGACAGCGGCAACCCATCCGATGTGGACGCCGCCGGGGCATGGCACGTGCCGCAGGAGATGTCCCGGTTTCCGCTCACGATCTTGTCGAAAAACAAAGCTTGCCCCAGTCGCACCTTCGCGGCGTCAACGTCGGGTTTCACCAGAGGCGTCACTTGATTCGCCGCCAACAACGCCCGCAGTGTCGTGTCCAGGGAATCACCCTCGTTCGGCGGTTGCGGAACCAGATCACAGCCCGTTAGGCAACTCACAAGCGATAGGTACAACGCGATTCTAAGGCAGTTCATTCTACGCTCTCCTATGCTCCACGATTCTAGAAAACATCCGGCCTTTGCACCGCGATCCTCCGCCGCGGGAAATTCCTGCGCTGAGCGGGGTCGATCCATCGACTTCACGCGCTTTCCCTCATCGCGTTCGTTCCACTGGGTACCGGGGCGAATGGTCAAACCGAAGCTGTACGTCGACCGGCAGATCGGTGCGTATTTCCTCGGTTCCGTCCGGCCACACGATGCGCAGCCGATCCACGCGATTAGTTGGACCCATGCCGAAGTGAAGCGGAAGGTCTCCCTGGGACAGGTACGACGGGTTCGAACCGACGTCCGCCATTTGCGTGACACTTCCGGTCGTCAGATATGCCCGTGCGCCGATGGCGTTTGTGTTCGCCCCCGTTTGTCGCAGGAGGATCCGGCTCCAGTGTCCCGCGGGAGATGACACGTTCCGCAGGAGGATCGGCTCACCGCCGTGAACGGACAGAGCGAGGTCGATCCGCCCATCGCGATCAAAGTCCGCCTCCGCTCCGCCGCGGCCCACGAAGGGAAGGGCTAGGCGGGGGCAACTGCTTGCGGCGACATCGACGAACGGTTTGGGCGCTTGGTTCCAGAAGATGAAGGGCGACTGGGGAACAAGAACCCGGTCCCCGCCTTGCACTCTCTCGAACGTGTGTCCGTTGACCATCCACAGGTCGCGCCGTCCGTCGTTGTCGAAATCGACGAACCCGGCGGCCCAGCCCACCATGTCGAGACCGATTTGTCCGAGACCGAACTGATCGGCGGCGTCGAGGAACCACAAACGCCCGGCGGTCGATGGGTTCCTGTCGCCGATCAACATATTTCGGTAAAGGGCGTTCTCCTGGGCAATCCAATGGGTAATAAACAGATCCAGGTCGCCGTCATCGTCGAAGTCGGAAACGGCGAGGCCCATGGCGCTGCGATAGTCGGCGGACAGAGACGAGGCGCCGATATCCTCAAAGGTTCCGTCGCCGCGATTTCGGAAGACGCCGTTGAAGGACACGTCATTGGCCACATACAGGTCAGGCCAACCGTCATTGTCCATATCTATCCATGCCGCCGAGAGACTCTTGCCCTTGGGATCGTCGACGCCCGCAGCGACGGCGACGTCGGTGAAGGTGCCGTCGCCGTTGTTGTGAAAAAGCGCGTTGGGAACGGGATTGTAGGCCGACGGATTGAGCGTATAGGGTTGCTCGGCGTACTGTGGGTCCGCGAGACTTCGATCGCCGTCGCGGAACACGAAGTCCACATAGTTGCACACATAGAGATCGAGGTTCCCGTCGCGATCGTAGTCGCCCCAGGTGCATCCGGAGCTGAAGCGCGGATCGTTGGTTCCCGTGCGCTCGGCGACGTCGCGGAAAGTGCGATCGCCGAGATTCTCGTACAGGACGTTCTCGCCGTACGCGGTCACGTAGAGATCGAGGTCACCGTCGTTGTCGAAATCGCCCCAGCAGGCGCCCATGCCGAATCCGGCAAAGGTAATCCCGGCTTGTTCGGTGACATCCTCAAAGCGCTCGCCGCCGATGTTGTGGTAGAGTCGCGATCGGCCCTGTTCTCGATCGTCGGAGGCGCCAGGCAGCACCGGTCCGGCGAAGTTGACGAGAAACAAATCTGGGAAGCCGTCGGCGTCATAGTCACCCCAGGCCAACCCAGAGCCCATATCCTCGGCGATCAGGGATGACCGTTTTGCGGAAAAGTGCCGAAATGCAATGCCGAGTTGACGTGTGACATCGTCAAACCGAATCGGGGTCGTCGAGTCACCCAACGCAGTTCGTAAGACGCTGGTCAGCCCCTCCACATGGGCGCCTGCGGCCGGAATGACGAGCCTCTCCGAACGGCTGGCGAACAGGACCGCCCCGCACACCACGGCGGTCGCGACCCCACTGATGGCCGACCATCGAACAAGCAGGCTATGGCGTCGGTTCAAGCGCGGCATGTCGGTCGTCCATTACCTGTATGGTCGTTTCGGCGCGGGCGACGTCGGTCACTTCGCTTCGTTGCCCGGCTCCCTCACCGAACAAGCGGTCTAAGAAGGGCGCACTGTACTTGCAGTACTTGACGACGGCGGAAACGCGAAGTTCGCCGGGGCCAAGCTGAGGCGGAACCTCAAACGTTTGTGTCCCGCCGAGCTCGGTCGGCGAAGGCGTGACGATGTGTGGAACGCCGGGACAGGCGAATGCAAATGTGGTGGTGTCCGTCACGCCCGGAAAAAGAACTCGTTTGAACCGCGCGCCCACCAAGTGCCAGAGTTCATGACGGCCGATCAATTCTCCCAGGCGATCGATGAGTTCGGCCTTGAAGACGATCTGCGGGTTTTTCAGATAACCGCGTTCGTCGGGGCTGGCCGACGCGAACACCACTCGGTCCTGGGCGTCAGTGACCGTCAGCTCCACCCAGCCCTCGATCATGTCCATCGGTCCGGTGGGAAAATCGTGCCCGGCCTTGTTGTTCGTCACGATGGTCTGGATCTCGACGGTCTCTCCCTCGAGAGCTTCCTTGGGGGTCACCAGGGAAAGCTTAACCACCGGTCCTTGGGTCCAGCGATCGGCGATCTCCGGAACCGGGTAATCCCCTCGCAGCCATTTTTCGGTAAGCCTGCAGTGCTCCTCGGCGTTCGGCAAATCGTGAAAACGCGGGACGAACTGATTCGCCCCGAGAAAGCGATGGCTGCGATGCTTGCCGTCTGTCGGATTGCGATTCGCGTCGTCTCGGTCGCCCGCCGCCGGATCGGCGCTGGCCACCAGCGGCATGTGGCAATCGCGACAGGCCAGAGTGCCGGCGGGGTCGCCCTCCTTGTGCCAGCGGCTCTTTCGCCAACTGTCGTATTGATTCTGCCCCTGCACCCACCCAAAGTCGTTGAGTTCGACGTCGACGAATTGCTTGTGACAAGCGCCGCAGGCCTCGGCGGTCTTGTAGAGCGGGCGAGAATAGGAGGACACGTGGAATTGCGGATAGGCACGGATCAGGAAGTCACTGACGGTCTGCGCCAGCGGCCCCTCGGTGAACTCGAAGAGATACCGCGGCTGCGGTTCGATCGTGTAGTCGCCGTTTCCGCGAACGTCCGTTTGCACCGTGCTGTGACAAGACAAACAGGAGACGCCCTCGTTCGAGCCCTCGGCACTGAGCGTTTCGTTCCCCACGTTTTTCGCGCCGCTGAACAAGGCAATGGGATCGTGACATCCGGCGCAGTATCGGGTTGCCTCCGGGGCCAACTCCTTGGCCATGTTCTCCTGCACTTTCTGGAAAACGAAGTCCATGGACGCGTAGCGGTGAGCGCTGGGGCGCCACTCGTCGACGATCTGGGGGTGGCAGCGACCGCAGCCTTCCGATCCGGCGAGCTGCCGAGGGTGAATGGCGCCCGAGGAAGCGAAGGCCGCCCGAGCAGTCTCAAGAATCTGATCGACTCGCTTCTGCTGGTCGGCGGAAAGCGCCATCTGTGCGGAGGCACGTTCGGCCACGCTCACCAGTCCTTCGTGTTTGGCGGGGTCGGGCAGGAGGTTCGCAAACAAGTTCTTGCCCTGTTCCTCGTCGAGAACTTGGACCAGTGACGCCTTCATGGTCGACTCGATCTTGGAAGCGTCTTTGCGGGCTAGGCTCGGGGCATAGGGGCGGTCCGCCCCGTACTTGAAGCTGTAGTTCTCGGGGAAGGCGTCATCGAGGGAGGGGGCTGCATGATTCCACGCCAACAGGGCACAAGCCGCCGTCGGTGCGGCCCCCCACACCAGAGTCTGTCTAAGGCAGGACCACCGAGCCGCGGACAGCGCCGTGCGCGTGCCAAGGAAGTGAACCGGTCGAACCACGAGAACAAGCAAATGCACGGCCAGAAGCCCGATCAAAGCGAACCCGGCGATGATATGCATTAGGTCCCAGAGCGGCGTAATGCGCGTTCCCCAAAGAGCTTGGACGCTCAGCACCAGACCGCTGACGCAAACGACCAGCAGTGCGGCGGCGGCGAGGTAGCCGAGCAACTGATAGTGACTGAAGTTCCCGCGAAAGCGGCGGTACCAATGCTGACCGACATACCACGCGACCGGCGCGAGCATCAGCAGTCCGAGCGTGGTGTGCAAGAGCACGGCGAACTGGTTGAACTCGGAGAAGGGAAGTAGGTAGATCGTCAGACCCGTCAGGGCCTCGAAGGCGAGAAGCCCCAGGACCGTACCGGTAAGCGGTCTACGCCATTCGGCGGCCGCGTCCACACGCGGAATCCCGCGACGAACCTCTGGCGCCACCACACCGACTTGCAACGACCCGAAAGTGGTCATCCCCGCGCTCCTTAAGGCACCCTTGATCGATACCGGCCGAACGCGAAACGAGCGTCTCCCCGCGGCGACTCCTGCCGCGCCCTGCGCCGCCGCCGGTCCCCGTCGCTGCACCGCTGCCCACGGCGTGGTCCCGGACTTGCGTCGCCGCCCACAATGACTATACTTGTATAGCCATATAGATGAAAAAGCAAGCGCCCGTGCCGCGGCGCTAAGGGAAGCCCCGGTCAGCGGCGGTCTTGCGTGGAATGCGCCGGAACGGCGGCGGATTTGGTGAAGTTAAGCGAGAAACCTCACAGCCTGATCAACCACCGGGGAGGGCGGGCAGCGCCGGGACGGTGAATACCTCGATGTTCGTGAATCGCATGCTTTCGGAGAATGTGGACATCCCGAACGTCCAGGACCGCCACCCGGCGCGCGCCCGAATCCGCTCGCCGTGGCGCCGGATCGGTGTAACGTGGACGGGCATCGTCCTTCTCGCGCTGACTCTCCCCGCGTGTTCCAAGCCGCGGGCCGAAAAGGCTTCGCAAGCTCAACTCTCGTGTACCGGGCGAAACGCGGCCTTCCGAGACGTCACCGACGGGGCGGGTATTCGCCATGTCCATCGCAAACCGATGCTGGATCACAAGCTGGATAACATCATGCCCTGGGTCGCCAGCGTCGGGGCGGCGGCGGCGGCCGGTGACTACAACAACGACGGGTGGATCGATCTATATGTAACCAACTCGGCCAAAGGGACGCCCAATTATCTCTACCGCAACAACGGCGATGGAACGCTTACGGATGTCGCGCCGCATGCGGGGCTCGCCGACGTCAACGGCGAAGACGGCGTAAGCATGGAATGCATCTGGGGCGACTTCGATAGCGACGGCGACGCCGATCTGTATCTCGTTCGCTGGGGCCGAAACGCCCTCTTCCGGAATAAGGGCGACGGGACATTCACGGATGTGACGGAACGTCTGTTTCGTCGGCGCGACGGGGCACCGGGCTCCATCTGGGCCAACGGGAACGCCGCGGTGTTCCTCGACTACAACCTCGACGGCCGGCTTGACATCTACGTCGGGAACTACTTTGAGGAAGTCGATCTTTGGAACCTCACCAGCACAACCATCATGCACGACAGCTTCGAAACCGCACGCAACGGGGGTCGCAACTTTCTGTACCGTCAGGAGGCCGACGGGACGTTCACCGAGGTCGCCGTCGACGCAGGAGTTGACGATCCAGGTTGGACGCTCGCTGTGGGATCGGCGGACGTCGACAACGACGGCTGGCAGGACGTCTATGTCGCTGACGACTTCGGTCCCGATCAGCTCTATGTCAACCAACGTGACGGAACCTTCCGCAACGTAACCGACGCGGCAATCGGGCAAGACACGAAGAAGGGAATGAGCGTCGACTTCGGCGACTTCGACGGCGACGGCTGGCTGGACATCTATGTCGCCAACATTACGACCGCCGAGTATCTGCAAGAAGGCAACATGCTGTGGCGCAACAACGGCGTGGATGAGGAAGGGCAAGTCTCCCTCATCGATGTCTCTCTGGAAACAGGCACGTACGACGGCGGATGGGGTTGGGGTGCGAAGTTCTTCGACTACGACAACGATGGCGATCTCGACATCGTCGCCGTCAACGGGTTCATCAGTGCGGGCGAGGGGAACTACTGGTATGACCTCGCCTCCTGGACAGTCACCGACCAGGATCCTGCGGACGCGCGCAACTGGCCGGCGATCGGCGACCGTTCGTTCTCCGGCCACGAACCCAACCGCCTGTGGCGCAACGACGGATCGGGCACGTTTACCGAACGGGCCAGGGAACTCGGCGTGGACAGCACGCGCGACGGGCGCGGCGTTGTTTGCTTCGACTACGACAACGACGGCGATCTCGATCTCTTCGTCGCCAATCAGAACCAGCCGCCGCACTTGTATCGAAACGACGCAAGCAGCGACCGTCACTGGCTGCTGGTTCGGCTGGACTCCGCGGCCGGAACGGGAGCGAACCGTGACGGCGTTGGTACGCGAGTGACCGTGGTCACCAACGCGGGCCGACAGATCCGCGAGAAGGATGGCGGAAACGGTTTCTGTGGGCAGAGCGATCCCCGGCTTCACTTTGGACTTGGAGCTTGCGATCGAGTGCGTTTGCTGGAGGTCCGCTGGCCCGACGGCGGACTGCAGTACGTGGAGGACGTTCCCGCGGACCGGCTGCTCACGATTCGCCAGGAACCGGAACGGTACGCCTCGCGGATCGCGTTGGCCCGAGAAACCCCTCGGAATTGGCCCGGTGAGGCCGTCTCGGCAGAGCGAGCGCCTCGCCCGCCGATTCCTCAAGGGCAAGCCGGTCTTGAACAGCTTGAGGAGCGGCTACGGGCTGGCGAACTTCCGTGGGCCTTGGCCAGCGAGTACCGGGCCCAATGTGCGGCGTCGAAGCAGCATGATCGAGCGATCGAGTTCCTCAAGACGATCCTGAACGATCGTCCCAGCGACAACCGCGCCCGGATCCAACTTGCCTGCGCCTACGTCGACAAGATTCCGACCTGCGGAGGCATGGCCGCTATCGTGAGCAAGGGAACGTTCGCTCGTCGATCCCTTGATCAGCTCGATCAAGTGATGGTTCGGGACCGCGATTCGTGGATCGCCCTCTACTGTCGAGGGATGAATCATCTCCATTGGCCGCGAGCCCTTCGACATTCGGAGGCCGCCGCGGAAGACTTGCAGAGGTGCGTCGATATTCAGGGGCGCGAGAATGTAGCGATACCAAGGAGTTACTACCTGCGCACACATCTGCTATTGGGAGACGCGTGGGTTAAAGCTGGGCGGGACAGTGATGCCCGGGCGGCGTGGAAGGAGGGTCTGCGCCACTTTCCCGAGGCGAAGGCACTGATCGATCGGCTGGCGATCAACGACGACGCGGCGTTGCTGCGGATCGTCGAATCCGAGCGGAGCCTCGAACAACCCATCGACACGGATCTCTCGTTCCTCGACCAGGAACCGTAACGAGAATGGATCCCGCGCGTTTCCGATCGTTGTCAACACACGGTACACCGGACTACGGAGGAGTCTCCGGAGCGCTCCGAAGGGGGTCGAAGGCACCGCGCGGAACCCACCGTGTGTTGAAGCGATGCCACCAGTCCGGCGCGGGGGCGTCGTCATCGCCGGTGCTGTCGGGTAGGCGAACCGGCAACGGTCCGACCGTGTCTCCGTCGACGACGTTGAGATCGGCGTCCTTGTCCCAACCGACCGTGTAGAGAAAGAAAGTCCTCTGGCGCCCTCGCATCGGCGCCGGGAGGGCATTCGCATCGAAGGCGATGGACAAGGCGTCCCCGGAGTTCATCACCACGATCTGCTCATCGCGTTCACGCACCAGCTCCAGTACGTCACCGTATCGCGTACACCATCCTTCGACGGTCGTGCGCCAGGGCGGAGTTTGAGAAACGCGTTCGAAGCTCGGCGTCGTCGGATGATTCGGCGAACGACTCTTGAGCTCCGAGAAACCCCTCCAGCGGAGCGTAGCCGTCGCCGGCTCAAGGATGTGCATTTGCATCGCCGACGCCTCCACCCGCTCCATGAGGGCGATTCGATCCCACCGAATCTCGAACGTCGTGCTGAGACGTAATCGGCGGGTTCCCGTGGGCAACCGGCCGCTCAGATCGCAAAGGATCGTCTTGGTCTTCCCCGCTGGCATGCCGACGCTCAATTCGACCGGGATCCAGCGTCCCTCTTCCACTTCCGCTGACAGCGTCGGGGGAATGACGACAACCTGGCCGTCCTGGGATAGGGCGATGTTCGCGCTGGCATCGCCATATTGCAACCAACCCGTAAGCGCAAGGATCAGCGGTTTGCCATAATTCGCGGTTCCGAAGTCCAGCGTCAGGGCAAGCGGCTCGGTCATGCCCCGGTACGGAGGCGGCAGCGGTACCCCACACGGTGCAAACGATCCATCGATTCGCTGCAGCGCTTCCGTCCGATCGATTCCGTCGTCGCCTATCGCCGACTGCAATGGGTCCGCCGCTCGCAACGGCCAAAGGTCCGAACTTGGGAACGGTGGCGGGCCGAGTCGGTCCGTCGGATGTACCTCGATCCCCTCCTCATGATCGACGGCTGCGAGCCGCACGTGATCGAAGTAGAGAACTTCCCGAAACTCCGATGTGATCTCCACGTCGTATCGCTCGGCTCGAGGAACGAACGTGGCTTGCCCGCCGATGGCCACCCACTCATCCGGA
>ORJL011678681.1_pt1 | contig 13118 bp, 12 predicted proteins | sample 1779941 | NCBI WGS metagenome assembly ORJL01 (sample SAMEA104232317, study PRJEB22302) | groundwater metagenome | biome: forest; feature: aquifer; material: groundwater | place: USA | collected 2011-08-07 | depth 5.8 m
AAAAAACGCCAGATGCGCGCATGCTCCGCCGAGCTTACACCGGCCGCTTCGCGGCCGATTGATTGCCATTCGGCTGGCAATTTTTACGGAGTAGCCGTGGCAATTTTAAACTCTTACGGTCTGTGGAATAATGAACTCGCGGCAAAAACGTTCGGAGAATCCGGGCCCAAATTTTTAGGAACAGTTATTAACTCTTTTCAAAAAACTGCCCGAACCGTATATAACGATTTCTGAAGAGAATATTATGATGGCTAATCGAGAGGAATTTAATTACAAAGTATGCATACTCGCAGCCGGCCGCGGCACCAGGATGGAGAATCTGACCCGCGACCTGCACAAGGGCCTTCTTCCCCTGAACAACAAGCCCATACTTTCGCATATCATCGAGTCTTTTCCAAAAAATATCGAGATAGTGATGGCTGTAGGCTACAAAAAGGAGCTCATCCGCCAGTACGTGCAGGTTGCCCATCCTGACAGGAAAATCACCATGATCGACGTCGACAATTTCGACGGGCCGGGCAGCGGGCCTGGATACTCCATGATGAAATGCCGCGAGCACCTCCAGTGCCCGTTCATCCTGGATTCGGTGGACACGCTCGTTATGGAGAACATCCCTGCACCCGACCATGACTGGATGGGGATTTCGGAAATAGAGCCGAACGAATCCGAGCGCTACTGCACCACGCGGCTGGAAGGCGACCTGGTGGTGAGGCTGGATAACAAGGTGAAAAACAATAACCAATATGCGTACATCGGGCTTGCGGGAATACACGATTACGAACTTTTTTGGGAAAGCCTTACGAACAATAAGTACCTGATAAAGGACGAATACCAGGTGACAAATGGTTTTGGGGGGGCAGTAAACAGGCGCAAGCTGCACGCAATACGCTTCACCTGGCACGATACTGGCACTGAGCAGAATTATCTTGGTGTTGCTGAAAAGTTCAACCAAGGATTCACCCCGCTTGAAAAAACAAATGAGTGCACCTTCTTTGTGGATGGGCTGGTGGTGAAGTATTTTGCCGACCCGCTGGCAGTCACCGGGAGGATAAACCGCACCAAGGTGCTGGCGCAATTCTGCCCTGAAATCACCGCCATGACCGAGAATTTCTATGCCTACAAGTTCGTGGAAGGCATGACGCTTTCCAAAGCGATGAACGACATTATATTCTCCGAATTCCTGGACTGGTCCAAGAACCATTTCTGGAAAAAGAAGGAGCTGGATGCTGCGCAAAATGCGGCTTTCAAAAAGTCGTGCATGGCGTTTTACAAGGAAAAAACGCTGAAACGAATAGAGCTTTTCTACGAGCGCACCAGGCTGATTGACAGGGCCGAGGCAATCAATGGCTATGCCACGCCCAAGCTGTCCGAGCTTCTTGCCAAGGTGGACTGGGAGAAGATAAGCGACGGCGTCCCTGTGAATTTCCACGGCGACTATTTCATAGAGAACATAATCTACCGGAAGCCCGAATTGCGGAGGGGGGGTAACGGCTTTGTGCTCATAGACTGGAGGCAGAATTTCTACGACTTGGTGGATTACGGGGACATTTACTATGACCTTGCCAAGCTAAATCATGGGATAAAGTTTTCTCATGACCTCGTGCGCAAGGGCATTTTCGACGTTTTCATAGAGGGCGAAAACATCACCGTGCAGTATGCGAATTTCAACAACCTTATCGATGCGCAAAAGCTCCTCGGGGATTTCGTGCGGAAAAACGGCTATGACCAAAAAAAGGTGGACATCATAACTGCATTAATATACCTCAACATCGCGCCATTGCATACGCACCCCTACCGCCTCATGCTTTACTATCTGGGCAAGCTGTGCCTGCACCAGGCACTTTCAGGTGATGGCCATAAAAATTGAATATTTTGTGCTGGACGTGGATGGGGTTCTTGCTACAACGCATCTGCTTTACACTGCGAAAGGCAAGGAAATGAAAGTATTCGGGCCTGACGACCATGACGCGCTTGATATGCTGCGGAACAAGCTCAAGATAATGTTCATTACCGGCGACAAACGCGGCTTCCCCATAAGCAAGAAGCGGATTGTGGACGACATGGGCTTTGAGCTTTTTTTGGTTTCCACCCACGAACGCGCCAAATGGTTCCAGGAACACACCGACCCGGCGAAAACGATTTTCATGGGAGATGGGATATTTGATGCGCCCGTTTTTGACATTGTGGCATATTCGATATGCCCTTATGATGGATTTTACAAAACCAAGGAAAAAGCGGATTTTGTGACCAAAAGCTCGGCAGGCAAAAGAGCAGTTGCGGAAGCCTGCGTGCACATACTGGAAAAATTCTTCGATGAGAAAGAAATAAAGCCGAACACCAATGTCGGCTTGTGGAAGAAGTGATTTTTACATGCCGGCAATAAGCAAGGACACCACGCTGTGCATTTCAATAGCCGAGCGGCCTTCCAACGGCGGCACCGCGCTTTTCAACTTCCTATTCGGGCATTTTGGCATGGACTGGGTTTACAAGGCATGCCAGGTTGGGCCATCTGAGCTTGAGGGCGCCATTGCCGGGGTGCGCGCGCTCAAGATTCGCGGCTGCGGGGTTTCAATGCCGCATAAGGGCGCAGTAATGGAATATCTCGATTCAATTGATGATTCCTCGCGCAAGATAGGCGCGGTCAATACCATACTAAACGAGAACGGGAAGCTCACCGGCTTCAACACCGACAGCGTGGGCGCGGCAATGGCGCTTGATGGCCTTTATGACATGCACGGAAAAAGGGCGCTTCTTTTTGGGGCGGGGGGCATGGCGCGGGCAAGCATTGTGGCACTGAAGAAGTGCGGAGCAAAAGAAATACTCATTTACAACCGGACAGACGGCAAGGCAGAAGAAATCGCCGCTGAGCTTGGCTGCCGTGCAATCAAACAGGGAGAATTGGATTCGGTAGAGGCAGAGCTTTTTTTCAATGCAACCCCGGTCGGGATGGACCCCCAGCCCGACGCAATGCCCTTTGAGGAGGCTTATCTTGCCCGATTCGAGGCGGTAGCGGATGCAGTGGCAATGCCCCGCACCACCAGGCTCATTTCAGCCGCGAAGAAACTCGGCAAAGTGGCAATACCCGGATACGTGATGGCAAGCTACCAAAGCTCCGCGCAGTTCAAGATATACACCGGGCGCGAGGCTCCGATTGAGCTTGTACGGAAGAAGATGATGGAAGGCCAGCCCCCTCCAGCATGAGAGATAAATTCAACTCTTGCCTGCCACTGCACATATTATAATTTTGATGCGCACCTATAATTGGGAGACATATGGCTACCGAGCATATTGATACCACTGCAAGATATTCTTTTGAGAGGATATTGCACTCCCCGGGAGAGAGCGTAGATTACGCAAAATCAAAGGGGCTTGAGACCACATACATCCATTCAGGCAAGGCCGTTTTTGAAGTGCGTGACTTGGGAAAAATGCAGGCATTTGAAATTTCCGAAGGGCAGGGATTTGTTGTTTCCCCTGGGGTGGAATACCGGCTCTCAAGCCCGCAGGAATATGTTGCCTACCGTGCTTCCTCAGAAGTAAAGTCCGGCCCGATAATAGAGATAATAGATGACGGAATAAACAAGTCCGAAGTTTCGCTCGGGCGCTTCAAGCTTATCCTGAACCCGAAGAAAGTAACCAAGCCCTGGGGGCACGAGCTTTGGATAATCTGGACGCGGGATTACCATGTCCTAAAGCAGATAATGATGACCGCAGGCAACCGTTGCAGCCTGCAGGTTCACCGTAAAAAGTTCGAGACCAATTACATCGAGCATGGGGAAGCCAACCTCATCGAGGGGTTCCGCGTGAACCCCGAGGCGGGCGCTGAGGAGATGCAGGCGTCGCTGATTGGGATTGACCTGGCAAAATACATAAGAAAGTGCGGCAAAGGGTCAAAGTGGACCGCAAACCCCGGCATAGTGCATCGCGTGATAAGCGTGGTGGATTATCTTGCTTACGAGGTTTCGACACCGGAGCTTGACGATGTGGTAAGGCTGCAGGACGACTCCCACCGCACATCCGGCAGGATTGAAAGCGAACACCGCGCATCTGACGAAACCGATGATTTTCTGCACCTTTACACTCATGAAAAAGCCGAGCTTTTGAAGAATTATCCGATTTCTGACATAAAGAAGGCAGTCGAGCTTGTCTGGTCAGCTTACCAGGATGGGGGCACTATATTCGCAATGGGCAATGGCGGCAATGCGGCATATGTCGCCAATATGATAACCGACCTTTCCATGCACCCGTTTGTTTCCGAAGACAAGAGTAAACCGCTTCCGGAAGGGATCAAAAGGCTGAGGGCAATCAACCTTGCCGAGTCCCCTGCCACAATAACCGCAATACTCAATGACATTGGCCCAGACCACATTTTCAGCCAGCAGCTCATAAACCACATGGTGAAGAAAGGCGATGTAGTTTTCGGATTCACCGGCAGCGGCAATTCAAAAAATGTGCTGGTAGCTTTAGAAACTGCCAAGCTCTACGGGGCAAAAACAGTGGCAATAACCCGCGGCAACGGAGGCAAGGCAAAGGCAGTTGCCGACCTTACAATAATTATCCCCGGAACCTCAAAATTCCCCGGGCAGACTGGTGGCAATGACTTCAACTTCCACTTTGAGGATTCGCTTTCCTCAATTGCGCACATGATAACCGGGATAGTGAAATACAGGATAAACAGGGCATATCTATGAACGAGCTGGCAGAAAAGGCGCGCCAAATAAGAAGGCTCACCCTAAAGGCGATTTATATTTCCCAGTCCGGCCACCCCGGGCCATCGCTTTCAATTGTTGAAATCTTGACCACGCTCTTATTTTCCCAGATGAAGCTTTCAGACATGCAAAAAAGGGATCTTTTGATTCTTTCAAAAGGGCATGCCGCCCCAAGCTTGTATGCGGCGCTGTGCCTTGCAGGCTACATAAAAGAAGAAGAGCTTTACAAGATGCGCGAGGTAGGGAGCGCGCTCCAGGGCCACCCGGTAGGTGGCACTGCCCCCCTGATAGATGCAAGCACGGGCTCTCTGGGCCAGGGCCTTTCCATGGGAATTGGTTTTGCTCTCGGAGTAAAGCTCAAGAAGGAAGACAGGCGCGTCTACGTAGTAATCGGGGACGGGGAATGCCAGGAAGGCCAGGTTTGGGAGGCCGCGATGTCTGCGCCAAAATTCCGCCTTGACAATCTGGTTGCCATACTAGACTACAACAAATACCAGAACAGCGGCTCAGTGGCGGAAATAATGCCCCTTGAGCCAATCAGGCAAAAATGGGAAGCGTTCGGGTGGGCGGTGCATGAAGCGGACGGCCATGACTTTGGCTCCCTTCAAGGCGCATTCTCCAAATGCATTTCAGGCGGCAAGCCGCACATCATAATTGCGAACACAAAGAAAGGTGCGGGGATATCGTTTATGGAGGGCAATATGGCATGGCACAGCCGCGCCATTAAGCCAGAGGATTACCAATCTGCGATGAAGGAGCTGGGTTTTGATGGGCAATGAAAAAGCTACGCGGGACTCGTTTGGAGAGGCGCTGCTTGCTGCAGGGGAGGCGAACCCAAAGCTCGTGGTTGTCAGCTGCGACTTGTCTGATGCGACCAAGACCAAAGAGTTTGGAAAGAAATTTCCTGCGAGATTCTTTGAGGTCGGGATTGCCGAGCAAAACGGCATAAGCATTGCCGCAGGGCTTGCTCTTGAGGGCTTCCGCCCGTTCATTTCAAGCTTCGGTGCCTTCATAACCGGAAGGTATGACCAACTAAGGATATCGTGCGCGTATAACCGCGCAGGCGTGGTGATTGTAGGCACGCACTCCGGGCTTGCAATCGGAAAGGATGGCGCAACGCAGATGGGTACCGAAGACCTCAACGTGATTTCCGCCCTTCCAGGGCTTCAGATTTTCCAGCCTTGCGATGATGCCGAGGCAAAAGCCATAGTCGGCTACCTGTCAAGAGAAAAATGCCTCGCGTATCTTAGGCTTTCGCGCAGGCCGCAGGAACAGATACACACGGAAGGCTATTCTTTCAGGTTCAACAAGGCCGAAATCCTTAGGGAGGGAAACGGCATCTCGATATTTGCAACTGGCGACAGCGTGCTCCATTCCCTCAAAGCTGCAGACAAGCTCAATGATGAGGGGATAGAAGCAGACGTGGTAAACTTTTCCACACTGAAGCCCATAGACCGGGGTGCAATAATCGAATTTGCAGGGAAAAGAAAGGCAATCGTAACTGTGGAAGACCACAGTATCATAGGAGGGCTAGGGGGCAGGGTGTGCGAAGTGGTTGCAGAGGCAGGGCTTCCATGCAAAGTGAAGCGTGTCGGGATTAGGGACTGCTTTGGAGAGAGTGGGAAGCCTGAGGACCTCTATAGGAAATACGGGCTTGATGTTGAGGGCATAGCCAAGGCAGTTAGCGGTGTGGCCGCTTCCTTGAAGTAGAGTTTCCCATCCGCCAAATCAAATGGATGTTAACCGAAGCCCGTTCGCCTTAACTACGCGTTTTTTTTACCTGACTTCGCCAACTGACCCCCGCTAATCCTTTACCTTGCATCATTTGCCAAATGCGCTTTACCAGCGCAAATCAAGGCTGTGATCTCCGTATTTTCCTAGGAAATCTCCAAAATGTGCCCTCATTTCAGCAGAATTGTTGGATAAAACCTCAAACCGGAAGGCATTTTTGCATGTCCAATTCCCTGTTTGATGGGTTGCCTACCTGCTCCGGTGCCACTCAAGCGTGCGCCGAAGCCCCACTTTGAGCGGGGTGGCCGGGACCCAGCCAAGGCGTTCTTTTATCTTAGATATGTCTGCCCGTGTATGGCGGGCAGCCTCCTTCTGGAAAGGCTTCTCATCTTCCGGCCTGGCCAGCACCTTCATCGGCGGCACTGAAAGCTGCGCCATTTTTTCTGCAAGAGTTCGCACGGTGATTTCAGGCCCCTCGCTTGCCACATTGAATGCCTCACCGTTTTCATCAGAGAGCAATATCCTCCAGAATGCCTCGGCAGTGTCTGCGGCATAGCAGAATGTCATCAGCGTGGTGCCTGCGCTGTTGATTTTTATCGGTCCGCCGCCTAGCGCATCCCTCATGAAGTCAGCCATCACCCTGCCGTCGTCCAGCCTCAGGCCCGGCCCGTAATTGTGGAACGGCCTGGCGGTTTTGATGGGTGTCCCGTGGACTTTGTGGAACTGGTAGCATAAAGTTTCGCAATACCTCTTGGCTTCAGAGTAGCACGACCTCTCGGAGTTGCACAGCACGTTCCCGGGATAGTCTTCAGGGGTCGGTATGTGACCAGGCGGCGCGTTCTCGGCGTTCACAGCGCCGCTTGAGATGAAAAGCATGCTCTCCACCTCGTTTTCCAGTGAGTAGTCCAGCATTGTCCGCATGCAGTTCACGTTGGCGTCCATTGTCTCGATAGGCTTTGCCAGATACGATTTCGGCGAGGCAGGCGAGGCGCCGTGCACCAGGAAGGAAACTTCAGGCGGGATTTCGAACCTCTTGCTTACGTCCGCGAAAATGAAGCTAAATTCCTTCCTTCCCAAAAGATAACCTATCCTGTCAATTGGCTTGACTGGCGAGTGGGTGGCTGCAATCATGCGGCACGGCTCGCCAAGGAATTCGTCGTTTAGGACTGCGATGGTGTCCGCCATGTAGCTTGGCAGGAAACCATTGGCGCCGGCTATAAGAAGCTTTTGCCCCTCAAGTTTCTTCCACCTGATTTTTGACCGCTTGATGAATGAGCGGACGTCCTCCTGCACAATGGCTCGCCTGCTTGCAGGACCGGCAAATCGTTTTTTCGAAACAGGCTGCACGAAATCCACTCAAATGCCATCGAGGTCGGTTTCTTTTTTATAAGTTTCCCTGTCAAGGAACGGGTACATGTCGTCAAAAGGCTTGGAAACCATGGTGCCGTCAGGAAGCTTTTCTGATGAAACGCGAGGGATGACCAACTGGTTCTCAGGCATCATTATCTCGCAGATGGCTGCCCCGCCATATTCAAGCGTCTGCCTGATTGCCGAATCAAGTTCCGTTACCTTTGAAACCCTCAAGAATTTTATTCCGTATGCTGCGGCTATTTTCCCAGTATCAGGGCAGGAGAGGCCGCTTGCAGGGCTCTCGCCGACCAGCCTCCCATCCTGGAAGTTGTTCTGCGTGTGCCTGATCAAGAGATAGCCATTGTTGTTCCAGACGAATATCTTGACGGGCAGCTCGTAGTGAACGATGGTCTGCAGCTCCTGTATATTCATCTGCAGGCTGCCGTCGCCGACAATCGCAACCACTTTCCCGCCTTTTTTCGCAGCCGCAACTCCGACTGAGGCTGGAACCGCGTATCCCATGGTGGAAAGCCCGCCGGTGGTTATGTATTTTTGGCCCTTTTTTATCGTTATTGCCTGCGCAACCACGTGGAAGCACGAGCTGGTGTCCACAACCAGGCTGTCGTTTTTTCCAAGCTGTTCAGAAAGCCTGCTAGTGAAGTAGTATGAGTTGATGCCCTGGCCGTCATCTCCATATTCTGGGAGCACGGCAGGGTATCTCTCCCTCCAGCTTCTGCATCGGATGATCCAGGAATCAGTGCGATTAGTTTCCATGCCGCCGCTTTGTTTTAGGAGCCCCTCAAGAAACAGTTTCGCATCAGCATTAATCCTTAGGTCGAAATTCGCAATGCTGGGTTTTTTCAGCTCGTATTCGTCTATATCGATCATCACTTTCTTGGCGTTCTTTGCGAATTCCCAGTAATTGTATCCGGTGAGCGACATGCTCAGGCGGCATCCCACAATTATCATGAGGTCGCACAGTTGGGCGGCAAAGTTGGCAGCCCGGACGCCATAAGTCCCTGGCCTGCCGACATAAAGGGGGTGGTCCGAGGCTATCAGGTCTATTCCCAGCCTGGAAGTCAGCACTGGCACCCCCAGCCTCTCGGCAACCTTGACCGCAAGTTCCCCTGATTTGGAGAGCTTCACACCGTTGCCGAACAGGAACAGGGGCCGCTTGGAATTTTTCAGAAGCTCCAAGAGCTGCGGCATTTTTTCAGTAATTTCCAGGGCGGATTTCCCGTCCTTTTCAGGCTCGTACCCCTCCAGTTCGTCCGGGTCTATAAGCGCAGCCTGCACATCCAGCGGAACCTCTATCCACACCACCCCAGGATGCCCGCTCTTGCAGAAGTGGTGCGCCTTTTCCATGTGGTATCTCACTGCCTTCGGGTCGTCTATTATGGCGGCGTATTTTGCCACGTTCTTGAAGATTGGCAGGGTGTTGAATCCCTGTATGCCGAATTGCCGCACGCCCTCCGCGCTTATAACGCTGACCTTGGTCTGCCCGGCTATCACCATGACGGGCGAAGAATCGAAATGCGCGCTCACCACGCCGGTAAGCGTGTTCACCGCGCCAGGGCCGCCGGTTACGCATGCCACGCCGAAGTTGCCGGTTTCCCTCGCATAGCCCTCGGCAGCCATGACGCACGCTTGTTCGTGGTGCATTGACACGTATTTCATCCCCTTTTCCCTAGCAAATGCGTCAGCAAGGTGCATGGAAAAGCCGCCCACAACCATGAAGATGCGGTCAACACCCTTGCCGGCGACAAAACCAGAAATGTAGTCAGCCACCCTGATTTTTGCATTCCCCTGCGCCAAAAGAATCACTTCGCCCCCGTCTCCTTCTTCCTGGCAAGCTCAATCGCAACTTCCGTGATATAATCCTCCTGCCCGGCGACGATTTTTCTTCTGCCAAGCTCCATCAGTATCTTCTTAGGATCGACTCCAAATTCAGCGCCAGTTTTCTCTGCTATCGGGCAGAACCCCGAAAACACACCTGCAATTCCGCTGGTGAGCCTGATGCCGTCTATTTCGATGGGCTTTTTCAAGAATTTCGATACTATGTTGTCGCTGACATCCATCAGCTTGAATTCATCCATCCCTGTCTTGTAGCCGGACTTGTGGAGAACCGCAGTGATTATTTCGAGGGCACAGTTTCCGGCTCCAGCTCCAAGACCCCTCATGGTGGTGTCCACCATCGTCGCGCCCTCCTCAACAGCAACAAGTGAATTTGCAACTGCCATTCCGAGGTTGTTGTGCGCGTGATAGCCGACCTTGATTTTCAGTCCCTTTACCAGTGCCGAAACCTTTTCCCGCACATCGTTTGGCAGCGTTGCGCCTGCAGAATCCATGAGAAGGACGCCGGTCGCGCCATACTGCTGCATCTTAAGCGCCTGCTCCAAAAGCTCCTTTCCCGAGAGCATGTGAGTCATCATGAGGACGCCTATGGCCTCCTTGCCCTGCTTGCTTACGTACTCGATATGCTTCTGGGTGGTGTCTGCTTCAGAGCAGTGGCAGGTTACGAACACAGTTTCTGCCCCTGCTTTCAGCGCAGGCTCCAAGTCGTCCTTCACTGTGCCGAAGCCAGGGACAATGAGTACTCCCAGCTTGGTGTTTCTGAGCTCTTTTTTGGCTATGTTTATGTAGTCAAGGTCAGAAAGCAGGCTCTTGCCTATCTGGAGGGAGGAGGCGCCAAGGCCGTTTCCGTGCCCCACCACCAGGAGCTTGATTCCTGCCGACTCTGCCGCGGAGGCATAAGCTCTTACCTCCTCGGCAGTGAACCTGTGCCGCATGGCGTGGGAGCCGTCGCGAAGTGTGGAATCGATGACCAGTATGTCCTTCATGTTCTCACGTTAGGCGCGCATCTTCTTTTTAGAGTATTCCTCTGCAACCGCAACAGCCGCGCAGGTCATGATGTCCAGGTTGCCTGCGTATTTTGGGAGGAAGTCGCCTGCCCCGACAATATCGGTTATCACGGTGACTCTTCCGTTTTCCCACACTGGCCCGGCAATGAGCTTCACTCCCGGGGTGTATTTTTTCATTTTCCCTATCATGTCCAGTATGTTTACCTTTATGGGCGCCATGTCGGGTTCCTCACCTATTTCCATGTAAAGCGTGTTGTGCATGTCTATTGGCGGCTCCGCAGGATTGAGGTTGAGTATCGCCTTTGCCTGCTTCACCCCGGTAAAAGCCTCTATCCCCTTCCGGGTGGCTTCCACGTATTCGTCGATGTTTATGCGCGTGCCCGGGCCTGCTGATTTCGAGGCTATGCTGGTGACAAGTTCTATGTACTCCACGTGGGGGCAGGAGCGCATAAGCGCGTAAGTCAGGGGTATGGAGGATTGGCCCCCACAGCTGACAAGGTTGACGTCCTGGTGCTCCAGCGCCGTCTCTAGGTTGAGCACAGGTATGCACATGAAGCCTATCTTGGACGGCGTGAGGTCAAGCACGAACTTGTTGAGCTGGGCCAATGCCTTGGCGTGCTGGATGTGCGATTCGGCATTGGTCGCGTCGAGCACTATCTCGCAGCAGCCAGGGTCCTTCAAGATGGCATTGACTGACTCGGCGCTGGTCCTGATGCCCATCCCATTTGCTCTGGCTATGCCTTTCGAATCAGGGCTCCTGCCTGCGAACAGCGCGCATTCGAGATAGGGCGAACGCATCACTTTGGCCAGCAGGTCTGAGCCTATGTTGCCGGTGCCGAGTATTGCAACTGGAATCTTTTTCATTTTCTCGTCTCAACACGTGCAACTCAAATTAATATGCCTTGCCTGTCAATTTGTTCAAGGTGTTTTTCGCCCGCAAAGTCTGCAGAATAATATGCCTTTTTGTTCATCTTCAGGCAATCGTCGTGAAATGTTTCACGAGAACTCGGACTTTCCGACCTACCCAATCTTGAATGTTCCACACTCGCTACAATCCCGCTTTGAACCTCCAAATTTTTATTCCTTCTGGCACGCTCGCGGCGTGCCCGTTCGAGCTTCCAGCGCCTGATGCCAAGCAACCTTTCAGGACTGCCAAACTGGTAATCCACAGGCTTGAGATAATTCAGAGCGCTATGCAGCCTCTCATTGTTGTACCAATCAATTACCTCCCTTATCACCCCCTCTGCAGCATAGAAGTCTGCAAATTCCACACCTGCAAACTCACCCTTTATCGTCCCGTATGACCTTTCAACAGCGCCGTTCATTTCAGGGCAGTGCGGTAAAATCCTCCCCTGCCAAGTCGCAGGCACATGCCATCAAGATAGAGGTTTTTTCCTTCAAGGCTGCCTGGCTTTATGTCAAAAGGAACTTCCAAATCCATCTTCTGCCGGCGCTCGACAATTGTGCTGTGGCCGAATTCTTTTTGCAGCTCCATTACTTTTGCCAAAAATGCGCCGAGGAAAAGTGCCAGCAGCCTGTCACCCATCCTTGAAAGCTGCTTGAAGAAATGGAAATAGATGATGATGGTATGCGGAATTTGGAAGGGAGGCCCTTCCTTGCCCTCATTCATATTTTGGAGTTCTTTCCCCAGCTGAATCCTTGAGGGAACCTCAAGGAAAAATCCAGCCTTCTTCCGCTTTCTGGCAAGAAAGCCCCTTTCGTAGCCTATCCAATCCCGCCCGCCAGAACAACCGCCATTAATTCTTCCTTTTCCAGAGTCCCACTCACGTGTTGTTTCGCAGCCACAGATTATAAAGTTTCATGGCGAATCTGAAACGGAAGGGCGGATGCATGGCGGAAGACGGAACTATTGCGCATTCCATGGAGGTTGCGAAGGGCGCCTTCTGGGGGCTTGTAGGGAACATATTCCTCAAGGCCTTTTCGTTCCTATACGTGGTTTACATCGCCAGGGCGGTTTCGCAGGACGACATAGGCCTTTTCTACCTTTCTTTGAGCATAATCGGCCTTCTTGGTGCGTGGAGGGACTTCGGGCTTCCGACTTCCCTTGTAAGGTATGTGCCATACTATGAAAGCAGGAAGGAAGGCAGCAAGGTAAGAGACCTGCTTCGCTACACTTATGTGTTGAACGCAATCAGCGGAATCGTGCTGACCGCGGTGCTGTGGCTAGGGGCAGACGCGATAGGTGCGTTTTACCAGAATGCCGCGCTGGCCGGGGCACTCAGGCTTATCTCGTCCTTCATGCTCATCGAGAACCTGTTCAAGACCGGGAGCGGCTTCCTCCAGGGAAGGGCGGACATAAAGTCCATGCAGGCCATTGGCGCAGCGCAGAACCTTCTCAAGCTAGTCTTCACAGTGCTCTTCTTCCAGCTTTTCGGCGCTTCGCTTGCCTGGCTGACTTGGGCATTTTTGCTTTCCTACGTGGTCGCAATGGTGATTTTTGCCCCGC
>ORJL011567013.1_pt1 | contig 13112 bp, 15 predicted proteins | sample 1779941 | NCBI WGS metagenome assembly ORJL01 (sample SAMEA104232317, study PRJEB22302) | groundwater metagenome | biome: forest; feature: aquifer; material: groundwater | place: USA | collected 2011-08-07 | depth 5.8 m
CCGCCAATAAATATGTTTTGTCCACACTGCGGGCAAGCCGTTCCCGTCGAATCAATTTTCTGTCCCTACTGTGGAAATTCAACTTATCGGTAATAACGACTTAAGTCGTTATTACAACACGGAGACTTCGTCATGCAATGTTCAAACTGCAACACTCAGAATAAAGATGGATTTCAATTTTGCATCAAATGCGGGCAGCCGCTGCGCCTTGCCGCGCCAACCGCGCCCGCTCCACGCGGAACAGGACCACTCGCGCCGCGCCCGCCGTCGGCGGCGTCACCGAGCTATGCGCCGCCCGCGCCAGAGGCGCATTACGGCGAATCGGGAATCTCCATTCTCAATATATGGGGACCGTTTGCCGGCAAAGGCGGGCGGCGGCGGCACACAGGTTGGCTGATGGAAGATCAAGGACATCGCGCCAAAGAGTTAACGGCGCACATTCATCAGCGTTTTCAATCGCAAGAGATTCCCAAAGCGCGCATAGACTACGAAATGTTAGTGGCGCAAGGCATTGGCGTGGAGACGCGCCCCTACTTTTTGTTGCGGCGCGGCTTGGTTTATATCGGTCTCTACGTTGCCGAGTTCGGGCGCAACTTGTTCATCTCGCAGGTGTCGTATCTCAAACCGCCTATCAGCAATTTCCGCGTCATCGTCGTGGCGTTGATGATCATCTTTCAACTGTTTATGACGTTTATGTATCCGCCGTTGCTCAGTGGCGTATTTCAAGGACTCACCTCGTCGTTCTCGCTCTTCGGTAGCCGCGGCGGCGGCGAGGCGGCGATAGGCATGTTACTCACGTTACTCTGCGTCATCGGTCCGTTGGGCGCGTTGAACGGTTTACTGGTGTTTATTCTGTTTCTCTTCAGCCTCTACAAGTGGTTGACCGAAAAAGATTTCTTCGCCGCCGTGCGCGTGCCGCCCAACGAGTTTAACGAAGATGATTTGATGGCGATGGAGAAAGCGGTGGAGCAGACCGTGCGTAATTCGTTGACGGCGATCAAACTCAACCCGGACGATCTGCAGCGCACCGAGATCGGGCGCGGGGCGCAACTCTTCTGAGGAGATAAAACATGATTCGATTCTTTCAACGACATACAGGGGCGATCATCGTGGTGATGTTTGGTTTGAGTCTCGCCGGGTTGGCGTTGATCTTAAGCGGGATATGGATGCTGCTGGAAAGCGGCGTATTGAAAATATGACAACCACTCCTTGCCCTCATTGCGGCGAAGCGCACCCGCCCTTTGCAAAGTTCTGCCCCAAAACAGGCGGTGCGATATTGCCGATTCCATCAGAACAGTTTGCCAAGAGTTCGGATGAGATCGTTTGCCCGCACTGTGGAGACATGCACGCCGCCAACGCGCGCTTCTGCCCGACCAGCGGGGAAACGCTGTTGTCGCCGAGTCCGCAACCCCAGAGGAGTCAGTGGCGGCTCATTATCGGTTGCGGAGTCATTGGTTTGAGTCTGATCATCATCGGCTTAATCGGGTGGATGGTGGGCAACGCGCCCAAACCTATCGTTCAAATTTCTGCGACAGTGACGCCGACACTCACTATCACTCCATCAACCACACCCACTCGCACCCCAACGGTGACGCCGAGTCGCACGCCCACGCCGACGATCACCCGCACGCCCACTCGCACACCCATCCCCGTGACGGGCGCAACGGAAAAATCTGACATAGACGGCATGACGTTGGTCTACATTGGAGCAAGTGATTTTATTATGGGCAGCAACATTCCATCATCGCGCTACAACCGCCGCGATGCAATGCCCGAGCGCCGCGTATATCTTGATGGGTTTTGGATCGATCAAACCGAAGTGACGAATGGAATGTATGCGCTGTGCGTCAGAGCGAATGTGTGCCAGCCCCCTAACCCCACACGCTCTGAGACGCGCTCAAGCTATTACGGCAGTTCGCAGTATAACGATTATCCGGTGATCTACGTTACATGGGACGACGCGAGAACGTATTGCGAGTGGGCGGGTCGCCGCTTACCCACCGAAGCCGAATGGGAAAAGGCTGCGCGCGGCACCAATGGACCATCTTATCCGTGGGGCAACGCCTACCCGTATACCAATCTTCTGAATTTTAACTTTAGCGTGGGCGACACAAGCCGAGTCGGGCAGTACCCGGGCGGCAAAAGCCCATATAGCGTTTTCGACATGGCGGGCAATGTCTGGGAGTGGGTCGCAGATTTCTACGACGAAAATTATTATCCCGTCGCACCCAATCAGAATCCTAAAGGACCCTTAAGCGGAACCGGACGTTCTTTTCGCGGCGGCGGTTTTGGGAACACTGATGTTGACGAAGTGCGCGCGACTTATCGCGGCGGGACTGGTCCAAATGCTCGATCACCGGCAATTGGTATTCGGTGCGCGAAGTGATGTTGGGGCAACGAGTACGCGCCGTCAAACATCCGTTTATCCGCTTCTTATCCGTTGAAGATTACTCACACTGAAAGGATCACGCTCATGTCATCTACCCCCTGCCCTCACTGCGGGCAAACACACCCCGAAGGCGCAACGTTCTGCCCCAACACCGGCAAACCAATTCCACGCAGTATGCCTTCGCCCTCTACTATCTTTTCACGATCATTTGTGATTGGCATAGTGGGTTTAGTCGTCATACTTACTATTGGCATTGGCAGTTTCGTTGGTGGCGTATTCTTCGCGCCGCGATTTATGGTAACGCCAACAGCAGAAACGCCGAAGCCCACTGCCACACCTACACTTGGCATTGGCTCAAGTCAAGTCTCGTCCAAAGATGGTATGACGCTGATGTATGTCCCAGCAGGGACATTCACGATGGGAAGTTCAGCCGACGATGCCTTACGCGAATGTCAGAAATTTAAGAATGATTGTCAGCGCAGTTGGCTTATCCGTGAAGAGCCTGCACATCAAGTTACGCTCAACGCCTTTTGGATTGATAAGACCGAAGTGACGAACAAGATGTATGCGCTGTGTGTTGCTTCGGGCGCATGTCCACTGCCTCAGAGTTCACAGTCAGCCACACGCAAAAATTACTACGGCAATACCCAATACAATAACTACCCGGTGATCCATGTCTCGTGGCAAAATGCCAACGCTTATTGCCGCTGGACTGGGCGACGTTTGCCAACGGAAGCGGAATGGGAGAAAGCGGCGCGTGGCACAGATAGCAGAATCTATCCTTGGGGCAACACTACACCTGATGCAAACAAATTGAATTTCAATCATGATATTGGTGACACAACCGAAGTAGGCAGCTACCCAAGCGGCGCGAGTCCTTACGGCGTGATGGATATGGCAGGCAATGTGTGGGAGTGGGTGAACGATTGGTATGAAGAAACGTATTACAGCAAATCACCTGCACAGAATCCGACAGGCCCTGTTTCGGGAACGGATCGTGCGTTTCGTGGCACAGGGTACGGCAATGATAGCGGCGTGCGCGCGTCGGGGCGAGGCGGGGACGTGCCGAGATTGGTCAATTGGGATCTCGGCTTCCGTTGCGCCTTCTCACAATGATTCTATATTTTGATTTCTGGAGATGTGATCTATATGGGTCAACGAATAATAGAAACGAATAAACCAATACTTTCTCGCGCCATACATTCGTTTACGCAGAGCGGTTTAAAAATTCGTTGACAGGAAAAAACCATGCCCACTTCCCTCACCCCCCCTCACATCGAATCACACAAAATCCAAAACCAACCCGTCTCGCTCTTCGGCTATCGCCTGCCGTATCTGCCAGATTTTCTTGCCGACCATACTTTGCTCGGCGAGAAGCCATCGGAGCGCATCGGCGAATTTTTAGAACGCTGGGCGCAGTTTGTCGGCTGGCTTTGGAAATGGAAGGACTCGGCGTTTGCTTTGCGCTTTGCCAGCGATCCGCTCAAAGGCGAAATTCGCGTGACGATGATCGGGCGCGTGTATGGCAACGCACAATACGCCAACGAAGTCGCCGAAGACTTCGAGCGTTTGCTCACTGCTTTTACGTTACCCCATGAAGCCCTCACGCAAAGCGAATTGCAAAATGAATTGCGTCCCTTCACGAACCCAGCCATCGTTGAAGTGCGCCAACACGAAGACAACATGACCTTTCCGCTCATGGGCAACAGTCAAGGTTACGTCGTCCATGCCTTCAATGCGCCCAACGGCTCCATGACGCTGCCTTTTGAAACCATGCTACGCCAAAAGTCGCCCGCCGTCGTGAGCGTATATTTAGAGCCAACGATGTTAAGCGATATTGAGCGCAATGCGTTAGAGAAAGCCGCCGCAAAAGCTGAAACGTTTAAGCAACAAGAAGTCGGCGGATATTTTTTGGCCGTAGGTACCCCGCCCATCCGTGTTTCCGATCCGCAGATGGCGATTGCCGCCCGCCTCTACACCAACACCCTCAAACGTTTAGCCGAGCCGTTCATCATCCTCACTCAAGTTGCCAGCCCCGATCCAGTGACGGCAACCACCATCGCCCGCGCCTTCGCCCGCTCTTACACCCACGAGCAAATGCACAAAGAGGACGATCCGCTTCCTTCTTCAGCCGATGCCCTGCCCGCCGAAAATGCTAATGCGCGACATGGAATCGAATCGTTGATCTATTGGACTCAGCCCTCAAAAATTTCATCGGAAGGGATGGAACGACTCCGCTATCTCGCCGACTCGCGCGGCGCGGCAGTTGCCTGGCGACTACCGATCAACGTGCGTGGCGGCATCCCCGGCATCACCGTACGTCAGCCCGCTCCCGATTTTGAACCCGGTCCCCGCCCACCTCAATTAGCATCCGATGAAGTGTTAGTCGGCATGTTACGGCGCGGCGGCATGGCAACGGCATCACTTAAAGATTTCACGCGCCACACCCTCATCACCGGTTTTACCGGCAGCGGCAAAACAAACACCGTTCTCCATCTGCTCAACACGTTGTGGAATGAACATCACATTCCATTCTTGGTGATCGAGTCTGCCAAAAAAGAATATCGCTCGCTGATGCGCGTCAAAGGTTTTGCCGACCTACTGATCTTTAGCTTAGGTGATGAAACAACTTCGCCATTTCGCTTCAACCCCTTTGAACTCATGCCAGGAGTGAGAGTCGAAGCACACCTCGGGCGGTTGCAAGCCTGCTTCGACGCCGCCTTGCCACAATTTGGAATCTTGCCATCCATCATTGCCGAATCACTTGAAGAAATTTATAAAGCGAAAGGCTGGAGACTCAACGACACTCACTCCCCTCTCCCATTGAGTGGTGTTCTCAATGGGAGAGGGGCTGGGGGTGAGGGCAGACTCTTCCCCACCATGCGCGAGATGCACAAGAGCGTGGTGCAAGCCGCCGAAGGGCGCGGCTACGGCGGCGAGATGCGCGATAACATTCGCGCCGCGGCAGGCGGGCGCATAGGTGGTTTGTTGCGCGGCAGCAAAGGGCGTATGTTCACTTCACAACGTTCATTACCGGCCGAGATCATTTTTAAACGCCCGGTAATTCTGGAACTAAACGATCTCAATGAAGATGACAAAGCATTGACGATGATGTTCTTACTCATGTGGTTGCGCGAATATCGCGAACAGAATATCGGCGATAAACTGCAACACGTTACAGTGGTAGAAGAAGCGCATAACGTGGTGAGCAATGTGCAATCCGTTGGCAACACCGAAGTTGCCGCCGACACCAAAGCCAAAGCCGTCGCCGCCTTTGCCAACATGCTGGCCGAAGTGCGTGCTTACGGCGAGGGAATTGTCATCTCCGATCAATCACCCGAAAAACTTGCACCCGATGCCATGCGTAACACCAATTTGCAAATCGCCCATCAACTGCGCGACAGGCGCGACCGCGAAGCGATTGCCCGCGCCATGATCATGGACGATGAACAGCAGAACTACTTGGGCAAACTCCGCGCGGGCGAGGCGGCATTCTTCCGCACCGGCATGGAGAAGGCGACCTTTATCAGCGTGCCAGAATTTAAAGACACGGCTGGCTTCAACGCACCGCCCAAAGATGCGGATGTAGTAAAGCATATGATCGATTTTCAAAAGAAATATTTCTCTGCCGCATTGCCATTTGATGGTTGCCGTTATTGCGGGAGTCCATGCCAATATCGTGAAGCGATTGAGCCGCACACGCTCGATAAAGAAACGCACGAGAAGTTCACTAAAGCGATGTTGCTGTTTGAAGAAAAGCCGCAACGTGAACACTGGCAATCGCATTGGCGCGAGATCGCTGGTATGTGCACCAACGTTGCCGACAAAGCCGGACACCGCAACAAAGTGGACGCCGCCTACTGCTTTTTAGCGCATGAGGTAGATTTTCCGTTTACCGAACACATGAGGAAAGAGTTTGAGAGAGGGATGAAGGGTTAAGGGTCAACGAATACGAATCGAATAAACGAATATTTTCTCGCACCACCTATTCGTTCATTCGTTAAACATTCGTTGACAGAAAACCAAAAAAGGAAAACTCATTATGTCTACTATCACTTGTCCACACTGTCATCAACAACACCCCGATAACGCGCAATTTTGCCCTATCACCGGGCAAGCAATTCCAGCGCGGCGCACTTCGCCGTTGCCCTACATCATCGGTATCATCCTTGCCCTACTTATATTTGGCGGGTTTGGGTGGTGGTATTCTTCCTCGCAGCTACCTACCACACAGGTAGCACAATCACCTTCGCTAACATTCACCTCAACACTGACGCGAAGTGCGCCAACAACAACTTTCACTTTAACACCGACGCGAAGCGCATCAACGTCAACGTTCACTTCAACGCTGACACCGTTACCACCTTCAATAACACCAACCAAAACCATTGCCCCGACTCAAATCCCAACTAGCACTGACATCTTGATATATTCAACTGTGCCAGCTGGCAATTATGAAATTGTTGGATATGGATGGGGTGGTGGACCTCGTCCGTATAAGTGCTATGCATTAGGGCAAGGGCCAAATTACCTAAACATACAAATTGATGTGAGGTATTGCCAATGTAATGAACAATCTGACTTGGCAGCAGGAAAGATACTAGAATCAGATTTTTGTAAGGAAATAGGATTTCCTAATCCTCCCGCCCCATTAATTCTAAAAACCCCATATCGCCCCTGACGCGACCATCGCACTCCTGCTTTCGACAATCTGATTACTTGCCACTATGACTCGCATCATATTCACTTAGTTGTTTATTCGTTGACAGAAAATAAAAAAAGGAACAACACAATGGACACTCGAGATACTCCTCCACCTGATACACCGCAAGACGATTCATCTAAAAAGGATGAGAGGCTAAGTCCGCAAGGCATTTCGGCAATGCAAGGCAGTGATGAGGCAGTTGCCGCGCTAGAAAAACGCGTGGAGCAACTGCGCGAGCAAAAGCAAGCCGAAGAAGCGGCACGGCTAGAAGAACTGCAAGCGCAAAAAGTTGAGCCAACTAAAGAGCTGCCGCCTGCTGCTCCGCACGAAAAAACTGTGGTGACCATTCACCCGCGTGGTGCCGAAAGTATTGAAAAAGAACCCAGCCCCGAAACTGAGCCAAGAAGTATCGAAGGGGGATAAGATGATCTGTCCACATTGCGATCAGCAGCATCCTGATGAAGCAAAATTTTGCCCCAACACGGGTCTGCTCCTTCCTAACAAAAACCCGTGGCGCATTTATGCAATCATCGTAAGTGTAGTAGCTGGACTGCTTTTAATCGTCGTAGGCATCGGTCTGCTAAATAGAAATTTGCTCCAGCCTGTAACAGCGCAACCGCCAACCGTCGTCGTAGGAACAACTACTATTGCGGCGCGAACTGTCATAGCACCCACATCTACAATTGTTACAGCTACTGCCGCGCGAGCCGCAGCTGTAGCCGCCACATCCACAATTCGACCTCCTACTTCCACGCCTCTCCCCACACCTACTTTCACGCCGCCAGACATCCCGCGCGGGCGAATCGTTTTCACTTGTTACGATTCGTCTGTTCAAAGAGATCAGCTATGCGCCATCAACCCCGACGGTAGAAATCGCCTGCGCCTCACAAACAATGATGTCGCCAATTGGTTCGCCTCATTTTCCGCAGATGGCAACTTCATTCTTTTCGCGCGCCAAATATCTGGGGCGAACCACGAAATTTTTCGGATGAACTCCGATGGCAACAATGTTATACAGCTCACGTCAAATGGCGGTGGCAACTTCGCCCCCAACTATTCACCCGATGGCAGAAGGATCGCTTTTACATCCGATTATCAAATATGGGTGATGGACAACAATGGCAGTAATCGGCGCGCGCTTACTCAAGGCATCAACCCCTTATGGTCGCCCGACGGAAAATATATTTCTTTTCTCTCGGCGCAATCAGGCAAAACGCAACTGTGGGTAATGAACACAGATGGATCCAACCAACAGCAGTTCACAAATTTTGACGATATAGAAAGCGGCGGTGGCGCGTGGTCGCCTGACGGTTCCACTCTCATCTTTCACACTGGTAGATTGGCAGATAAGAATCGCAAAGTTTATTTGATCAGGCGAGATGGCAGTGACTTGCACGAACTACTTTTAGGGGGCGATGCTCTCACTCCATCGTTTTCACCGGACGGAAAATGGATCGTCTTTACTTCTTACCGTGATGGCAATAACGAGATTTACACAGCGCGCGCTGACGGCACTGAAGTCACCAACCTCACGCGCACCGATAGCCCGGAATACCAACCTACATGGGGAAGATAAATTTTTCAAAGGAGATTCTATGACCCCCGAAAGCACCGCACTCAAAGCTGTCACCGAGACCACCAAACTCACCGAGACCGCGCTCAAAAAAGCGTGGTCTATCATGGATGCCGCCACCGAGAAGAAATCACCCAGTGAATATCTGAGTCAAACCGCCATCAAAGCCGTGCAAGGCACAAGTGAGGGAAAATAAAATGGCAAGCGATACAAAAGACAGCGACGACACAGCCAAAGATAGTGCGCCCGCGCCCGAACCGCCAAAAATTTCGGCGAAGGGGATGGCGGCGATGCAGGGAGATGATGAATCTCCAGCGGATGATGCAGGCAAAGTGTATGAGTTAAAAGATTCGGCGTTAAAAGAAAAATACCCGGAAGGAGTTAAATTTACCGAAGATGGTTACCCGGATTTTTCGCCCTACGCCAAAGAAAGTGTGACGATTGATATGAAGGGCGATCATTATCACGACTACAAAAATGCCAACGCCGCCGCAGGTTATGATGAAACGCCTGATGACTATATTTGGCACCATCATCAAGATTGCAAAACCATGCAACTCGTCCCCGAAGATTTACATGGAGCCGTTCCTCATACGGGCGGCGTATCAATTATCAAGCATAGAAAGAGCTAGGCTATGACAACATTCACTAAATCTTTTCCTCTTGTTGCAGAAAATGAGATTGATCAAGCGGCAACCCGACTGGGAATTAAGTTACCCGCAGACTATCGCTCATTCTTGCTTAACCAAAATGGCGGAAAGCCATCACCGAATGAATTTCAAATGCAAATATCTTCTCCCAACAATAAAGGCATCCTCACAAGGTTGTTCGGTATTTGCAAAGATGACCGCTACGATCTCGAATCTGTTGCCAAGCGGTATCAGGGACGCGTGCCGAAATACTTGTTGGCAATCGGGCAAGACCCGGGAGGCAATTTGATCTGCTTGGCTGTTTCGGGAGTAAACGCAAACAAGATTTTCTTTTGGGAGCATGAAGAGGAAGCGGAAGAGGGAGAACCCCCAACCGAAAAAAACCTGACCTTGATTGCTAATAATTTCGCGTCATTTGTTGCACAATTAAGGTAACTCCTTAGCCTTCACTGTCAACGAACACGAATCGAATAAACGAATAGCCTCCCACGCCACCCATTCGTTTATTCGATTAAAAATTCGTTGACAGCCCTGTATAGAACTGGATTTGATAACCATGACTTGCCCACACTGCCATCAACCCGTTAAAGAAACTGGCGCGAATTTTTGCATCCATTGCGGCAAAACGTTGAACGTTACGTCTCCCGTTGTTGTAAACCAAAGCGTTGCGCCAGCGTCACAAGTTAATGTGCCGCTTGAGAACACCAAAAAGAGCATAGCACGTCGCCCGCTGCCGATGGAGATACGCGAAGGCAAGGATCTAAAATACTTTATCCGCTATTGGAAACAGCGAAACGATGATGGATATTTGGGGCAATGCGTCAATCGTCATAAGGTTCGCATTCCAAATGCCGCCGTTCACAAAGAGGCTCTTGCCACATCTTTCATCAAGCATCTAGAACGAAGACAAATCCCTGAAACATCGTTTGGAGAAAGTAACCTCGTTATTGAGAAGTTATCCCGCCGATACTATTTTGTGCGTAAAGACTTTGATGATAGCGCAGCCGCTATTGTGGCACTTGGAATTGAGCCCTACGGAACAGAACTCATTATTGAGTGGCGAGATTATGTGCTTCCTCCACTGAATGGACTCGTAAACAAAGTTGGTATGGTTATTATGGCGTGGGCGACAATATCACTTTTTCTCGGGTGGGCGCTGGGTTATTGGGTTATGGATAATCTTGACACGATGTTCAAAGAAACATTGCCGATTTACCAAGGTTGGGGGACAGGAGGACCGCCAGATCGATTTGCAATATTCGCAGGCTGGGTAGTCGGATTAATTATTCCACTCATCGTTGCCGCTTTAATCGCACTTCCCTTATCTTACCGTAGCGGCAGACTACACGAATTTCAAAGCAAAGCCGTTTCTGATTTCCAAATTGTAGCCCGCGATGCGCTCACGGATGCAATGAAGGAGATTGGTCTAGGAACAGCATTGGAAGGGCAATTGTTTTGAAAGAGGTTATTGTCAACGAATAACACCATGAACGATCACGACACCCCTAACGATTCGCAAACCGCGCCACCTGCAACCGCCTCAGGTGAAAAACTTTCGCCTACCGCCATTTCGGCTGTGCGCGGTGATGACTCGGCACAACCCGCGCACGATCACGACTCCCTCAAACGCGCCCTTGCCGTCGGAGTCGCTGGCACGGTGATCGCCGCCAGCAGTCTTACTTTGCTCAACCGCATAGATTTTCGACGATCTTCTACCGAAGCGCCTTTGCCCGACACACAACAAACAGTTGTTGTCCAAGCCGAGCAACCCTCATCCAAGTTCTCCATCGCTTCCGATGATCAACTTCAATATCATCTCCCCGCTTCAGATACCAAGCAAGTCGAAGCCGCATCGCCCAGTGTGGAAGTGAAGGAAGCGATCAATGAAGTGCCAGTAAAGAGTCAGCACGATTTAATCTATAACGACCAACCCACCGAATACGGCTGTGTGCCAACATCCGTCAGCATGATCACCGACTATTGGCATAACAAGGATGCAAATCATCCGACAAAGAGCGCACAAGAATTCCTTGACCTCAATGCCGCGCAAAAAGAATTCGACGCGAAAGGCATAAGCCCAACGGATATACACGATGAACTCTCACAGATGGGCTATGTCGCCGAAGATCATCTCAACACCAACTTTGATCAATTGCGCGACGCAGTGAAAGAAAGTCCTGTGTTAGCCATTGTCAAATTGAATCTAAAAGAGGCGGGCACGAATCACGCCGTCGTCGTCACCAACATTTCGGAAAAAGGCGATGTGGCGATTAATGACCCGTGGACAGGCCAAGCACATACTTATACACAACAACAATTCGCAAAATCGTGGGGCGCAAATTTCGGGAAAGAGTCACCGACGAATAGCTTTGTGACGATACGCCCGAAATAGGATAAGCCCCAATCGTTTTGCGTCCTGCATCAGGTCGTTCCACTCGTACCACGAGTAAATCTTTGCTTCATATTCGACCGCAGACAGATGAGCGATTCACTTTATAGAAAAAAATCAACCCCGTGCTTCTTCAATCCAGTTTCAAACTCGCGCAGAATATCGTCAAACATACTACCTCACTCCTTTTAACCAATGATCTCATCAAACTTCGCCGCTGTGAGTGATCGCTGACAGTCCGCGCGTCGCCAACCACTGATGCAGTTGCCCAAGTTTGCCGAGCCGCCCAAGATGAAAAGCGATAAGTAATGCGGCGAGTGACACTGCCTGCCACTCACGGCGGCTTTCAGCAGATTGCTCAGTGCCATCAATAACAAAAGCGATGATCGGCGGCAACAGCGACTCGAGCAACGGATCGTCTTTATCGCGCTCTGGCGCGTGATCAACCCTCCGATATGCCAAGACGATCCACTTGGGCATCACATGGACACGCCGGGAAATATCGGCGGCGCATTTGTTACCGACGTAATCACCGCCGAGAGTCACGGCATAATCAATGCAGTCGCGCAGATGCCCGCGCAACAAATCAAACTGCCACGCTTCTTTGGACTTAAGAGCCACGTCGTGCACTACGGCGAGCATTTCTGCCAACCCGTAGAGAATCTGCATCGCCTCATTCGGCTGCCCGTTGGCGTCGCCGAGCCCCGTACCATCAGCACTTAACTCTCCCAAGAGTCGCATGAGATGAAGAGGCGAGATTGAGAAATCAGGCGAAACGTTCATCGTTTATGTATGCTAGCTTTCAACACCGTAATTTGCTGCTCACCGCATAGCTCTTTGCCAATCTCTACCTGAGCGCCGAGCACATTAATCATTTCGTCCTTCACTGACGGAATCGCCAAAACGTGCGCCGCCCAGGCGTCGCCACCACGCCGCTTGCTTTTGTTTAGTAGTCATCGTCTTTCTCCTTTTCTTTTCTTCGCACCAACACCAGCTCACGCTTCGAGCGCGTCAGCCCAACGTACAGCGCGTTCATCTCTTGCTCGATCTCGTCTTTCCGTTTCGCCATCGGGTGTGGAATGTCTTCGGGATACAAGAAGAACACGCGCTCCGCTTCCAGTCCTTTAGCGCGATGGAGGGTGGAGAAGATCACGCCACCACCCGACTCCTGAGCAATTTGCTCCGTCAGGCGCGCGGCGTCGCTTATCGTTTCGCACCGCATCAAGATCGCCCGCAGCGTCTCAAACTTGTCGCCCGTCGCTTGGATCTGCAAAGGCGACGCACCCCGATCTTCCAACTTTGACAACTCCACCTGCTCCAGTCGCTTCAAGCGCGTAATGGTTTCGTCCACGCTTGCCCCGCCCGCCGTTTTCAGCAACCCTTTCAAACTTGCGCCACCGTCCCGC
>ORJL010660766.1_pt1 | contig 13111 bp, 12 predicted proteins | sample 1779941 | NCBI WGS metagenome assembly ORJL01 (sample SAMEA104232317, study PRJEB22302) | groundwater metagenome | biome: forest; feature: aquifer; material: groundwater | place: USA | collected 2011-08-07 | depth 5.8 m
CCGAATCCATAATTCGAGATCCATCCTCCGCTTTCGACGGTCGTCGGGATGACACGGGTTTGTACGTCGGTCGTCGATCTGAGCTCGACTAAGGTCGGGATGACACGGGGTAATGCGTTGTTTGGATGAACAACAAATAGATAGTATGAATACTTTTCTAAATCTGTGTCATCCTGACGAGTTTCGTCAGTCGAGGAAGGATCTCGTATGAGTGATCGAACGTATCATGTTTACATTCTTACCAATCCCTCGCACACAGTTTTGTATATTGGCGTCACAGGCAATCTCCCGCGTCGGATGTATGAACATCAAAATAAATTGATCCCAGGGTTCACCTCGAAATATAACTGTACAGAGCTTCTCTACGTTGAGACAACGGACTATATCGACGGAGCCATTGAGCGTGAGAAGGAATTGAAGGGATGGTCGAGAAAGAAGAAGGAGTGGCTCATCAACCAACAGAATCCGACCTGGAAGGACATCAGTGACCAGGTCTATTAATTCGAGATCCCTCCTCCGCTTACGACAGTCGTCGGGATGACACAGATTTTTAATAGCAGGCTCTTACAAAAATTATTCATGATCCTCGTCACCAGTTATCAAGATCCTGATTTAGACGGCACAGCTTGCTCTGTTGCAGAAGCGGAGTTTTTGGTTCGACAGGGCGAAGAAGCGGTGGCGGGACTGTTTGGAAAATTGCATCGCGAGGCGCAGGCGGTTATTCGCACGTTCAATCTTGAGTGGCCATTGAACGCCATGGAGGTGATCGATCAGGTTGATGAGATTGTGCTCACCGACGCGAGCGATCTACGCGGCCTTGCTCCAGAAGTCGATCCACAGAAAGTGAGCGTCGTCATCGATCATCGCAAAGAGTACAACCCAGACGATTTTCCCAATGCCGATCTTCAGATCGAGCTCGTGGGTTCTGCTGCGACCCTCGTGACCGAGCACTTTATGAAGGAGGGGATCACACCAGGAAAAACAGCTGCCTACTTGCTTGCCGGTGCCATCGTTTCCAATACCGTCAATTTTCAAAACAAGGTAACGACCTCGCGCGACCGACTTGCGTATGAATGGCTCCAAAGTCAGGTCGAGATCCCCCAAGATTTTGTCCAAATGCTTTTTGAGAGCAAATCAACGTTCACGCATGAGGATCTGTTTGATGAGATAAAACACGATGCGGCCTGGTTCGAGTTCGCAGAATTCAAGCTTGGCATCGCTCAACTGGAGATTGTGCATGCACAGGCGTTCCTCGAGGAATTTCATTCTGACCTTCCGGCGATTCTCGAGCGACTCCATGTGCAACAAGGAATCACACACGGCTTCCTCTCGATCATCGACATCGACGGCGGCAAAGACATCTTTATCAGTCCCGATAAGGCTGTTCAAAAAATACTGACACAGGCACTCGGTATCTCGTGGACAGATGATCGCGCGACCACCAGTGGTATCATGATGCGCAAGGAGATCATTCCGTTACTGAGAAAGACGCTCGACTCACAATTATCACCACCCCTAGCCCCCCGCCCGACCGTCGAACGGTCGTTCGGGCGGGCTCCTTAAAAAGGAGGGGAATCGGAGTATGGCAAAGGATTACTACAAAATTTTAGGAGTCGATAAGGGCGCGAGCCAAGACGACATCAAGAAAGCCTTCCGCACGCTGGCGCACAAGTACCATCCGGATAAATCTGGCGGGGACGAAGCCAAGTTTAAGGAAGCCAACGAGGCACACCAGGTGCTTGGCGATCCTGAGAAGCGCGCGCAGTACGACCAGTTTGGTTCTGTGGCCTTCGACGGGTCTGGGGGTTTTGGTGGTCAGGGGTTTGGTGGATTTTCCGGTTTTCAAGGAGCGGCTGGGGTCGAGGATCTCGGGGACATGTTTGGCGATCTGTTCGGCGGTGGCCGTTCTCGGAGTCGTGAACGTCGTGGATCAGACATTCAGGTCGACATGGACCTATCATTCAAGGAATCAATTTTTGGCGTGAACAAAGAGGTGGAGCTCACCAAGACCGACACCTGTGACCGTTGTGGCGGAACTGGTGGCGAACCAGGAGAGGCCATGGAGACCTGCAAGGACTGCGATGGAAACGGCGTGCAGATTGGCGTGCAGCGAACGGTATTCGGAAACGTCCAAACCAAGCGCACCTGTGCAACGTGTCAGGGAACGGGCGAGATGCCAAAGAAGCCATGCAAGACCTGTCACGGGCAGGGCGTGGAGCACAAGAAACAGACCTTGACCGTTACGATTCCTCCTGGAGTCGAGAATGGATCGATGTTGCGTGTACGCGCGCAAGGCGAAGCGATCAAGGGCGGACAGACGGGAGATTTGTTTGTGCGCCTGCACGTTCCGCGCGATCGGCAGTTTCAGCGAGATGGCGCGACGCTCCTCTCCGAAGCGACGATCGGGTTCACTCAAGCAGCACTGGGCGACACGATCGAGGTCGAGACGGTCGACGGACGTGTCGATTTGAAAATTCCTGCAGGGACGCAATCAGGCGCGCAGTTCCGTCTGCGAGGGAAAGGGGTTCCTCATAGTCGAGGACGCGGTGACCAGATCGTCGTCGTGAGTGTAAAGACGCCGGAGAAACTCACTCGAGAGCAAAGGAAACTGCTTGAACAGCTTAATCTTCGGTAGCCCCAGGCTTTAGCCTGGGTTCGGACGCATGCGAATCGCACCCAGTCGAGCTCAGCTCGACCCAGGCTAAAGCCTGGGGCTACCACATGGATTTACCAAATGTTTACCGTAAATGTGAAAAACGGTTTCGCCAGACGTGGCCAGCTAGAAACCAATCACGGGATCATCGAAACTCCCTTCTTCATGCCGATTGCGACCAAGGGAGCGGTGAAGACGATGTCGTCGAGCGACATGAAGAAGCTCGGCGCGCAGATCCTGCTGTCGAATACGTACCATCTGTTGTTGCGCCCAGGACTCGAGTCAATGCGAGAGCTCGGCGGACTCCATCGCTTCATGAACTGGGACGGGCCGATCCTCACGGACTCGGGTGGGTACCAGGTGTTTAGTCTTTCCAAGACAAACAAGACGACCGAGGAAGGAGTCACGTTCCAGTCGCACATCGACGGCGCGCGCGTGGATCTCACGCCAGAACTTTCGATGCAGATGCAATCCGCGATCGGGTCAGACATCGTGATGCAATTCGACGACGTTGCCGCCGGTGACTCAAGTCGCGAACGGTACGAGGAAGCCATGGAGCGCTCGCTTCGTTGGGCAGCTCGTTGTAAAACCGAGTTTGTGTCATTGCGCCTGCCCGCTAAAGCCTCAGCGTCGGCGGGAGCGCCGCCGAAGCCGCGAGCGAAGCGTGGCGGGAAGCAATCTTTCGATTCGGAGATTGCTTCGTCGCCCCTCGACGGTTTCGACGGGTTCGACGGGTTCGACAGGCTCACCGTGGTGAGTCCATCCAACCACAAGCTCGGGGCTCCTCGCAACGACACATTACTCTTTGGTATCGTCCAAGGCGGCATCCATGAGGACCTCCGCGAGCGCTCCGCTCGAGGGCTCATGGAGATCGGCTTTGATGGATATGCGATCGGCGGCTTATCCGTCGGTGAAAAGCGAGAGGACGCGTACAGGATCGTCAAACACGTATGTGAGATCCTCCCGCAAGACAAGCCACGCTACTTCATGGGCGGTGGCATGCCCGAGGAGATTGTCGCGTATGTACAGATGGGGGTCGATATGTTTGACTGCGTTCTCCCAACGCGCAATGCACGGCATGGCACGCTCTTTGTCTGGAATCAGGATCCGTCGAGGATTGACTGGATTGCGTATCGGGAGCCGCATCCAGCATCATTGTTCTATGATCGTTTGCGTGTGACCAATGAGACCTATACGACCGATCGGTTTCCTATTGATCCATACTGCGACTGCGAGACATGCACCACAACTTCTCGTGCCTACCTGCGCCACCTCTTTGGGGTGCAAGAGCTTCTCGCTCTGCGCCTCGCCACGATTCATAACCTCCATTTCTACTTGACCCTCATGAAGCATCTACGTGAGTGGATAGAAAGAGCCGCCTAAAGCGGCTTTTATGATAGAATAAAGTCATGACCAAACCTTCTGCGGTTCTTGTTTTGAAGATGACCGCGATGCTCGGCGTTCGCGAGAAGTTGCGTTTACCGTTGTGGTGGTACACGGCTGGCGCGCGTGAGACACTCGGAAAATTGTTGCGCTCCATCCAGGGCAGCGTGCGCTATTTTGGTGTGGACGTCTGGGCGAAGAATTTATTTGTGCCGATGTATGGCGATACTTCGCTCGTAGGGCGTGCGATTAGTTTTGCCGTGCGACTTGTTGTCGTGCTGGTTCGCTCTCTTTGCGTTGTAGCCTGGGCGGTTGTCGCGGTTTGTCTTGCGATTCTCTACCTGGCGATTCTTCCCTTTGCGATTTTTGGAATCTTGAGCCAAATCGTTGGGGCCCTCGGATAGTATGCCGACTCTTCACGTTCAACTTGATGGGAAACGGTACGCCTGGTCTTCGGATATGAACGAGGCGCAAGTTCATGCGCGCGCCGCGAGCCTTTCAGCTTCGCGTCTCTTGAGCGCGATTATGTTTTCCGTTCTGGTCATATCCTTTGTAGGAGGGTTGCTTCTCGCATACTTTATGGGCATCGACGAACTGTTCTCGTTCTCGTTTTGGTTTGAGCCTTCATGGTCGGCGTTCTTGTTGCATCTCGCGCTGTTGAGCGGAGCGTTCTTGTATTTTCATCAATCTCAAATCGGCAAGCTCCTGGCCCCGATGCCCAAATGGACTGATCCAGTTCCCGAAGTAGAGCCTGTTTCCGATGGAACCGTGGACGTGAATGTGGCTGATGTGTGTTCGGCCGATGCGACCGCGGCGATAGAACGAGCCTTTGAGCTTGCCACAAAATTTGGTCACAGACAGGTCGAGTCTCTACATCTGTTTGTTGGGACCATGGACGCACCGGATGTCTCCGTTGTCTTGGGTCGGCTTGGCCTTTCGTTTCAAGATATCCAAGCCCCCATTGCTCGACGCCTTGAGACACGTGAGCTTGGGAAACCCTGCACGCTCGCGCCCGAAGGAGAGCGGGGGATTTTGGAAGCGTTTCGAGGAACGATCGCACAAAAGCGAAGCGAAATGAGTTCGCTCGAGTTATTCGCAGCCGTCTACGGGGTCGATGCCTATGTCCGTGAGCTTCTTCTGGATAAGGGCGTTGACGAAGGGAAGTTCCTCAACATGATCGCCTGGTTGCGCATTCACGAGCGTATGCGCGAACGCTACAAACAGTTTCGACACGCCGCGCTCTACAAACCGACCGGGGCGATGAACCGCGCCATGACATCTGTTGCGACTCCGACGCTCGACGCCGTGAGTGAAGATCTCACCACCGCGGCTGTGAATGGCCAGCTCCCCATGATGATCGACCGTGATCCGCAGATTGAGGAAATCTTTCGTGTGATTGTAGGCGGCCAACAGAGTGTGGTGCTTGTGGGTCCCGAAGGAGTAGGAAAATCGACGGTCCTTGCGGGCATGGCAGAGCACATGGTGAAAGAAGACGTGCCGAAGATTTTACAGGATCGCCGTCTGGTTCGCATCTCGATCCCTCATCTCGTCTCTGGTGCCAACCCGGCGCAAGCGCAGGAGCGATTGCTGATCGTGCTGGGTGAAGTCGCTCGCGCGCGTAACATCATCCTCGCCTTCACGGATATCGATCAACTCGTCGGGCAGGATTCAGACGCGAGCGATCTGGCAGCGACCCTGGTCGATTTCCTGTCTCGTAGCGGAACGTTTGCCGTTGCCACCACGACTCCACAGTCCTATACGGCGCTCGTGGAGCGTTCGATTTTGGGACGCATTTTTCAAAAAGTCGATGTCCTCGAGCCAGACCAGGAGTCCGCGATTCACATGCTCGAGTCCCACATCGGTGGGATCGAATTCGAGCACAAGGTGATCTTCAGCTACGAGGCCGTGGAGCGCGCCGTGAAACTCTCCGATCGCTACATGCACGAAACGTACTTGCCCAAGAAGGCGATTGAGGTTGCGCGCGAGGCTGCGCTGCAGGTTTCCAAGTCTCGTGGGCAGGATGCGCTTGTGACAGGGCAGGACGTGGCGCAGATTGTGAGTGCCAAGACAGGAATCCCCACGATGTCTGTCGCCGCAGACGAAAAAGAAAAGCTCCTGGGACTTGAAGAGAACATGCACGGCCGCGTGATCGGTCAGGATGAGGCGGTGCGTGCGGTTGCCGCGGCGCTGCGCCGAGCTCGTACAGAACTGCGTTCACAAGCGCGTCCGATTGCGACCTTCTTGTTCCTCGGACCAACGGGCGTTGGCAAGACCGAGCTTGCCAAGACCGTTGCCGCGACGTATTTCGGAAGCGAAGAGATGATGGTGCGTCTGGACATGTCCGAGTACCAGGATTCCTCAAGCATCAATCGACTCCTTGGCGTTCCAGGTTCACAAAGCGGCGGGCTCCTCACGCAAGCTGTGCGCAAGCAGCCATTCGCGATCGTGTTGCTCGATGAACTTGAGAAGGCGCACCCGGATATCCTGAACGTCTTCCTCCAAGTGTTCGACGACGGACGCCTCACGGATTCCACTGGCCGTACAATCGACTTCACCAATACGATCATCATCTGCACAAGCAACGCTGGCACGCAGTATATCCAAGACGCGATCGATCGTTCCGAGAACCTCGAGGTCATCAAGACGCACTTGATCGAGGAAGAACTCCGAGGCATTTATCGCCCAGAGTTGTTGAACCGGTTTGATGGGATCATCGTGTTCAAGCCGCTCGCGCAGGCCGATGTCCTCCAGATCACCAACCTCTTCATGAAGGCGGTGGCGTTGCGGCTTGAGACCAAGGGGATCGGGTTTCGTGCAGAGGATGCGGCTGTGGCCGAGTTGGCAGCGCGTGGATTTGATCCCAAGTTTGGCGCGCGACCACTGCGCCGTCTTGTCCAAGACGAAGTCGACAACGCGATTGCCAGCGCCCTCCTGCAAGGCGAGGTTCAGCGTCGCGATACCATTGTGTTCACCGCCGGAGGCAAGATTCGTATTGAAAAAGGGGAGGCGCTATGACGATCACACTCATCCTGTGGGGTACGCTTTCCTTTGTTCTGTCTTTTCTTCTCACACTGTTTGTCCGTCGTCTCGCGATTCACTTCCACATCGTCGACGAGCCCGGAAGCTGGCGGAAAATTCATCGTCGACCGGTCGCGATGCTGGGCGGGATCGCGGTGTTCGTTGCGATATTGGCAGCCATGATCGGTATCCTTTCCTCCAGTGACGCGCTTACCTCCGGGGAGATCGATGTGAGTCACTATGTTGGTATTTTGCTGGGCGGGCTCATCCTCATGGTCGGCGGATTATTGGATGACCGATTCAAGCTTCCGCCGCGGTTCGCCATCATCGCTCCCGTTCTCGCCGCCATCACCGCCATTGGATTTGGGATCGAGGTCGACAAGCTCACGAACCCGTTTGGTGGGCAAATCATTTTGGAGAGCTGGCAGTCTGACCTTCTCGTCTTTGTCTGGCTCCTGGTGGTCATGTACACGACGAAATTCCTCGACGGCCTCGACGGGCTGGCAACGTCCGTCACGAGTGTGGGAGCGCTCATGGTCATGCTTCTCTCGCTCACTGTTGCGTACTTCCAACCAGACGTTGCACTACTCTCTGCCGTGACGCTCGGCGCATTTATCGGGTTCCTGTTTTGGAACGTACATCCAGCCTCGATCTTTTTGGGCGAGGGGGGGAGCACCTTCGTGGGCTACATGCTCGGAGTCCTCGCCGTCATCTCTGGGGGGAAACTCGCGACCGCGCTCTTGGTTCTGGGCATTCCACTCTTGGACGCCGTGTGGGTCGTGAGCCGACGATGGCGGGAGGGTGGATTCTCGAGGATCATTCAGGGCGACACAAAACATCTCCACCATCGCCTCCTAAAACTCGGCTGGGGACAGACGCACATCGTGCTTCTCTATGTCGTGATCGCTTCTGCGTTTGGGGCGAGTGCGCTCTTCCTCCAAAGCCGCGAGAAGCTCGTCGCGCTTCTGATTCTTGGCGTCATCATGGTGCTAGCAGCATTCTTACTCGTACAAAAAGACCGACATGCGTAAGTGGTTCGTTCTCTCACTGTTGTTTTTTGGGGCGGGATGTGCGCCCGCCGAGCCTGTTGTTGTTCTTCCAAACGACACGATTGTTCACGTCCGTCTCGCCGATGATTCCTTCGAGCGCGCACAAGGACTGTCCGATCGCGCGTCGCTGCCTGCAAACGAAGGCCTCCTGTTCCTTCACGACGAGCCAGGCGTCCAGCGCTACTGGATGAAGGACATGCTCATTCCGATCGATATCATTTGGATCGATGGGGAACGTATCGTTGGCTTTGTGCAGGACGCTCAACCAGAGGACCCTGCTACGACGATTTATTCCTCGCCTGCCCCTGTGGATAAGATTTTAGAGGTTTCTGCGGGGTTTGTCTCTCAAAATGATCTGAAAATAGGCGATATTCTTGACATTGTGCTCGTGGATGAGTAATCTACCGCCGTAATTCATTTTGAGAGACGCTGGTATACTAAGTTTGTGGTGAGGTCCTACGAGAATAAATTTATTGGCCCGGCTTTGCCAGCAAGAAATTTATTCTCGTAGAACCTCACCTCAGCTACAGGAACCGCGGATATCCACGCTATGGCAACAGTCGCTGTCATCCAAACAGGGGGGAAACAATACCTGATCCGAGAAGGACAGGAACTTAAGATTGAGAAACTCGATTCAGACGTTGGCGATAACATCCGTTTTGATGTTTTGCTCGTGTCTGACGAGGAAGGCACAACTACACAGGTGGGAACCCCCACCATCAGCGGCGCATCAGTGTCGGCAACGGTGCTTGAACAAGATCGAGCCAAAAAGGTCTCGGTCATCAAGTACAAATCAAAGTCTCGGTACCGACGCAACGTCGGGCACAGACAGCCGTACACTCGAATTCAGATCGATAAGATCGCCGCCTCATAGCGGCGATTTGATTTTTGCAGGAGGCTGTGAATCACAGCCGACGAAAAAATCATCCCGAGGCAGAGCCGAGGGATCTCATCCATATGAAGCCAACATCGCACATCAACACAGGTCAGATCCTCAAGGTCTACTGGGAACATGTTCGTCGCTACAAGGGACGGGCGTTTTTGATTCTCCTCTTGGTTACGGCGGCCAACATCGTCGACGTGATCATTCCGCTCTTCTACAAGCGCTTCTTTGACGTGCTCGCCGGCGATCTGGTCGTAGAGGGACAGGAAACGGCTTCCGTGCTTGTGGGGACGCTTTTGATCGTCGCGGTTCTTCACGGACTTATTTGGCTCGGGTGGCGTTCGTCAAACCTGGTGAGTAATTGGTTCCAGCCGCGCGTCATGGCCGATCTTGAGCATACGTCGCTGGCAAACCTTCACGAGCACTCGTACCGATTCTTCTCCAACAATTTTGCTGGGTCGCTCGTTCGAAAGGTGGCGCGCATCTCCCGCTCGTTTGAGGACGTGGCCGACCAGGTTCAATTCCACTTTGTCCCGCTCGTGATCCTGCTCACGGGAAATCTGATCGTGCTATGGACGCGCAGCCACCTGCTCGCCTCCGTCTTGTTCGCGTGGACGTTGGTGTTCATGACGTTCAACGTGTTCTATGCACGGTGGAAGCTCAAGTACGATTTTGCGCGCGCGGCAATTGATTCCGAAGTCACTGGCGTACTGGCGGACTCGATCACCAACGCGATCACCACCAAGCTCTTCACGGGAGCCGAATATGAAAAAGGGTTGTTTCGCGACGTGGTTGAACGATTGCGCCGTGCCAACATGTTTACCTGGAACCTCAACGAGATTCTTGAGGCCACCCAGTCCGCGCTGATGTTTGTGATCGAGTTCGTGGCGATGTATCTGGCGATCAAACTGTGGCAGCAGGGACTTCTGACGATCGGAGATTTCGCGCTCATCCAAGGCTACCTCATCGGCATCTTCATGAAGATCTGGGATTTTGGCCGGGCGGTGCGAAAAGTCTTTTCCGCGCTCGCGGATGCGGACGAGATGGTGGAGATCCTCAATCTCCCCCGCGAGGTCAAGGACGCTCGTGGTGCCAAAGAGCTTCAGGTTCAAACCGGTCGCATCGAGTTCCAGCACGTCTTTTTCAGCTTTAATAAGACGCGGCGAGTGCTGCGCGACATGAACCTCGTGATTGAGCCGCGCGAGAAGGTGGCGCTGGTTGGGTCATCTGGATCGGGGAAGTCGACGATGACCAAGCTTTTGTTCCGTTTCTACGATATCGAGCGCGGGAAGATCCTGATCGGCAACCAGAACATCGCCAAGGTGACGCAGGAGAGCTTGCGGCAACACATCGCATTGGTGCCACAGGAACCGATTCTTTTCCATCGATCGATCATGGAGAACATCCGTTACGGCCGCCGTGACGCCACAGATGAGGAAGTCATCGAAGCCGCAAAGAAGGCTCACGCGCACGAGTTCATCGGGGGGCTTCAAAATGGTTATGAGACTTTTGTGGGCGAGCGCGGCGTGAAGCTCTCGGGAGGGGAACGTCAGCGCATCGCCATTGCGCGTGCCATCCTTAAGAACGCGCCGATCCTTGTCCTGGACGAGGCAACTTCGAGTCTTGACTCCGAGTCCGAGGCGCTCATCCAAGACGCGTTGGGAGAGCTCATGCGCGACAAGACGACCATCGTCATCGCCCATCGTTTGTCGACCATCATGAGGATGGACCGGATTCTGGTCATCGACAACGGCCAAGTGGTCGACTCCGGGACACACAAGCAGCTTCTGCGAAAAAAGGAGAACATCTACAAGAAGCTCTGGGAGATCCAGGCGGGAGGATTTATTCAGTAGATTCAGAAAACAGGCACGTGCATTGACACGACCTGTTTTTTATTGCGGTGCACTACCCCTGATTCGCACCAAGCGATCAGAAGCTCCAAGTTCCGCACAGCAACATAGCGTTCTCGAAACAGTCTAATGCTAAACTAAACACAAACTTCTCATATGAGAATTTTATGTCCAAGAAGGAAGGGACGAAAAAATCCAAGGGATCGATTCAAGGAAGCGTCCTTGATGATTTCTTAGATGACCTCAACTTTATAACGGAGCTTCTTACTCTCCCTGCGTATGCTGGCCCGCGCCATAACTTTGAGGCACATATTGCAATGAAGGAGTGGGAGCAGATGTATGGTGCAGAGAGGAAGAAGCGTCGGGCTCTGAATGAATTGCGCAAAAAGAAATGGATTACCGATCGGCGGCAGGGTCAGGAGATTGTCGTACGCATTCACGCTGATGCGGTTGTGGCGGCGATCAAGGAGCGAATTGGTCGAATCGAGAAAAAATTACCCGGTGGAGAGATGTGCCTGGTCTCTTTTGACTTTCCCAACGGAGCCTCAAAGGCACGCGATCGATGGCGGTTTATGATTAAACAATTCGGTTTCAAAGGAGTGCAGTTGAGTCTCTACTCGACAGAGAGGTTAATTTCAGAAGAGGTGCTGGCGCTCGTCAAAGCGTTGGGTGCCGAGAAATGGGTGAAGGTCTATCTTGCTCGAGAGCTCTAGGTGAACATAAACTTCTCATATGAGAAGTTTATGTTCATGCTGAAGTTCTGTTGAACGTCGGACGAGGTTTCGCTTACAACGCTCTGCGTCCATCCGCCCGCCGGAAGCTAGGTTTCCGGCCTGCCACGTCGCTCGCGAGCGACGTGGCCTGGTTGAAGAAAACGAAAGGGCGGTAAAAGTTCGTTTCGACGACAGACGTGTTAACCTCTACCGGCTACCTGACACGGGCGGGCTGTGTCCCTCTTGGAGAGCCTGTTTTCGACTCCGAGGTCGAGGAGAGGACTCCCTGTGGATAATCGCATTGTTTTTTCTTTGTTGTGCTGTATCATCAAAATGATTAAATCCTTATTGGGTAAATTTATGGCACCACATACAGGTGACGTCGGACAAGAAGGAGATTCGGAAAGACCAGAACATGGTTCAGAAGTTTCTAACAGTGAGCTGGCTGCACAGCTGCGTGCATTGGCGAAACAAACTCAAGCAGAAAGAATTGCAAACATGCGCGACATGGCTCTCAAGCGAGAGGCTCAAGAAGAGCGGGAGGGGAAGGAGCTTGCCGAAACGCATAAGGAAGCCATTGCGGCTCTTAAGGATTTGCTGACTTCAAAAGACTGGATGGATGCCGTAAATCTGTCTGCGCACAAACGGGAACTTGGATTGAAGGGAGGGATGTCCGTTCTGGAGGCGGCAAGCCGCTCATATTCAGAGACGGGCGAACAGTATACGGACAGGAGAGCCCTCGTGTTGACGCCTGAACAAGCGGAAAAAATTGATGCGTTTTTACAGCTTCCGGATGGGAAACGAGAGTTGGCTGTTAAACACACGTTTGGAGAAGATTCCCCGGAAGAGGATTCGCCTCTGAATGTCGTGTATGCATTTTTGGTCAGCGGGGAGACGAACGACACATTCAGTAATCTTGGTGAGGGCGGTTCAATCGAAAGTCTGAGAGATAAAGAAGGTCTGGCGGGATCGAACAGATATTTGAACCTGGACGTAAGACAGTTTGGAGCCGATAGCGGCGAGGCAACAGAATAGGAATATAAAAATGCCCCTGTTAGCTCAAGAAGCTCTGGGAAATCCAGGCAGGGGAATTCATCGCGTAAAAAAGACAGGCGTCAGAGGGGCGCCTGTTTTCCGTTGTGCGTCGTGGTGAGTCCAGGAAGCATGGTTCGTGCGATGGCGAGCGCGAGGTCGCGGGCGGCGTGAGGGTGAGACGAATGCCAGAAGGGCTCATTGAATTCAAGCTGCACGGCATCGAGTCCCTGCGCGCCAAATCGTTTGGCCGCGCGGCGAACGATCCAGCCTCCGCGATAGCGTCGGTCGATTCCGCGTGCAGGATCAGGAGAGAACGCGACGGAGTTTTTCGGTCGAAGTGTCTGTTCGAGTATGTGGTCGAGTGACCGTGGAGATGCTCGATGTTGGTCTGAACCCAGAATGATGTCGGGGCCTCCAGGGAAAGAACATCGATGGAGGTCCAGCAGCAAGCAGCTCCCAAAATGCCCGAGTGCATTCTCCAGGAGACGATCGAGCTCCTCGTGGTACGCGTCGAATTCGTGTTCGAG
>ORJL011007396.1_pt1 | contig 13110 bp, 12 predicted proteins | sample 1779941 | NCBI WGS metagenome assembly ORJL01 (sample SAMEA104232317, study PRJEB22302) | groundwater metagenome | biome: forest; feature: aquifer; material: groundwater | place: USA | collected 2011-08-07 | depth 5.8 m
AGTTGTTTTTTTCATTTTTTAAATAAGAACGTTGCAGTGTGCCAACTATATTTTTTCGTAAAATAAAAATTGAAGTATTCAATTGGGTATGACAAGTAAGTTAAAATAGATATTACGGAGTTATTTATTTTTCTATACGTTATTCTTAGCATTCTGAATTTTTTGCCTTTTTCTTTGTTTTTTTTATCCTGAGAAATTCTATCAAAATTAGACACATCGAATATGTTTTTTTGCTTGATTTCTGGGATTCTTAATATTTTTCTTGCTATTTTTTTAAATGAGGCCTCAAAACTAATGTATGTGTCAATTAAAAATTCATCCAGATATTTTTCATGAAATACTAGTTTAAGGCCTTTTTTTTCTAATTGTGAAATCCAGCCTTTCGTATCATAAACAAAAGAAAATTTAGGAGTATCTGTAGTATCATTAACACCTTCAAACAATGCCACGTATCCATTTTTTTTAGTCACGCGTACTATCTCTTTTATTGCTTGTTCTTTTAATTTGTATGGGATGTGTTGAAGTACAGTAACAGAATTAACAACATCAAATGTTTCATTTGCAAAATCAAGGTCTGTCACACTCATACACTTAAAATCAACTCCTGCTATTTTTTCTTTGTTATTTTCAAGCCTGGTTTCAGACAAGTCAATGCCTGTTACTTTTGCCCCGCTGTTTCTAAACATTTTTGACCATCGTCCTGTTCCGCAGCCAACATCGAGTACATTTTTTCCATCAAGGTCTCCAATTTTTTTAATCATTCTTTGAAACGCTTTTTTTTGAAAATAATTTAAAAATTGGTTATACGCAAGTGGCCTGCCTGTTACGCACACAATGTCTAGGCCCAAAGGGTCTTCTGAAGAGCTGCGGAATATGTCGCTCGAATGGTGTTTTTTCCAGGCAAGCACGTCTTGAGTTAACTTAACCTTGTTTTTATGCATATCTTTATTTTTTATCAATTACTTTTTTAAATGTTGTGCTGTTGTGCTATTGTATGGAATCAGATATTTTTGGAGCAGGCATAAATCTGCCTTTATTAAGGGCGCTTAATAGGCTTAAATTGAATAATAAAAAAATATTAAGTCTTGGATGCGGTTCTTGCGCTCTTGAAGCAGTTCTTGAGAAAAAATTCTTTTGCGAAGTTATCGGGCTTGATTATTCAAAATTGGCAATTGCTAAGGCCAAAACAAGAATAAAAAAAGCGTTTGTGATAAATTTAGAAAAAAAAAGTATTAAGTCGATAATCGGTGACAACAAGTTTGATGTTATTGTTTTTGCAGATATTCTTGAGCATTTACGCAATCCAGATGCAGTACTAAAAGAATGCAAAGATTTGCTTTCAAATGAAGGCAAAATTGTTGTTTCAATTCCAAATATTGCCAACTGGTCTGTTCGCTTGAATCTTCTGTTTGGCAGATTTAATTACGCGAACGCAGGGATAATGGATAAAACACATGTTAAATTCTACACTTTAAAAACTGCTAACAAATTGGTAGGTAATGCAGGTTACAAAATATTAAAAATCAAACACAGTACAAGTTTAGTTAACATTTTGTATGGGCTGTTAAAGAAAAATAAGCAAGAGACTATAAAATCCATTGTTAATACTCGCGCAGTTAATCAGAAAAATTTGTTGCGCAGAGGAATCAAAATAGTTTTAGAGTCTTTAGACAAATCCATTACTTTTCTATTTCCAGAACTTTTCGCGTATCAATTCATTATTGTCGCAACTTCTAAAACTTTAATTTTTGAATCTGAATTTAAATAAGCTTATTGCTGCTTTTATCCCATCTTTCCAAGTTATTTTTTTGCCCTCATTAAAATCTCTCGAATAATAATGTATAGGCACTTCTTTTATTTTGTAGCCCAATTTTAATATTTTTGCTGTTATCTCTGCTTCTATTGAGAAGTCATTGGATTTTAAGTGTAATTTATCATATACATCCCTTGTGAATAATTTGTAGCAGGTCTCCATATCTGTAATTTTATTTAAATACAACGCTGAAGTTAGTATTGATAGCATTCTGTTGCCGAATTTGTGAATTATGAATGTGTGGTGGTTGTTTTCTTTTAGATGGCCATATGCAGAGTGATATCGTGTCCCATAAACAACTTTATTTTCACCCTCAAGAATTGGCCCAAGCAAAGAATTGTAATCTGCAGGATCATACTCTAAATCCGCGTCTTGGATTATGAACGCATCTCCTGTAGCTTTTTCAAACCCTGCCATTATTGCCGAACCTTTGCCGCCATTATTTTTGCAGTAATATTTAATGTCTGCTTGTGCATTACTAGCAGATATAAGTCTTTTTATTATCTGCCCTGAATTGTCCGTAGACCCATCATCTATGCAGATGATTTCTTTGGCTAATGGAATTTTTACGCTTATTACTTTGGTGATTATTTTTTCAATTGATGCCTCTTCGTTGTACACTGGAATTATTATAGATAATTTTTTCATTTTTGTTTCTTTTTATTGTTGGATTTTCGCGTTAATCAATCGTAGTAATGTTTAATTTAGTATTTACTAAGAGATATCAAACATATTATTTATAAATGCGTGTATTTTTTTGTTAAAAATGGTGAGAAGAAATTATTATGGTTGCCGTTATGCAAAATTTACTTTTGCTTTGGTGTTTTTTGTTTCTTTCTTTTACATCTTCTTCTTCACGCAATGTGTGCCTTTCTTTTTTGATGACCATCAATTTCACAGTAATTATGTTCAGCAAACATATAAAGAACAAATTTCGCAAATTTTCTCGTTGAATAAAGGCGGATTATCTGATGGGCCTAGGCCTGTTTTTGGGATTTTGTTTAAAACATTGTTTTCCTTCTTGGGTTTGGATTATTGCAGTTACAGGATTGCAAAATCAATTATTTTTGGTTTTTTTATTATTTGTGTGTATTTTATCGCACTATTTTTATTCAAAAATAAAAATATTGCAGTTATTTTATCATTTTTCATAATGACTGCATTGCCGACTTTTATTCAGACTTTTGGGTATAATGGCCCGCATATTATCGCAGAAACGTTTAAAATTCTCGCGTTATTACTTTTTTTAACTGATTTTAAAAAAAATAAGTCTGATTGGAAAAATCAAATTTTTATTTTCATTTTTGTTTTATTGGCCGTTAGAACATATGTCCCTGCATTTTCTGTTGTTGGGGTTATTCTTCTTTTCACGTTAGTTTACGATTGGAGGAAAACAAAGAGATATTCGTTTTTATTTATTGCATTGGTTTTAATTCAGCTCCCAATAACCTTAGATTTCAGTATTTTTTCAGGCAATTACAGCACTTATTCACCGAAACTAGTAAATCTTGAAAGGGTTTTATTTAATGATTTAACTAAAAATATTTTTAATCCTATCCCAAACTACAGTAATTTGTACTACAAATCTTTTACTGCAATATTGTCTTTTTTTGGTTTTTGGGCAGTTTTACTGTCATTAATAGTAATCTGCGCCAAATTTATTTTTTCTAAAAAATTAAAAACTAGTTTGATTAAAGAAAAAACTTGCGCAGAATTAAAATTGATTTATGTTTTTTCAGTTATTTGGATGATTTGTGAATTGCCATCTTATATTTTTTTACCTGAGCATGCAATTCGTTATTTGCTTTCTTTTTTAATTGCGTTTTCAGTTTTTTCTGCAGGTTTGGTTTTCCAAGCATCAATTTGTTTATCTGAAAAATACAAAAAATTATTTGTTTATTTAATGTTGGCCCTTATTTTTCTTACGTGTATCGTGAACATATCGTACGTTTATGCTTTCAGGGCAGGTTGGGGGAGTTCGTTTATGGCATTTGATAAAACAATGGATTTTTTTGCACAAAACTATGCAGGTAAAAAAATGGGCGTTCTTTACAATTCAGGCTCTGTTGCGTATGAATATTTTGATGTCAATAAGTCAAGTTCTAATTACTCATTTAACTCAAACATTAATTATTTGCAGTCTTCAAATTTAGATGATTTTTCTGAAAAAAATATTAAAAATTTTTCAAATAAATTTAGCGATTTTTATGTTTTAAAGAGATTAACTTCAGTAAGTAAAGTGGCATACCCACCAGTGTCTTTAGAAAAATATGCGAATTTAAAAGAAATTAGCATTATTTCAGGTTTTAATAATACATTATTTGACAAATTTAATGAATTAATAATTACGTCATTAAAGTTAAATTATGAACCAAATAAAATTTATGTTTATAAATTAGTAAAAATTAAAGCCACCCCATTAATCAAGGTGCCGCCAGGACAAAAACAATCGTTTAACCGCAAGACCTAAAAGTGCTATTCCTCCGCTGAAATTTCTTTTAAAGTTTGTGAAGTTTCTTGTTTGTTTTATTTTTCTGTAAATAAATTTTGGCCTCAAATATATTGAAAGATATGCTCTTCCTGCCCAGTATTGGAGTTCTTTGTCTGTTAAATATTTTGTTCTAATAACTGGCGTTGTTCCGTGTGATATGTGGTGCTCCCAGTTATCGCCAACTCCGACAAAAAGATTGTTGTCAAGTATTTCTTGGTACACATAAGAGCCAGGGTACGGATTTAATGTGTTGATAAATGTGATATCTGCATCAAGTTTTTTTGCAAATTTTATTGTTTGTTTTATTTCTTTTTCTGATTCCCAGGGAAATCCGATTATAAATGTTGCTTTTACCATTATTTTGTATTTTTGCGTCATTTTTACAACATCATAAATCATTTGCAATGTTAATGGCTTGTTTATTTTTTTAAATCCTTCCTCATATCCTGTTTCTATGCCGTATAGTATTGATCTGCATCCGCCTCGCGCCATGTCTTTTAATAATTCTTCATCAACGCTGTTTATTCTTCCAAGGCATTCCCAGATTAAATCGAGCTTGTTTGCAGTTATTAGGTCTGCTAATTTTTTTATTCTTTCTTTATCAACAATAAATTCATCATCTTGAAAGTAAATATGCCTTATTTCGTATTTGTTGTACAAAAGTAAAATTTCTTCAAATACTTTTTCTGCAGATCTTGATCTCCACCAATGCATAAAATTTTTTGAGCTTATGCAAAATGAGCATTTTGATGGGCAGCCTCGTGATGTTATCATTGTAGTGAATTTTCTTCCCTCATCAAGCCAGCCGTATGATTTGTATGAATCCATTGGCAGCAAATGATATGCAGGCATTGGCAAATCATTTAGTTGGAGTATGAATTTTCTTTTTTCTGTTAGTTTCATTTGGCCATTTTCTTTATAGGCAATCCCTTGAATTTGTGCAGGCAGTATATTTTTTTTTCCAAATAGCATATCTAAAAGTTCAGTTGTTGTAAGCTCGCCTTCATTAATTACTAAATAATCAACGTATGGTTTCATAATTGTTGATTCTGGCAAATTTGTGACATGAGGTCCTCCACAAATTATTGTTGTTTTTGAATTGATTTTTTTTGCAAGCTCCATTATTTCAAGTGCTGTTTTGTGGTTTGCAGTCATGCTCCCAACAAGAATTACTTTTGGGTTTTGTTTTTTTATTTCTTCTCCCACTTGTTCAACTGTGAGATTTAGTGCAAAAGCATCAAGAATTTTAACAGCATATCCTTGTTTTTCAACATACGCCGCAATAAACGCAATTCCTAATGGCGGGCATTTTGGGCCTATGCTATCTAAGTCACCATAACTAAAATTAGGCGCGATGAATAATATGTCTGTATTTTGTGAAGTCATTTTATATGTGCATGATGAATTGGTTTAAAAATATGTGTTTTATCTTTTGCTGCTTTATTAAAATGTGGTTTTAATTTTTCAGTCTCTTGTTTGAGGATAAAATCTTGCTTTATTTTTAATTCTGTTGGCTTAAGAAAATCAAATGAACATTTTAATAAAATAATTTACGATTTTTAATAATGCAGTTTGCAAAGAATAGCCTGCAAATGCAGGGTATGCAAATGCAGATAGAAAATTTATCACAATTGATGCAAATAATAAGATGTAAAATGTAGTTTTCAAGAATTTGTTATCGAGCTTGCAAAAAGAAAATAGTAAAACAATCAAGGGTATTATTGCAGTGAGATATCTTGCAGAATACCCCCCCGGACCATTTTGTGTTACGCCATATAACGCCCAGAATAGAAAATAAGCCATAATTGTTAATGTTATTGAAGCACAAATCGTTTTATTTTTGTGCCAGAAATTTTTAAGTCCAAAAAAGGTGAAAATTAGCACCGGAGAAAAAGTAAATAAGCCAAATGTAGGATTAAACAGCCAGTTTAATATGCCTTTTATTGACAGAACAAAAAAAACTGCGTTTATTTGATTGAATTTTAAAGGGTTGTTTGTTAGGGCGTAGTTTAGATAAAGTGCGAATAAGAGTGACACTATTAATGGTATTGAAAAAAACAGTGCGTGTTTGAGCTCTTGTAATTTGTTATTGCTTTTTAAATAATTCTGTGCTAATATTATGTAAAAAGGCAGTATTGCTAAAATAAAAGGATACTTTAGCAAAAATCCGAATCCTAAAAACAGTCCTGCAACAAAATGATTTTTTTTGGCAATAACCAAATACGTGCTTATTATTAAAAAACTTGCTAAATAAGGTTCTGCCCAGAATGTCTTTGAGTAATGCCAGTATTGTGTTGCAAATGCTAGCACAATTGTGAATAGCATTGCGTGTTTCTTATTTTTGTGGAAATGCAGCAATATATTGTAAAATGCAATTATGCCCGTCAGAGAAAAAGCAAGTGTTAAGTAAATTGCCAAATGTTCTAAATTAGGCGTATTTTTAAATGGCCACAAGAACAGATATGTGAATAAAGGCAAACCCATAGGGTGGCCTGATATTTCAGTTATGCAGGATTTTTCTTGAGGAATCGTGCTTTGATTAAGCAGCAGGCCATTTATGAAATGCAAGGCAGTTATTTTTTTGTTTTTCGCATCATAAACTCTTGTGTGCCTATCAGATGTCGTGCGCTTTTTTTGGCCTAAATCAACTCCATTTTTGTATAGCGCATTATTATAATTATTTGTAAGAAAAATATCCCCATCATTAACTAAGCTGTAGAGGGTTATGTAATAGTGAGGTTCATCTCCAGTTTGAGTTATTGGAAGGCCCAAATAAATTGATCTTATCGTGTTATTTTCAGAGTAATTTGCTTGCACAAATGAAGGCAATAGGTATAACAAAAAGATTATTGAAAAAAATATTATTGTGCTCGCACTATTAAATTTGCTAATCTGTTCATAATTGAATTTCATATTAGTCTTTTTTTGAATCTTAATAAAAACATTGTGTTTTGTATCTTCTGACACGTTTTTGTCGCCTGAGTGAATCAAGCAAGTTATGCATTTATAAAATTAAAGACTCTAAATTTTATTCAGATAGCTTTATAAGTGTTCACTTTAAATAGGGCAGTATGAAAACCAGTCTGATAATTCCTGCATATAATGAAGAAAGCACAATAGAAGAAATTATTTTAAATGCAAAAAAATACGTTGATGAATTAATAGTAGTAGTCGCAAAAAAATCAAAAGATAAGACTTTTGAAATAGCGTCAAGTTTAGCCAATAAATGTATTATTGATTATGGGCTTGGTAAAGGTGCTGCTTTAAAATTGGGTGTTGCGAATACAAATGGAGACATCATTATTTTTATGGATTCTGATGGCAGTCATGATTCAAATGATATTCCTAAATTATTAGCCCCAATTAAAAACAAGGGCGTTGATTTAGTGGTTGGTTCAAGAGCATTAGGGGGAAGCGATGAATTGCACGGAACACTAGGAGAGTTCATCAGAAATGCAGGCGGTGCCGTGGTTATGCTGTGCATTAACTATTTTTATGGTGTTAGATTCACTGATTGTGAGAATGGGTTTCGGGCAATTAAAAAAACAGTGTTTAATGATTTAAAGCTCAAGGCAAATGATTTTGACATAGAACAGGAAATGTTTATTAAAGCTCTTAAAAGAAAGTATAGAGTTTTAGAAGTGCCTTCACATGAGTACGCGCGAAAATTTGGTAAATCAAAATTAAGTCCTTTAAAAATTGGCTGGAAGTTTGTTTACAGATTAATCATTAGTTTTTTCGATTAAGCTCTCGTGGCGTATCCCATGAATTTTTCGAGCCATTTTTTAAATATTCTTTTATCGCTAAAAAGTTTATTTCTGTGAATGTAAGCACGCTTTTGCCGCGTGTAAAGCTCAAAACAATTATTGCGAACAACAGGATTGTTAAAGCTATTATTTTGTGTGTTGTTAAAATCAGCAGCGCCAAAGTAAATAGTATTAATGACAAAAAAATAAATGGCGCTAAAACATATGCGGCGATATTTAGAGGGTAACAAAATAAGCCAAATAAGCCATATTTAGGATTTAGAAAAACATCTTTGTGTGATAAAAGTGCATCAATGACTGCCTTGCATCTGCGGACTTTTTGTTTTTTTAGTTTTTCAAGCTTATTTACTAAATTTTCAGTGAAGAAACAATCTTTAATGTATTTTACTTTGTATCCTTTTTTTCTGGTTTGTATTGCCATATCAACATCATCTGCTTGCCGTAGAGGCATTAACGCAAGGTTTTTTCTAAAAAATAATGCTTGTCCGTGCGGAGCAGTCACAGAGTCAACCATAGATTCAATTATCTTAATTGCGCGTATAAAGTGTTCATACACTTGAACATATTCTTTTTGTTGGCAGTGATTTTTAAGGATTAATTTTGGGGATAAGCATGCCATGCCTACATTTTTTTGATTAAAATAATTGGCTACTTTTTCAAGCGCATTGGCCGGCAACAAAATATCTGCATCAGTCATGCAGATTATGTCTCCTGAAGAAATAGCTAGCGCAGTTTGTACGGCAAAGTTTTTGCCTGGCTGATGCTTATTTTTTATTACAATTATCCTTGAATCTGTTTTACTGATTTGTTGTGCGGTGGCGTAGGTGGCATCAGTGCTGTGGTCATCAACAAGTATTATTTCTGTGAGCTGATTGCCTAGTTCAAGCGTGTTCTTTATTTTTTTAGCAACCACTTTTGATTCATTGTGACAGGGAATTATAGCTGTGACTTTCATTTTTGCTCAAGAGTAAAAAGTTCCCAAAATTTATAAACTTACCCCAAATACATCACACAATGAAACTTAGCGCATCTATGTTTAAGGGTCCAGTGAGCATGGTTCATTTTATTACAAAGAATTGTAATGCTCGTTGTAGTCATTGTTTTATAGATTTTAATAACCCTGAAACATTTAAAAATGATTTAAAACTAGAAGAAATTGAAAAAATAACAAAAAATATAGGCACTAATTTAAAAAATATTAATCTTACTGGCGGTGAGCCATTTCTTAGGCGAGACATTTATGATATTGCCAGATGTTATTTGGTTAACACGCGAATAAAGACTATGTACATAACTACCAATGGTTTTTTTACTGGTTTAATTAAAGATTTCATAGACAAGTTTATTGCTGCAAAACACAGCCAGTTGCTTATATTTAGTATTTCAATAGATGATTTTCCGCAGCAGCACGATAAGAATCGTAAAGTACAGGGATTATTCGAAAAAGCAATAGAAACGTATAGGCTAATACGTGCGTATAATCACCCAAATATATTAGTAAACGTTAATCTGACAGTTATTCCTGCTAATTACGAAAATATGCTAAATATTTATTCTTACTTGGTTGATAGTGTGGGTGTTAAATCGTTTACGACAACTATTGTTAGAGAAGAAGGCGTGATGAAAATACCACGTGACATGAAAGAAGGGATACTTAAAGTGTATAAAAATTTGAATCAAAAAATAAAAGATGACATTGGCGCCAAAAAAATTGAAGGGTATCTTGGCGGGATCACAGGAAAAATTCTCAATGCTAAAAATATTATATTGCATGACATTGTGGAAAAAACATTTTTGAATAACGAATTCGTAACTCCTTGTTATGCTGGTGATTTATTTATGGTTCTTGAATCTAATGGAGATGTAAAGCCCTGCGAGGTATTGCCAAATAAGCTTGGAAATGTGCGAGAATTCGATTATGATTTGATAAAATTGTGGGGCGCCAAAAATGCAAAAGACATGTGCAATTGGATAATAAATACAAAATGCAGGTGTACATATGAGTGTGCACATACTGTTAATATCTTATTTAACACAAAGCATTCTTTTTCTTTAATTAAAAATATTGCTGAAATCGAGATTAATAGACTGAAAAATTAACATGGGCGAAGTAAAAGAATCAATTTGGAAAAAAATGCGTGTTATATTGATAAATCCTAGAATCCTATTTAAAAATGATAAAACTGTTTGGAAATGCGTTATTGGTATCCTGCCTCTAATAGAAATTCTGCATATGGCCACAGTTCTTAGGCAAAATAATATTCAAGTTAAAGTTTTAGATATTAATGCAGAGATAAAATGAAAAGCAAACTCGATTTTAAAATAACTCATTTTATTAAAAATGAGCGCGTGCACATTTTTATTATTCTTGCAATAGCGTTATCTTTACGGTTATATGATTTTAGGCAAGGGGAAGTTTTAGTTAGCAGTGATGAAGTTTATCTTTTTCAAAATTCTTTAAAACCATTGACATTTTTGCTTAATTATTCATTTAGTAATTATTCTGCTGAGTTGTTTAGATTTTTTAATTTCAATTGGGGGTGGGTTACTCTGTCGTTTAGCACAGTATTTTCTTTTATTTTAACTTTGGCAGGAATTCCCTTTACTGAGCAAACAATAAATTTTCCGTATGTTTTATTGGGCACAGCAACAATTTATTTAGTCTATTTGTTGGGTGTTGAATTTAGAAATGTGCGAACAGGGCTAATTGCTGCTTTAATTTTTGCAGTTTATCCTGTGCACGTAAGTACATCAAGGAGCATTGGCTTAATAGGCATAGTTGCTGCATTTTTCTTTTTATTAACGATTTATTTATTCATAAGATACTTCAAAGAAAATAAATACAAAAACACTGCTTTTTTTTCATTAGGGATTTATTTTGCCGCAGACTTTCAATTTTATGGGCTGCTCCCCATACTAGTTATTCTAGGGTTTGTAATTGGTGGCAAAAAGACTGTGTTTTTAAATTTTTTATTTGTTGTAAAAAAATTATTTTCAAAATCTGCATTTTTCTTTTTTGTTCCAACTGCGCCAATTTTTCTTTCTGCGTTATACTTATACTCAAAAAATTTCGCGCATAATTCATATCTGGTGCACATTTTTCAAAAATCAAGTTATTTCGGGCTGTTTTTTTTTGAAACTCTTTATGATTTTTATGCAAATGCAGGGCCAGCACTATTCATATTATTTGCAGCTGCGGCCATATATTCAATTGCAAAATTATTTTCTAAGAATGCAGATAAAAACAATTTCGCGCTATTGTTGTGGTTAATTATTAATTTAATCCCTTGGATATTTATAGTCAATCGTAACGACACTGTTGTGTATGAGTATGTGATGCATCCAACATCTGCACTTATATTTTTGTCTGCATTATTCATTGACGAATTATTTAATTTTTTAAAATCTAATTTTTTAAAGTTTATAATTTTAATTTCAGTTTTAATTCCAACACTAATTTTTACATTTTGGGTCGTATTCTTTGTAAGCCCATTGTCTGTTGATCCTTCTGTGCCTGATGATTTTATTTTGTCTCATCAAGATGTTGTTGTGCCGATTTTTAACACTACTGCACATATTCATTTTGGTGTTAAAGGGAGAAACACAGGAATTAAATCTGCAGGTTTTTACTTAAGAGAGTTAAGTGATAAAAACAGGACTATTTTTTCAGATCATGAATCATTTGTCACACAATATTACACAGGTATTGAGGCGTTAGGCAATCTGGATACGTTCAAAGATGAGCAAATAATTAGTGATTTTTTAAAATTAGTAAAATACGGTGAAATAGATTATGTTTATTTTGAGAAAAATCACCATTATTTATGGGCAGATATTTTAAATCAAAAAGGGTTCAGCCCTGAAGTTCTTATAACAGATAAAAGCAAATTATTAGGCGTGTTATATAGTAAAAACAATTTAAAACCAGTCTCATTTGAAGTTAGAACTGTTGACAAATTATTTGATAAAAAATATGGAAATCTCCAATCATTATTTGTAGATTATTCCTGAGTTGCGAATAGTTAGTGCTAAATTTGAGGTTATAAAAAATGAAAGTATTTGTTACTGGCGGAACAGGTTTTATAGGTGCTAATTTAATTGTTAAACTATTAGAAAAAGGTTATTTGGTCAAAGCATTTGTTCGCAAAGGCAGTTTTCATCCGTTTCTTAAAGGGTTAAATGTCGAATTTTGCGAAGGTGATATTTGTGATGAACAAGTATTGGAAAAAAATATTCGCGGTTGTGATTTTGTTATTAATTGTGCAGGTTTAGTGTCTTATTCAATTAAAGATAAAGATAATTTATTTAAAATTAATCAAGAAAGCGTAAAAAAAATAAGTCAAATTTGTTTAAAACTAAAGATTAAAAAATTAGTGCACTTAAGTTCAATAGCTGTTTTTAAAGTTACAAATGTGCCAATTTTGCTATCTGAAAAAGACGCGTGTAGCTTTTTAAAAAATGATAATTATGCAAAATCTAAGTATTTTGGGGAGCTAGCAATACTTAATGAAGTTAAAAAAGGTTTGAACGCAGTAATTGTGCGCCCTTCGGCTGTTCTTGGTGAAGGTGATTTGAGGGGGTTTGCTTGCAAACTAATAAAACTTTTTACTAAATATCCTGTATTTGTTGCACCTTGTGGAGGTACAAATATTATTTGCATATCTGATTTAACAGAAGGAATAATTAATGCATTAAAAAATGCAAAAGCAGGGGAAATTTATAATTTAACAGGCATAAACATAACATATAAAGAATTATTCGAGAGAATAAGCTGCGTTATTCGTGGCAATAAAAAGCAAATGATTGTTCTTCCAAAACTAGTTTATTATTTGGCAAATGCGATTTTGCATATTTTAAATTTCAAAGAATTCAAGCGAGCAAGATTGTTATTAACATATTTATTTAATTATAGGTATATAGATAATAGTAAAGCAATTAATGAGCTTGATTGGGTGCCTAATTGTGACATAGATTTAGCATTAAGTAAAGCATATAGTTTTTATAAATTGCACAAGAAAAATCCGCAATCTTTATAATAA
>ORJL010480939.1_pt1 | contig 13108 bp, 9 predicted proteins | sample 1779941 | NCBI WGS metagenome assembly ORJL01 (sample SAMEA104232317, study PRJEB22302) | groundwater metagenome | biome: forest; feature: aquifer; material: groundwater | place: USA | collected 2011-08-07 | depth 5.8 m
CGGTGACCTCCTCCCTGGCCCAGCGCGACGCCGAGTGGATGGGCAACATCTACACGTTCCTCGGCCTCGAGGTGGACGTCATCGACCTCTACGAGCCGGGCTCCCCGGAGCGGCAGAAGGCGTATCGGGCCGACATCACCTACGGCACGAACAACGAGTTCGGCTTCGACTACCTCCGCGACAACATGGTGCACTCGCTGGCCCAGCGAGTGCAGCGCGCGCACCACTACGCCATCATCGACGAGGTGGACTCCATCCTCATCGACGAGGCCAGGACGCCCCTCATCATCTCGGGCCCCGTGGGGCGCGACACGTCCACCCCGTTCAAGCAGTACAACCCGCTGGTGTCGGGGCTCTACAAGAAGCAGATGCGCATCACCAACGAGCTGGTGAGCGAGGCGCAGAAGCACCTGCAGGCGAACGAGGAGTATCCAGCCGGGCAGAAGCTGCTCGCCGTGAAGCGGGGGATGCCCAAGCACAAGCAGCTCCTGAAGATGTTCGCCGACGACCCGGCGCTCCAGACGCTGGTGAACAAGGTCGAAGCCGACTACATGCGGGAGAAGAAGCTCCACGAAGTGGACGAGATGCTCTACTTCGCCATGGACGAGAAGGGGCACAACGTGCACCTGTCGGACCGGGGGCTGGACGAGCTCTCCCCGGGCGATCCCGAGGCGTTCACGGTGCCGGACCTCTCCGGCGAGATGGGGGAGATCGAGAAGGGCGGGACCCTCACCGTGGACGAGAAGCGGGAGCGCATCCTGGCCCTGGAGGCCGAGTACGCCGAGAAGAGCCAGAAGACGCACGTCGTCCACCAGCTCCTGAAGGCCTACACGCTCTTCCAGAAGGACGAGAAGTACATCATCGGCGACGACGGTGCCATCGTCATCGTGGACGAGTTCACGGGCCGCCAGATGGCGGGGCGGCGCTGGAGCGACGGGCTCCACCAGGCGGTGGAGGCCAAGGAGGGGGTGGAGATCCGCGGCGAGACCCAGACGCTCGCCACCATCACCATCCAGAACTACTTCCGGATGTACCAGAAGCTCTCCGGCATGACCGGCACCGCGGAGACCGAGGAGAACGAGTTCCACCAGATCTACAACCTGGACGTCCTCGTCATCCCCACGAACGAGGCCGTGATCCGGGACGACAGGAACGACCTGATCTTCCGGACCAAGCGCGAGAAGTTCAGCGCCCTGATGGACGAGATCGACCGCCTCCACACGATGGAGCTCCCCGTCCTGGTGGGCACCACGAACGTGGACGTCTCGGAGACGCTCTCGCGCATGCTCAAGCGCCGGGGGATGCCCCACCAGGTGCTGAACGCCAAGCACCACAAGAGCGAGAGCGAGATCGTGATGCTGGCCGGCCAGCCCGGCACGGTGACGATCGCCACGAACATGGCCGGCCGCGGCACCGACATCAAGCTCGGGGCAGGGGTCACGGACACGCGCACCGTGGCGTGGGCCAGGGCCAAGGGCCTCGACCCCGAGGAACTCCTTCCCGTGGACCCGATCCGGGCGGAGAAGATCAAGCTCTCCGACGAGGACCAAGTGCTGGAGGTAGGGGGGCTGCACATCCTGGGCTCGGAGCGCCACGAGTCGCGGCGCATCGACCGCCAGCTCCGCGGCCGCTCGGGCCGCCAGGGCGACCCCGGGGCGTCGGAGTTCTTCCTGTCGCTGGAAGACGACCTCATGCGGCTGTTCGGGTCCGAGCGCATCGCCAACGTCATGGATCGCATGGGCGCCGAGGAGGGGGAGGTCATCACCCACGGGCTCGTGACCAAGTCCATCGAGCGCGCCCAGAAGCGCGTGGAGATGAACAACTTCGAGGCCCGCAAGCGCCTGCTCGATTATGACGACGTCATGAACCAGCAGCGCGAGGTCATCTACGACATGCGGCTCTTTGCCCTGGAGGGGGGCGAGGACCTGAAGGGCGAGATCTGGGAGATGATCGAGACCGCCGCCAAGGACGCGATGGACGAGTATGTGCCCCAGGGCGCCCGCGAGAAGTGGGACCTGGCGGGGCTCCGCAGGCGCATCCTGCTCGACCAGTTCGTGGTGGTGAGCGAGCTCCCCGAGGTGAACGACCCCGACTCCGAGATCGAGCGGGACGAGATCGAGCGGTGGGTCGTCGAGGGCCTCCGCAGCGCGTTCCACCGCAAGCTGGACAGCCTGGGCGCCCACACCGAGGCCGTGATGAGCTTCATCATGCTCTCGGTGATCGACGACAAGTGGAAGGACCACCTGTACGACCTGGACCACCTGAAGGCGTCCATCAGCTTCCGGGGCTGGGGGCAGAAGGACCCGCTGGTCGAGTACAAGCAGGAGGCCTACGAGATGTTCGTGAACCTCATGGCCGACCTGAGGAAGACCGTGGCCCAGTTCTACTTCCGGGCCCAGTTCGGCCCCGCGCTCCCGCAGCGCCGGCCGCAGCCCCAGCGCCTCCAGTACTCGGGGCCAGAGGACGCCCCCGGGGCCCAGCTCGCCCGCGCGGCTCAGATGCAGCAGCCTCGGAAGCAGGCGGACCCGGAGCCCGGCCCGGTGGACGAGTTCGGGATGGCTCAGAGCGCGCGCACGGACGCGGGGGGTGCGGTGCGCGGGGTGCCCGGCCCAGCTTCCGGCCCGGACCCGCGGACGCTGGCGACCAACCGGGGGGAGGAGGACGCCCCCAAGAAGCCGGTGCATGCGGCCAGTGAGCCGGGGCGGAACGATCCCTGTCCGTGCGGGAGTGGGAAGAAGTACAAGAAGTGCCACGGAAGTGAGGGCGTGGGGGGCGCGCGGATGATGGGACCGAGGGGGGCATGAAACGTAGACGGCTCTTCCTGACCGGCGGCTCGGGGTTCATCGGCACCAACTTCGTCGCGTCCCTGGACGCCGCGGGGTGGGAGGTCCTCAACTTCGACGCCCATGCACCGCTGGATCGGAAGCAGGAGGCGGTGTGGCGTGAGGGGGACATCCTCGATCCCGATGCCCTCGGGCGGGCGCTCGCCGAGTTCCGGCCGGAGGCGGTGGTGCACATGGCCGCCCGGACGGATTGCGATGAGCGGACCGTCGTGGAGCCCGACTACAGGGTGAACAGCACGGGAACCCTCAACGTCGTTGAGGCCGTGCGGGATGTGGGTGGGATCGAGCGGTTCATCATGGTTTCAACCCAGTTCGTGATCGGGCCGGGCATCACGGTGTCCGACCCCTACGCCTACGCGCCCCACACGGTGTACGGGATGAGCAAAGTCGCCGCGGAGCTCATCGTCAGGGCCGCGCACCCCGCGCCGATCTGGTGCATCGCCAGGCCCACCAACGTCTGGGGCCCGTGGCACCTGCGCTACGAGCGGGAATTCTGGGCCGTCGCCCGGAAGGGTCGGTACGTCCATCCTGGAGGACGGGATCCCGTCCGGACCTACGGCTACGTTGGGAACGTGTGCTGGCAGCTGGAGCGGCTCCTCGATCTGCCCGCCGAGACCGTCCATGAGGGCGTGTTCTACCTTGGCGATCGTCCGGCGCCGCTCGGCGTGTGGGCCGACGGGTTCAACCGGGCGTTCCGGGGAAGGAGGGCACCCCGCCTGCCGCGCGGCTTGCTCGCCGGTCTGGCGGTGGGGATGGAGTTGCTGGCCCGACTGGGGGTCTCCGTTCCCTTGAGGTGGTCGCGATTCAAGAGCATGACCACGGACTATGTCTCCCCCACGGAGGAGACCATCGGCCTGCTGGGAGCGGCTCCATTTTCCGCGGAGGAAGGGATAAGGAGGACCGTGGAGTGGATCGAAGGACGTCGTGCGGGCGACGGCGCCCCGGAAAGGCCTAGCCCGACACGTGGAGCATCACCTTGAGGCGTTCTCCCTTCGTCTGTGCCGCCCACGCTTCCTCGTATGCGTGAAGGGGGAACGTGGACTTGAGGAACTCGTCCACGGCCAGCCGAGGCAGGACCTGAAGGGCCTCCCTGAAATCCGCCGGGCCGCTTCCCACCGACCCCACCAGGGAGATGTCGCTCGAGACCACCCACTCGGGGTCGAACTCCAGCTTCCCGTAGGGGAAGCCGAGGAGCAGCACGACGCGTCCCACGCCGACGCCGCCCAGGACGGCCTCCAACACGTCCACCTGCCCGGTGACTTCCGCGATGGCATCGCACCGCCACAGTGAGGACGGATCCGACGACAGGCCGGCATCGGGGAGCGCCCTCCGGGCGGCCTCCAGCCGACTTTCCCGCCGATCCACGAGTGAGACTTGGTGGCCTTCGAGGGCCAGGACGAGCGAGAGAAGCTGGCCCAGGGACCCGGCGCCGATGATCCCGATGTGGTGCGGACCGTCACCGAGCGCCGCAAGCAGCCGCCTGCGTCCCTTCATCGCGACTGCCAGCGGTTCGCACAGCGCCGCTCGCTGGAGGTCCAGGGTATCGGGGATCCGATGCACGTGCTCCGCGGCCACGACGATGTGCTTCGCGTACCCGCCGTTCAGCCGCATGACGCCGAGCTCCTTCCGGTCGGCGCACCGGATCGGCTCTCCGGCGCTGCACGTCGGGCAAGCGCCGCAGCCCTGAATGCACTCCACAACGACGTGGTCCCCGACCTGGACGGTCGCCCGAGCGTTGGGGCCGGTGCGCACGACCGTCCCAGAGACCTCGTGCCCTGGGGTGATCGGGTAGGTCGACCTCCCCGAAGAGAAGTAGCCGAGCGAGCCGCGGAAAACCTCGAGGTCCGTTCCACAGATCCCGACGTACTCGACGCGGACGACCACGTCGCCGGGTTTCACCTCGGGGAGCGTCACCATCTTCAAGGACGCATGTCCGGGGCTGGACACGACCACCGCCGCGACATCCTCCTTGAAGAAGAACCCCTGATGATCGACCACGACCTGGGCCTCCGACCGGTCGAGGAATCCTCGGACGGTTCCCCTCGCCTTGGCCCAGCGAAACCTCGCGATCTCCGGGAACACGCCGGGCCTCAGGTCCCTGAAGAACGCGACGCCGACGTCGGCTGTCAGTCGGCCGGCCTCTCCAAGCAGGGCGAGCGGGATGTCGTGGCGACCCCGCAGCCCCATGGCGTGCGCAGCGATCGCCTCCCGAAAATACCGATGCTCGACTTGCGGCCAGGTCTCGGTGTGGATGTGGTAGATCGCCGCGGTGGGCTCGTACACGACCTGGTAGCCCCGGTCCATCCAGTGCCGCGCCCATCCCGCGTCCTCCAGCCCGGGCAAAGCCTCGTCGAAGGGCTGCTGGTCCCAGAGATCCCTGCGCACAGCCGAATTCGCGTTGTTGGCGAAGAAGTCGGGTGGAACGATGACGCGCCGCCTCCGGCCGAAGGTCCTGCGGAAGTCCTCCCGCTCGGAGAACTTCGAGCGGGCCTCCCCACGCTGCCGCCCATAGGTCATGGCGACGTTCGCATCACGAAGCGGCTCGATCAGCGCTCCGAGCCAAAGCTCGTCCACGGGAGTGGCGTGCGCTGATACAAGGGCGACGAACCGTCCCTGGGAGACCGCGATGCCCCGGTTCAAGGAGTACCCGAAGGTGAAATCGCGACTGGCGATCTCGACCAAACGCACCCCGCTCTGCTTCGCGATCTCCACGGTGCCGTCGAAGGACCCCGAATCGACTACGACAATCTCGAAGTCCTGGTACCGTTGGGCGCGGATGCCCGCGAGCAGATCTGAGAGGAACGCGGCTTCATTGAAGGTCCGGACGATGACGGAAGTCTCAGGCATGGCTTCGGCGTGCCGCTGTCAGGCCTTTGTAGAGGTTCTTCAGTGTATTCTCGTGCACGTGCTCCCAAGCGGCCGGGCTGCTGTTCGCGTTATGCGCCGCCAGAAGGACGTTGTCCATCCGACGGAGGGGACTGTGATCGCTGAGTGGCTCATGCTCGAAGACATCCAAGGCCGCACCTCCGATCTTGCCGCCCTCCAGGGCCCGAACAAGGGCGGCTTCCTCGATGATCGGGCCGCGCGCCGTGTTGATCACCACCGCGGTGGGCCTCATCAAGGCGAACTCCCTCTGGCCCATCAGGTGATACGAGGTCGGGTTGAGGTCGCAGTTGAGGGATACGAAGTCGGACTGCTCGAGCAGCTCGGGCAAGATGGCCCCCCTGACTCCCACGTTCTCGCACCACCGAACGTCCAGCTTCTTGATGTCGTAGCCCAGAACGGTCATCCCGAAGCTCCGCGCGCGCTCGCACACGGCCGAACCGATGTCTCCGACTCCCACGACCCCGAGGACGCACTCGTTCAACGCGCGGCCAGGGCGCTTGAACCAGCGCCCGTTGCGCATGTCCTCCGTGGCCCACGGAATCCCCCGTGCGAACGCGAGGACGTATCCGAGCACCGAGTCGGCCACCGGCTGAGTGAAGGCACCCGGGGTGCGGCACACCAGGATGCCGAGGCGGTCGGCGGCCGCAGAGTCGATAGAGTCGATCCCGGTTCCCCACTTCGAGATCACCTTGAGCTTCGGTGCCTTCTCGAGGACGGCAGCCGTGAAGCGGTCGTCTCCGCATATCACCCCGTCGATGTCCCCGACGAGCCCCATCAACTCCTCAGCCTCCAGCCGTTCTTGCACGGCGGGGATCACGGGTTCGATGTCGTGTTCCTCGAACCAGGCGCTGAAGCGGTGCATGCACGGGAGCATGTAGGGTGCCGACACCAGCACCTTCCATCTTGATGGCAACGTGGTCACTCCTTCAGCTGGAGTAGCGGGACATGAGCGAGTCGACGGCGAGGAGCGCCTCCACGGCTGCCACGTCGGCGGGGGCGTCCACAGCCATGGAGTCATGCTGGGACTCGACCAGATGGACCGCGATCCCATGTTCCAGGAACCGGAGCATGTCCACGGATTCGGCCTTCTCTCCGTGGGTCGGCTCCAGGGCAGCAAAGCGGAGCACGGCGTCGCGACGGAAGGGAATCACACAGACCTGCTTCCACGCCCTCACTCCAGGCCGGACGAGGGCTCCGGTGGGTATCGGCTGCCGGGAGAAGAAGAGCGCGTTCCCCTGCGTGTCCCGGACGATCTTGATCACGTTCGGGTTGAGGAGCTCCTCGCTCGTGGTGATCTCGCGGGTCAGGTTGACGCACTGCACCGTGGGATCGCGGAAGGGGCCGAGGGAGAGGCTGACCATTTCCGGCGTGATCAGTGGCTCGTCCCCCTGTACCATCACCAGGATGTCAGCCGTCGTCTTTCCGGCCACCTCGGCGACGCGGTCAGAGGCCCGTTCGTGTGCGTTGGACGTCATCACGACGCGGCCGCCCAGGCTCTCGACCACCGTTCGGATCTCGTGGTCGGGCGTGGCAACGATCACTTCATCGATATGCTCGCAGAGCGCGACACGGCGCCGCACGTGCTCCACCATGGGTAATCCGGCCAACTGGACCAGGGGCTTTCCTGGAAAGCGTGTGGAACCCATTCGAGCCGGTACGACACCCACGACCCTGGTCATCCTCTCGTCTCTCCGATCAGGGGATTCCGCGCAGGACTGCCCGGCAGGGACTTCCCTCTGCTCCCGGAACCCTCAAAGGCAAGCACAGCAACTCGTACCGACTCGAGACATCGACACCAGACAGGTCCAGACCCTCGAGAATCACCACACCGGCCTCCAGCAGAATGACGTGCACATCCGGAGCCGGGTCGTGGAAGGACTGAACGGAGAGATTATCCACGCCTACGAGGACGATGCCCCGGTCGACCACCCACTGCGCCGCGTCCCTGGTGAACGCGACGAAATCCGGATCGAATCCGACGGTCGCAGTCGCCGTCCTCGAATTGGCAGTCCTGACCAGGATCCGCTCGGGCTTCGCCACGCCGGCGTGCCGCTCCAGGACGTCGGCGGTCACGCGGTCCACATCCCCCACATCGATGACCTGTGCGGGGCCGATGAGGGCCTGGAGGCGCAAACTCTCGACGTCCCCACCCGCCCGCAAGTGGTGCAACGGGGCATCGACATGAGTGCCCGTGTGGAGGCTGAACGACATGCTCGAGGCCCGCAGCCCGTGGGTCGGGAAATCCAGGAAGTGGCGGATCTCGACGGGCGGGTCCCCGGGCCACCGGGGCATGCCCGGCACGATGGGCCGGGAGATGTCGATCAGTCCGGGGGCCATGCCGATCCTGCACTGTGGGGGGAGGCGACCTTGTCCCCGAACCCATCTGCTGCGGGTGGTCGGGGGGCGACGACAATGATAACCGACGAGGAGCGGAAAGTCCTCCCGCCCCCAAACCAGCCGCCTGCCCTCGCGGGAATGTCCCCGCTCATGGCATTATACCTACGGTGTACCCACGCGGGTCGTCCGGCCGTTGGCGTTCCCCAGCAACTCCTGCGAACCACGGAATGAAGTCCCTTTTCGGCTTCTTGCGCACCAGATACCTGCGGCGACGCCTGGAACAACCGGCCATCGTCATCGAAACGCCGGTGCCGGACACGAGGGTGACCGTGGCGTTCTCCGTGCATACCTGGTTCGAGTACCACAACCGTGCCCGAGACAGCTTCGTCGGCGAGCCGGACATGGTCAATTGGCTGAAGGACTCTCTGAGGCCCGGCGACGTGCTTTGGGATGTCGGGGCGAACGTGGGGGCCTTTTCCATCCTCGCCGCGAAGCTCTGCCCCGAGTGCCGTGTGTACGCGTTCGAGCCCTTCATCCCAACGTTCGCGCATCTTTGGGAGAACGTTCTCCTGAACCAGGTCACGGCCCAGGTCGTTCCCCTCTGCGTGGGACTCATCAGTCGGACGGGGATGGACTGGCTGGCCGTGAGCGATCCCCGGGCGGGATCGTCCCAGCATCAGGTCGGGCAGGGTGGGGGAGCGCTGCGCCAAGGAGTGATCGCAGCACGCGGCGCGGACCTGGAATCCCTGGCAGGCATTCCCGCCCCCACACTCCTCAAGGTCGACATCGACGGACTGGAGGTGGCGGCCCTGGAGGGCCTTAAGGGACTCCTTGGTCGACCTGGATTACGCTCCGCCATCATCGAGGTGGAGGCCGGAAGGTCCGAGGGTGCGGCGGTGCAGCTGCTCGCGGCGTCGGGGCTGCAGCGCGTGTCGAACCCGTTGGCGCGGCCTACGGGAGGGTCGCTCAACGCTCTCTTCGTGAGGCCGGAGTGAGCGCGTCGGAACGGCGGGATGCCCGAGCGGGCGACCGCTTGACGCGCCGCACCCGGCATGCTGTATTCGGCGGGTCCTTCCTCCCCTCCTGTCCCGCCGATCCGGTGGGGATTCGAGCCTCAAGTCCATGAGCGCAGAGAAGCGGAAGGTCGCCCTGATCACCGGGATCACCGGCCAGGACGGCTCCTATCTCGCCGAGTTCCTGCTGGAGAAGGGCTACCTTGTCCACGGAGTGCGCAGGCGGGCCTCCCTCTTCAACACGGACCGGATCGACCATCTGTATCGGGACCCCCACGAAAGGGGCGTGTCCCTGTTCCTCCATTACGGGGATCTCACCGACAGCGCCGGGGTGATCCGGCTCATGGAGCAGATCCAGCCAGACGAGGTGTACAACCTCGGTGCCCAGAGCCACGTCGCGGTGAGCGTCGAGATCCCGGAGTACACGGCCAACGTGGATGCTCTCGGGGCGCTGAGGCTGCTCGAGGCGATCCGCATCCTCGGCCTGGCCGAACGCACCAGATTCTACCAGGCGTCCACGAGCGAGCTGTATGGGCTGGCGCTGGAGACGCCCCAGGTGGAGACCACCCCATTCAGGCCCCGGAGCCCCTACTCCGCGGCGAAGCTCTACGCCCACTGGATGACCGTGAACTACCGGGAGGCGTTCGGCATCTTCGCCGCGAACGGGATCCTGTTCAATCACGAGTCCCCGCGACGCGGCGAGACGTTCGTGACCCGGAAGATCACGCGCGCCGTGGCTCGCATGTGCCACGGGCTCCAGCACAAGGTGTACCTGGGGAACCTGGACGCGCTGCGGGATTGGGGACACGCGAAGGACTTCGTCGAGGCGCAGTGGCTGATCCTGCAGCACGGGACCCCCGACGACTGGGTGGTCGCCACGGGAGAGCAGCACAGCGTGAGGGAGTTCTGTGACCATGCCTTCGCCGAAGTGGGCGTCGCGCTCGCCTGGTCCGGGTCGGGTGTGGGAGAAAGGGGAGTGGTGGAGTCGGTCGCCGACCCGGGTGTGTTTCCGCTTTCCGTGGGCGCCCCCGTGGTCCTCGTGGACGAGGAGTACTTCAGGCTGACCGAAGTGGAGGCGCTTCTCGGAGACGCGAGCAAGGCACGGCGCGAGCTCGGCTGGCACCCGCGGATCTCGTTCGGACAGCTGGTCCGGGAAATGGTGCAGGAGGACCTCAAGGGCGCCTCCGCGGAAGCCTTGCTTCGGCGGCACGACCATCACGGCCGAAAGTAGGGTGCTCGTTCTGCCCTCGCCCATCTCGTGCTTCGAGGCCTGGTGACGTCGCTCAAGCGCATTGCCGAGCAGGTTCGGTCGACGACCGACAGCGGGTTCGTGAGAGGGTCCGTCGTCTACCTGACGGGGAACGTCGTCAACAGCCTGCTCCCTTTCCTCCTCTTGCCGGTCCTGACGCGGTATCTCACGCCGACCGACTATGGCCTTGTGGCGACCTCCGTGGTGTTGGTGCAGGTCATCGCGACGGCCATCGGGCTCAATACCTCCGGCTTGATCGTCCAGTCACAGTTCGCCGACGATTTCGAGACCCGCCGGAAGCTGCTCAGCACGAACGTCCTCGTCGCGGCGGCGCTCACGGCCGTGCTGGTGGGGATCACGCTGATGGTCGGAGGGAAGGTCGAGGAGGTGACGGAGTTCCCCGCGGGATGGACTCCACTCCTGATCCTGGTGTCCCTGGGCCTGGTCGTGCAGCAGCTGTACCTGTCCATCCTCCAGTCCCGGAACGAGGCGAAGCGTTTCGTGGGGATCCAGTTCCTGGGCAGCACGCTGAACCTCGCGCTGTCCGTGCTGCTGGTGGTAGCGGTAGGGATGGACTGGCGGGGTCGCATCCTGGCGACCGCTGGGGCCGGCGCGGTGGTGGCCATCGTCTGCCTGCGGGGGCTGACGGTGCGCCTGAAGTTGCTGGCCGCCCGCTTCGATCGGGTGGCCCTGGTGTCGATCCTGCGCTTCGGGGTGCCTCTCGTCCCTCACGTGGCGGGCGGATGGGCGATGACGATGGCCCCCCGACTATACCTGAACAACCTCGCGGCCGTCGGGGACACGGGGCTCTTCGGGGTCGCATACAACCTGGCTTCTCCGGTCGCGATGGTCGTGGGGGCGGCGAACCAGGCGTACATGCCCGCGTTGTTCTCCAGGCTCGCCTCCCTCGATGCCCCGGGACGCTTGCAGCTCGCGCGGCTCCTGCTGGTCGGGGGCGTATAGATACCTCTGCTTGCCCTGGCGTATGCCGAGGGAGCCCGACTCGCGGTGCCGTGGATCGTGGGGCCGGACTTCCTGCGCGTGGCCGACTACCTGACCTGGCTGGCCCTTGCCTTCGCCCTACAGGGCGTCTATTTCGTGTTTGCCAATTTCGTGGTCTACTCCAAGAGAACTTCCCTTCTGGCTTGGCGCGGGGACTTCGCCGGGGGCCTCGCTATCCTGGTCGGGTGTCCGGTCTTGATCCGCATGAACGGACCCATAGGTGCTGCGCAGGCCACTGCCTTGGGTTTCTCCGTGTCGTGCCTGGGGGCGATCGTCGCCAGCCGGCGGGCGTTCCCGATGCCCTGGGGGCAAGCGGCCCGGTCGCTCGTGGGTCCGCGTCGGCGAGCGGGCGGAACGGGCCAGGGACCAGGGCGACGGGACGACTTATGACGCCCGACGTCGTGCGGATCCGCGAAGGAAACACGGGCATTCTCCACCTGCGACGGCCGGACGGCTCCAGCGAGACGTTCTTTCCGGACTGCGATCTCGACAGGACGAGGGCACTGCTGCTCGAGTTCCAGGAGCTGAGAGACTTCGAAGGTCGGGCACTGAGGGACAGCTATTGGGTGGACGGGCTGAACTGGTACCCCTCCACGGTGTCGTTCCTCTACTGGCACCTCTTCTACCGTTCCGTCCAGTATGCGCCGTTGTTGGAGGCCGTTCTCGACGGCAGGATGGAGCCGGAGTTCGATGACTCCGGGGGTTTCGCCCGCGTGGTGGAGTTGCTCCGGGGCGCGGTCGAATCGGAAGGACCCAAGGCGCGGATCTTCCATGCTCTGATTGCCCTGAACAACCGACGCACGCTCCGGCGGCACCCCGCCGAGATGCTGTTCTTCCGGTTCGCGGAGGACGACTTCCGGTCGCAGGAGCTGCGCGCGACCCTGGACGAGCTCGGTGTCCGGTACGTGGAGGTGGTTCCCCCCGGCAGGGGGGCGCTGTTGCGAAACCTCCGGCACGGCGGGCGCTACTACTTCTACGGCGGTCGCCGGGCGCCCAACCGCTTCACGCGGAAGTTCGACCTGAGCCGCGTGGGCGCGCACAAGACGCGCGTGTTCGAGGCTGCGGTCCGCTACGTGGAAGAGACCATCTCCTCGTATGTGCGGGAATACCAACGGCATTGCCGCGCCCTCGGCAGGACGGACGCGAGGGTCTTCTACGGGTTCGACGACGCAAATGGTTACGTCTTCCCGATCCTCCTCGCATGTCGGCGTCGGGGGATCCGGACCGTGGCGCACCAGCACGGGGCCTACGTCCGGCGCCACGCCGCGTACATCATGGAGGGGATCGAGCGTGAGAGCTTCACCTGGTTCGAGAAGCTCATCGTGTGGGGCGAGTACTGGCGTGAACACCTTCTGAGCGTGTCGCAGATACACGACCCCGAGGCCGTGGTGGTCGGCAGCAACCGGATGACCCGATCCTATCCCCCGGTGCGGCCGCCCCGGACACCCCCGTCGGGGATCCTCATACCCTATGAATTCGCCGCGAACACCCAGAAGGTCGGCCGCTTCATCGTGGCCTTCATGGACCTCGGATATACGGTCTACTTCAAGCCGCGACCGGACGAGCCTCTGGACCTCCAGCTGGAGGGGTACTGTCTTTCCGAGGAGCACGCGAGGAAGCTCGTGGTCGTGGACAAAGTCGACGACGCCCTGATGGAGCAGGTGGACATCGTGGCCGGCACGATGACGACGCTGGTCTACGAACTGCTGCCCTACGGCAAGATCGTGTGGATCCTCGACACCGAGTACAAGCACCTCGAGGACCTCGTCGAGGAGGTC
>ORJL011870891.1_pt1 | contig 13101 bp, 11 predicted proteins | sample 1779941 | NCBI WGS metagenome assembly ORJL01 (sample SAMEA104232317, study PRJEB22302) | groundwater metagenome | biome: forest; feature: aquifer; material: groundwater | place: USA | collected 2011-08-07 | depth 5.8 m
CGACCATCCATGTCCTCAGGGCGCACCACCCGGCGGCATAGTCCAACAGAGGTGACCTGGCGTCCCTCCCACCCTCTTATACTGGACACCAGGAGTGACACCATGCGGACAGACCAACTTGTCGTCATTGCGGGAACGGTCTTCGCGACGTCCGAGCGCAACGGAGACATCTCCGCTCGGACCGTAGAAGGTTTTTACGCCTTCGACACGCGGTTCCTGTCAACCTATCGCCTGACACTGGACGGCAAGCCCTTGGAGCATGTGGGCGCGGCCCAGGTCAACCACGCCATCGCCAGCGTGTACCTGACCAACCAGGCCTCAGAGAACCTACCCGCCGGGTCTTTCAGCGTCGTGCGGGACCGGTATGTGGAAGCCTCGCTGCACGAGGACATCAGCGTCAACAACCAATCGCAGGAAACCCATAGTTTTCGCCTGACCATCGCTTTCGATGCGGACTTCGCGGATATCTTCGAGGTCCGCCGCGGGGCGGTCCGCAAAGCAGGGGCCGTCGTGGCCGAGCAACGCCATGGACAACATCTGTGCCTTGTCTATCAGCGGGGCGCGTTTCACCGGGAGACCTGGGTCTCTTTTACTGGAGAGCCGGAGATCCACGGACGGACGGCGATCTTTCAACTGACTCTGAAGCCCAAGGAGACCTGGAAGACGTGTGTCAGCGTGCTGCCGGTCCTTGACGGCACGGCGCCCCAGGAACCAACCCGCTGTGTGTCCTCTTTTCTTGGCGGCCCCTTTGGGCGCTACCGTCCACCGGACCGCGCGCCGCTGGCAGTGATGCGCCAGGGCGAGGTCCACACGCCTCTCGACCCTCACAACCTCCCTGTGCTTGGGACCGAGCATGAGGGGTTGCGAAGAGCCTATCGACAGGCCGTAGGAGACCTGCGGTCTCTGCTCCTCCAGTACGTGCCGGGGCATTACATCCTGGCCGCAGGCCTCCCCTGGTTCATGGCGGTCTTTGGGCGGGACTCCGTCATCTCCTCCATCCAGACCAAGCTGCTCGGTCCATCCCTGATGACAGGCACCCTGTACACACTCGCCAACCTTCAGGCAAAGTCGCGGAACCAGTTCCGCGAGTCGGACCCCGGCAAGATCCCCCACGAGATCCGGCAGGGGGAGCTGTCCGTCCTGGAGCGGGTGCCACACACACGGTATTACGGCAGCGTAGACGCTACACCCCTTTTCCTGGTCCTCCTGTCCGAGGCGTACCAGTGGACCGGTGACATGGACATGGTGCGGGAGCTGCTTCCCGCTGCGGAGGCTGCCCTCCGCTGGATAGACCGGTACGGAGACATGGACGGGGACGGGTTCGTGGAGTATGAGCGCAGGACGCGCAAAGGCCTGGTGAACCAGGGGTGGAAGGACTCTCATGACTCCGTTGCGTTTGCGGATGGACGTCTTGCGGAGGCGCCCATTGCTCTGGCGGAGGTGCAAGGATATGTCTATGACGCCAAGTTGAGGATGGCGCAGCTGTACAGGCTTCTGAATGAGCCCCGGAAAGCTTCCCGGCTGGAAAAGCAGGCTGGTGAACTCCGTCAGCGGTTCAACGAAGCGTTCTGGATGCCACAACACGGCTTCTTTGCCGAGGCGCTGGACGCACATAAGAACCAGGTGGACAGCATCACGTCCAACCCCGGTCACTGCTTGTGGAGCGGCATTGTGGACACGGACAAGGCGGGTAAGGTAGTGGAGCGTCTCATGGCGCCGGACCTGTTCAGCGGGTGGGGCATCCGGACTCTATCCTCGGACATGGCCCGCTACAACCCATTGTCCTATCACAATGGCAGCATCTGGCCGCACGACAACTCGCTTATTGCCGCAGGCATGGCGCGGTACGGATTCATAGACGAGGCCCGCCAGGTGGCTTTCTCCATCCTGGACGCCTGTAACGGCTTTCCGGACAACCGCCCGCCGGAGCTGTTTGCCGGGTATGCCCGCAGAGAGCGGACGCAGCCTATCCCATATCCCGATGCGAACGCGCCCCAGGCGTGGGCGTCCGGGGCCATCATCTACTTCATCGAGATGCTCCTGCGGGTCATCCCATCCGGCCCCCGCCTCCTCCAGGAGGCGGGAGAGAAGGGCTTTTCTCTATCCCTCCGCGGCGTGCGCTACCGTGGCGTGGAGCGTGTCTTATAGACGAAGTTTCTTCGGCGCACGGGCCGTGGCTCAGCCGCCACGAGGTCCAGTCACGTCTCTTCGTGCGAAGAACCAGAACGCCAACCCGCCGAGGACAATGGTGTAGGCAAGCAGCACGAAGAACGCGTGCGTGTCGCTAGGCGGGTCGGCACGGCCAGCGGCGAGCGAAAGTCCTCCTCCCCAGGCAGTCACGTTCCACTCCAGCAGGTATTGCGCCAGGGTATCGAACCAGTCGAACAGGTTGAGCAAGATGGCCACGACTATCTGCTCGCCGAAGAAATAGGCAAGGCCAATGGCGATCCCAGACGCCGAGGAGCCGGTGGCCACGGTGACAAAGGCGGTCAGAGCAAGGAAGGGAAGCAGGCTATACCAGGCTTTGATGGATGCGATCCCGACATCCTGCCAGGTGGGCAAGGTGGCAGGCGCAAGGGCATCCGGTCCAACCAACGACTGCGTCACGAGGCTGCTTGCCGACGTCGCAGCCACGACTATGGCGAGGGCGGCCAGGGAAAGGACCGCCAGGAGGATGACTTTCCCCGCCAGGAACTGCCACCGCCCCGGCCCGCGCACAAGGACGGTGCGCAGGGTGCCCCAACCGTATTCCACTCCCACCGTGGACGCGGTCAGTATCACGAGCAGGATCATCCCTATGACCGGCACCATCTCCATGGCGCGGGAGATGCTGCCCGGTAGTGTAAAGCTCTTGTAGAGCTCTCCGAGCGCCTGGCGCTGGCGCTGGATGAGTTGATTGCACTGCTGGACAGCTCCCAGCCCAATGACCGGCTCCAGGCTGCTGGGAAGGCTGGAAAGGTCGCCGCGTAGGACGGCGTTGCAGTCGATCCGCACGCCGCCTCGCTGGCCGAAGACCCCGCCGCCGCCCAGCACAAGGCTCCCCATGTTGCTCTGCTGCCGTTCATACGCAAAGAAGCTGCCCCACACGGCCAGCTGCGTGAACAGGAGCAGGATGACCAGGAGCACCCACGGCATCAACCGCCTGCGCAGCTTGAACCACTCCAACCAGGCCAGCCAAAGGACTTTCACCATCATTGATGAGTCCCCACCGGCATGGCTGAGGTCTCACCGGTGACCTCCATGAAATAGGCCTCCAGGGAAACGTGCTCATGGACCATCTCGATGAGGTAGACTCCCTTGTCCGCAAGCGCAGCGGTGATCTCCCACGCCCGGTCCAGGGGCGCGGACACCCGCAGATACTCACCTTGGGGCTCCACACCCAAGACCCAGGGCAGGATGGCCAAGATGGTAGAGGCTTGCCGGTCGTCAGTGGTGCGGAGGCGGAGCGCGCCGCCTTGCCGGCTCAATAGGTCTTTCACCCGCCCCTGCGCGATAAGGCGCCCCCTGAACAGGATGGCTACGCTCGCACATACCTGCTCCACCTCGTGGAGGAGGTGGGAGGAGAGGAGCACGGTCCGCCCGTCTGCGGCCAGTGTCCGGATAAGGTCGCGCACTTCGGCCATACCCGCCGGGTCCAGGCCATTAGTGGGCTCATCCAGGAAGACAAGCTCGGGGTCGCCAAGGAGGACATAGGCGATGCCCAGGCGCTGCTTCATGCCAAGGGAGTACGTTGAGAACTTGCTGTTCGCGCGGCCCGACAGGTCCACAAGGTCAAGGAGCCTGTCGATCTCATCGGGGCGACCGCGCCCATGGAGCGCCTGGAAATAGCGCAGGTTGGCCCGGCCGCTCATGTACGGATAGAAGGCGGGCGTTTCGACCACGGCGCCGATGCGCTTGAGCGATGCTTCGGGCGCCGATGTGACGTCTTGTCCGAAGAGGCGGAACCGGCCTGAGGTGGGCCGCACCAGCCCCAACAACATGCCGATGGTGGTGGACTTCCCGGACCCGTTGGGGCCAAGCAGCCCGAACACACCCCCCCTGGGCACCTGGAGGGACAGCCTGTCTACGGCGGCGATGGCCCCATAGCGCTTTGTCAGTTCTTGTGTCTCGATGACGAGGTCGGTCAAGGGGGGTGACTCTCCGGGATGTTCAGGCCGTGCAGCGTGGGGCCATGGAAACCTTGTACGGCCAGTATACATTCCTTCTTGGGAGGAGACAGGGCGCGGTCTTTCCCAGACCTGTACAATAGGGGGCGCATTGGCTATGTCCAGAGTCGAGGACCTGCGTGCCCAAAACCTCCCAATCCCCCCGGTTGCCGTTCCTCCAGAACCTTCGGCACGTCCCGGCGTTGCAGTACCGGGACTTCCGCCTTTTGTGGGTGTCATCCTTCTTCAAGTCCCTGGGGTTCAACGCCGACCAGGTGGTGCTGGGCTGGCTGGTCCTCGATCTGACCAACGACCCCCTGTGGGTGGGCATCGCCTACGGGCTGCGCGCAGCGCCCAACTTCTTCCTCGGCATCATTGCTGGGGCGGTAGCCGACCATTTTGACCGCCGCAAGCTGCTCCCGGGGCTGGGGCTCGGCTTTGCCGCGCTGTCCGTGGCGCTTGGTGTGCTGGTCTGGAGCAACGCTCTGCAGGTCTGGCATTTGCTGGCGTTCGCCCTGCTTGTCGGGGCAATCAATCCGCTCAACCAGACCACCCAGCAGAGCTTCGCGTACGATATCGTCGGTAGCCAGGGAGCCCTGAACGGGCTCTCCTTCATGGGGCTGAGCCAGCGCCTTGGTGGAGCCGTGGGAGCGCTGGCGGTGGGATGGACCATCACGCCGCTTGGAGCCCACGTGGCCTATGCCCTTATGGCGGTAGCCCACGTGCTCGGAGCCGTCGTCCTGTTGTATGTCCGCAGCAGCGGCCAGGCGGCGCCTCAGCATCACAACCCCGTCTTAGCCAACCTTAAGGAGTACTTCAAAGCGGCCTCGCACAACCCCACCCTGCTTCTACTTGTGGCGTTGACCGGACTTGTGGAGATGCTCGGCTTCTCCTACCAGGCGTTGATGCCCAGCCTGGCGCGCGACATCCTCCGCGTAGGCCCCGGCGGTCTGGGCGTGATGAGCGCCGTGCGGTCCGCCGGAGGCATCGCGGGCATCATCCTACTGAGCGCCATGGGGGAAGTCAGACGGAAGGGGTGGATGCTGTTCGGCGTCCTAGTCGTCATGGGCCTGTCGTTGATCGTCATGGGCCTAACGCCCGGTTTCACAGCGCTCCTTATCATCCTATTAGCGGTCAGCGCCGCCGGAACGCTCTCAGACATCCTCACCCAGACCCTGGTCCAACTTGCCGTGCCCAACGACTTGCGAGGCCGGGCCATGGGCTCATGGATACTGGCGATCGGGATGGGGCCTGTCGGACAGATGCAGATCGGAGCGGTAGCGGCGGTGCTGGGCCTTGGAGCGGCGCTCATCATCAACGGGACGGTGCTCATTCTGCTCGCAGGGGCGACCGCTGTCTTGTTCCCTCGCATCCGCCGGCTTTAGGATAGCAACCGGAAGTGTCCCCAATAGGGACAGGAGGTCATGCGGTGCCGTCCTTCACCTCGATCATGCTGGTCGGCCTTGGCGGGTTCCTGGGCTCGGTGGCCCGCTACATCGTGAGCGGACTGGTTGTGACCTGGCTCAAGGACCCCTGGTTCCCCTACGGCACGCTTGCCGTCAACGTCGTCGGCTGCCTACTCATCGGCGTCCTGGCTGGACTTGCGGACACCCGGGACATCCTCTCCACGGAGGTGCGGCTGCTCCTTGTAGTGGGCATTCTAGGAGGGTTCACAACCTTCTCTGCGTTTGGGAACGAAACCATGGCCCTCGTCCGCAATGGGGCATTCATTGGCGCGCTGACGAACGTGGCCCTACAAGTGGTCCTTGGACTCCTGGCGGTCTGGATAGGCTATGCCGTCAGCCATGCGCTCTAAACAGGCGAGCGGCATGGAGCCCAGGGAGGCCTAAAAATAGGAAGGGGCCACGCCGACGGCGTGGCCCCTGTCTTTAGCAGTCCCTAGTTTATCGGACCCGGGCGCGGGAGCGCCACATGGAGTTGCTGGGCACCGTGACCTTGGGCCGGTGGTCCATTTCGTAGTCCACCGGGGGCTGGTTGGCAGGCGTCAGCCGGTGGCCGATCAGCCGCTCGATGTCTCGAAGGAAGGTGCGCTCGTCCGGGGAGCAGAAGGAGATAGCCATCCCCGTGGCGCCCGCGCGGGCCGTCCGCCCGATGCGGTGCACGTAGCCCTCCGACTCGTTGGGAAGGTCGTAGTTCACCACATGGCTGATAGCGATCACATCAATGCCGCGCGCGGCCAGGTCCGTGGCCACAAGCACCTTGGTCCGGCCGCTGCGGAAGTCCTCTAGTGCGCGCTCGCGCTGTCCCTGGGACTTGTTCCCATGGAGCGCGTCCGCGTTGATCCCATCCGCTTGCAGGTAACGCACGACGCGGTCCGCCCCGTGCTTTGTGCGTGTAAAGACGAGCGTCCGGTTCATGTCCGGCTTGACCAGGAGACTGGTAAGCAGGCCCCGCTTTGCGCCCTGGTCCACGAAGTAGACGCTTTCGGTCACCTGCGGGACAGTGGAGGCTATCGGTGAAACGGAGACCGAAATGGGGTTAGTGAGGATGGACCGGGCCAGCCCGGCGATCTCTGCGGGCATAGTGGCGGAGAACATGAAGGTCTGCCGCTTGCTGGGGACCAGCTGAAGGATGCGGCGGATATCCCGGATGAACCCCATGTCCAACATGCGGTCCACTTCGTCCAGGACAAAGAACTCCACCTTGTCTAGGCGCACGTAGCCCTGGTTCTCAAGGTCTAGGAGACGCCCCGGCGTGGCGATGACAACATCAACACCGCGGTTCAAGTCGCGCACCTGAAGCCCCTGCCCCACACCACCGTAGACGACGGTCCCCGTGATCTGAAGGTGTCGGCCATAAGTATGGAAGCTGTCGCGTATCTGGGCGGCAAGTTCGCGGGTTGGGGCCAGGACCAGGGCGCGAGGGGAACGGGGTTCCGGACGGCGATAGTCGGCGGCCAGTTGCTGAAGGATAGGAAGGGCGAAAGCTGCGGTCTTTCCTGTGCCTGTCTGAGCGGTGCCGATGATGTCCCGCCCCTCAAGCAGGTGAGGGATGGCTTGCGCCTGGATGGGGGTGGGATGCTCGTATTTGGCGGCGCGCAACGCGCGCAGAAGGGGCGGGATCAGGCCAAGGTCGGTGAAGCTAGGAGCGTCAGTCATTGTTCTCTTTCAGGAGCCACGGAAGCCAGAAGCTGGCTATGGGCAACCATTGGTGTACGGGGTTGAGAGGGACCTAGGCGTAACGATAGGGAAAAGGCGACCGCCCTCTCCCCTGTGGAACGTTCAGTGAAAACTCTCACGAGTCCAGTATACCTTATGGAGCGTTCACTTTCTAGTCAACACTCGGAACACGTCATCGCCGCTAGATGCCCTCCGGCAAGAGCGTCTCGGTCTTGACCGGCACAGGGAAGACACGCGCGGACGGCGTGGACAGCGCCGCCGTGTCCAGGTGAGCGCTCTGGTCGTCCAGGAAGATGTGCGGCCGGAACGTGTCCAACACCCGCGACTTCTCCATGCCGCCGAGGAAGAACGTCTCGTCCAATCGGACGCCCCAGTGGCGGAGCGTCTTGATGGGGCGCTTCTGGGCGGGCGCGTTCCGTGAGGTCACCAGGGCGGTGCGTATAGGGCACTTATCCTCCGGGAACTTCTCCTGGATCTTCTTGAGCGCGTCGACAAAACCCTTGAACGGCCCCGGCTCCAGCGGCACATCCTCCATGACTTGCTCATACCGCTGGAAGGCCTCCAGGCCCTGCTCCTGAAAGATGCGCTCCGAGCTGTCCGAGAACAGCACGGCGTCCCCGTCGAACGCGATACGCACTTCCGCATAGTCGTCCTCCTGCCGGGTGGCGGGCGCGTAGACCAGGGCCGCCGCCTGCCCGCGTCCCAGCGCCGCCTGCACGTCCGACTCGTTGGCGGAAAGGAAAAGGTCGCACCGGAAGGCGGGCAGGTAGACATAGGGAGACCGCCCGTCGGTGAAGACCCCGCGCGTGATGTCCAGGCCGCAGGCCTCAATGGAGTTCCAGATACGGAGGCCGGAATCGGCGTCGTTCCGTGAGAGCAAGACCACCTCAACGAGCCGCTCCCCGGCGGGAAGCCGGTCGTTGATGCTCAAGAGCGCCTTCACCAGCGGGAAACCGGTGCCGGGCGAAAGGGGCATAGCCTCTCGTTGGAGCTGAAAGCGACGGTACGCTTCCAACCCCTGCTCCAGGAAGATGCGGTGCGCGTCCTCCAGATCGAACAGCGCCCGGGACGTGATGGCGACGACCAGCTTGTCTTCCAGCGAATACGGCATTGTTCTTGCTCCTCGGATGGGCGGAGGCCCTTAATGGAATAGTACAATGCCTGGGCGGCCCAGGCCACGAGGCGACAAAGACGAGGTGCCCCATGGACTTCCGGTTGAGCGAGCAGGAGCGCATGGTGCAGCAGGCGGCGCGCGCCTTCGCCGAGGACGTCGTGCGCCCGCTCGCCCCTGCCCTGGACAAAGGCGCGCCGTTCCCCTGGGACGCCGTGCGCGAGGCGGGGCGTCTCGGCTACCTGGGCCTGCCCTACCCATCCACGCTGGGCGGCTCCGGCCTGGGGTATGTCCCGCTCGCCCTAGCCCTGGAGCAGGTGGCCCGCGCCTCTTTGGCCTTCGCCGCCATCATCTCCGTGCACCACCTGGCTACCGAAGCGCTGTATCTCTTTGCTCCCGACCCCCTCAAGAAGCGTCTCCTCCCCCGCCTCGCTTCCGGCGAAGGACTGGGCGCTCTTGCCTTCACGGAGGCGGAGACCGGCTCCAACCCCAAGCTCATCACCACCAAAACGACACCTGTCCCGGGCGGCTACCGCCTGGACGGCGAGAAGACGTTTGTCAGCATGGGACGGGAGGCAGCGATATGCATCGTCTTCGCGCAGGCGGAGAAGGGCGTGGACGCCTTCGCTGTGGAGCTGCCCCATCAAGGCTTCCAACCCGGCCAGCCTGTGGAGACCCTGGGTGGGCGCGGCCTCCCCACGGTCGCCGACCACGTCGAGGATCTGTTTGTCTCTGAAAGCAACCGCCTCGGCGCGCCTGGCAAAGGCTACGATGTGCTTCTCGATGTCATCGCCACCGGCAAGCTGTGTGTGGCCTTCCAGGCCGTCGGCGTGGCGCAGCGCGCGCTGGAGCTGGCGCTGGAGTACGCGGAGCGCCGCCAGGCGTACGACGCCCCGCTTAACCGGCTGCCCAGCATCCAGTGGCTCCTGGCGGAGATGGCCACCCAGGTGGAGGCCGCCCGCTGGCTGGCCTACCGCAGCATGGCGAAGAAGGACGAGGGCGGCCCCGCCCCCCGCGCGGAGGCGGCCATGGCCAAGCTGTTCTGCTCCCGCGTGGCCGTCCAGGCCACCAGCGACGCCATGCAGGTCCACGGGGCCTACGGCTACGCAGGCAGCCCGGAGATCGAGCGCCTCTACCGCGACGCCAAGCTCACGGAGATCTACGAAGGCACCAGCGAGATCCAGAGGACGATAGTGGCGCGGTCATTGACAACAGGCAGGGGTTAGTTGAGGCGTTCGAACACCGCCGCTATCCCCTGCCCGCCCCCCACGCACAGCGTCACCAGCCCGAAATGCCCGTCCCGCAAAGCAAGCTCTTCCATCATCTTCACTGTGAGGATGGCCCCCGTCGCCCCCACTGGGTGCCCCAGGGAGATGCCGCTGCCGTTCACATTGGTCTTCTCCATATCCAGCCCCAGCTCGCGGATGACGTAGAGCGCCTGCGCCGCAAACGCCTCGTTCAGCTCGATGAGGTCCATGTCCTCCAGGGACATGCCGGTCTTCTCCATGACCATCCGGGTGGCCGGCACCGGGCCGATGCCCATATACGCCGGGTCCACGCCCGTTACAGACCGTCCCACCCAGCGCAGCCGGGGTGTGATACCCTCCGCCCTTGCCCGCTCCTCGGACATGACAACGACAGCGGCGGCGGCGTCGTTGATGCCGGAGGAGTTGCCCGCTGTGATAGTGCCCCCCTCCTTGAAGGCGGGCTTCAGCTTGGCCAGCGCCTCCAGAGTGGTGTCGGCGCGCGGCTGCTCATCCCTGTTCACCGCCACCGGCTCCCCGCGCTTCTGGGGCACGGCCACCGACGCTATCTGCGCGTCGAACCTGCCCGCCTTCTGCGCCGCGACGGCCCGCTGGTGGCTCATGACGGCCAATGCGTCCTGGTCGGCGCGGCTGATCTCGTAGCGCGTCGCCACATTCTCCGCCGTCACGCCCATGTGGTAGTCGTAGATGGGGCAGCTGAGCCCCTTCACCAGCCCGTCCACCAGCCGCGCGTCTCCCAGCCCCAAGCCCTGGAACCGGGCGTTGGGCAGCAGATACGGGATGGTGCTCATGCTCTCCGCCCCGCCCGCAACAACTACCTCAGCGTCGCCCGACTGGATGGCCTGCGCGGCAAGCGTGATGGCCTCCAGCCCCGAGGCGCAGGCGCGGTTGATGGTCATCGCGGGCACGCTCGCCGGCAACCCGGCGCGCAGCGCCCCCTTCCGCGCCACGTAGCCCGACTCCGCCGCCTGGACCACGTTGCCCATGATGACCTCGTCCACCTGGTCCGGGCGGAGTCCCGCCCGCTCCACGGCGGCCTTGATCACCACTGCCGCCAGGTCGGAGGCGGCCAGGTCCTTGAACGCGCCGCCGTACCGGCCCACCGGTGTCCGCGCGCCGCTCACGATCACCACGTTTGTCATGCGACTATTCACTCGCCCGATGGATGAATAGGTCAAGGGTACACCTGCGCGGGAAACGATGCCAAGGCTAGGTATTGTGGCGTCCAGGGATTTGACATTATCTTTGCCTTGCATAAGAGCCCGTGGATGTGATCATGCAGAAGATCAGTGAACTGACCCCGGAACAGAAGGCCGCTTGGGAAGCCCACCGAGACAAATGGCTTAGAATCGCCGCCAGCACTGAACCGGTGGACCGCCGAAGGGCAGAAGCTGCAATCCGAGAATTGTATGAACGCCGGAGAATCAAGGCTCCGCGGTTCTATTGGTTCGATTCCCCCGCAGCTGCGATAGTTCTTAGCTCGTCCCTCAGGCGCATCGAATGGGGTGTGGGGGAATGGCTTTGGAACGGACCTAGGAGCTTCCCGGGAGTTGGGGTGGGCAAGCGGCTGTACAATGGCCCCGCTGGATCATTTAAGCCCTCGCTCTGGGATTCATGGGGCCACCAACTGGACGTTTCGCTTGCAGGGGGTCTGGAAGACCCACTTAAGAATTCTTTGTTGAGCTCGCTTCTCAATTCGCAAAGATTCGCGCTCGATGACGGATCATATGACACAGCAACCAACTCCCTGGCACAATCCTTTGGGGATTCGCCTATATACTCCCCTTCAGGGAAGTGGTCTTGGCCGTCTGGTTCTCTTGCATTGTTTGCAGCGGGCCTTTGGTGGGATTCAAGAGAGATTGATTTCGACAAAATCGACTCTGGTTGGATTGCCAGGATTGCATTGCATCTATTTGCGGAAGAGTGCTTAGGGATCGCGTACGCTGAAGATAAGGACTTGCACCTTTGGGCAAGCATTGCGGAAAGCTGCTCTTTCTGGATCTCCTATGAAAAGGCAGTCCTGGTCTCTGAGCGTCCCCTGGTCCACCGGGTCGAACCCGCCGGAAACGATGGGAGATACCAGTTCCACTGCGCGGACGGCCCCGCGCTGATGTTCAGGGACGGCTGGGGCATCTGGGCGTGGCATGGCCTCAAGGTGCCCAGGCGCGTCATTGAGGCCCCAGAAGGCCTCACGCTCTGGGAGATCATGGGGGAGGAGGATGTGGAGATCCGGAGGGCCATGATTGAAAAGGTGGGGGCGGCCCAGTTCCTACGGAAAGCTCGCGCGATGCTGGTCCATAGCGACACGGATGGCGCGGGGCAGCCCCGCGAGCTGCTGCGCGTTGACCTCCCCAATGATGAGCCCCTTGTGATGGTCCATGTCACAGACCCCAGCACGGGCCGGGAGTATTATCTACGTGTCCCTCCAGCCATGACACGTTGCGATCAGGCCGTGGCCTGGACCTTCGGCGTAGACCTGGACGAGTACCACCCTCTCATCGAGCGGTAGGGCGGAAGGAGAGCAGTATGGGGAACATGGTCATCCGGCACGGGGATGTGGGGCTCCGTTCGGTCGAAGCGCTCCCGAAGGGCGTTACCTCGGTGAAACGGGTGCCGCGCGGCGTGGTCCTTGCGTATGGCGAGGCGACGGGCCACGCCCATGCCATCCGTGACCTCACGGCAACGCTGTGGCGGGGAGATGACGGGCGAGAGTATCTGCTTGTAGAGGGCGGAGTCGCGGTCCTGCAGCATGAGGAGCACGGGCCCATCACGATCTCCCCAGGCATCTACGAAGTCCTGCATCAGAGGGAATACACACCGCAAGCGTCGCGCAGGGTAGCGGACTAGCGCCTGTCCAGGCCCCCGGCGTCATACCTACGGCTTGCCCATCTTGTGCGTCGAAAGCACGTAGCGCAAGGTCGTCGCAAAGCGCGTACCGCGTTAGCATACATATATGCATAACGTGATGGGGAGGGGCATGGTGGCGTGCACTCTGGGCTTCGTACCTCTGGTTCTCGCAGCCCTCGCGTTGACGGTTCTCGCAGCCTGCGCTCCAACCCAGTCCACACCGCTGTCGTTCCCCACGCGAACGCCCACCACGGGACCGGAGTCCACGGAGACCCCCGCGTCAACCGCTACCATAGAAGCGATCCCGACCGCCGGGAGACTCCCCACTTCCACGTCGCTCATACCGGCGACGCCCACGGCTAGCGCCACGCCTTCGTTCACCGCGACGCCCTTGCCGGTTGCCACTCCTCTTCCCTCGGCCACTCCCGGCCCAGCTTCGACGCCCATCCCTACCGCCACGCCTTCTCCCGTGCCAACTGCTACCGCAACCCCCCGCCCGACCTCCACCCCTACTCCGTTGCCGACGGCGACCCCTGTCCCAACGTCTTCTGCAACCCCCGTCCCCACAGCCACGCCTACGCGCGCGCCGACCG
>ORJL011164179.1_pt1 | contig 13100 bp, 13 predicted proteins | sample 1779941 | NCBI WGS metagenome assembly ORJL01 (sample SAMEA104232317, study PRJEB22302) | groundwater metagenome | biome: forest; feature: aquifer; material: groundwater | place: USA | collected 2011-08-07 | depth 5.8 m
AATGATCGAACTTCGCGTAAACAACAGGGTATTCCAGTTAGACGTGAAACCCAACGAAACCCTTCTCGACGTGCTGCGCGACCGGCTGCAGTTGACGGGCACGAAAAAGGGCTGCGATACCGGCGACTGTGGGGCCTGCACCGTGCTTCTGGACGGCAGACCAGTTAACGCCTGCCTCGTGCTAGCGATCGAGACCAACGGAAGTCATGTTGAGACGATTGAGGGACTGGCGGCAGGCACGAGTTTACATCCACTGCAGCGAGCCTTCTTGGATCACGGCGGAGTGCAGTGTGGCTACTGCAGTCCGGGAATGATAATGACGGCCAAAGCCTATTTAGAGGAGAACCCCAAGCCCTCCGAGACCGAGGTGCGGAGCGCCATCGCCGGGAATCTGTGCCGCTGCACGGGCTACAAGAAGATCGTCGAAGCGATTCTAGCCGTGGCCAACGAGTAACCGCAGCTCGCGTGTAGCTTGACATGGCGAGCTGCTTCATATATACTCGTCCGGTGAATTGCGTTCAGATGATTGAATTCAATTCCTATCAGCTTCGTTTCTTAGGTCATATAGGCCGAAGCTCAGGGTTGAGAACGCTAGTCGGCCTCAAGTCAGGTTGCTAGGGCGCAAGCAGTTATCCCCATTGATGATCAACCCCTACAGCGCTGTGGGCATTCTTGAAGTCCAACGTGGGTTAATCGAGGAACGCCCAGGCGGCTCGATTCCGTCTGACGGATAAACCGCTCTGTCTCTATATTCAAACTATCAGTGCCCCATCGTCCCACAAGGCAAGCCGGGCAGGCGCGCTTCTTCTGAAAGCCGTTGTGGCATACCAGAAGCCGTTGCACTGACTCGATCATGCAGTCGGCTCGCAAAAGGGGCTGGGAGGTCAGTTGACTGCCAGACAAACGATAGATGCGCCCGTAGGAGAACAGACAGGCACGTGGGTGTCCACGGTGTGTTATATGTGCCAAAACACCTGTGGCATCAGAGTTCAGGTTGTCAATGGGGTTGTTGTGAGCGTAGAGGGAGACTCCAACAACCCTCACAACTCTGGAAAGATGTGCGCAAAGGGGAATTCGGCGATCTTGGGAATGTACCATCCCCGGCGGGTCCTTACGCCATTGAAAAGAACCAGCTCGGAAAAAGGTCTGGGGGTCGATCCCAAGTGGGAGCCAATCTCCTGGGAAGAGGCGCTGGGGGTGGTAACGGAGAAGCTCAAGAAGATCAGGGAAGATGACCCGAGGAAGCTGGCGCTAGTCTCCTTTGACGCCCAGGGGATGTACGGGATTGGCGCCGCGTTTTTCTCTGCCTTCGGCACGCCAAACATAACCACAGGCTCCTCGGGCTACTTCTGCGGGAACAGCTTCCACCCCATCACCTATTCCGTGCACGGGGCATTCTTTGCCGAACCGGACCTCGATTACGCCAACTACTGCATCTTCTTCGGGAGCCAGAATGCGGGGGATGAAATTGGTAGTCGTGGATCCGATCTGCTGCAATGCCGGAGCCAAAGCCGACGAGTGGATTCCTATTTATCCGGGCACTGATGCCGCGCTCGCACTCGGGCTGGCGAACGTTCTGGTCAACGAGTTGGGAATCTACGACCGCGATTTCCTGAGGACATATACTAACGCTCCCTACCTGCTCGACGGCAGTGGCCATTACGTTCGAGAGGAAGGGACGGGCAAGCCCTTGATGTGGGACCTGGCGGACCAGGTCGGCAAGCCCTTTGACGGTAGCTTTGGAGAAGCGGCGTTGGAGGGGCAATACACGGTGATGGACAAGACCTGCCGCCCGGCCTTTCAAGTTCTCCGAGAGCATCTGAAAAAGTATCCACCGGAGCGCGCATCCGAGATTACTACGGTCCCGGCGGCCACTATTAGCCGTTTGGCTAAGGAATTCGGCATGGCGGCGAGGATTGGCAGCACTATCATTATCGATGGGAAAGAGCTCCCCTTCCGGCCGGCCCACGTGAACTGGAATCGGGGAATCATTGCCCATAAATACTCGATGCACAACGGCTGGGCGATCCAGTTGTTGAACACACTGGTGGGCGCTATCGACGTTCCGGGAGGGCACATCGGGGTCAACGCCGTGGGCCCCGATTGGACGGTGGGCCAGGGCTTGGAGGGGATGCTCGTTCCGTCCAAGAAAATGCTCCTTTACGGTGGACCGTATCCCGCGCGAAAGATCAGGCAGCCAGAGACAGCGGAATTGGCAGAGCTTTTCGCGGTCACCTTCCACGCGGGGACCATGGTACCCTCCGCGCTGCTCGAACCGGAGAAATACCGTCTGCCCTATCACGTCGAGGGCATCATCCACGTCCAGACGAACACAGTTATGACCAGCGCAAGTCCTAAGGTGATGGCGGAAGCGTTGGCGAAAGTCCCCTTTATGGTCTCCTTTGCCACTCTGTTGGAGGAGACGGTGGAACTGGCGGACATTGTCCTGCCGAATGCGCACTGGCTCGAGAGGATGGACATGTTCCCTAACCTGCTCATCGAGTGGATGCTGGCCGGGAAAAGCGAATGGTATTGGATGCTTCGGCAGCCCGTGGTCAAGCCGATGGGCCAGGCCCGGCACTGGATGGAGGTGCTCTGGGAGCTGGGCGACCGACTGGGAATGCGTGAGGAGCACAACAGAGTGGCGAACGCGATCTTGGAGCTAAAGGAGCCTTTCGCGCTCGGTCCGGATGAGGTCGTTTCCTACGAGGAAGTCTGTGATCGGTGGGCCAAGTCGAAACTCGGGGTTGAGCACGGACTGGAATGGCTGAAGGGGCACGGGGTGATGCGACTCGGCGAAAAGACTGTCGAGGAGGCGTACCCCAGGGCATTCCTCAAGCCCCGGATTCCGCTATACCAGGAGCACTACATCGACGCCGCCATTGACGTGGAGAAAACCGCCGCGAAACTGGGGATTTCGCCGTGGGACGTATCTGGTTACCAGCCACTGCCCGAATGGAAGCAGTGCCCGGCTCAGCAGAAAGGGGGCACCGAGTATGACCTGTTGCTGGTGAACTCGAAGCTTCCGTTCCACAGCCACGCCTACACGGCAGAAAACCCGTGGCTGAGTGAGCTCACGGACGCCCATCCCTATGGACGCGACGTACTGATCAACACCGAAACTGCTCGAAAAAAGGGCATCAAGGATGACGACGAGGTCTGTGTTGAATCAGTCTACGGGGAGAAGGCGAAGGGAAGAGCCAAACTCTCGGAGTGTGTGCATCCCGCAGTGGCGGGAACCATGGGGATCTTCGGCCACTGGGCGCGAGATAGCCTGGTTGCCAAAGGCAAAGGCTTTCACTTCAACAGCATGCTGCCCTACGACGTCGAGGAAAGAATCGATACAGTATCGGCGGCATTCGATATGTGCGTGAAGGTAAAGGTCTATAGGGCCTAGTACTGCTAGAGGGAAATCCGCGATGGGACAGGAGATCGTCATCAAGTACTATGGGCCTCTGAGGAGTGTAGTGGGTTGCCGGGAGGAGGTGATGGCTGTTCCCGATGGCACGAGGGTGCGGCAGGTCCTGGCCGCGCTGGCCGAGAAGTACGGGCCGGCATTCTCGGAGAGCGTAAGCCCGGCCGGTGCCAGCATCGACAGCAGCGTGATAGTAGCTCTCTCGGGCCAGGACATCGAGCACCTGAAGGGATTGGAGACGCCCGTCGAAGGCGATGCGAAGCTCGAGATCATTAAGGTTGTCCCTTTGATTGGTGGCTGACACTATGGCTTCAAGCACTTGCGCAGCAAGGCAAGGACACCTGTTTAGAAAAAGGGGAGGATTGTAGTGAAGAACAAGCAAAAGCGGTTCATCTGGCTGCCACTCGTACTGTTCATAGTCACCGTGCTCGTCGCCGCATGCTCTTCTGGCGCAGCGCCTTCGGCGCCGGCGGCCAGCAAGCCGGCTGCTGAAGCACCTAAGCCAGCGGCTGAACCACCTAAGCCAGCGGAAGCTCCTAAGCCGGCAGAGGCAGCGAAGCCTGCCGCAGAGGCTCCTAAGGCCCCTGTGGCACCCGTGAAGGTAGGACTGCTCCTTTCGGAGTCCGGTAACTACGCCGCTTTGGGCAAGGACATCAAGGACGGCGCCATGCTTGCGGTGGAGCAGTTCAAGGCGGAAGGTGGCTTGGGCGCTGCCCCGTTAGAAGTCGTCTTCTACAACATCGAGTCCGATCAGGAGAAAGCAGCTACCCTGACCAAGAGGTTGATCGAGCAGGACAAAGTCGTGGCCATCGCAGGAACGGAAACCGCCTGGGATCACGCGCCGGTCGTCGAAGTCACGACTAAAGCCAAGATACCGAACTTCAACGCCTCTGGAGGCTTCTTCACCCTCAAGCCGGAGCTCCAGGCATATTCGTTCAGCGTCAAGCCTGCTACACAGACCACCAGCGCCTTGTTCTTCTACCTCAAGAGCCTTGGCGTCAAGAAGTGGGCCTACCTCGCCACCCCCGATCCGGTCGGAAACCTGTTTGGCGATGTAGGTAAGGAGCTTGGCGGGATCATGGGTTTACAGATGGTTGGCGATGAGCGACAGCCCATCACAGATAAGGACATGACGCCCTCTCTGGTGAAGCTCAAGGCCAAGAACCCCGAGGCGCTCTTCATTATGGGCAGCGGCGACTGGGCACTGATAGCCCTGAACAACGCGGCTCAGGTCGGGCTCAACATCCCGATAGTCTATGCCGGTGGTTTCACCTGGAAGTCCTTCGCCGAGGGGCTAACCCCCGAGGCAGTGAAGAACTTGAATATCACCGCAGTGAAGGCGGCAGCGGCGCGGCAGCTCAAGGATACCGATCCAGCCAAGCCGACCATCATCAAGTTCGCCGATGCTTTCAAGACGAAGTATGGGAAAGATCCCGAAGAGTCACACGCAGTAGGCTTCGACATGATGTCGATGATGCTGAAATCGGTGAAGGCAGCGGGCCCGGATCCACAGAAGATCAAGGACTATGCCGAAACGATCAAGGGCGCCCAAGGGGTCTCGGGATTCGTCTTCAACCTGTCTCCCAAAGATCACATCGGAGTCGACTGGGACGGCGCGGCGGTTCTGCAGATGGACGAAAAGCGGAATCCCAAACTGGCCACCGTGATCCCCGACATCATCGAGAAGCTGAGCGCCGAGGAGAAAGCGGCGGTCAAGAAGCTAACGGTAGACAAGCCGAGCATCTACTAGGAATGCCGTTGGGCGGACGGCCTGAGGGCTATCCTGGCTGATCCTGGCAACACCTCGCGATGGGATCCTGCGGAGCAGGATCCCATCGCGAGGTGAAAGCTGTTCACGAGCATAAGGAGGTGCAGTGGAATTATTCGTCCAGGCGGTCTTCTCGGCGCTGACGCTGGGGAGCATCTACGCGTTAGTGGGTCTGGGCTTCACGATCATACTCATGTCCAGCAACGTGCTGAATCTGGCCCAGGGCGAGTTTGTGATGCTGGGAGGCCTGACGATGTACGCCCTCGCCGTGACGATGCAACTGCCGACGCCGATCGCCTTTGTCCTATCGGTGGTCATCGTGGCCGTGGCCGGTGCCCTCTTGGAAATAGTCGTCATTCACCCTCTACTCTCGATTAACATGTGGAAGCAGTCACCGGTCTTCGTTCTTATCCTCATAACGCTGGCGGGAGGGATGCTTTTCCAGGGCCTTGCCTTGCTTGGATGGGGCAAGGACAACAGGAGTGTTCCACACTTCTCCGGCACGGCGCCGTTAACCCTGTTTGGCGCATCGATCATGCCCCAAACCCTGTGGGTGATCGCCGGGGGCTTCCTCGTCCTGGCAGTCCTATTCTTGTTCTTCAACTACACCCTTCTCGGAAAGAGGATGAGAGCCTGCGCCGATAATCGAACTGCCGCGACTCTGGTAGGAGTCAATACAAGGTGGATCGTCTCTCTCTCCTTCGCCATGAGCGCTGGCCTGGGAGCGGTTGGCGGTGTCCTGATTATGCCACTGGTCCACATGAACTACGCCGGGGGCGGAGATTACATGCTCATGGGCCTTGTAGCCGCGGTCGTAGGTGGATTGGGCTCCCTCGCGGGGCCGGTGCTAGGGGGCTTTCTAATCGGTTTCCTGATGACCTTCCTCGGAATTCTACTGCCCATACCTAACCCCGGTCTCTTCAAAATGGCGTTCACCTTTATTATCCTGATGCTAGTGCTTGCCGCGAAACCCAACGGTCTGCTGGGGAGAAAACAGACGTGACAAGTCGACAGAAAGCTTTTGGCTTTTTGACGGGCCAATACGCCAAGATTATTCTCGTAGCAGCATTCGCGGCAGTTGGGATTGCCGCGCTCAGGGAGAGCTACTACCTCGACGTCTTGATTGTGATTGGTATCTATTTCGTACTGATCATGGCGCTGGATCTCATCATCGGCTATACCGGGCAGCTCTCCCTGGGCCATACCGGCTTCTTCGCGATCGCGGGGTACGTGTCGGCTCTCCTGACCCTGAACCTGGGGCTTTCGCCCTGGCTCGCACTCGTCGCCGGCGTAGTGTGCAATGCTTTGATCGCTTTCCTGCTGGGACTCATAGTCTTCAGGACGCGCGAGCTGTACTTCGCCACCATCACTCTGGCCTTCGGCATGATTGTGGGATCCTTGGCCATAGCCTTGTATGACGTGACCGGAGGCACCGTTGGAATTGGTGGGGTGAAACCACTCGCGGTCGGTGATTTCGAATTTGATACGGGCTTGCGAGTGGCCATACTGGTCTGGGTCGTGGCCATCGCCATCTTCTGGCTATCCTCCAACATAGTCGGCTCACGAGTGGGTCGCGCTATGCGAGCCATCCACACTGACGAAGTAGCGGCGCAGGCCCTGGGCGTGGACCCTATGAAGTACAAGATGCAGGTTTTCGTGCTCAGCGCCATGCTGGCCTCGATCGCCGGGTCACTCTACGTACACTACCGGGGCATCATCTCTCCCGGTATGGTTGACGTGGTCCTTCTGATTCAGTCGCTGATGATGCTTTTCCTAGGCGGCGTGGGAACCCTTTGGGGAGGACTCCTTGGCGTAGCCCTGTTGACTCTGCTTCCCCAAATGGGGACGATGATCGAAAGCTACAAGATATTGATCTACCCGGTAGTCTTTCTTGTGATACTGCTCTTCTTGCCAAATGGGCTGGTTGGAATCTTCCATCTCGCCTCGAGGAGACTCGAGGGGAGCGGCGTCTCACTGTCGACAGGGGCCGACCTTCAGCGTCTCATCGCCGATGGACCGATCTTAGGCGAGAACTTCGACAAGACGAACACGCCGAGAATGGATTCTCATGCCCTTGAGATTGTTGGACTGAATCGGTACTTCGGCGGACTTCAGGCCGTAGCGGACCTCAGCTTCACCGTGCCGCCGGGGACGATCCAGAGTCTCATCGGACCTAATGGTGCCGGGAAAAGCACCGTGCTTGGCCTTATCAGCGGCTTGCACCCGCCAAGCAGCGGGGAGATCAGGTTCCAGGGCAAGCGAATCACCGGCCTAAAGCCCAACGAGATCGCCGAGCTGAAGATCGGCCGGACCTTCCAGGTGCCACGGCTCTTTCAGAACATGACGCTACTGGATAACGTCATGGTTGGTTGTCACACGATAACGAGGACGGAGATGATCCCAGCGGCCTTCTCGGTGCCCTCCAGTCGCAAAGAAGAGATTGCCAACCGTGTGGAGTGTCTGCGTTGGCTGAACCGGGTTGGGCTTGGCCATCTGGCTCAGGCTCATCCCAACATCCTTTCGCACGGCCAGAAAAGATGGCTGGAACTGGCACGGGTACTCGCGTGCCGGCCAGCATTCCTGCTATTGGACGAGCCAACCTCCGGACTGAACGAAACGGAGAAGCGGCAGTTCACAGACTTCCTGGTTGCGCTGAAGGACAACGGAATGACCATGCTGCTGGTAGAGCACGATATGAACGTTGTGATGGGTATCTCGGACTACATCGTGGTGATGAGCTACGGAGAGAAGATCGCGGAGGGCGTTCCCACGGAGATCCAGGAAAACGAGGCGGTCATCGCCGCCTATCTAGGGTAACTGGAAGGGGAGAACTGAGGCATGCTCAAGGTCGACGGAATATGGGTTTACAGCGGCACAGCCGACATTCTGAAGGACATCACCCTAGAGGTTGGTTCCCAGGAGATCGTGTGCGTCATCGGAGCAAATGGCGCAGGGAAGTCGACGTTGTTGAAATCTATCTCGGGGTTGCTACCGGTAAAGCGGGGGAGCATCTCCCTAGAGGGGCGGGACATAACCCAGGTGGCCGCCCACGACAGGGCCAGAATGGGGATCTGCCAGGTTCCAGAAGGAAGAGGGCTTTTCGACAGCCTGTCGGTGATGGATAACCTGCTGCTTGGGGCTCACAGCCGCCACACGCGGCGAGAGCGCAACGCTGTGCGCCAGGACATGGACCAGGTCTTCGAGTTGTTTCCTCGGCTAAGGGAAAGGCTGCAGCAGCTGGCGGGAACTATGAGCGGCGGAGAACGGCAGATGCTAGCCCTGGCCCGCGCCTTTCTGGGTCAGCCAAAAATAATGCTCCTGGATGAGCCCTCGTTGGGTCTCGCCCCGATGCTGGTGAAAGAGATCTTCGGGAAAATAGGGGACCTGAGCAAACGCGGCGTTCCGATACTGATAGTCGAGCAGAACGCGAAGGTGGCACTGGACATTTCCGATCGAGGCTACGTCTTGCAAACAGGGAAGATCGCCCTCGCTGGGAACAGCCAGGATCTTGCGAGGAATGAAAGTGTGAAGGTTGCCTACCTCGGCGCAAAAACCCATTCCGAGTAGGAGGAAGTAGAGAATGTCAGATAACCGCAGCAGCGGACATGCATTCGGGAAGATCCTCAGGGTGAACCTGTCAGATAGAAAGATCGACGAAGAGGTCGTGGACGTTTCGTCGGCTCGTAAATACGTGGGGGGCGTTGGCCTCGGCGCTCATTATCTCTACCGTGAAGTCGCGCCGGGGATCGGCTGGGCGGACCCCGACAACCGTCTGATTTTTGCCTCGGGGCCCCTCGGCGGCACTCCCCTCGCGGGTACAGGCTGCTTTTGCGTGGTCACCAAGGGCGCATTGACCAACGGCGCGACCTCTACACAGGCGAACGGGTATTTTGGAGCCTACCTGCGCTTCTCAGGATTCGACGCGGTAGTGGTGGAAGGCGCTGCCGACGATTGGGTCTACCTGTACATTCACGATGGCCGTGCGGAACTTAGAGAAGCCCGGCAGTTGTTGGGCAAGGACACCTGGCAGACTGGAGATGCTATCAAGGCTGAGCTGGGGAAGAAGGGTCGTGAGCTAAGCGTGTTTGGCATCGGTCCGGCCGGCGAAAACAAGGTTCGCTTTGCAGGCATCGTTGGCGACGAGGGCCACGCTGCGGCGCACAACGGGGTCGGAGCCGTCATGGGCTCGAAGCGGCTCAAGGCCATCGTCGCGGCGAAGGGCAGGGACAGGGTGCGCGTGAGCGACCCGGAGCGATTCGCTGGCCTGGCCAAGAAGATGATTGAGAATACGAAACAGCACCCTCTCTACGGCCAGACTTACAAATGGGGCACCTCCTGCCTCCTGCCCGTCTACGCCAGGAACGGCGTGTTGCCGGTCAAAAACCTGACGACCAACATTTTTGACGAAGCTGAGGTGTTCTCGGGCGAGCGCTATCGGAGCCGCCACAAGCTAAAATGGAACCCCTGTTGGGCCTGTCCGATGCGCCATTGCCACCTGATGAAGATCACCGAAGGCCCCTATGCCGGGTACGAGGGAGAAGAGCCCGAGTATGAGGGCTGGGCTGCCTTTAGCTCCTTGATCGGGCAGAGCGACCTTGGAGCCGCCTTTATGCTAAACGATGTGGTCGACCGTCTGGGGATGGACGCCAACGAGGCGGGATGGATGCTAGCATTTGTGATGGAATGCTACGAGAGGGGAATTATAAGGCGGGACGATCTTCGGGGGATCGAGATGAATTGGGGGAACGCGGAGGGGTCGCGTGCCCTGCTCCACCTGATCGCTGGGCGTGAAGGGTTCGGCGAGGTCCTGGCCGAGGGAGTGATGAGAGCCGCCCGACACATAGGTGGTGAAGCCCTAGACGTAGCCGTGTTTATGCAGAAGGGCCACGCGCCGCGGAGCCACGACCACCGGGCTCGCTGGACGGAGATTCTCGACTATGCCACGTCGGGCACCGGGACCATCGAGACCGGGCCCTTACCGGTGGCTGATCCCTTTTCTCCCGAGCTTGTGGCCGCTACCGTCGCCCAGGGGAAGATACGCCTCTTCGTGGATTCCCTGGTGGTGTGCATGTTTCCGACAATGATGATGACATCGAATGATGCTTCACACCTGGTGGACCTCTTAAATGCCGCGACCGGATGGGATTTCACTAACGAAGAGGCCGGCGCCCACGGGCTCAGGATCGCCAATTTGCTGCGCGTGTTCAATCTCAGACAAGGGATTGGGCCGGAGGTCGAGATGCCATCCGCCCGGTACGGATCCGCCCCAGTGGACGGGCCGGTGGCGGGGAAGAGTATCATGCCGGTTTGGAATCAGCTTCGTGAGCACTACTACCGGCAAATGGGTTGGGACCTGCAATCCGGTATACCGTTTATCGACACGTTGCGCGCAGTACGGCTTGAGGACATCGTCCCCGACACCCAGGCCTTGCACCGGATGGGTTGCCGCCAGAGCGGGGTGCAGAAAGGCCCCTGATGGCAACACGCGGCAGCCTCTGATCCGTGGCGCAGGGGCTTGTGCCCAGCAGGGTAGTGGGCGCCCCATCTCGGGACGAGCTACGGCTAGCCAAACCTCAGCGCAAACCGTGGTAGTAGCCGCAGGGCTTCAGACAGCGTGGGAGCCGGGAACAAGGTCACGAGCAAACACGATTCACCCTATTGTGATTGACGGTTCTTCGCCAAGCCAGCGAACTCCCGGGCAACCAGATCCAAGTCGATCATCTTCTTCGGATCGGAAACCGCCCACCAACTATGAAGGTTGTCGAAGCTCAGGGTAGCGGTTACAATCTCCTCGGCCTCCCCACCCTCGGCGAACACCCGGGTGGGTATGGGGAAAGAGCAGCCAGCAATGCAACTGTGGCCGTAATAGGATATCGTCTTTTCCGTTCCCACCAGATTCGCGGAAACGGCATAGACGAAACTCTCATTGCCACGGGTCATGTTTACTTGCGACATTCGTTCGATCTTGCCGGGCCCACTGCTGCTACCCGTGCAATTGAAGATTATCCTCGCACCCTTGTGGCACAGAATGCGAGTATACTCAGGGATGTGCCAGAATGCCGCGCAGATTTGCACACCAATAGGACCGTATCGCGTCTCGAAGATGGGAAGCTCGTTACCTGGGGAGAACCCACACGTTGCCTCAGTCCACTTTGGCGCGGGAGCGATGGTTATCTTGCGATATCTGCCTATGACTCCCTCGGGTCCGATCACGGCTACCGAGATGTAGCGCTTTTTCGGATCGTAAGTATCCCGCTCAGGCATCCCCAGAAGGACGTAGACGTCCAGATCTTTGGTCAGCCTGGAAATCTCGTCTGTGGAGGGACCCGGAATCGTCTCGGCACCGGCCTCGTGCACAGCGCACGCCATCTTTTCCCGTCGCGTCTCCTCACCGCATTCATAGCCGCTCAGCGCCAGCTCTGGGAAGGCAATTATGTTCGAGCCAATCTTAGCGGCGGCAACAATGTTGTTTTTGATCTTTTCCAGAGTGGCCGCCTTGTTTCCCCACACGGGATTGAAGTTGACCGCTGCGACCGTGACTGATTCTTCGTACTCTTGGTATTCTTTGGGAATCATTGTTGCTTTCCCCATCGTCCGAATAGAGGGCGCTACGTCTGCAACTCGCTCGGCCCTGCAATCTCACTGAAAGCGAGGAGCACGCCGACGAATTCACCGCCAGCGGTGTGAATGGGTGCGGCATCCAATAAAACCCACACGGTCTTGCCCTGGGGCCGGCGGAGACCCATCACGACGTCGCGCACTGTCTCGCCTCGCATCGCCCGCCTGCTCGGCAGATCTTCGACGGCGAAGGATGTGCCATCGGCTTTGATCTTCTCCGACACCGCCGTCCGCTCCGGCCAAGGTAGATTGTGCTCCTCTGGGGTGTAGCCCACAATCCTCTGCCCGGCAGGATTCATCAACAGGGTATCCCCATTTGGGGCAATAATCTGTAGCCCCTGTTTGGCAAAAGCAGCGATCGCATTCAGCTGTGCCCGCAGTCGCTCGCACTCGTTCGCTAACTCCGGACTTGTCGCACTCTTATGTACACGGCTCCCTTGATCACTCATTTGCACCACATTCCCTTATACAAACATTAGCTGGCGATTATCTACTCGAGGATATAGAAGCAGATGCGCTCCCTAAATTGGGAGACGAACGTGTATGGTGTCGACGAATATAGCACCGAGCACCTCGATTGTCAACGACGACCAGCCGCGCAGCCGCGCTGTCTCTTTTTTCGTGTCAATTTCATATGAAGGGGCAACAGCCAGAGAGCGGGTTGTACTTCGGCTGGCCGGCTGCAGGCACGGTTGGTAATAGTCCTTGAGGAAATCTACTAAATGCGGCAGCGCCGGCTTTCTACCCTGGCCAGGTAATCCTTGCCGACCGCAAAACAGGCACGTGCTCTGCGCACGCTCTCCTTTACCCAATCGCGGTAGGCTTCGCCTTCCACCTCATCGGGCGCTCCCCAACCTCAATCATTCCCAGAGTATACCTTGGTGGCCCTGGGTAGGACACAGGGCACGTGACCAGATTTCAACCTGGCCGGGTGGTCAGTGTGAAAGCTGTCTGAGCACAGAACGGTAGCTAGTTATAAATCCACACGCCGCACGGCCCCATGTATTTATTCTGGTCGTCTATCGCCTTGTAGAAACCCCACGCCCAGTTGTATCCCCAGATCTCGACGTGATGGGTGCCAACGAGGATCGCCACGCCGCCTACAAAGTCGTTTCCGACAGTGCCTCCCCAACCGACATATGAGTCGTCTACCCACACATCCTGGTACTCGGAGTTGGAGACGTACATGGTCCCCCACGTGGGATGGGTGCAGCCACCGCCGCCACCTCCTCCCGGAGTTGATGTCGGCGTGGGCACCGTCGTGGCAGTGGGCGTGGGTGTCGGAGTTGGGGTTGGCGG
>ORJL010363637.1_pt1 | contig 13098 bp, 13 predicted proteins | sample 1779941 | NCBI WGS metagenome assembly ORJL01 (sample SAMEA104232317, study PRJEB22302) | groundwater metagenome | biome: forest; feature: aquifer; material: groundwater | place: USA | collected 2011-08-07 | depth 5.8 m
AAAATTGCACTGCCTCTTGTTTGTATTGAAAGGCGCACACGAAGTCATCTGCATATCTGCAGATATAGGTCATGCCTTCACAAGACTGCTGGACTCTCTTTTCAAACCATAAATCCAGTGCGTAATGGAGGTAGATGTTCGCTAAAATTGGACTGACAAACAGAACTTGCTTGGCGTACCAGAGGTTTTGGCGTGTAGCCTTAGTGTCAAGCGAGTAGCAAATGTAGCGCTTGCGAACACGTTAGTGTCCGGTGGACACTAACGCCGAAGGCGCTAGCCACAAATAAACACTGACGCCGAAGGATGCAATAGTGATTTACCTTAGTCTTTTCTTTTAAAGTAACAAAATCTGCTCAAGCCTGACCCCAAACTTCGTATATCCAGGCATTTTTGCCAGAACTAAAAAGAGGCCTTTCGGCCTCTTAACTTGCAAGATTCATTGATTTATTAAAACAGTCTATGGCTATATCGTATTGGGCTATCTGATCATAAATATTTCCCAGCAACGCCCAACCCTCTGAATGGTGGGGATTAATTTCTAGTAGTTTAGTGAGAGTTTCAATTCCTTCCTCCCAACTACCTTTACGCACTAAGCACACGCTAAGGTTATAGATAATCAAGGGATTATCTGGAGCTAATTTTAAGGCAGAGTGATAAGTTTCAATTGCCCTACGTGTGCGTCCTAAATGAACTAGAGTATAGGCCAAATTATTTAAAAGAACTGCATCGTTTGGATAGATATTTAGTGCCCGTTCTAATAAATTCAAAGCTTCTATTGAGCGACCTTGATTTTGATAAACCGCAGCTAAGTTACAGAGAGCATCATAGTGATCGGGTTCATGTTTTAATACCAATTCATAATACTTTATTCCCTTTTTTATTTTGTCTAAATGGATATAACAGTAAGCTAACCTAGCTGCCAAATCGGGATTAATTCCCATTCGCAAGGCCCTTTCATAACTCCTTGATGCCTGAGGTATTTGTTCTAATTGCAGATGTATTTCTGCTTTCATTTCCCAGTAGGGTGCATGTCGGGGACGTAATTGACAGCATCCCTGAAAACAACGTAAGGCTTCAAGGTTTTCTCCATGATAAGCGTAAATCATTCCTAAACGAAAAATTGTTTCTGCTTTTTTGGGTGCAGCCTTCATGGAGTTATCTAAGGCAAGAATAGCAACTCGCCAGTCCCCTTGTTCAAGTAGACAATCTGCCATTAGATCCCAATATTCCGCTTTCTCAGGTTCGATTACCAAAGTCTCTTCAATAAGAACTTTCGCTTCAGCCAAAAAGCCCATTCCTAGATAACACTTTGCTAATAGAATCTTAACTTCAGCTTGATTTTCTTTTGTTTCTCTATTTATTACTTCAAGATATTCACGCGCTTCTTGATAAGCCTGAACTTTGAGCAAGAAACGAACCTCGCTAAACCGTGTTTTAGGTGAATTATGATTGAGTAGTAAAACAGTACGCTCAATGGCTTCCTCGGTTTTACCAAACCATTTTGCCTGGAAGGCCTGAAATTCTAACCACCAAGAGGAATAACTTTCATTTGACCCTTTGCTTATAACATTTGAAGTCAAAGGATGAGACATAACCTTCACCCCGTTTCCAATTTCTTCTAGAAGGTTTTTCTCTTTCTATTGCCATATATCCTTCCGCTTTATAAAGAATCGTTCGTCAATTCCCGTTCTAATATACGTTTATTCAAGGTCACTCGCTAATTACTTTCTATCGGCTGTACCCTTCTGACATTTATCTCCATTCTTATTTAAAATAAGAAACTATATCCGATTACTACAAAGCTATAATTTACGCCAAATCTTTGCATTTTCATCCATTGAGGACTAAAGCGTCTTTTTAGAATATGAAAAAGACACACTATTTACAATAGCGTGTCCATACAAGTTTGGCAATGCCCATAAAATTTAAGGTCGTGATCCATAACTGTAAAATGAGTTTTTTTAGTAATGATAGCTTCAAGTGATTCCAATAAATCATCATCAAATTCTAAAACGTTCCCACAGCGCAGGCAAATCATGTGATGATGATGGTGTTCATCCTCACGGTTAAACTCATAACGACTACGACCATCTCCGAAATCATTCTTTTGCAATATACCAAGTTCCGCTAATAGGTCTAAAGTGCGATAAACTGTAGCCAAACCTATATCTGGATACTGATTTTTAACTAATAAATACAACTCTTCCGCACTTAAATGCCGATCAACATTTTTTAAAAAAGTTCGCAAAATAGTTTGACGCTGGGGTGTTAATTTATAGGAATGATTACGTAAACGGTTACAAACATGGTCAAAGGTTTTAACCTCTTCCACAGTTTTCAGAACCCTCCTTAACCTTTTTTACCTATTATATGTCAAGCTAGTACATTTGGCAAAGAGCTCTTGATTACTTACGGTCAAAGACTTCAAAAATAGCAAATTTTAAATAATCCGTTTCCTCACTCCCTAAAAGTACCGGATGATCTCCTCCTGCCCTGCGAAATTCAACTAATCGCAAGATTTTTTTGGCGTCTGCTGCTGCTTCTTGAATAGTATTAAGAAAGTCTGCCGTTTTAAGATGATAAGAACAAGAGGAAGTTACTAAAATACCTCCAGCTCGGACTAATTTTAAACCCTGAAGATTAATTTCTTTATACCCTCGCAAAGCACCAGATAAAGCCTTGCGGTTCTTAGCAAAGGCAGGAGGATCTAGAATCACCACATCCCAAATCTTCCCTTCTTTAACCTTCTCCCGCAAAAAATCAAAAACATTAGCTAGGACAAATTCCGTACGATGTAAAAAACCATTCAATAAAGAATTTTGATGAGCTAGTTCCAAAGCTTTTTCAGAAATGTCCACTGCCGTAACTTTTTTAGCACCATATTTACAGGCATGAAGCATAAAAGACCCGGTATGAGAGAAGCAATCAAGTACTTCAGCCCCATTCCAGAAAGGATTTTTTACCACCTGTTTACTTTTATCAATGGGTAATCCTTCGGGACCTATCCCAATCCCACGAAATTTCCCCCAACCACTCATTAATGGTTTTAAGGCAGCCCTATTCTCGCGTTGATCAAAAAAATAACCCGTTTTCTGTCCCTCAGCTATGTCCACTAAAATCTCTAAATTATTTTCTCTAACCTTCACTACCGTTTCAAATTCTTCACCAACAAATCCCGATCTTTCCTCAAGGCCTTCTAACAGACGTACGGAAACATCACTTCGTTCATAGATCCCCCTTGGCTGGAATAGTTCCTTGAATGCTTGAAAAATCCACTCACGCCTATTCTCCATACCTGAAGCAAGAATTTGAACCACTAGAATATCTTCATATTTGTCAACAATTAATCCAGGTAGAAAATCAGCCTCACCATAGACAACCCGACAAGAACTGACCTCCGGTAACAACCATTGACGCCGTTCCCAGGCACTTTTAATCTTGAGTAAAAACCAATCTGCATCTATCATGGTAGTTTCACTATAACTAACTAGGCGTACGGCAATTTTCGAAAATTGATTATAAAATCCTTGAGCTAAAAAGTGTCCTGTATGATTTAGAACTTGAACCAGATCCTCGTCTTTACCGTCCCCTTCTTGTTGCTCTATCTCGTTTCGATATACCCAAGGATGACCTTGTTCAACTCGTTTTTTACGATTTTGTTTTAAAAATACTTTTAACATGCCGAATTTTTCCCCTTTTATCGAACTTTGTATCTATGATAGTGCCAGTATAACATGAACAATTAAGCTGCACAAAACTTTCGCATATTAAGAATCCTTGGCTTATTACAAGATTAAAAGGGAAGCATAAAACTTCCCTTTTAATAAGATATTATAAAACAAGATTCTACTTCTAATACCAACGATACGGGTACGGAGGAGGATAAACAGGATAAGGATAATAAGGTCTTCCATACGGTCCAGAAATTGCTCCAAGACCATAACCAAGACCTAGCCCTAAGCCGAAAGGAACTAAACCAAAAAACATAATATACACTCCTTCCACTCAATAATAAAGCAATACAAGACTGTTTCTTTGCCCTCTAAGAAGTTAAATTCTACAAACCCTCAGATAGGATACGCAAAATTCCTTCTTATCCATTATATGGATGTTCATGGTATGTTTGTGAATTTTAGATGCTTTAACTAGCATACAGTGAACTCGTTTAGCTAAAGCTGAACATCGAGACCTCGGTCAGGCACGGAATTACCACTCCTACTTATAGAAGTGGGAGTCTTGGAAGTGGATATAAAAACTTTGATGCCTACTCGGAATTCCCAAACAAAAATTAATAATATTAAAAAGCCATCCACATGGATGGCTAAATAGATAGGGATTTCCAATGGCAAACCGACACAGACAGAAGCCAAATCAGATGTCCGATGTCCGAGATCCGAGGTCAGAAGTCGAAGTCAGAATCCGGAATTCGTGCATCGCGCCTCGTGCCTCGATTTTCGCCTAAGATAATCTATCCCGAAGGACATCTACGACCTCATCGGCGCTTCTCCCAGAAGCATTAATAACCGGAATTCTAAGTCCGGCATCAGGAGCTAAAATATCAGTCCCATCTCCTTTTACAACTACAGCTTGAACGTTATATAAGGTTTGCCCTTCTAATGATGTCGTTTGGAAACCTGCTGCATGAAGGGCTTGAGCTACATTTGTTAGGCCGTCTTCTAGAGCAATTTTTTTATACATAGTGTCTTTCCCTCCTCAAATAGTATTTTTCTCAAAGAATAGTTGAAATATGCTAGGGAGATTTCAACTAAAAATCATAAATTGCCTGAACCAAAGTTTGATAATTTACTGACAGATTCGCTTCATGTAGGGTGAATTTTCTTGTATAATCTGCTAGTAAAGCTTCAACTCGACATTTGATTTGACCCTTTGCCTCTAAACTCATTTTAATAGTGTTACTATGTGGTGGGGTACTTTCCATCGTCAAATAATAGTTATCCCCAAATTTCTTACCTTTTAACAGAACCTTTTTGGGTAATTTAGCAAGGGGTAAAAATCCCTCTGTTTGAAGAACCTGAAAAGGATCTTGACTCTGAATTTTAATACGCATTAAGTAGGGTTCATGAAGATAATTAAAATTGAAAATTAAGTCCAACAATCGACCTGATGAATGTTGTCTTTCCGATACTGAGACTTTCAGATTGACGGGAGGGACTTCATTGAATCCCGGAAGATAAACATCATTAGGTCCCTGTGTATTAAAGTTATTTAAGAACTTCTGGGGGAGATTCTCAGTCGAAAAGACATGTAGCCTTCCTGCACTATTCCCTATCCATTCCTCTTGAACAGTTACTGTTTGGGCATAGGTCATAGTATAGCTGGGGATTAAACCAAGACTTAAAATAATCAGAATTAATATTACTGCAGCAGGACGACGTAGTATAACAATATACTTCCTCCAAAGCTTAACTTTCAGGACAGCGACATGCATTGTTCCTAAGATAAGCGGCATTATCAACAAAGCGTAGATAAGTAAAAATAAAACGAAGTACTGATGCAAAGTTTCATAGAAACTGAACCATTGTTGAGAATTTAACAACTCCCAATGTATTTTATATAAGAAGTACGGTCCTATCAAAGTTATTATAAAATTTGGAAAAAAGAATTGTAGATTAAAGCATAATAACCAGAAAACAAAGGGAAATGCTAGGTCAATTCTAATCAAGGTAGTAATTGAGCTTATTAGCATTAACCCAAAAACACCTATTCGCCAATATATTAATGGGTCCCTTGGTAAAGATAAGCGTTGCGCTAAACTAGCCAATAATATCAGCAAACTAAGCGCTATTCCCACCCTTGCCATTAGAAAATATCCTGGATAAGCATACCACACGATTCGTACATTCTTAGCTGATCGCCATAACAGTTCTCCAGTTTCAGTTAGACTAACAATCATAAGTGCCGTGATAAATACTACGGCTATGACCTTAGAATGCTCTAGCCAAGAAAAGTGTGTATCTTTTTTTCGGGACTTAAACAGTATTAAAATTGTTAAACCTAGCGTTAATAAGATCAATAACCGGATAACCAAAGAAGGCAAAATGATGATCCTAGAACCGACTTGAAAGGTTAAGTATAATTCATCCCAGTCACGCAAACCTGTTTGTTCGAGTTTAATCGATGTCACTAGGTTCTTAACATAATCCCCCACTTTTTGTAGATCTCTCTGTGAGATTTGTTCCATTCCATCTTCAGGCCTATGAAAATACCCTGCAGGTCGTCCTGCGATTCCCAACCCCAAGGCCGGTAAGCCCTTTTCTAAAAAAGGACTAAAATCACTTGCTCCACCTTGAGAACTATCTCTTGTCATGACGATAAAATCTCGGCTAAGGTGAAAGGGGATTTGACTTTTTCTAGTCAGATCTGTTACTTGTTTGATAAGCTCAGGAGGTGCTGATTTCTTTGCTGCAACATCAATTTCTAAAGGCAACCCAATCATATCTAGATTTAACATCCAATTTACAGCAGATAAATCAGCCTGGTTAGCATAAAACGATGAACCTACTAAGCCTGATTCTTCAGCTCCGAAAAACACTAATTGAAACGTCTCTTCATGAGACTCAGTACTAAGAATCCTAGCGAGTTCGAGTAATAAACCAACTCCAGAAGCATTATCCACTGCACCTGGTACATCGAGACCTGCAGAATCATAATGGGCACCGATTAAAATACAATCTGGCTTAGAACCAGGAAGTTCAGCAATAATGTTTTGACTGTTAACTAGTTCGATTTTCTGTTCTGTAAAACTTACAGGAGCTTCCCGTACTACTACTTTGCTAAACGCTTGTTCCTTAACCTTCCAACCATATTTTTCTAAGTTAAGTTTGATATATTCTGCGGCATTTTGTTCTGCTTTACTACCAGCCGGCCTCGGCCCAATCTTTTGGACTAGATATTTAATGTGGTCATTAGCTTTTTCGCTGGAGAAATTAGATATTTGTTCTGCATACACTTTGTCCGGATAAAAGAAGGTCATTGCTATAACTATAAGTACTAGATATAATTTCACCCTCATAATTTTTACCCTTTCCAAAGAGTATGTCCTATCAATTAATATGTAGGATCAAGCCTTTCTATTCCAGCATTCATTTTATAACCATTAGTCCTTTATGGTATAATAAAGAAACAAAATGCAATATTGGAGAAAAGCAATGCAAAAGCGATTGTTGCCCTGTTTTCTTGTTCTTATCCTGGTTCTCTTAGGAGGCTGTGCCCCAAAATTTAAACCTTTTTACAAAGAGATCCCTATTTCTCCTTTAGCACCGGGGTCTATCTATATTGACGGAAATATCATCTATGATGAAAGTGTTAAGCTGATAAATTCCGCTAAGAAGAGTATTTATGTTGAGCAAGCTGAGTTTGACGATCCTCGTTTGATCCAATTACTCATTCAAAAAGCGCGTAGTGGCATTGAAATTCGAATTCTTTTAGACCAGTGGTTACGAGGCAATCAAACCACACTAGATGAACTCAAATCCCAAAATATTTCAGTTCAATTCTATCCCGCTCGTAAAGGTCAATATGACCGTGTAAAGCTTCTAGTCGTAGATCATGAACAGGCCCTGATCTATGGTTCGTCTTGGACAGAAAACGGAAAAAATTCACATACGGTAGCTGTCAAATTAACCGATAGAGCAGCTTGGAAAGTGGCAAATGTCTTCTCCAAGGATTGGGAATTTACAACAACCTTAGCCCTCAATGTCCCTAAAACCTCTCTTCTTCCAGAAGATAATATCACTTTAGCTACCAATGCCAATATTAAACAGCAAATTCTTGAACAAATCAGTGCCAGCACCAATGCTATCTGGGTTGAAACCTCGTTAGTTAGTGAACAAGATACTGTTCAATCCTTAATCGATGCTGCTAATAAAGGACGAGATATTCGGTTAATATTGGATCAGACAGAGGCTAAAGAAAATCCCCTTACGATTGAAAAACTTAAGAAAAACGGTATTCAAATCCGATACTATTCTGCAAGCAAACCACTCAGGCTTAATATGGGACTCTTTGACGGTAAGACTTTTATTCTAAGTAGTTCTTCATGGAGCTATTATTCTTTCGTGATTAACCATGAGTTAGCGCTAACAGTACCTTCGCCAAGTGCCACTGAAAAACTAGTTGAGCTTTTTAACCAAGATTGGAATTCTAGTAGTAACAATTAATCATATTTAAAGATCTTAAAATAACCAAAGAGACTGGTTCGTTTGCTACCAGTCTCTTTGGTTATTTTATAAATTTGCACTTAGATTATGAAGATCTTGTAAATGACTACAGTCACCCAGAAGTATAGGGTTAATCTTTGTTCCTTCAATTTCTAAGATGTTTACGGCAGTATTAAACTGCAAAGGAGTTTTAAGCCAGTCGTCTATCGGAAATCCTAAAGCTTTGGTTACGAGAAGTTTTAAAGTCAGCCCATGTGAGACTAAACAAATAGTTTCACCTTGGTGTTTGATCATAAGTTCTTGGAAAAACTCCCAAGCCTTTTCAGCAATTGTATACATATTATCACCACTTGGAACCTGGACGAGATGAGGAGTGCTATCCCAAATCCTAAAAATCTCCGGATGGGTCTGACGTAAATCTGCCCATAATTCACCTTCCCAATCCCCAAAGGAAAATTCCCTAATCATTGGGGCAGGAATAATTGTCTGTAGCTTAAGCTCCCGGCGTATCTCTTCGGCTGTAGCAATAGCCCTTGGCAAATCACTTGAATATAAATATTGGATTCTCTCACCCCGCAGACGTAAAGCTAAGTTGCGGGCTTGAGTGAGACCGTTTTCAGTTAAAGGAGAATCCAATTCACCTTGTACACGTTTTTCAATATTCCATTGTGTTTCTCCATGCCTTGTTAAAATAATACGAGTCAACTTTATACCCCCAATTTATAAAAGAAGGTAGGGTAAATACCCTACCTTCCCCCACCTTGCCGTAAGACTCCAGGTTTCTGACCCCGCTCTCGCAGGTGGGCACCTAGACAAAACTTTTTCACTTCCCATCTAATTGGGCATGTCATACTTATTTTGTCGCTCGGTTCCCTAGTCATAAATAGGATCAAAACCAAGATAATCCATACGAACAAGGTAGGCTTTGTAGTTATTATACCATCAAAATATGAGTAATTCTCCTAATAAACATTGGAATTTTTATTGGAAATTATTGTTTATATAATTTATCCTCAATCTCAGCTAAACGGTCTTGAAGCAAGGCAATCGTCATTTCCTGGGTACGAACACGTCTACGCAAATTCTCTACCAAGTGAGTTAACTCACTTACCTCAGAACCTAGCTGCTTAGAATTATCCTCAGATTCCTGAGTTTTATTGGATTTATCTTGTTCCGTATTATTAGAATTTTTCGTCGATATCATACTAGAAAGATACTGAAAACGGGCATAACGGGAATTTCGTCCGGGCTGAACCTTAATTACCCTATCTATTTCCAACGACTGAATAGCTCTTTTCAAAGTAACACTCGCCGCACCTGTCTCACGTTGAATATCAGAAAATGCCAATTCAAACTCATTCCCCTGATATAAATTAGACATTTTCTCAAAAAAATCCACAAATTTTCTATGTGTTTTTTCCTTCAAACGCATTTATTTCATCCTTCCAAGTTAATTAAAAACACTTATAAATAACTTAGTTATATATTAATCAAAAAAAGAGAAAAAATCTAGTTTATTATTAGGAAAATCAAGAAGTAAATTAGTTAAATATCGGAGATAAAGACTCAAAAAAGAGGTATCCTGAAAGTTTTTGTCGTTTTTTCGTAGAGACTAATGACGAACTAGGAATTTAAAGTAAAATTATAAAATGAGAAAGTTAGTGTTCAACAGATAGTTTAACTAACTTGCTAGGTATTAATGATCATATAGTTTAGCGATTATCTCATCTGATAAGCTAAAAACGTGCTCAGCAGTAGGAAACTTTCTAGTTTTAACTTCATGATGATACTCTTGAATTCCCTTAATAGCTTGCTCCCCAAGTTGAGCGTATTGTTTAACAAACTTTGGTTTAAAACGATCAAACAATCCTAAAATATCATGAAATACTAGCACTTGACCATCACATTCGCTACCTGCCCCAATCCCAATCGTTGGAATTCGCAATTCTTTACTGATACGTTCACCGACTTGACTCGGAATAGCTTCAAGTACCAGCATAAAAGCCCCTGCAGCCTGCAGGGCAATGGCATCTTTGCTAAGTTTACGAGCACTTTCTATATCTCTTCCTTGTACTTTATAACCCCCAAGTTGTGTAGCAGTTTGTGGAGTAAGACCAATATGACCTATAACTGGTATACCGGCTTTACTTAGGGTACTAGTAATTTCAGTAAAATCTTCTCCACCTTCTAATTTTACTGCGTCTGCGCCGCCTTCTTTTATTAATCTTCCGGCATTTTGTAAAGCTAATTCAAGGGTGGAATAACTCATAAAAGGCATATCTACAGCAATAAAAGTCTCGGGTGCACCACGTCTTACTGCTTTTGCATGGTGAAGCATTTCCTCTATCGTTACAGGGACAGTGGACTCATAACCTAAAACCACCATCCCCAAAGAGTCTCCAACCAAAATAATGTCAATACAGGCTTCTTCAACCCAACGTGCAGAAGGATAATCATAAGCAGTCAACATACTAATTCTTTCACCGTTCTCTTTGGCTCTTATAAAATCCGGAACAGTTTTTTTCAATGATATCGACTCCTCGCCTAACTGATTTCAATTAACAGACGATGGCACCGGATGTGCCAAATGTCGAACGTTCCAACGTCCAGAGATTTTAGCGCGCAATATTGATTTATCCAAATTATATCATGAAATAGTAAGCTATGTCTAAATAGCATACTCTTAGAGCTTCTTACATAGGTTTTTATAAAAGGAGGGGTAAATTTATGTCTAATTCCTTTCAAGTTAATTTAGTTCTTAAGGGAATTCTTGTAGCGACTATTCTGGCTTTAATTCTATCCTTGGGGTATGGTCTTCTTCTCTCTGTAAGTAGTATACCGGAGTCTGACTTAGCCAAAAACCTCATCTTTAGTCTCAGTGTTTTAGTTGCTGCCTCAATTATTGCTAATAAAGCTGGCACAAAAGGACTTTTATATGGTCTATCCATAGGGTTGGGCTTTATTATTCTCTTACTTGTATTATCATCCATGCTTTTTGCCGAAACTTTATCAATGCTAAGAATGGGGGAGAAGGTTATATTTGCTCTTGTGGCCGGAGGGGTTGGCGGCATCATTGGGGTAATATTTCGACGCCCATAAATAGGAGGTGTAAAACAAGAAAGACCTTCAAGTTATACTTCAAGGTCTTTCTTGTTAACTATCTATTTATCGTCTTACGATTTACTTTTGAATTGAGCTCTCCGAATTCTCCAAATAATCAAAAGTACAGCTAGAATTACGGCGGCCATACTACTCCATTGAGCGGCACTCCAGTGGAACATAAAACGAGGACTGTCTCCTCTTAAGTCTTCTAAAAAAAATCTTCCCAAATTATAGAAGGTCGCATACAGCAGAAAAATAATCCCGGAGGGCCATTTTCGTAATTTAAGAATGACTAAAACAGCAAATAAAATGACATCAAATTGCCCTTCCCAGACCTCTGCTGGCCACAAAGGCTGATTTTGAAAAGTGTCACGCGCAATTGTCCCTACAGGAAAAATAATCCCAAAGTCACTCCCGGTAGGTCCTCCAAACGCATCCCCATTCATTAAATTAGCATCGCGGCCTATTGCTTGGGCTAATATTAATCCCGGAGCTGCAAGATCAGCCAATTCCCAAAAAGGAAGCTTTTTCTTCCAGACATATAAACCCCCAAATAAGATACCACCCACCACACCGCCTTGAATTGATAATCCCCCGTGCCAAACGGCCAGTATTTCAGAAGGAAATTGACGATAGTAGGACCAGTCGAAGAAAAAAACCTGCCAAAATCTTGCACCAAACAACCCACCTAAGAGCAGAATTGGAGCCAAATCAAGCATGGGTTCCATTAATTCGGTCTTACCTTCTGCTTTAATAAAATACAAAGTTACTCCGATACCAAGGATAAAAGCCAAAGCAAGTATCGTTCCATAGGCCCGTATTGGAAAATTACCAATAAAAAACCAAAATTGATGCATTGTTTCCTCCAACTATTTTTTTCTAATGAATAATATTATAACTAATTTACAAGGCAAGCCAAGTTTAATCACTACTCACCTACCCTTAGTATGAGTTTAATCCTGTATTAGTAAAACTATTTAAACAAAAAGTAGCGTATCGTATTGTAGTTTCCTAGGAAGAGTGTCGTTTGTTGATTGAAGCTTATTAGTTAAAAAGGTCCGACATAGTTGTCAGACCTTTTAACTAATATCACACTCTTATGCTGTTAACGAGACCTCAAATGAAAATGAGTTACTTAATCATAGAATAAATTAAGATGTTTGGTAGATTACCTTAACGCATTAAGTTTTGTCCAAAATTCATCATACTCAGTAGGCTCAGGAATAATTGCTGCTCGATCTTTTTTACCTACAGGTTTTTGAACATCTTTAAAGTAATGAGAAGATTTTCTTTTACCAGTAAACGAATCTGAATAAGCAACCAAAACCAGAGCAACGATACTTATAAGTCCTACAAGCCAAATAAACATAAAATAACACCTCCATTAATATTCTATGATCAATTTCAGGTTTGTCAAGAGTTTTAATTCCCCAATGGAAACCATCCACTCACATCGATAATTGAACTGTTGGGTCGTTTTCTTCTGACAAACAAAAACCTTATGCTATACTAAATTAAACACTCCTCTACCCTTTTCCACCTGGGCCGAAAGGCCGATGCCCCATCTTGATGGGGTACTTTTTTTTGCCCATTTGAGCCCATTGGCGAAACGTGTTAAAATTGGCCCTGAGGTGATTAAGGTGCAGGTAGAATCTTTCTTACTAATCTTCTCATTTTCGGCGTGTTTCAAAAATGAGCAATTTCACCTTACAGTTTATAGAGCAACAAAAAAAAGACACACTTAAATAAGGAGCTACTGCACCCCCATTTTATCTTTCAAATTCATGGTTCGATGAACTTCTATTTAATAACCGAG
>ORJL011442248.1_pt1 | contig 13097 bp, 10 predicted proteins | sample 1779941 | NCBI WGS metagenome assembly ORJL01 (sample SAMEA104232317, study PRJEB22302) | groundwater metagenome | biome: forest; feature: aquifer; material: groundwater | place: USA | collected 2011-08-07 | depth 5.8 m
CATGGCAGGCATTTGCCGCATTGCTGCCTGTAAAAGCTGTTGGCGTTATGGGCGACGCAAGAACTTATGAGTATATCCTCACATTGCGGGCAGTCACAAGCATTGATGCAATGACCGCAGACTGGGCAAAGCTTCCCTACGAAGTTCTTGAGAAGATTTCCCACCGCATTATTAATGAAGTAAAAGGTATTAACCGCGTAGTTTACGATATCTCATCTAAACCTCCAGCAACGATTGAGTGGGAATAACTTAGTTCGCAAGTTCGTAAGTTACTGAAGAATGATTATAAATTTACGAACTAACGAACTTTAGAACAAAAGAAGTACAGAATTTTCCATGCCGCGTTCCGAATTTATCCACCTGCACCTGCATACCCAATTTAGCCTACTTGATGGCGCTTGCCGCATACCCCAACTCTTAGAGCGAGCAAAGCAGTATAAAATGGATTCCCTGGCTATTACTGACCACGGTAATATGTTTGGCGCAATAGATTTTTATATGGCAGCCCATAAGGCCGGGATAAAGCCCATTATCGGCTGCGAAGTTTATATCGCGCCCGGGAGCCGGCTGGATAAGACAGCAAAAGGTATTGAAGATGCTTCATACCATCTTATACTTTTGGCTCGCGATGAAACCGGATATCAAAACCTGATAAAATTAGTTTCCATCGGGAATTTAGAAGGGTTTTATTACCGTCCGCGTATTGACAAGGAAGTTTTATCTCAATATCAAAAAGGCCTTATTGGCCTGACTGCCTGTCTTAAAGGCGAAATACCCATGTTATTACAGCAAAGGCGCTTTAATGATGCTTTAAAGACCGCGGATGACTATTTAAATATCATGGGCAAAGATAATTTATATCTGGAGATACAGGAGAACCTTATCCCGGAGCAAAAAATAGTTAATGAGGGATTAATAAAGATATCCAAGGAATTAAATATACCGCTTATTGCCACCAATGATGTGCATTATCTGTCTAAAGAAGATGCCGCAAGCCATGAGGTTTTGCTTTGTATCCAGACCCAGACAAACCTTAGCGATCCCAATAGATTACGTTTTCAAACGAATGAATTCTATTTTAAATCTCCCGAAGAAATGAAGGAGATTTTTAAAGATATACCGGATGCTATTTCTAATGCCGTAGAAGTTGCCCGCCGCTGTAATCTGGAATTGGATTTTTCCAAGATACATTTACCCCGCTATGAACCGCCGGAAGGAAAAACCAAAGAAGAATATTTAAAGAACTTAAGCGAAATCGGATTAAAAGAAAAATTTCCCGGAGCTTCTCCCGCAATAAAAGAACGTTTGGAGCATGAATTAAAGATTATTAAAGATAGAGGTTTTGTCAGTTATTTTTTAATTGTCTGGGATTTTATTCATTATGCTAAAAGCATCCATATTCCGGTGGGCCCGGGCCGTGGTTCAGCTGCTGGCAGCTTGGTGAGCTATCTTTTAGGCATAACTGACATCGACCCTTTAAGGTACGGTTTGCTCTTTGAGCGTTTCCTTAATCCGGAAAGATTGGGGCTTCCCGACATCGATATCGATTTCTGTTACGAAAGAAGGAACGAGGTGATTGATTACGTGAGCAAAAAATACGGGAAAGGCAATGTTGCCCAGATTATTACTTTCGGTACGATGCAGGCGCGGGCAGTGGTCAGGGACGTGGGAAGGGTTATGGGCCTTGCCTATGCTGATGTTGACCGTATTGCCAAAATGATCCCGCCTGATCCCGGCCTTACCCTGAAAGATGCCTTGGAAAGCGAATCGGAATTGAAGAGCCTTTATAAAAACGACCCAAATATAACTAAATTAATAGATACAGCCTTTAAACTTGAAGGCCTTAACCGCCACGCTTCCACGCATGCTGCAGGCGTAGTTATTGCGGATAAGCCTTTGGATAATTATATGCCTTTATTCGAAACTCAGGATGGCCAGACAACCACAGGCTACAGCATGTCAGTCCTGCAGAAGATCGGTTTATTAAAAGTAGATTTCTTAGGCTTAAGAACACTGACTGTGATTGACCAGACGCAAAAAATTATTGAAAAGACCAGAGGAGAGAATATCGATATTGATAATATCCCCTTAGATGATAGCAATACCTATAAACTTTTAACTTCCGGCAAGACTATCGGGATATTCCAGGTTGAAAGCTCGGGGATGCGCGACTTATTAAGGAAACTCGAACCCGAACGCTTTGAGGATATAATTGCACTCTTGGCTTTATACCGGCCCGGCCCCATCGGTTCAGGTATGCTTGATGACTTTATGCAGCGCAGGCATAACCGCGTTCCCATAAAATATAACCACCCCAAACTTGAGAAAATCTTAAAAGAGACCTACGGGATAATTGTTTATCAGGAACAGATTATGCAGATTGTATCTGAGCTGGCGGGTTTCAGTCTCTCGCAGGCCGATCTTTTGCGCCGGGCTATAGCCAAGAAGATTCCCGAAGTAATGGAGCAGCAGAGGAAGGGCTTTATCTTAGGTTGTATTAAAAACGATATTAGTGAATCCGTAGCAAACCGCATATTCGACCTGATAGAATATTTTTCCGGTTACGGCTTCAACAAATCACATTCAGCCGCGTATGCTATGATTTCCTACCGCACTGCTTATCTGAAGGCAAATTTTCCCGTAGAATTTATGTGCGCGTTGCTGACTTCAGAAAGAGACAATACTGACAAGATCGTGGAATATGTTAACGAGTCCAGTCATATGGGAATAAAGGTACTACCGCCTGATATTAACGAAAGCGATGCCTTATTTAAAGTTGTGGACAATGAAACCATCAGGTTTGGCCTATTGGCAGTAAAGAATGTGGGAGGGGGTGCCGTTGAATCCATAATTCAGGCGAGAACCCAAGGTTCATTTTTATCGTTACAGGACTTATGCCAGCATATTGATTTAAGATTGGTTAACCGAAAGGTGCTGGAGAGCCTGATTAAGTGCGGTGCATTAGATTTATTCGGCTCACCCCGCGCGCAGATGCTTGTCTCGCTCGATACAATCCTGGAATTCTCCTCTAAGGCGCAAAAAGAAAAAGCAAAAGGCCAGATGTCATTCTTTGATGCAGGACTTTCACAAAATGGCTTTAAGAGTACGCTAAATAATTTGCCTTCGGTAAAAGAGTGGCCTGAGCCTCAGTTACTCGCCTTTGAAAAAGAAATGCTGGGGTTCTATGTTACGGGGCATCCTCTGGCGCGCTATGCCCATGAGCTTAAACGCTTCACTTCTTTATCTACCGCTAATCTACATGAGTACGATGACGGCAGGGAGATAAAGATAGTAGGATTGATTGCCAAGATTAAACAGACAGTAACGCGCGCAAAGCAGGAGAAGATGGCCATTCTTAAATTAGAAGACCTTGAAGGTGCAGTAGAGGTTCTTGTATTTCCGGCTGCCTTTCAAAAATCGGCAAGATATATCCAGCCCAATACGGTAGTGCTGGTTAAGGGCAGGCTTGACCTCCGGGAAGATACTTCTAAAATTATAGCCAATGATTTATTCCCGATGGATGAAGCCTATAAGTTGATCTCAAGCGTCAGTATAAATCTTTCAGGCATACGCGAAAATCTTTTTGAGACTTTAAAGGAATTACTAATTCATTATCCGGGGAGAATTCCTATCTACCTGCACTTAGATACGCCCGCCAAGTCAAGGGTGCATTTGGTTGTGGGTGAAGGGCTTTACGTTTTGCCGTCAGATAAGTTAATCCAGGAGATCGAATCGCTACTTGGCGAAGACAGGGTATCTTTGGTAATGTAAAATGGGGAGAGTATCAAATTCTTCGGCACATTGCCGTAAGATCCTGCAGCACATTGCTGCAGGATCAAGCGAAAGTTTCATTGATGAAACCAGCTATCCTAGATTCTTCGGCACATTGCCGTAGAATCAAGTGAAACTTTCATTGATGAAAGTTTCACTTGACTTCGTAAGTTTTTGCTGTTATTATGGTTAGCAAAAGGGGAGGTGTACTATGACCAAAAAAGATATCATACTAAAGGTTTCTGATGCGACTAATTTAAAGCAGATAGATGTCAAAAAAGTGGTGCAAAAGACCTTTGATTGTATAGTTGAGGCGCTGATAAGAGGAGAGAAGATAGAGCTGCGTAATTTCGGTGTCTTTAAGATAAAGCAAAGAAAGAGCCGCATCGGCAGGAACCCGCGCACCGGCCAGGTAGTTCCTGTCCCTCCCCGAAAAGTAGTAATCTTTAAACCAGGCTTAGAGATAAAGAAGAAGGTCAAATAAAGGCGCAACTTACTAAAGTCAATATGAGGTAAGTTGTGCATCAGAATTTCAGGTCCAGCCATAAAAACCCAAATTATATGTATCAGGTATTTTAAAGGATACACTAAAAGCGTGAAGCCATTTTTTATGGTACAGGAAAGTATAAGACACTTTCCCATATCACTGCGAAAATCGTTTAAAGTTATGGCTTTGGCTATCGGAAGCCAAACCATTGTTCCCCAACTTATCGCCGAAGGAGATTTTCTTGTTTATGTTTAAGAAAACACCCGGAACAAAAGATATCCTGCCTGATGAGGTATCCAGCTGGCAGGTAATTGAAGATGCCAGCCGTAACATTTTCTCTTTCTATAATTATAAAGAAATACGCACCGCCATTATTGAGGAAGCAGCTTTGTTCGACAGGTCGTTAGGAGAATCCGCAGAGATAGTCCAGAAACAGATGTTTCTGATAAGAAAAGATAAAGATGTATATGCCTTAAGGCCTGAAGGCACAGCTTCAATTGTGCGCGCCTACCTTGAGAATAATCTGGATAAAACCGCCGGTTTCATAAAAGTTTATTATATCGGGCCGATGTTCAGGGCAGAACGTCCGCAAAAGGGCCGCCTTAGGCAATTCCATCATTTAGGCTGCGAGGTAATCGGTTCGCAAGTGCCGTATCTGGACGTAGAAATTATTTCTTTAGCGGATAATTTGCTTAAGGCTTATGCCATAGAAGGTTATGAAATTAAAATTAATAGTTTAGGGTGCGTAAAAGATAAAAAAGAACTTACGGAAGTTTTGCGTAAGAGCCTGAAAATAAAACTTCCTAAGCTTTGCGATGACTGTAATCTGAGGTTTAAACAAAATGTCCTGCGGATTTTAGATTGTAAAAATGAAGGGTGCGTTGAGGTTGTTAAGGAGCTGGATATTAAAGAGGAGCATCTTTGCTTGGAATGCAAAGGCCACTTTGATAAAGTAAAAGCAGGCCTTGATTCTTTGAATATAAGCTATAAGGTGAATTCTTATCTTGTGCGCGGGTTAGATTATTATACCCGCACTGTCTTTGAGATTATACATCCTGGCTTAGGCGCTCAAAATGCCCTGGGCGCGGGCGGAAGATATGATAACCTGGTGAGTGATTTAGGAGGGCCTGATTTGGGCGCAATGGGCTTTGCCTTTGGGATGGAGAGATTGTTATCAGTCAGAAGTCAGAAGTCAGAAGTCAGAAGTCAGAATTTAGTTTATGTTATAAGTTTAGGTGAAGAGGCAAAAGAAGAGAGCTTGAAATTATTGGATACGTTGCGCCGGGCAGGCATAGCCTCGGATACGGATTACGAAGATAAATCTCTAAAGGGAGCAATGCGTAAGGCGAATGACTTAGGGGCGAAATATGTTTTAATCCTTGGAGAGGACGAATTAAGAAAGAATATCCTAACTTTAAAAGATATGGCCTCTGGAGAGCAAAAGGAAATTAAACATGAAAATCTTTTGCAAGAACTTAAGAATGGTTCGTAGTTTTTAAACTCCAAACTCATAACTCATAACTCATAACTATAAGAACTATATGCTAAGAACTCATACTTGCGGCGAACTGAACGAGAATGATATCGGCAAGGAGGTTACCTTGTGCGGCTGGGTAGCCAGCCGCCGCGACCACGGGAAGCTTATCTTTATTGATATCCGTGACCGCTACGGCATTACACAAGTTGTTTTTATACCCAAAGAAGCGCCGGAATCCTATAAACAAGCGCAGGATTTAAGGAACGAATTTGTCATTAAGGTATCGGGGCAAGTCAATAAAAGGCCCGAAGGCACGATTAATCCTAAGCTCGCCACCGGCGTAATAGAAATTACCGCCAGGCAATTAGAGATTTTAAACCCGAGCCTGACACCGCCCTTTGAGATAGGGGAGAATATTGATATCAGCGAAGAGGTGCGGCTTAAATACAGGTACCTGGATTTAAGAAGAAAGAAGATGTTTAATAATTTTATCTTAAGGCATAATGTTTATAAGACTATACGCGCATTCTTGAATAATGAAGGATTTATTGAGTCTGAAACCCCCATTCTCACTAAGTCCACGCCTGAAGGCGCGCGCGATTACCTCATTCCTTCCCGGCTTAATCCCGGGCATTTTTATGCCCTGCCACAGTCACCGCAGTTATTCAAACAGATACTCATGGTTGCCGGTATAGAGAGATATTATCAAATTGCCAAATGTTTCCGGGACGAAGACTTACGCGCTGACCGTCAGCCTGAATTTACGCAATTGGATTTGGAGATGTCTTTTGTTAATGAAGAGGACATTTTTTATTTAACCGAGCAGCTGGTGCAGCTAATACTTAAAGAAATAAAAAATATAGAGGTTAAGGTTCCTTTCACCCGTATGACATACGATGAGGCCCGGAAGAAATACTCTAGCGATAAACCTGATTTGAGGAAAGAGTTAAATTCTGATTTCGCCTTTGTCTGGATAGTCGATTTTCCTTTATTTAAATATAATGCAGAAGAAAAACGCTGGGAGAGCGAACACCATCCTTTTACTGCGCCGCGCCAAGAAGATAAAGATATTTTAGAGGGTGCGCCTGATAAAGTAAAGGCGCGCTCTTATGATTTGGTTTTAAACGGGACGGAGATAGGTTCGGGTTCCATAAGGATCCACGAGCAGGAATTACAGGAGAGGATTTTTAAGCTTATCGGTATAGATAAAACCGAAGCATATAAACGCTTTGGTTTTTTGCTGGAAGCTTTTCAATACGGCGCGCCACCGCACGCGGGTATTGCCATAGGCCTGGACAGGCTCCTGGCGATTTTAGCAGGCGAGGCAAGCATCAGAGAGATGATTGCGTTCCCTAAGACGAGTGCGGGTTTTTGCCCTTTGACCGGTGCGCCTTCAGAGGTAGATGAGCGGCAATTAAAGGAATTGGGTTTAACCGTTAAACAAAGGAGGAAAAGATGAGAAGAAACTATCCGCTGTCTGCTATCTGCTATCCGCTATGCCTGTTAGGGTTATTTTTGCTATCCGGATGCGTGGTAAGAACATATCCGCTGACAAGAGAAAGAATTGACCAGGATTTAACCGGTAACCACGGGTATCTACAGGGTGAGGCACCTGCGCAAGAGGCAAAAGAAAGAAAAGCCACGCGCACTACCCAGGTTGTAGAAGTGGAGATGCATTCACCCATAAAATTTGAAAGAATTGCTAAAAAAAATAAAATTGTAGAATACGCCGAAGATAAAAAAATATGGGGTAATCGAGGGTTTTTCACCGAAAGCGCTATTCCCGAGAGCGTAGAGTCAGCACCCGCAGTATCCGCAGCAAATATAGAAAAATATACCGTAAAGAAAGGCGATACTCTCCAGAAGATATCTAATAAATTTTACGGAACAACTAAAAGATGGAATAAAATTTTTGAGGTGAATAAAGACAAACTAAAAGCCCCCAATAAAATTTATTCCGGGCAGGTTATTGATATTCCTCTTGAGTCTTTAAAAGAAACTAATGAAAACCTCAAATAGCATAGGGTTATAGACAATAAAGTAGAGGCCAGCAAGTAGAGATTAGAGAGATTTTTATAGCTACTCACTATTCTTTACTCGCTACTTTTAAAATATAATTATGGAAAAAATAATCAAATTAGAGAGCCACAAGGAAGCTCAAGGCCTCTTTGGCTCTCGCGACGAAAATATCAAGGCAATAGAGAAGGAATTTAAGGTTAAGATAACCTTGCGCGGTGAGCATCTTAAAATAGGCGGGACAATAAACAACATTAAAAAGGCATCGGGCCTTATCGAATATATGTTAACAGCTATACGTTCAGGGCAGGCCCAAATAGGCAAGGCAGATTTATTTTGCTTAATAGCAAACTTTAATAAGGGAAAGGCTATCGGCTCTATTGGTATCCAGGATTCAGACATTACGCGCTCATTTAGCGGTAAGCCGATAGGGCCAAAGACTAAAGGACAGCATGAATATGCAGAGGCAATTAAAAACTATGATATTGTCTTTGGTATCGGCCCTGCAGGCACGGGTAAAACATATTTAGCCATGGCCTCTGCAGTTGAGTCTTTAAAGAAACAAGAGGTGCGCAGGATCATTCTTACCCGTCCGGCAATTGAAGCAGGAGAATCCTTGGGGTTCTTACCCGGAGATATGCATGAAAAGATATCGCCGTATCTGCGGCCGCTTTATGATGCAATTTACGATATGATGGATGCCGAGCGCGTTGAAAAATATTTAGAAAGCGGCATTATCGAGGCAGCTCCTTTAGCTTATATGCGGGGGAGGACACTGAACGATGCCTTTATTATTTTAGACGAAGCACAGAACTGCACTGCTGAACAGATGAAGATGTTTCTGACGCGCCTAGGTTTCGATTCCAAAGCCGTTATTACCGGCGATATCACGCAAAGCGACCTGCCCGACGGTAAACCCATAGGATTACTTCAGGCGCAGGATATATTAAAAGAGATCGCCGGCATAAAGTTTATTTATTTTACCGGTTTTGACGTGGTCAGGCATGCACTGGTACAGAGAATTATTGAGGCGTATGACAAAGTTGCGCGCACCAAATAAACTGCAATTTATTTCCGGCATCCTGCAAAAATACGGCCGCTTCAGGCAGACAGGCATGAGGCTGGCCTTGGGAACGCTTTTAGTTTTTTTCATCAGTTATCTCTTGGGGGTGAATTTCGTTATTCCTTTATTTTTAGTTTGCATATTTGCTTACCTCAGATTCTTTTCGAAGAATTACAGGCTGCTAAATCTATCATTGCTTTTTGCCATTATTTTTGTCATAAGTTATTTTGTTATTCAAGAAGGCTTGCCGATATTCTGGATTCCTTTTACTGTCATACCTATGTTATCGGCAATACTATTTGAAGATTCAGGGCTTTCTTTATTGCTCACACTTGCCGCTTCTCTTAGTATCGCCTATCTTCTTGGCGATATTGATGCCGGGTTATTATTCTTAATCAGCGGTATCCTATCAATTATTCTCGCCCGGGGCGCCCGCAAGCGGGTAACGATTATTCGCGCTGGTTTCATAGTGGGTGTGGCGCAGGCCATAGCATTATTTTTTCTTGCCAATTTCAGGGCCGGGTCTCTGCAGCATTACTTGATGTTTATACTCAATGGTATCGCATCCGGAGTAATTGCAATAGGGATCCTGCCGGTTTTTGAATATCTTTTTAAGACTGTAACAAATATAAGCTTATTGGAATTAGCTGATTTCAGTCAGCCGCTTTTACAGAGGATGGTTTTGGAGGCTCCGGGGACATATCATCATAGCCTGGTCGTGGGGAATCTGTCTGAAGCTGCCTGTCAGGCAGTGGGCGCTAACGCACTTTTATCCAGAATCGGCGCGTACTACCATGATATCGGTAAACTAGAGAAGCCTAAGTATTTTAGTGAAAACCAGGAGGTAAAAAACAGTAAACACGATACTTTATCGCCAACCATGAGCAAGCTTGTAATTATGAACCATGTCAATGAAGGTTTGGAAGTGGCAAAAAAATACAAGCTTAATCCCAGTTTGATAGATTTCATCCAACGCCACCACGGTACCAGCCTCGTATATTATTTCTATCGCCGCGCCCTGGAGAGTTTAGAGGAAGACCATGAAGTAAGAGAAGAGGGTTTTCGCTATCCTGGCCCAAAACCAAATACAAAAGAAACCGCCATAGTGCTGTTAGCAGATTCAGTAGAAGCCGCGACCAAGGCTTTAAAAGAACCAACCCCTACTGTTATCGAAGATGTGGTGCATAAGATTATTAACAATAAATTCATTGATAGGCAACTTGACGAATGCGATTTAACTCTTAAGGATCTCGAAAAAATTTCCTCTGTATTTATTCGTATCTTGAGCGGTATTTATCATGCACGTATATCATATCCCGAAAGCAGTGTCTCTTCGAAGTAATACTTCGGGATGCCGAAGTAAAACAATAATAATAAACTACATTCGGCGCCCCGAAAGCCAAGCAAATAGTAGTGAAAATAACCATAATAAATCTGCAAAATAGGGTTCCCGTCAATTCCAGGAAAGTAGCAAAAATAGCCCAGAAGGTTTTATCGTCAGAAGGCATAAAAAAATCAGGCGAAATAACCATTTGTTTTGTAAACGACCAGAAAATTAAAGAGCTTAATTTAAGGTATCTCGCTAAAAACAACCCCACAGACGTTATTGCTTTTGATGTCGCCGAACCAAAGCGGCCCGATAAGCTCTTTGCGGATATAGTTATTTCAACAGACAGGGCTATTGATAATGCCGATGTATTTAAAACGAGCCCTTTATTCGAGCTATATTTATATGTAATTCACGGGGTATTGCATATCTTGGGTTACGATGACCGAAGAAAAGCTGATAAGCTATTGATGCGTAAAAAAGAACAAGCTTTACTAAAATCATTAAACCTATCACCTGCCACCTATAACCTATAACCTGAATATGTCTATACACAAAACCGAGGTATTAGTTTTAAATAAGTGGGATTTCCGCGAGACTTCCATTATCGTTAATTTTTACAGCCGGGATTTCGGAAAAATGAGCGGAATACTAAAAGGGATCAAAACAGAGCCTGCTAAGTTTGCGAGCACCTTAGAGCCGTTTTCCCAGAACGATATCGTATTCTATAAAAAAATAAATTCAGCTTTGCATTTAGTATCCCAATGCGACATAAAGGATAACTTTAGCCTGATTAGGCAGAGTATTTCCAAGATAGGGGTGGCTAGTTTAATGATGGAATTGATAGACGAAGTTATGCCGCCGGAAGATAAAAACGAGGAAGTATTTGATTTAGCTACCACATGCCTCAAGGAACTGGTGATAAATTATAATCCTGAGAAGATTATGACCATATTCAAGATTAAAATGCTGGCATTTTCGGGGTTCAAGCCTCATTTTGATTCTTGTGTTCTCTGCGGCGCGAGGATTAACGGCCATTCAAAATTCAGTTTTGTATTCGGAGGCCTGCTTTGTTCAAGCTGTTATCACAAGGATTTAAAGTCGCGTACAATTTTCAGGGGAACAGTGGCTTCTATCCTGCATATCGAGAGGAATGATTTTAAGAGCAATCTTAACCTGGGCATGAACCCGCAAATTAAGAAAGAATTGAATATAATCTTAAATGCCTTTTTGACCTTTCATTTAGAAAAAGAGCTTAAATCCCAGAAGGTAATAAATAAATTAAATGTGCCCGCAATTGCACTTTAACATAGGGCACATTTACCCTCCAGCGAAAGTCGACGGGTAATCATACGATGCGCCCTAGCTATTCTTGACACGAACGGCGCACTCAGGATAAATAAAACCAATCCATATGTTAACATCTTTTGTTGGTTTTATTTAGATAATTTTGCGCCTGCATTTAGATAGTATTAAGGTGTTAAAGTATCAGAGTGTCAAAGTTAAATTATTTTAATTTTTCATTGATAGATTGACACTATGACACTTGATACTACGATTCAAATCGGAGGTTATGATATGAAGATAGTCATTGTTGGCCCGGGCGCAATGGGAAGCTTATTTTGCGCCTTTTTATCTAAGTGCAAAGAGGAGCTCTGGATTTTAGATAAGGATAAGGGCCGCGCTGCTGGAATTCAACAAAGCGGAATATCCGTAGAAGGAATATCGGGTAATTGGCAGGCGCAAGTGAAAGTAACTGCGGATGCAAAGGAAATAGGCGAGGCAGATTTAATAATTATTTGCGTTAAGTCCTATGATACTAAAGAGGCAGTAATGCATGCCAAGCCTCTTTTGGCTGAGAATACCCGGGTTCTGACTCTGCAGAACGGTATAGGTAATATAGAAATTATCAATGAAATAGTGGGTAGCGATAAAGTAATAGGCGGAGCAACTAATTTGGGCGCAACTCTTCTTGGGGCAGGTAAGGTAAGGCATGCGGGCCGCGGTGAAACAGTGATTGGCCGCATAGACGGAAAAATCCCGGTTGAGATGCGTTCGATAAGAGAGATTTTTAATAAAGTGGGTTTAGAGACAAGAATATCCCGTGATATCAAAGGCCTTTTATGGTCAAAGTTAATTATTAATGTCGGTATAAACGCGCTTACGGCGATAACGCGCTTAAATAATGGCAGGTTAATAGAATTTGAAGGCACGCGTAGAATTTTGCGGGAGGCGGTTACTGAAGCCATCAGGGTTTCCAAGCGAAAAAGAATAAAACTCATCTATGATGACCCCTTGGCAAAAGTAGAAGCAGTTTGCGAAGCAACCGCAACCAATGTCTCTAGTATGTTGCAGGATGTTTTGAAAAAGAAACGCACGGAGATAGATTTTATTAACGGCGTCATTGTGCGCCAAGGCCAGGAGTCAGGTATCCCTGTGCCAATAAATTCTTTGCTGGTAGGTTTAGTCAAGACCATTGAGGCAAGCTATAATTTAGTGGTGGGATGAAGAATTCAGAGATTAGCGCGATATTTCGGGAGATTACCAAGATATTAGAGATAAAAGGAGATAACCCTTTTAGAATACGCGCTTATGAGAGGGCAGCGCAGAATATTGAGGGACTGACTGAGGACATAGAAGATTTTATCAGGGATGACAGGCTTACTGATATTCCGGGAATCGGCAAGGACCTTGCGGATAAAATCAAGGAGTATGTTTCAACCGGCAGAATAAAAGCATACGAAGACTTAAAAAAGAAGATACCCGGCGGCCTCTTAGATTTGCTTAATATCCCTTCCATCGGACCCAAAACCGCTAAATTATTATACGAGAAGTTAAAGATAAAGGATATTTCAGGCTTAGAGAAAGCAATACAAAGGAATAAGCTTCAGGGAATCTTCAGCATAAAAGAGAAGACCGTTGAGAATATCTTAAAGGGCATAGAAATCCTAAAAAG
>ORJL011449061.1_pt1 | contig 13097 bp, 14 predicted proteins | sample 1779941 | NCBI WGS metagenome assembly ORJL01 (sample SAMEA104232317, study PRJEB22302) | groundwater metagenome | biome: forest; feature: aquifer; material: groundwater | place: USA | collected 2011-08-07 | depth 5.8 m
GCAGATTGAATGGGACAAAGCTTGGGCTCGGGATTTTATGAAGAAATATAAGATTCCACAACCAAAGTACCACGTATGTAATTCTCAAAAAGAGGGGGTTACTTATATCAAAAAACAAAAAGAGGGGAAATGGTTTATTAAAGCAGCAGGGCTGGCGTTTGGCAAAGGAGCGCTTCCTGCTGAAAATAATAAACGGGCAATAGAAAGGATTAAGGAGATGAATAAATTTGGTAAATCAGGTGACACTTACGTAATTGAGGAGTGGTTGGAAGGTGAAGAATTTTCATTATTCGCGCTTTGTGATGGTAACTTATACCATATAGTAGGTTGTGCCCAAGATCATAAACGAATGTACAACTGGGATTTAGGGGAAAACACCGGTGGTATCGGTTGCAGTACTCCACCTTTAGTTGTTGCTCCGAAGGTTTTGCGCGAGACCGATAGAAATATAATTAAAAAGACAGTTGACGGGTTAAAAAAAGAAGGAAGAGAATTTAAAGGAATTTTGTATTTGGGAGCTATCATAGTTCGTGGTAGGGTATACGTAATTGAATTTAATGCTCGCTGGGGAAGTCCAGAAGCAGAAGTTTTGGTTCCGGCAATTGTGAATGATTTATTTGTAGTTTCAGATGCGATGGCCGAAGGTAGATTGTCAAAAATACATGTAAAGGTAGATAAAAAAGCCAGAGTAGCGGTGACGCTTTCTTTAAGGGAAAACCCGACTCCCACGAACTCTAAGGTTGGTAGAAGAATTTATGGTATAGACCAAGCAAAACTAATTCCAGGTGTTACGCTGTATGGGGCAAGAGTTAGCAAGAAGGGTAACAAATACTATGCCGGATCTGGAAGACTGCTTCATATTGTGGGGGAGGGAAAAAATGTAATTGAGGCAAGGGAGAAAGCGTATCAGGCCGCATCACTTTTTTCTGTTGAAGGAAATAATTTGCATTACAGAACCGACATCGGCTGGCGAGACGTAGAGAGATTAAGGGCGGGAAACGCTTGATCAAGTTCCGAGCAATGTCGCAAATTTAGCTTTGCAAGGTCTCTCCTTGCGAAGCTGACTTCAGTGCACTGTTTAAGGCGCCCCCTTAAACAACCCAAACATTTTAGAAAAATGTTATATATACTTAAATATGAGTGAAAATGGCGAATCGGCTCCAATACCAAAAACTACGGCTCCGTTTATCCGCGAATTTTCAAAAGTTAACAGTAAAGATGATCGCCTCGCTCTTGCACAGGAATTGAGAGCAAAACGGGCAGAATATTTTGAAAGAAAAAGTTCTTTAACACAAAAATCATCAGAGGTTGCAGTCAGTATAGAGCAAACAGGAGAACAGAAAAAGGCAGCTTTGGAAAATTTAGGAAATACGCTTGATGCAATTAATTCACTTCCAGGTAGCTGGTACGATAAGGTTTTAAATCTATATAGAATTGTCAAATTAAATGCTCAAAAAGGAACCGAAAGTAGAGTTGCCAATGAATTGCAAAAAGCGGAAGAGAGCCTGAAAGAAGAAGAAAGTAAAATTGAAAAAGAGCTTAAGATACCGGGAAAGGATTTGGAATTGGGAGAGGCTCGGCGCATGCTTGCTGGTTTTTACGAGAGACAAACAAAATTGTGGCAGGAAGCGCCAATTAACCCAAAAGATCTTGAATACTTGCATGAATCTTATTTATCAAGACTAAATTTAGATCAATATATAACTTTATTAAAAAAGTTCCCCTCCCGGTTCTTAACCCATGTCACAAGACAGGGGATTAGGGATCACACATCTTATCCGCATTCGGCTTATTACGGCGAGTTTATTGACGGTTTTGTCGATATTTTAAACGCTGGAAAGCTTGTTTCGGTAGCAAGCCAAATGCTTAGGAATGGATTAAAAGATGAAGCAGTTGCAGAATTTTTATATCTTGAGGGGTACAAAAAAAATGAAGCAGAAACATTAAAAAGACGATATGCGGATGAGCAAATGATGAGAATGTTAAGTAGAAATATTGGCGCTGAGTCTGCTATGCAATCTATTAAGAAGCGCACAAGAGACGAAACATTGAGCTCAATTATAGAAAATCCTAATTTACCTAGAAATTATATAGACAGGTCGTCAATACATTTTGCGTTTGATTGGGTTGCGGATTGTTATTACGGCGGTGAATCAGGAAACGAAATATTTTTTGCCCTGCCTGCCGTATTTGCGGCATCAGAGTTGGGGTTAACAGGCGGTATTTCAAAAGAAAAAGAGAATCAGCGCGGCTCATCGGGTATGGGAAAACCAGAGGCTGATGGGTGGAACGATGTTTGGGTTAATGGCGTCAAAAACGGAATTAATATTAATACGGCAATAGTTTTTATTCCGTTCGGCGCGCGAGTTGACAGAAATACAGGTTCGCAATATGAATTGGATGAGAATTTAAAGCCGGTTGAAAATAGCGAGCTGATAAACGAGGTTGTTGCCCTAATGCGCAGGCCGGATGTAGTAGAGTACGCAAGAAAAAACTTGCTTGCACATATTGCAGATTATGAAAAAGAGTTAGATCTAAGAGAATTAACCGGACTTAAAAGTGATTTGCTTTACATTGTTGCTAGAAATTTATCTACTGTAAGATTTCTTGACGAATTAGAATTACGCGACCCTTCAATTGATCCAGGGGGTGGCAAACAAAACTATATAAACAACGGCGGCGCATATAACGAGGTGAGAAAAACGCTGTCCCAAGGCGGATATAATTTTAAGCGAAGCTCTGACACAATTTCTTCAAAAGATTATTGGGAAGACTTTTTTGCCAAAAATCCGAACCTGAAGCCAACAAAAATTGTTTATTACAGAGGTAGTCCTGAACGGGCTTTGGATGAATTTTACAAAAATAACGGGCTAGGAACAGGTGATGCAGGTAAATTCTCCAATGTTGAAAAAGGAAAATTAAATGATCAGGAAATAACAGACGACTTTGAAAGATTTATGGATATCGCCAAGGGAGTTGTTGAGCGGTATTTTGCAGACAATTAACTGTTTAAGGCGTCCCCTTAAACAGTTAAACAAAGTTTGAATTGACAATCCCGGATTGGAAAGCTACACCTTTTGTATTTTACAAGAAGTTGGATTTCTACGTAGAATATTGCGACTCCTTGACAAGTCAGTACATTGTCAGTACAATATCTGTATGTATATTCAAAAACTCTATAAAAACGGTAATTCGGTGGCCGTTACCATACCTAAACAGGTTTTGAGAGAACTTGACCTTCGTGATGGCACAAAGGTTGTGGTCGAGAAGCGGGGACAAGAAGTAGTGCTTAAATCTGCAAGGAAAGTTAAAGCTCCTGGAGTGGATGCAAAGTTTATGAAAATGGTTGACGAGTTTATGCTGGGACATGAAGATGTCCTTGCAGAACTTGCAAGAAAGTGAAAATCAATTACCTCAACGTTCCTCAGGTTTTGGCGATTCACGACCAAGCGGTGAGGAGGTTTGGTGGATCATTTGGTGTTCGTGATATTGGTCTTGTTGAGTCGGCTATCGCCAGGCCGCGTGCGACCTATGACGGAAATGACCTTTATCGAGATATTTTCGATAAGACAGCGGCTCTTTTGCAATCTCTTTTAAAGAACCATCCTTTTGTTGATGGCAACAAACGGACAGCTCTGTCTTCAGCGGGCATTTTTCTTAAAATGAATGGGTATAGTTTGCAAAACAAACACGAAGAAGAAGTGAAATTTGCAATTAAAGTCGATAATGAACACCTAAGTTTAGAAGAAATTTCCTCTTGGTTAAAAAGGAATTCAAAGAAAAATTAACACTGTTTAACTTATTCTCACGCCAATGAAGTCGATTTTGGAAAAGTGTACCCGCACCTCGCTTCTGAATTTATCTGCTAGATTTCCCGAAAAATTAGAATAAACCCCGCGCTCGGTCTTGCCGCAAAGCCGCGCCTCGTGCTCTCTGAGAATTGGCAAAACTCTTCGCCCCACTTTGTTGAAACGGTAAGAATACGCATCAGGGTTTTTAACAAAATTGTCGTGTACGGCCTTGAAAGCAGTGAAAAGCTCTTTGTTTTGTTCAAGCATTTCCTGGACTGCTTTTTTATATCTTGTCACGAAGTGTATTGTAGCAGACAGAAAGAAGAGGAGCTAGTTATCCGGTAAAGCTGCCAATCAGATGTATGCCGCGAACCATGCGCGCAAATTCCTCATCAGAGTAAACAACGCTCCGCCGCTGTACTGCAACCTTAAAACCTTGTGCTATCAACCTACGTTTTATCTCATCTGTTCTGAGGAGAGAGATACGATAAGGCACTTGCGCCTGATCATAAAGTATTTTGTTCACAATCATACTTCCTGTCTTGACTTCTCTTGTGCGCGCCAGAGTCGCTATGTCGTTTGTTGTCGTAAAAACTACAGTTCTATTGCCTGCGCCTAATGCCCGAAATTCCGTATAAAATTCCAACCTGTCATGACCTGGCGGCACAACCTCCTGCATTTCAGGTTGGACTAAAATTGCCCGCTCACCGATTATCGCTATAACTCTGTTTGCATTTGAGAGTCTGGCGGTTGTCATAAAATCCTCAAGAGATCCGGTTTTAATCTCCGGGTGTAAACGTTCAAAAAGCGCCTGCCTAAGTCTTTCTAAAGCCATGCCAGGATTATACTCTAGTAAGTAGGCACAATCAAAATGAAAAATATTTAATTACTCTGCTTCTTAATAACGGCAGGTGTTTTAGTTCTTAGAGGCAACAACTTTGCCCTTTTGAAGTTCACTTTGGCAGGAGACCTTTTCTTTAATGGTTTGTTTTTTACAGCCTATGCTTTAGGAAGCCAGAAGAAGTTTTTAAGAGCTTTTTAGGGTTTGTAAATTGATATGTAGAGAAAGTTGCAAACGTAGCATATAATTCCTACATGAGTTTAGAAAACAGAATCGGGATTGTTGGCGGCGGTCAGTTGGGTCGAATGATGACTTTGGATGCCAAGCGTTTGGGATTTGAGGTAATAGTGGTTGACTCAACACCAAACAGTCCCGCAAAGCAAGTTGGCGCTGAGCAGATTGTTGCACCTCTTACAGACGAAGCCGCAACAAGGCAATTGGCTGAGGTTTCCGACTTTCTCACTTTTGAAATAGAACACATTAACACAGACGTGCTTCGTGAACTAAGAGAAAGTGGAATAAGAGTAAATCCTTCTCCGGAAACATTAGAGACGATTAAAGATAAGTTAAATCAAAAACGATTTCTTCAAGGTTGGGGTATACCAGTTGTTGAGTTCTCCGAAGTGACCGACAGAGACGGAGCCTTGGAAGTAGCCAGTTTGTTTGGTTTTCCCTTTGTTCTCAAGTCTCGTTTTGGCGGTTACGACGGGAGGGGGAATTTGGTGGTTATGGACGGAAAGGAGCTTGATTGGGCTCTGGAAAAATTTGGAAAGCAACCGCTCTATGCAGAGAGATACGTTCGTCTTGAAAAAGAGCTAGCTATAATGGTTGCCAGAAGCATGAGTGGGGAAATAGTGACTTATCCTGTAGTTGAAACTATTCATAGAAACAACATCTGCCATATCGTGCTTGCTCCTGCGCCTGTTGACATAAAGGTATATCAACAAGCGGAGAATATTAGTAGGGAAATAATGCGACATCTTAAAGGAGCCGGTGTGTTTGGAATCGAGATGTTTATGACAAGAGACGGAGAGGTTCTTGTCAATGAATTAGCGCCTCGTGTACATAATTCCGGTCATTATACAATTGAGGCTTGCAGAACCTCGCAGTTTGAACAGCATGTGCGGGCAATAACAGGCCTGCCGCTTGGTAGTACAGAGATGACAGTGCCGGCCGCTGGAATGGTAAATATTTTAGGCGATAGACAAGGGAAAGCTCAGGTTCTTGGCCTTAACGAAGTATTAAAAATCCGTAACGCAGGTGTGCACATCTACGGGAAGGCAGAAACAAAACCAGAGAGGAAAATGGGCCATATTACCGTAGTTGCAGACAGTATCGAAGAAGCTCGAAGAAACGCCGAATTAGCAAGAAGTTTAATTTCAATTTAAACATAATTTGACAGAGAGTAAAAATTTGCTTATTGTTAAACAATGCCCAAGAACAAGAACTCCAAAAGGCAAGCCGGCATAATCCACTTACTAACACTTCTTGTCGTAGCAGGGCTGGGTTTATTCGTTGCAGGTAATATTCCAACCACGAAAAATCTAGCTTCAACCCAAAGCGTTTTAGGAGAGAACGAAGAAGTTAAAAAGGCTGAAGAACAGGCAAAAGAAGTAGCCAAGAAAACAGAAGAACGGCAAAAAGAAGACAGTAAATCAAACAAATCTGAAGTAGAAACTATTTCCCCGACGGGTACAAAATCAAAAACTAAAACAGAAGGTAACAAACGAGAGACCGAAATAGAAACTGCCGATGGGCAAAAAATTAAGACAAAGGTTGAGGATGACGGTACTACAAAGGTAGAAATAGAGCGCGGTCAGCTTAAGGTAAAGTATGTATTTGAAAACGGAGTATTAAAACTAAAGGCGGAGAATGAAAGCGGCAAAGAAGTAGAACTGGAAGACGACGAGCTTGACGAAGTTGAATCAGAGCTGGAAGACGACGGAATTAAAATTGCCTCAGCCTCAGGCAGACCTGTTCTTTCGAGAAATAAGATTGGGGCGCAAACCGATTTCCCGCTTTCAATTGATGTTGGGACCAACCAATTAATAGTTAGCACTCCGGCAGGACAGAAAGTAGTTACAGTTTTACCCGATCAGGCGGTGCAAAACTTACTGGCGACTAATATTATAAATAGGGTAGATTCTACTGGTTTGGACACGACAGGAGAGTTGGGGGCGTTGGATAGCGTTATAAGGCTGGAGATGAGAAACGACGAAGCTGTCTATAGGGTCAAAGGAGTAAAGACGCGCAAGTTATTTGGGTTGTTTAGTGTCAACAATTCAGCAACTATCTTTGTGTCTAGCGAAAGCGGACTGCCTGTTGCCCAAGAACAATCTTTGTTGGCCAATATAGTCGACTCCCTTTCTCCTCGATAACCCAACGTTTTAAAAAGCGTTTCTTGACTTTCGCCTATAGTGGGAATATAATCTCCAGAGTATGTCAAAGGAAGAATTTAAAGGTATTGATAGGGTTGGATATAATATTGATGGGGTTGAAAGCGTAAGTGCGTATATTCCAAAAAGTGAATTTACTCCAAAAGAAGGACAGATTCTCGATGCTGAAAACATAAGATTAGGCGGCAGGTATTTAAGGCATGACAGAAATGGACGCTTACAGCAAATAACAGTTGTAAAAACTCCGTTTAACGAAGGTGGTAGAACTTGGATGGTTGCAATGACTGAAATGCCACCTAAATATGGTTCTTATGTAAGTAAAACATCCCTTGCCGACAGTGGAGTTCTTCCTTACGAGAATAATCGTATGAATTCTGATAACTACCTTACTCTTGACGAAAGCGCAGTGCCTGACCGGAAGGGTGAAATAGAAAAGAAAATAGACGAACACAACTTAAGGGAAGCGGCAGTTCTTGTGCTTGCAGGAGCGGTTGAGGCAGAAGATCCAAGTAAAAGGCTTGCTTATCTTAAAACTTTTGCTATGTTGCTAGATAGGGCAAAATTAAAACTTGAACACTTCGATCTTAATATGACAGATATAATTGCAATTGCCAACGTTGCTTATCAGCAACAAGATGGTTCAAGACCAATGGCTCAGGCAATCCACGAAATGGCTTCGGATGCACTTTCTGCTTTTCCTCAAGAATAAAAAGGTAGTTTTGAAGTAATTTCTTCGATTTCCGGATAGCGGCCTTGTTCGTGTTTTGAAAAAACCAGTTTGTCGTTTACCCAAACATCAAACACGCCTCGGTCGCCCTCAACAAGTTCAACCTCGGCTCCTTTTTCTTCTAGAGCTTTTTTGAATTCTTCTGCCTTTGGAAGATATCCGCATGGCACACAGTACATAATTTTAATTTTTGTTGTCATTAGTAATTATAGTATTATTTACTCAAGATATATATGGCTGGAAAACCAATTACATACGCTTCAACAGGTGTCAATTATGACGCCATGGATCCTGTAAAAAGATTAGCTCAACTTCGAGCTAGAGCCACCGCTCGAAACCTTGAACGCTTTGGCATGAGAGAAGTAGAAGCAAGCCGCGGTGAATCAGCTTATGTTTGGGAAGAGCCTGATAGTTTTAGAGCTTTTGTTATAGAAGGGTTAGGAACTAAAAATAGAGTTGCAGATGAAACGAGAAAAATAACTGGTAAAACTTATTATGATGCGCTTGCTCAGGATACTGTGGCAATGATAGTTAATGATTTAATTGTGGTTGGAGCAGAACCTCAAGTAATTAATGCTTATTTTGCGGTGGGAAGTTCAGACTGGTTTTTAGACGAAGAACGGGCAAGAGATTTGGTTGAAGGCTGGGCAAAAGCATGTAATCTTGCCGGAGCAGTTTGGGGAGGGGGAGAAACGCCAACCCTGAAAGGAATTATCGAGCCCGATACAATTGATTTGTCTGGTTCTGCTGTGGGTATAGTTAAACCCAAAGAGCGTTTAACATTAGGAGATAAATTAACTCCAGGTGATGCGATTTTATTGGTTGAGAGTAGCGGGATTCATGCGAATGGTTTAACTCTGGCCCGAAGAATTGCCTCAAAACTTCCCGAGGGGTATGCAACTCCTTTGTCTGACGGAAAAAGCTATGGAGAATCTCTCCTTAACCCGACACATATTTACGCTGGTTTAATAAGGGATCTGTTTGAAGCAGGGATAGATATTCATTATATGGTTAATATCACCGGGCACGGATGGAGAAAGTTGATGAGGGCAAGCCGTGATTTAAGTTATGTAATTGAGAGAGTCCCGGAACCTCAACCTGTTTTTAGGTTTATTCAAAAACACTCCGGTAATGACGACACTGAGATGTATGGAAATTTCAACATGGGAGCAGGTTTTGCAATCTTTTTACCGGAAAAGGCTGTTAAATTGGCACAGCAAATAGCAATAGAAAGACACAATCTTGGTTCGTTAAAAGCGGGTTATGTCGAAGAAGGGCAAAGACAGGTTGTTATCCGACCCAAAAATGTAATTTTCAAAGGCGAGTCGCTAGGAGTTCGTTAGGCTTCTGATATAATCTCTCCATGAGCTTGAAAGTAGGGATAGTAGGTCTACCAAACGTAGGGAAAAGCACCCTCTTTAATGCCTTGTTAAAAAAACAGCAGGCGTATGTTGCGAATCTCCATTTGGAATAATATGACTTGGACTCAAACCGTCATCTGGTTTTTTAACCAGTTGCTTGTATAAAGTGACCAATTTTTTGGCAAGAATATCAGCTTTAAATTTTAACGACGTAAGATAAGCGGCAGTAGACATATTGTCTCGTAATTGATCATTTGCTAATATCTCTTTTATCCTTACGCAAGCTTCTTTAGTATTATTTACTAAAAAGCCATTTTTACTATTAATAATGATTTCTGGAGCTACTCCTACCGGGAATGCTATTGGAATTAACCCTTGAGACATAGCCTCAATCAAACTGAGTGAAAATCCTTCATATCTGGAAGTTAACAAGAAGATACTTCCTTTATGTGGATTAAGAATTTTATGGATCTTATCTTTTGGAAAGTTAAATAAATATTTATGGTGTTGAATATGGCTATTTAACCAAGAACCAAACTTTTTATTAATAGTCATTGCGATAGATACTTTTTCTAAATCTGGAAACTGTTGATATATTTTTATTAATCTGTCTACTCCTTTTAACCTCCAGGTAAAAACGTCGTTTCCAATTCTTCCTAAGAAAACCAGTTTTGGACTACTCGTCATAGCTAATGGGGTCTCAAACCAGTAGTCTTCGATTGCATTATGGATGACACAAATTTTACGAGCTGGAACTTGACCATAAGTAATAAGATCGTTTTTAACTATTTTTGAAGTCGCGATCACTCGATCAGATTTTGCGGCAGCAAAAAACTCGATATCGGCAATATCCATCATCGGTTTTCTTGTCTTTAAATCTAATTCATGAATAACTCTATCTTGTTTTAGAGTGTGCCAAATACTGACTAGTTCCTTTTCTATAGCTTGAATTTTTGGAACTGATTCCAGAAATCCTTGAGTAGTTGAGCCAAAATGGGTAACAACAGGAATATTAAACTGTAAAAAAGTGATTGGGGTATATGTGGTACCTTGAATTAAGTCGAACTTTAATATTTCCTTTTTCTGCTCTAAAAGAGAGTAAAAAAATAAGATATTTGCGACACCCTTTAGGTTAATACGAGAAGTATCTATCAAATCAACTTTAGGGTAGACGTTTTTAACGCTAATACCATGCTCTCTTAATTTATTGACCATCAGGTCGTTAATGTGATGAGCTCCGGTGTTAATTTTTTTATCGTTATGGATATAGGCGATTTTCATATTATTTATTTCTCCGACTTAGCAAGAATTAAGAAAGTTCTAGACGACAGTAGTAGAGCCATACCTCTTATTATTTTGTCTGTTCTGCCTAAATTTTGAATGAATTTAAGGGAGGAATTAAGAAATAGCTCGAAGTCTTAATTTAACTATGGGTAAGTATAACCCATTGGAAGTAATTAAGCAAACTACTTACAGGGTATGAGTTTTCATCATATTCAATCAGATTCTGTTAAAGTATGCGATATGAGCCTAGGAGTAGGCATAGCGGGAACGGAAACCAACTTTCTGAGGTTTTTATGCCTCATAATGATATACTTCTTTTGATATGCTTCGTAAAAAAGTCTCTAAAAATTTCGCATTTATTGATGCTCAAAATCTAAATTTAGGGGTTCGCTCTCAAGGTTGGAAGTTAGACTGGAGGAAATTCAGACAATATTTGCGCAGTAAATATGGCGTGGTCAAAGCATACCTTTTTATTGGTCAGGTAGCTGGAAATGAAGCTTTATACACTTTTTTACAAGAGTGTGGCTATATTTTAATTTTCAAACCTACGATGGAGTTACCCGATAAGATGGTAAAGGGAAATGTCGATGCGGAGCTGGTTTTACATTCGATGATACAGTATAAGAATTACAGTAAGGCCATTATTGTTTCAGGAGACGGAGATTTTCATTGTTTAGTTGAGTACCTAGATCAGCAAGGGAAACTTCTACACATTCTCACCCCAAATAGACACTATTCTGGACTTTTGAGAAAATTTAACCAACATGTAGTGCGAGTAGATCTGCTTAGAGGCTCTTTAGAATTAAGCGGAGCTTTTCTTCGAATAAAAAAGACCGAGATCAGCGGTCGGTCGAAACCTTAGGCTGCTTAGCTCGGTCATCGTGATAATAGTATGATACTACAAATATATAGGAAAATCAAGTTAGAAGGGCTAGAAACATGAGTCTAAAAGTTGGGATTGTAGGATTGCCAAACGTGGGGAAAAGCACGTTGTTTAATGCACTTCTAAAAAAGCAGCAAGCATATGTTGCCAATTTCCCATTTGCCACAATTGAGCCAAATGTAGGCATTGTTCCGGTTCCAGACCCAAGGTTGGATGAGTTGGCTCATGTTGTCATGGAGTCTGAAAACATGACTAAACTTCCGCCAAAAGTGCCAGCGACTGTAGAATTTGTAGATATCGCAGGGTTAATTGCCGGAGCTTCCAAGGGCGAAGGGCTGGGGAATAAGTTCTTATCCCATATCCGCGAAGTTGACGCAATTTGCCATGTTATCCGGCATTTCAAAGATAAAAATATTATTCAAACAGGAACTAATCCCAAAGAGGACTTTGAGATTGTCAAAACCGAATTAGATTTGGCTGACTATGAAATGGAAGAACAGCACAAAGAAAGAAATAAAGGAAAGGTTGACGAAAACCTACCCCTCTTTAAGAAGAAACCGATTTTAGTTGTACTTAACGTTGACGAAGAGGATTTAACAAACGCAAAGAATATCGAGGCTGGATTTGCGACTGCGTCAGGTTTAGAAAAAGAGCAGGTGATTGCAATTTGTGCTAAAACCGAAGCGGAATTGGCGGATCTTTCCGAAGACGAGCAAAAGGAATATTTAAGTGATTTGCGAATTGACAAACCGGGTTTGGAAAGGCTGGCACAAAGCGCTTTTACCACCCTTGGTTTAATTACGTTTTTAACCGCAGGGGAAAAAGAAGTGCGGGCTTGGACCATAAAGCGCGGGATTGATGCTCTGCACGCTGCCGGAGAAATTCATACCGACTTTATGGCTAAGTTTATTAAAGCGGAAGTTGTGAAGTATGAGGATTTTGTAAATTCAGGAGGATGGAAGAAATCCCGCGATGTCGGTAAAGCCAGACTTGAAGGCAGAGATTATATCGTCCAAGACGGTGATGTGGTTGAGTTTAAGATTGGCGCTTAGTAGGGTGAATGGATCTTGAAGTAACACTTTCTTTTCTTCTTGCTAGCCAGCCTCGGAATTGGTATACTTCCATTTAGATGAATACTTACGAATTAACAATTGTTTTGGCGGGTTCCATGACAGAGCCGAAGCAAAAGGTAGTTTTGGATAAAATTAAGAAAGCCGTTGCCGATTCTGGAGGTAAAGTCGACAAAGAAGATAGTTGGGGCAAAAAGCAATTTGCTTATCCTATAAAACACGAAAAAGAAGGCTATTATTTTTTCTTCGAGCTTACACTTCCCCCTGACCATGCCAACGAAATCAAGCGTTTAATTGAAAACGATGAACAAGTGGCGCGCCACCTCTTGATAGTAAAACGTGACAAGGTGCAAGTAACAAGTTCCAAGAAGGTAGAAACTCAGAATAGTGCAAGCACGGTAGCGCCAGAAACAGAAAAACAGAGTGTTGATAAAGAGAAAAAAGTGGTAAAATCTAAAAGGAAAGCAAGGAAAAAATAATGGCGTCACGTTCTTTAAACAAAGTAACACTCATTGGTAATTTAACCCGGGATCCGGAACTGCGCTACACTCCTCAAGGAACCGCTGTTTGTACTTTCGGTCTTGCTACAAACCGTTCTTGGAAAACCGAAGACGGAACACAAAGGGAACAAACCGAATTCCATACAATTGTTGCCTGGACCCGCTTGGCAGAAATTGTAGCCGAGTATTTAACCAACGGTAAGCAGGCATACGTTGAAGGCCGTCTTTCAACCCGCGGGCGGGA
>ORJL011030411.1_pt1 | contig 13087 bp, 10 predicted proteins | sample 1779941 | NCBI WGS metagenome assembly ORJL01 (sample SAMEA104232317, study PRJEB22302) | groundwater metagenome | biome: forest; feature: aquifer; material: groundwater | place: USA | collected 2011-08-07 | depth 5.8 m
GATCGTCGTCGCCGGCATCGCGACATTCGGCGCCTACTGCCTCGTGCTGCTCGCGCTCCAGCGCGCCGCGGCCGCGCCCGTGGCGGCCGTGCGTGAGACGAGCGTCGTGCTGACGGCGCTCCTGGCGCGCCGCGTGCTTCGCGAGCAGGTCGGTGCCGCCCGGCTGGCGGGAGCGGGGGTGGTCGTCGCGGGGATTGCCCTGCTCGCGCTCACGTAGGAAAGGCGCCCATTGACACGAACCCTTGCGCCGTGGGTCAATCCCAGCTACCTACCGAGGAGGACTCACCGTGACAGACGCATCTCGCGACGAGCATGATCTCGCGCGATTCGGGTACAAGCAGGAGTTGAAGCGCAGTCTCGGCGTCTTCAGCTCGTTCGCCGTCGCGTTCAGCTACATCTCGCCGTCGACCGGCATCTTCACGCTCTTCGCGCTCGGCCTGACGACGATCGGCGGCGTCTTCATCTGGAGCTGGCCGATCGTCGCGGTGGGGCAGCTCTGCATCGCGCTCGGGTTCGCGGAGCTCTCGAGCCATTACCCCGTGGCGGGCTCGGTGTTCCAGTGGACGAAGTACCTGGCGGGAAAGACCTACTCGTGGTTCGCCGGCTGGATCTACCTGTTCGCCGGCATCATCACCGTCACTGCCGTGTGTGTCACGCTGCCGCTCGCGCTGATCCCAGCCTTCAACAACATGGGCTGGAACATCGCGAACAACCTCCACAACCAGCGACTCATGGCGATCGTCACGCTGGTGATCATCACGGTGATGAACATCTTCGGCGTCCGCCTCGTTGCGATCGTCAACAACACCGGCGTCGTCTTCGAGATCCTGGGGATGGTCGTATTCGCGTTCGTGCTCGCGCTCTTCCATCACCATCAGGGCGCGTCGGTGATCTTCCACACCGGCGGGACGTCGCTCACGACGGGCACCTTCCTCGTCGCGATGTTCATGTCGCTCTTCGTGATCTACGGGTTCGACACCGCAGGCACGCTGGCGGAGGAGACGAAGGATCCGCGGCGCGAGGCGCCGAGGGCGATCATCGGCTCGATTCTCGGCGCCTTCGTGATCGGCGGGATCTTCCTGTACGCGATGCTGCTCGCGATCCCGAACCTGAAGGACGCGATCAAGGGCGGCTTCGGGCCGGCCGCGATCATCGACGCGAACTTCGGCAACGCGTTCTCGACCGTGTTCCTGCTCGTCGTCGCCGCGGCGATCTTCGTCTGCTGCCTCTCGATCCAGACGGCGACGATTCGGCTTGCGTTCGGCATGTCTCGTGACGGCGCACTGCCCGGGTCGAAGGTGCTCTCGAAGGTCCACCACACGCTGCACACACCGATCGCGTCCTGCGTTGCGATCGGCGTGCTCGCGTTCATCCCGATGCTGCAGTACGCCGGCGCCGGGATCATCGCGATCGCCGCGACGGGAATGATCTATCTGTCCTACTTCGTGGCGAACATCGCGCTGCTGAAGGCGAGGCTGAAGGGCTGGCCACGGGAGAAGGCGCCGTTCGCGCTCGGGCGCTGGGCCATGCCGCTCAACCTGCTCGCGCTCGCGTGGGGCGGCGGCATGCTGATCAACTTCGCGTGGCCGCGCGCTGCGACGAACCCGACGCCCAAGGAGACCGGGCTCGGCTTGAACTTCCACTGGAACTGGCTGAACAACCGTCCGGTGCTCTGGACGGTGCTTGTCGTGATCCTGCTCGTCGGCACGGTGTACTACGTCATCGCGCAGCACGGGAGGTCGGCGCACCGGATGGCGCCGGAGGGAGAGCTGCCGGAGTCGGGGCCGGCCGTGACGGCGGGCTGAGCGTGCTTCGAGCGGGGTAGCTCCGGCTACCCCGCTCAGTCCTCCCGCTGCACCTCGGCGAGCAGGCGCTCGAAGTCGGGACCGTCGAACTCCACGACGGCGCGTTCGTACTTCTCCATGCCCCACGACCAGAAGTCGAAGTCCAGCTCCGACACGCCGTCCTGGATCGACGCCCAGAGCATCCACCCGTATTTCGCCACGAGGCCCCACAGCCGCGCGCGCGCGATCTTGCCGCGGAGCGGTGCGCCGTAGTAATGCGTGACGAGCTCGTCGAGCTGCGCGGGCACGAGGCTCGACTCGCTCCAGATGTTGCCGAGCTCGAAACAGGCGTCGTTGTTGCCGGAGTACTCGTAGTCGATCAGCTTCAGCTCGCCGCCGACGTCGATGAAGTTCTCCGCGAGCAGGTCGTTGTTGCAGGGCACGCTGGGCTCGGCGCGCACGCGCATCGCCTCCTCGATCGCGCGCACCTGCGGCTCGAAGGCGAGATAGCGGTTGGGCAGACGGAAGCCGCGCTCCTGGACGACGCCGAGATAGCGCTGCTGGATCTCGAACATGTCGAAGTCGGCGGAGAAGCGCCGCGCCCCGTGCAGCCGCCGGCACGCCTGCGCGACGAGGGGCAGCAGGTCGCCGCGCCGCAGGTCGTCGGGGGAGAGCGACCGGCCTTCGAGGAACCCGAGCACGACCGCGTCGAGCTCGGGCAGCGCTGCGATGAACGGCGCGCCCACGCCGGCTTCTGCAGCGGCGATCGTGTTGTGGATCTCGTTCTGGCGGTCGATCGCGAGCAGGCCCGAGTCCTTGTTCGAGATGCGGACGACGTAGGCGCGTCCGCCCGCGACGACCTTGTAGTTCGTGTTCGTCAGCCCGCCGGGCAGCGGCGCCACGCTCTCGGCGTTCCGCAATTCGGGCACTGCGTCGAGGACGGCCTGCAGAGGCACGGGACGATCCTACGAACCTGGGATACTCGCCGTCGTGGTACCGGAACGGGCGCGAGCGGTGGTGATCGGGGGCGGCGTGATCGGCTGCTCCGTCATCTACCACCTTGCGAAGCTGGGCTGGACGGACTCGGTGCTCGTCGAGCAGTACCAGCTCACGCACGGGTCGACGTGGCACTCGGCGGGGCTCGTGGGGCAGCTGCGCTCGTCGCTCTCGCTCACCAAGCTGATGCAGTACTCGGTCGGCCTCTACGCAGAGCTGAAGGAGCTGACGGGCAATGATCCCGGGTGGCGCCAGCTCGGCGGGCTGCGGCTGGCGTCGTCGGAGGCGCGGCTCGAGGAGATCCGCCGCCAGGCCTCGTGGGCGAAGACGTTCGGGCTGCCGATGGAAATCGTCTCGGCGCAGGAGGCGCAGGCGCTCTTCCCGCCGATGAGCACCGACGGCGTCGTTGCCGCCGCGTACATCCCCGACGACGGCTACCTCGACCCGAGCCAGCTGACGTTCTCGCTCGCCGACGCGGCGCGGCGGCTCGGCGCGCAGATCGAAGTGCGCACGAGCGTCACCGGCATCGAGACGCGCGACGGCCGCGTCGTCGCGGTCGAGACCGACAAGGGCCGCATCGAGTGCGAGGCCGTCGTCGACGCGGCGGGCATGTATGCGCCCGAGATCGCGCGGATGGTCGGCGTCGACCTCCCGATCATTCCGTACGGGCACCAGTACCTGATCACCGAGCCGTTCGCACCGGCGCTCGAGCCGTTGCCGACGTTGCGCGACCCCGACAACCTCATCTACTTCCGCAGCGAGGTCGGCGGCCTTGTGATGGGCGGCTACGAGCGCAAGCCGGCACCGTGGGCGCTCGACGGGATTCCCGACGGATTCGAGGCGCAGCTGCTGCCGGAGGAATGGGACCGCATGGAGGAGCTCTTCACGAACGCGATCCGCCGCGTGCCGGCGATGGAGACGGCGGAGGTGAAGAAGTTCTTCAACGGGCCGGAGGGCTTCACGCCGGACGCGGACTTCCTGCTCGGTGAGACCGACGTGCCGGGCTTCTGGGTCGCTGCGGGCGGGTGCGCGCACGGCCTCGCGGGCGCGGGCGGCATCGGCAAGGTGATGGGCGAATGGATCGTCGACGGGCTGCCCGAGTGGGACGTGTGGGCGCTCGACGTTCGGCGCTTCGGCCGCCAGTACCGCAGTCAGGCGTACACGCTCGCGCGCTCGTACGAGGCGCTGTCGCAGTACTACGACATCAAGTATCCGGGCGAGGAGAAGCAGGCCGGGCGGCCGTTGCGCGTCTCGCCCGCGTACGCGCGCCATCAGGAGCTGGGCGCCTCCTTCGGAGAGAAGGGCGGCTGGGAGCGCGTCAACTGGTACGAGTCGAACGCTGTCGCGGGCGACGAGTCGCTGCGCCCGCGCGGCTGGGCGGGCGAGAACTGGTCGCCGGCGATCGGCGCGGAGGCTCGCGCCGCGCGTGAGTCGGTCGCCTTGTTCGACCAGTCGAGCTTCTCGAAGCTCGAGGTGCTGGGGCCGGGCGCGTTGGGCTTCCTCGAGCGGTTGTGCGCGAACAGGATCGACCGTCCGGCCGGCACGCTCGTCTACACGCAGCTGCTGAATGCGCGCGGCGGCATCGAGGCCGACCTGTCGGTGCTGCGACGCGGGGAGGACAGGTTCATGCTCGTCACGGGCACCGCGTTCGGCAACCACGATCGCGCCTGGATCGAGAGGCACGCGCCGCGCGACGGATCCGTGTACGTGAACGACGTGACGTCGGCGTATGCGTGCCTCTGTCTTTGGGGTCCGCGCGCGCGCGACGTGTTGCAGCCGCTGACGAAGACGCCGCTCGACTTCCCGTACATGAGCGCGCGTGAGCTCGCGGTCGGCTCGGTTCCCGTCGTGGCGTCGCGCGTCACGTACGTCGGTGAGCTCGGGTGGGAGCTGTACTGCCCGACGGAGTACGGCGCGCAGCTGTGGGATACGCTCGCGGCGGCGGGCGCGCCGCACGGCCTCGTCCCCGGCGGCTATCGCGCGATCGACGCGCTGCGGCTCGAGAAGGGCTACCGGGCGTGGGGAAGCGACCTCAACTCGGAGACGACGCCGTACGAGGCGGGGCTCGGCTTCGCGGTCAAGCGCGACAAGGGCGACTTCGTCGGCCGCGACGCGCTCGACCCCGAGCCTGCGCAGAAGCTCGTCTGTCTCGTGCTCGACGCCCCGCGCTCGATCGCACTCGGCTCGGAGCCGGTGCGCGCAGGCGTCGAGCTCGTCGGCCGGGTGACGAGCGGCGGGTACGGCTATGCCGTCAACGCGAGCATCGCGTTCGCGTACGTTCCGGCCGCGGTCGCCGCTCCCGGCGCGAAGGTGGAGGTCGACATCTTCGGCGAGTGGGTGCCGGCCGAGGTGCGCGTCGAGCCGCTGGTCGACCCTACGGGCGAGCGCGTCCGCGCCTGACCGACAGCGACACCGAACCGGACACGTCCCGGGGTCTGACCCCATGCGGGCCTCCGCCTGTCTCAACGGGACACGTCCGGTGCCTGGCACCGGACGTGTCCGAACCGCCGCGCTGCTCGAGGTCTAGACTGTCGCCCGGAGCGTAGGTTCCGGAACGATTCCGGCCTCTGGAGGATCCGACATGTATTGCGTCATGTGGACGTACGAAGTTCCACCACAGTTGACGGAGCCGGCTATCCGGCGCCTGTTCGGCGACGTTGCAGAGAACTACCTCGCGGTACCGGGGCTGATCAGGAAGTACTTCGGCTTCACCGAAGACGCGCGATCGGTGATCGGCATCTACCTGTGGGAGTCGAAAGAGGCCGCCGACACGTTCTATTCGCCCGACTGGATGGCGGGAGTGACGGAGCGGTGGGGTGCTGAGCCCGCGAGGAACGAATGGATCGTCCCCGTCGTTGCCGAGACCGTCGAGGGCAGGGTCGTCACGGAGCAGCCGGTCGCCGCGTCGTAGCGCCGCGCGGGTCCGTTCCGGTGGCCGATCCCGGAGTACGCTTCGGCGATGAATGCGGGCGAGGCCGAGCTCGTGACGCGGGCGCCGATGTCCGTTCTTCGCGGGCATGTGCGCGCCATCCACGGCTGGTCGGAACGAGGGGCCGAGCCGGTCCGCCGCAAGGAGTTCTCGTACGGCGACGTCGTGTTGATCGTGAACCTCGACGCGCCGGTGCGCATCCTCGATCCGCGAGAGCCGTCCGGATTCGTGGCACCACGCGCGTTCGTCGGTGGAGTCGACGACCGGCACGTGGTCACCGAGCACGACGGGATCGCCGCCGGCCTCCAGATCAGCCTCTCCCCGCTGGGAGCCCGCGCGTTGCTCGGCATGCCGCTGCGTGAGATCGCCGGCCGCGTCGTGGAGCTCGAGGACCTGCTCGGTGCCGCCGGGCGCGAGCTCGTCGCGCGGCTGCACGACGAGGCGACGTGGGCCGGGCGCTTCGACGTGCTCGAGCATGCGCTGGCCGCACGCATCGCAGCCGCGCCGCCTCCACCGCCGGATGCGGTTCGCGCGTGGCTCAGGCTGCGAGAGACGCATGGCGCGCTGCGCATCGATGCCCTCGCCGCCGAGCTCGGCTGCAGCCGGCGGCACCTGGCGGCACGCTTCCGCGACCAGATCGGCTTGTCGCCGAAATCCGTCGCGCGGATCGTGCGCTTTCGGCACGCTGTCCGCCTGATGCTCCGCGACGCGGGCCGCTGGGCCGACGTCGCGTATGCGTGTGGATACGCCGACCAACCTCATCTGAATCGCGACTTCCGCCAGTTCGTCGGGACGACGCCGACGGCGTACCTCGAATCGGCAGCGACGGTCACATATCTCCAAGACGGGCTGACGGCGACTCCCTAGGCTCCGCGGTATGCCCGAAACCATTCCGCCGATCGTTCCGATGCTCTCGTACGAGGACGTCGCCGGTGCCATCGACTGGCTCACACGCGTGTTCGGCTTCCGCGAGGAGCTGCGCTACACCGAGGAGGACGGCAGGATCAGCCACGCGCGACTCGAGCTGAGCGGCGGGGCGATCATGCTCGGGACGCCGAGCCCCGACTACCAGAGCCCGAAGCGGCACCGCGAGAGCTGCGAAGCAGCGCAGAAGTGGTCGGAGTCTCCGTTCGTGATCGACGGCGTGCACGTGTACGTCGCCGACGTCGCCGCGCACTTCGCACGGTCTGAGGCGGCGGGCGCGCGGCTCCTCTCGGAGCTCGTCGACGCGCCGTTCGGCGACCGGCTCTATCGCGTCGAGGATCACGAGGGCCATCGCTGGATGTTCGCGGAGCACGTGCGCGACGTCCCGCCCGAGGAGTGGGGCGGGGTCGAGTCGCAACAGGCCTGACGCGGTCTTCTGCCTGTCCCTGTCTCGAGCGGACACGTCCGGGTGCCTGGCACCAGTCAGGTCTGCCGGGGACAAGCTCTGGCGGGACGTGGGCGGACGGGACGGGGCCGCGCAGGGCCCGCGGGTCTGACCCCAGTGAGCGCGTCTGTGCTCAGTCGTGGACTGAGCTCCCGGATCCGAATCCGTAGAAAACCCTGATGTCTGTCGTGGCAGGCGCGGGGATATGTGCCATTCATCACATATCGGAAGAGGGTGAGGAACGTGCTCCTCGTCAGATCGCTCACCGCAACAGGAGTTGCGGTAGCCACTGCCGCCTTCGGCGGCCTTTCGGCTTCTGCGGCGTCGGCGACGGGGCTGCCTGCCGCTCCGCATGTGCAGAAGGTCTCGATGACGCTCCTCGCAGGCGATCGCGCCCTCGCGCCCAACTTCGCCCTTGCTCCCGGCGTGCCGGTCCGCCTCACGGTCGTCAACTACTCGCACGGCTTCCATACGTTCACGATCGCCGGGCTCAACGTGAGCGCACTCATCCTCCCGGCTCTCGGGCAGACGCCCCAGACGACGGTCGTGTCCTTCACGCCCCGCGCCGGCGGTGTCTTCAGGTGGCACTGCGTCATCTGTCCCTCCGGCGCCCACGGGCAGCGGCACGCGATGAGCGGCGAGGTCTACGTGATCATCGACCCGTCGGCGCTTCCGTAAGGTCGCGATGACTAGACGGAGGGGCGGCGCACGCGCCGCCCCTCCGCAACACCAGGTGCGCTGTCGCTACTTACCGAGCCACTTGTTGACCTTCGCCTGGTTCGCCGCGATCCATGTCTGTGCCGCCTTGTCCGGGTTGATGTGCTTCCCGGCGATCATTCCGGCGACCGTGTTCTGGTCGGCGTTCGACCAGCTGAACCGCTTCAGCACCGCGACGGCGGGGGAGCCGCTCTTCGCGAACTTCGCGCTGAAGAACTTCAGCAGCGTGTAGCTCGGATACCCGCACGCGTACGACTTCGGGTTGCCGCCGTCCTTCTCGTTGTCCTTGCAGCCCTTGAAGCGCGCGGGCAGCTGGATCTGCGAGAGCTTGTACTGTGCATTGAGGTACTGCGGGTCGTACCAGTAGAACAGCACCGGCTTGCCCTGCTTGTAGAGCTGCGTCCACCGGGCGACCTGGGCCGGCTCGGCGCCGACGCTGACGAACTTGAAGTTCAGACCGAGCGCCGTGATCAGCGTCTTGTCCTTCTGCTGATACGACGGGTCACCGCCGAGGAACATCCCCTGCGAGCCCGACTCCGGGCTCTTGAAGAGAGACTCCTTGCCCTTCAGGCCCTTCCACGTCTTGAACTCCGGATGCTGCTTCATCAGATAGGTGGGGATGTACCAGCCGATGACGCCCGTGACCCCGTTCGCGCCCTCGCGGACGACGGTCTTCTGCTTCGTCACGTACTGATCCCACTGCGGCGTGTGGCCCCAGTCCTCGAGGATCGCGTCCGTCTTGCCGTCGGCCATCGCCTGGTAGACGGGGACCTCCGCGATCTTCGTGATGTTGACCTTGCACCCGAGCGAGCGCTCGAGCACGTTCTTCGCCACATACGTGTTGGCGGTGGAGCCGGCCCACGCCTGCTCGTTGATCGTGACGGTGCCGCATGCCGCCTGCTTCGCGCCTGCGCCGCCCGCGGTGAGCGCGACGACCGCAACGGCCGCGACGACGGCCAGCCCTCCTGCACGAACCTTCATCCTGCCTCCTTTTTGCGTTCCACTCGTTGAGACGTCTTTCAGGTCAATTCGATGCGCTTGCGGCGCCGGCCCTGCGTGACCCGGTCGAGCGCGATGCCGAGTGCCAGGATCGCGACCGACGCCAGCACGCCCTGGCCGAACAGGCTCTGCTGGAGCCCCTGAGCGACGTCGTAGCCGAGCGCGCCCGACCCGACGAGGCCTGCGATGACGACCACGGCGAGCACCATGATGATCCCCTGGTTGACACCGAGCATGATCGCGTCGCGCGCGAGGGGGATCTTCACCTTCAGCAGCACCTGCGCGCGCGTCGCGCCGAATGCGCCCGCCGCCTCCACCGGATGCGGCGAGACTTCCCGCACGCCGGCCTCCACGAGCCGGATCACGACCGGCGAGGCGTACAGCACCGACGCGAGCACGCCCGGCACGATCGACACCGGCATCAGGTAGATGAACGGGATGATGTAGACGAGTTGCGGCAGCGTCTGCAGGACGTCGAGCACGGGCCGCATCGTCTTGCGCGCCCGCGCGCTCTCGGCCGCCCACACGCCGATCGGAATGCCGACGAGCAAGGTGAAGACGGTCGCGACGAGCACCTGCGAGAGCGTGTCCATCGCATTGGTCCACTCGTTCGACACGCCGATCACGGCCAGCATCACGAGCGTCGTCACCGCCGGCCGCAATCCCGAGATGAGGAACGCGATCGCGGCGAGCCCGAACGTCATCGCGGGCCACGGCGTCTCGACGAAGAAGCTGCGCAGCGGGCCGAGGCCGTACTGCACGAGGAAATTGCCGATCGGGCTCGTGATGTGGAAGACGAACGTCGCGGGGTTCTGCACGTAGTCGAGACCGCTCTGTACCTGCCGCAGCAACCAGTCCTGCGCGGTCGCCCGCGACCAGACGCTGCCCGCGCCGAGCGCGTGCCCGAGGCCGGCAGCCAGCCCGACGCCGGCTGCGCACGCGAGCGTGTACAGCCGTAGCGTGCGCCGCTTCCCCTCCGTGAGATGCCGCTGTGCCGGATCGGTGCGGTTCGCCATCGCCTCGGTGGCGCGGTCGAGCGCGATCGCCATGATCACGATCGCGACGCCCGCGACGAGCGCGAGCGCCGGGTTGGAGTAGAGGCCGCTCGTCACGACGTCGCCGAGCCCTTGGCCGCCGATCAGTCCCGCGATCACGACCATCGAGAGCGCGAAGAGGATCGTCTGGTTGACCGAGAGGAGCAGCATCCGCCGCGCGAGCGGCAGCTGCACCTTCCCCAGGGTCTGCAGGCGCGGCGAGCCGAGCGCGACCGCCGCCTCGACCGTGTTCTTCGGCACGCCGCGGATGCCGAGCGACGTGATGCGGATCGCCGGCGGGATCGCGTAGATCAGCGTCGTCGCCACGGCGGCGCCGGGGCCGACGGAGAAGAGGATCACGATCGGCATCAGGTACGCGAACGCGGGGATGATCTGCATCGCGTCGAGCACCGGTGTGACGAAGCGCAGGAAGCCGTCGGAGCGGCCTGCGAGCACCCCGAGCGGCAGCCCGATCGCGAGCGAGAGCCCCACCGACGCGAACGTCAGCGCGAACGTCCGCACGCTCGGCTCCCACAGGCCCATCGCGGCGAACGAGACGAAGGCTGCAAGCACGCCCAGTGCCGCGCGCCGGCCGCCGAAGCGGAGCACGATCAGCGTGCCGAGCACGGTCGTGCCGGCCCACGTGAGCTTGAAGAAGAACGACGTGAGCCAGCCGACAAGGTTGTCGAGGAAGCTCGCGATCCCGTTGAACGCCCTGAAGACGACGCTCGGGTGCGGCAGGTTGCGGTGGTTGCTGAGCCAGGCCTGGAAGTCGTCGAGGTGGTGCGCGAGCGCGTTCCACGTCAGCGCCGCCGGCCACGGCGACTGGTTCTTCCAGCCGAAGAACGCGATCACGATGCCGAGCGTGAGCGCGAGGATCGCCCCGATCCGGCCGCGCCACCAGGCGCGTGGCGCAGGCGCCGAGAGTGTCCCCGCCGCCTGCGCGACCGCCATCAGCTTTCGCCCGCGATCGCGGTGAGCACGACCTCGCGGTCGACGACGCCCACGATCTCGTCGCCCTCGACCGCGCAGATCGGACGCTCGCTCGCGACGATCACCGGGATCGCGTTGCGCACGGTCGTTCGCACGTCGAGCCGCGGCCCGTCCACTTCGCCCGGGCGAGCATCGCGCATGATCCAGCGCAGCGTCAGCACGTGGCTGCGCGGGATGTCGCGCACGAAGTTCTCGACGTACTCGTCGGCCGGCGAGCCGACGAGCTCCTCCGGCGTGCCGAGCTGCACGATCGCGCCGTCACGCATGATCGCGATCCGGTCGCCGAGCCGCAGCGCCTCGGGTAGGTCGTGCGTGATGAACACCATCGTCTTGCCGGTCTCGACCTGCAGGCGGCACACCTCGTCCTGCATGTCGCGGCGGATCAGCGGGTCGAGGGCGCTGAACGGCTCGTCGTACAGCATCACCTTCGGGTCGACGGCGAACGCGCGCGCGAGGCCGACGCGCTGCTGCATGCCGCCCGAGAGCTGGTCGGGGAACTGGTTGCCGGCGTCCTCGAGCCCGACGAGGCGCAGGATCTTCTCCGCGCGCTCGAGCCGCTCCGCCTTCGGCACGCCCTGGATCTCGAGCCCGAACGCGACGTTGTCGACGACGCGCCGGTGGGCGAGCAGGCCGAAGTGCTGGAAGACCATCGACGACGTGTGGCGGCGCAGCTCGCGCAGCTCCGACTGGCTCGCGGCCGTCACGTCCTTGCCCGCGATCTCGACGCGCCCCGCGGTCGGCTCGATCAGCCGGATCAGCGTGCGCACGAGCGTCGACTTGCCGGAGCCGGAGAGCCCCATCACGACGAACACCTCGCGTGGCCAGACGTCGAACGAGACGTTGCGCACCGCGGCGACGCAGTCGTGCTTCTCGCGCAGCTCGGCGCGGGGGAGATCGGCGTCGGGCGTGCCGATCACCCGGTCGGCGTGGCGCCCGAAGATCTTCCAGACGCCCTCGACGCGGATCAGCGGCTCGCCGCTGCGGTCGATCTCGTGCCCGAGGGCGGCGGACGTGTCGGCCACCGCTGTCACGGCACTACCGTACCCCGGGGTCCGCGGGATCGCCAAGGCTAGGGGCCTGTCCGCAAAGCAGGGGTCAGGCCCCGGGTCATGTCCCGGCCGGCCTTCGCCGGTTGGCCGTACCTCCCCGTCGCGGAGCGGAACTTGCTTCCGCGCAGCAGTGATGCACCCCGCCGTGAGCACACCCGAAGAAGGGGGCCCACGGGGGAAACCTGGTTTCCCCTGTGCAGCGAGCGAAGCAAAGCGCTAGAAGAGCCCCACCGTCGTGCCGTCCTCGTCGATGTCGACGTTGAAGGCGGCAGGACTGGACCCGTAGCCGGGCATCGTCTGCATGTCGCCGCACAGGGCCACGATCCAGCCGGCGCCCGTGTAGGCGCGGAGGTCGCGAACCGTGACCGTAAAGCCGGTCGGTGCGTTCGCGAGCGCCGCGTCGTGGGAGAGCGACAGGTGGGTCTTCGCCATGCAGATCGGCAGCCGGTCGAGGTCGGCAGCGGTGAACTGCTGGATCTTGTCCTTCGCGGTCTTCAGGAGGTAGATCCCGTCGGCGCCGTAGACCCGCTTCGCGATCGCCTCGATCTTCTGCTCGATCGGCGCGTCGAGGGGATAGAGGAAGTCGAACGACGAGGGCTCCTCGGCCGCGGCGACGACCGCCTCCGCGAGCGCCGACGCACCCGCGCCGCCCTGCTCGAAGCCCTCGTTGAGCTCGGCCGCGTACGCGCCGGCCTCGAGCGCGAGCGCGCGGACGCGCTCGATCTCCTCGGTTGTGTCGCCGGGGAAGCGGTTGACCGCGACGACGGGGTTGATCCCGAACTCGCGCACGATCCCGATGTGCCGTGCGAGGTTCGCCGCGCCCGTCTCGATCGCCTCGATGCCGCCGTCGGGGTCGCCCGCGTGATGCTTGAGCGCCTTCACGGTCGCGACGAGCACGACGGCGTCGGGCCGCAGCTTCCCGGCCCGGCAGACGATGTGGAAGAACTTCTCCATGCCCATGTCGGAGCCGAAGCCGCTCTCGGTGACGACGTAGTCGCCGAGCTTCAGCGCCACGCGGTCGGCCACGAGCGAGCTGTTGCCGTGCGCGATGTTCGCGAAGGGGCCGCAGTGGACGAGCGCCGGCTGGCCCTCGAGCGTCTGCACGAGATTCGGCTTGATCGTGTCCTTCAGGAGCACGGTCATCGCGCCGGCGGCCCGCAGCTGCTCGGCGGTCACGGGCTCGCCGTCGAAGGTCTGGGCGACCGTGATCGCGCCGA
>ORJL010061590.1_pt1 | contig 13086 bp, 10 predicted proteins | sample 1779941 | NCBI WGS metagenome assembly ORJL01 (sample SAMEA104232317, study PRJEB22302) | groundwater metagenome | biome: forest; feature: aquifer; material: groundwater | place: USA | collected 2011-08-07 | depth 5.8 m
CGGCGCGATCTGCTATCTCGACGAGATCGTCGAGGCGCGCCAGGACACCACGGTGGTGATTCATCCGCTGACCGACCACCGCCGCACGCTGCCGATCGACAAGAAGGGCGAACTGGTCGAGGCGCACACCGATTTCCAGCTCGTTATCTCCTACAACCCCGGCTACCAGTCGCTGATGAAAGATCTGAAGCAGTCGACCAAGCAGCGCTTCACCGCTTTCGATTTCGACTACCCCGAGGCCGCGCTCGAAACGCAGATCGTCGCCAGCGAGACGGGCATCGATGCCGATACCGCCGCGCGCCTGATCCAGGTGGCACAGGCGGCGCGAAACCTCAAGGGCCACGGCCTGGACGAAGGCATCTCGACGCGCCTGGTGGTCTATGCCGCGACCCTGATTCGCCAGGGGGTAGCCGCCGGCGACGCCTGTCGCATGGCCATGGTGCGTCCCATCACCGACGATGCCGACATCCGCGCCACGCTCGACCACGCCATCGACAGCGTATTCGGTTAGACAGGCTCAAGAGTCAGCGCTGGCGGCACGGCGGATTCGCTTGCCGCATCCGCCCGGGCGAGCCATTCTCGTGCTTCCTCGTCGCCTTGCGCTGCCGCTTTCTCCATCCAACGACGTGCTTCGTCGAGATCCTGTCGCAGGCCCCAGCCATCGGCATACAAGAGCGCCAGTTCGCGCTGGCCGATGTCTGCCTCGTCTGTCGTGTTTATGCCGCCATTGCCGCAAAGAGTCAGCGCTTGCAGTACGGCGACAAGTTACCTCTTGCCATGCTCACGGGGTGAGCATGCCGACTTCAGCCTCGCAACAGACGTCTGGCCAGCAGCGACTGCATGTCGCGCCGCCCATCGGCAATGAGGTAGATGACCACGGTCTGGCCAAGCACCCGGTAGATCATCCGGTATGGCTTGAAGAACACTTGCCGGTAGTCCTTGATGCCAAGCCCCAACAGTTCTTTTGGGTAGCTGCCGCGCTGAGGGAAACTGGCCAGACTTGCCGCTACCTTGGTCACCTGGTCGAGAACATAATCCGCATTGGCAGGCGAATCGTATTCCTCGATGTGGTCGACGATGGATTCCAGGTCCTGCTCGGCGCCGTCCGTCAGCAAGACGCTGTACTTTGGGCTGCTCGCCATCAGGCGGCCCGCTTGGCTCGCAGCCGTGCAACCACGTCCCCTACAGGTTTGACCCTGCCGGTTTCGATCTCCCGATTACCCAGCGCGAGAATCTTCAGGAGGGCGAGGGTTTCCTGGGTCTCCTCAAAACTGGCGACATCCTGGATGACGGCCTTGGCTTCTCCGTTCTGGGTGATGACCAGGGGCTGGCGCTCTTCTGCCAGTTGCAGCAGCACCTCGGCGGCATTGGCCTTGAGGTAGCTGATGGGCTTGACTTGGGATGAGTAACGCATGGCGGCTCCGTAAATGGTCGTAATAAAGACCAAATATAGTCCGGCCAGTGGCGTTTGGCAATGCCGCTGCCGACCGCCGCGGTACCGCCAGATCAGTAATACTGCGCCGCTGCCTCGCTCAGGCGCTGCGCGACCTTGGCGCGCAGTTCCGGCGGGGCCAGCACTTCCACCTGTGGTCCGTACTTGAGGATGTCCATCAGCAGTTCTGCGTCGTCGCTGTAGGGTACTTCGAGGATGTAACGGCCGTCGGCGTCGTAATGGCTGCGCTGGTCGACATGCCAGGTTTCGGCGGAGGTCCAGCGCCCCTGCCAGGGTGTGAAGCTCAGGGTGGCCCATTGCACTTCGCGGCCGGCATAGATGCCATAGCCGACGGCAAGGACGGCATGCAGTTCCTCGTCCGCGACCTCGATGGCCACGCTTTCGAGAATCTCGGCGCCGCGCAGGGCGTCGACCGAAAAGGTGCGGATGGCCTCGCGCGTATGGCACCACGTATCGAGATACCAGTTCTCCTTGTAGCGCACCAGCCGTTGCGGCGACACCTCGCGGCTGTTTATCTGGTCGAAATGGCGGTCGTGGTGCTGCAATCGTAGGCGCCGACGGCTCAGCGTGGCTTCGGCGCAGACAGTGAAGTGTTCCAGTGCCGCGCGGCGAACGTTGGCCGGCATCAGCAGGATGCGGCGGCGGATTTCGGCAGGCGTATGGCGCCCCTTGCCGAGCAGGCCTTCGAAGCGCTTGCGCAGGGGCGCGATGTGCGGTCCCAGAAGGCCGGGCTGGATGGCTTCGAGCAAATGCTCGATGCTGAGCAGGGCGTGGATCTCGGTGTCGTTGAACCACAGGCCGGGAAGTGCGTAGGCGGGGCCGGTGGCCGCATCTTCCAGGCGGTAGGCGCCGAGGTCCTCATCGAAAACGATGGGGGCGTTGAGCTGGCTGCGCAGGTATTCGATGTCGCGGGTCAGCGTGGACTGTGAGCATTCGAGCGCATCGAGCAGCTCACGCCGGCTGATCGCGCGCCGGGCGCGCAGTAGTTGGTCTATGCGGTAGAGGCGCTCGGTGCGGGTCATGGGGCGAAGATTACCGCATGAGTTGCTGTGCGGAGGAGCTTGGCTCGGGTTATCAATCTCATAACAAAAAGTGACTGGTTCTTATGGTTGCCATGGACTAGAGTGATCTTCACTTATTGTTCTCGCAAGGAACCTGATGCCCGTCGGCCTGAGACCCGTCAGCGACGCTCGCGCTCGCCGCTTCACTCATCCCCAGGTGCAGGCGGCCTGGAGCGCGCTCGACTGCGGCTTTGCGCCGGTGGCTGACGTCTTCGAGGAATGCGCCTACGAGGCCCTGGCCGGCTTCACGCAGGGCCAGATGGCGGCCTACATCGAGGCGGCGCGCGGCCTCGGCAAGCTTGGGCGCGGGCCCGAGCCCATGCTGGTCTTCCTCCAAGAGTGGCCGGCGGTGCTCGCCGCCGTCAAGGGCGATGCCGCCGGCCGCGACGTGCTGGCACCCGTGCTCGACCTGGTCAAGGCCATGCAGAAATCGCCCAACGGCCCGGCCATCGCCGGCTTCCTGCAGACGCTGGCGGCGGTGGCGCGGCGCCTGCAATCGATCGAGCTGCTGCGCGACTATCTCGACATCGCACGCGACCTGATGCTGCGCACCTCGACCTCGATTCACGGCCGCCACATCACCTTTCCCAGTCCGGCCCTGCCGTATTTCTGCCGCCAGGCGCCGCAACTGCTGGGGCTGCTCACGCTCGGCGGCCTGCGCAACTGGACCGACTACGGCATCCGCAATTACGCCACGCATCCGGAGCGGCAGGCAGACTACTTCGACTTGCAATCGGCGGACAGCCGCGCCGTGTTGCAGCGCGAGCGGCACGGCACGCTGTTCCTCGACGTCGAACGCAAGCTCGACCTCTACCTGCGTGCGCTGTGGCGCGACAGCGAGCAACTGGTGCCTTACTCCACCGCCTTCGACACCCTGCGCCAGCCGGTGCCTTACTACGACAGCCTCGGCATGCGCGTGCCGGACGTGTTCGACGATGCGTGCGGTCCCGGCGGTGAAGTTACCGGCATCGACCGCTATCGCGCCGTGCTGGCGCACATGGTCGGCCATCGGCGCTGGAGCACGCCGCAGATTGCCGACAACTGGAGCCCCTTTCAGCGCATGGCGGTCGAGTTCTTCGAGGACTGCCGCATCGAGACCCTGCTGATGCGTGAGTATCCCGGCCTGCGCCGTGTCTTCCTCGCGCTCCATCCGCGGCCCCTAGCCGACGCCTGCGATCCGGAGACCACGTCCTGCCTGCGCCATCGCCTGGCCATGCTGTCGCGTGCGTTGCTCGATCCCGGTCACGGCTATGCCGACGCCGCGCTGAAGGACTTTGTCGCCCGCTTCCATGCCCTGCTCGCCGGCGGCGAAGCGAGCACCGGCGAGATGGCCCGGCTGGCGCTCGACTATGTCACGCAGACTCGGCGCCAGAGCGACCAGTTGGCCCAGGTGCATTTCGACGACACCGTGATCGACTACCGCGACGACAACCGCCAGCTCTGGCGTTTCATCGAGGCAGGCGACGAAGAGGAGGCCTTCGACGAAGAGCGCAGGCTCGATCCCGGCGAGGAACTCCATGCCCTGCCGCCGCGCCGCTATCCGGAATGGGACTATCGGTCGCAGACCTATCGGCCGGACTGGGCCAGCGTCTATGAGGCGCTGCACCCGAGCGGCGATCCGGCCGACATCGACCGCCTGCTTGCCCGGCACTCCGCGCTGGCAAAGCAACTGAAGCGCCTGCTCGACCTCCTCAAGCCGCAGGACAGGGTGCGCATCCGCTATCAGGAGGAGGGCAGCGAGCTCGACCTCGACGTGGCCCTGCGCTCCCTGATCGACTTCAGGAGCGGCGCCACGCCCGATCCGCGCATCAACATGAGCCATCGCAGCGACGGTCGCAACGTCGCCGTGATGGTGCTGCTCGACTTGTCGGAATCGCTGAACGGCCAGGTGGCAGGTCGCCAGCAGACCGTGCTGGAACTGAGCCAGGAAGCTGTCTCCCTGCTGGCCTGGGCGATCGACTGCCTGGGCGATCCCTGCGCCATCGCCGGCTTTCATTCCAACACCCGGCACGAGGTGCGCTTCCAGCACCTCAAGGGCTTCAGCGAAGCCTGGGACGACACGGTCAAGGCACGCCTCGCCGCGATGCGCGCCGGCTACCCGACACGCATGGGCGCCGCGCTGCGCCATGCCGGCCACTACCTCGCGGCGCGCAAGGCCGACAAGCGCATCCTGCTGCTGCTGACCGACGGCGAGCCGGCCGACATCGACGTCGATGACGCCAATTATTTGCGTGCGGACGCCAAGCGGGCCGTGGATGAGCTGACGGCCAAGGGTTTGACCACTTTCTGCCTCAGCCTCGACCCGCAAGCCGATGCGTACGTGAGCGAAATCTTCGGCCGGTGCTGGCGCGTGCTGGACCGCATCGAGCGCTTGCCGGAACAACTGCCGATGGTTTATCTGAGCCTTACGCGCTGAGTTTGCAGGGGCAGCATGGTGCAACAAGCTGCTTATTGATGAAATAAGAAAAAGTGAATGGTGCTTATAGGTCGATGCGATTACATTCTCCGCTGGGCAGGCATGGCTTGGCGGTCTGCAAAGGCAAGCGACACGAATAATCCTAGGGAGCGGGACTCATGCAGCAGGGACGCATTACTCTGACGCGTTACACGATTGACGCGGAACACAAGCATCCGGGCGCATCGGGTGAGTTTTCCGGCCTGCTCAACTCGCTGGCCACGGCCATCAAGGTCATCTCCAACCAGGTCAATAAGGGCGCCCTGGTCGGTACGCTGGGCAATGCCGGCGCCGACGGGAACTCGGTCAATGTGCAGGGCGAGGTGCAGAAGAAGCTCGATGTCATCAGCAACGACATCATGCTGCAGGAAAACGAGTGGTCCGGTCACCTGAGCGGCATGGCCTCGGAGGAAATGGAAGAGGTCTATGCCATTCCCAGCAACTGCCGGCGCGGCAAGTACCTGCTGGTTTTCGATCCGCTCGACGGCAGTTCCAACATCGACGTGAACCTGACCGTGGGCAGCATTTTCTCGATCCTGCGCTCGCCCAATCCGGGCAGCGACGCCTGCGTCGAGGATTTCCTGCAGCCCGGTACCGAGCAGGTCTGTGCCGGCCTTGCGCTGTATGGCCCATCGACCATGCTGGTGCTGACCACCGGCGACGGCGTCGACGGCTTCACGCTGGATCGCGACATCGGCGCCTTCATCCTGACCCATCCCAAGATGCGGATTCCGGCCGACGCGCACGAGTTTGCCATCAATGCCTCGAACGAGCGCTTCTGGGAACCGCCGGTGAAGCGCTACGTCGAGGAATGCCTGGCCGGTAAAACCGGTCCGCGCGGCAAGGATTTCAACATGCGCTGGGTCGCCTCGCTGGTGGCGGAAACCTTCCGCATCCTGACCCGCGGCGGCATCTTCCTGTACCCGAGGGACAGCAAGGATGCCGCCAAGCCGGGCCGCTTGCGCCTGATGTACGAAGCCAACCCGATATCCTTCCTGATCGAGCAGGCCGGCGGCGTGGCGACCACCGGCCGCGAACGGATCATGGAAATCGCCCCGGCCGAGCTCCACCAGCGCGTGCCGCTGATCTTCGGCTCGACGCACGAGGTCGAGCGCGTCGCCGGCTACCATCGCGAGTATGCCAGCGGCAAGGAGCCGGACAACTTCAATTCCCCCTTGTTCGCGACCCGCTCGCTGTTCAGGACACAATAAGGAGACTTCCATGTCGGTCAAGCATCCCATCGTCGCCATCACCGGGTCTTCCGGCGCCGGAACGTCCACCGTCACCAAGTCCTTCGACCTGGTTTTCCGGCGCGAAAAGCTCGGTGCCGCGATTGTCGAGGGCGATTCCTTCCACCGCTACGATCGCAAGTCGATGAAGGTGGCGATGGAGGAGGCGCGCCTGCAGGGCAACAACCATTTCAGCCATTTCGGTCCCGAGGCCAACCTGCTGGAAGAACTGGCGGGGCTGTTCCAGACTTACGGCGAGACCGGCCGCGGCAAGGTCCGCAAGTACCTGCACAATGCCGACGAGGCGGCCCCCTATGGCCAGCAGGCCGGCGAATTCACGCCCTGGGCCGACCTCCCCGGCGGCACCGACCTGATGTTCTACGAGGGCCTGCACGGCGCCGCCGTGACCGACAAGGTCGACGTCGCCCAGCACGCCGACCTGCTGGTCGGCGTGGTGCCCACGGTCAACCTCGAATGGATCCAGAAGCTGCACCGTGACAAGAACCAGCGCGGCTATTCGACCGAGGCCGTGGTCGACACCATCCTGCGTCGCATGCCGGACTACATCAACTACATCACGCCGCAGTTTTCGCGCACCCACATCAATTTCCAGCGCGTGCCGACCGTCGATACCTCGAACCCCTTCATCGCGCGCGACATCCCGACCGCCGACGAGAGCTTCGTGGTGATCCGTTTCGCCAACCCCAAGGGCATCGATTTCCCCTATCTGCTGTCGATGGTGCAAGGCTCCTTCATGTCGCGGCCGAACATCATCGTGGTGCCCGGCGGCAAGATGGAACTGTCCATGCAACTGATTTTCACGCCGCTGATCCTGCGTCTGATGGAAAACCGCAAGCGGGCATGAGCGTCACCGAATCAAGTACCTAGCTGCCTACCTAGCGCGATCCGCCCGGTTTCGCCGATAATACCGGGCTACCCGGACAGAAGCTGTTCTGTCCTTTCAAATTCGAGCCGCCATGACCAACCTGTCCGCCGTTTCCGCCCTTGCACCCGTCGCCGTGGGTTCTCCTCTTTCCAACGCCATTCGCGCCCTCGCCATGGATGGGGTGCAGAAAGCCAATTCCGGCCATCCCGGTGCGCCCATGGGCATGGCGGAGATCGCCGAAGTCCTGTGGACCCGGCACCTGCGCCACAACCCGGCCAATCCGAAGTGGGCCGACCGCGACCGTTTCGTGCTGTCCAACGGCCACGGCTCGATGCTGCTCTACTCGCTGCTGCACCTGACCGGCTACGACCTGTCGATCGATGACCTCAAGCAGTTCCGCCAGTTGCACAGCAGGACTCCGGGCCATCCCGAATATGGCTATGCGCCGGGCGTCGAGACCACCACCGGGCCGCTTGGCCAGGGCATCACCAATGCCGTCGGCATGGCCATGACGGAGAAGCTGTTGGCGAATGAATTCAACCGCCCCGGCCACGAGATCGTCGATCACCGTACTTATGTCTTCCTCGGCGACGGCTGCCTGATGGAAGGCATTTCGCATGAAGCCTGTTCCCTGGCCGGCACCTGGGGCCTGGGCAAGCTGACCGCCTTCTGGGACGACAACGGCATTTCCATCGACGGCCATGTCGAAGGCTGGTTCACCGACAACACGCCGGAGCGCTTTTCCGCCTATGGCTGGCAGGTGATCCGCAACGTCGATGGCCACAACCCGGCCGCCCTCGATGCCGCGATCCGCGAAGCCAAGGGTGATCCGCGGCCGACGCTGATCTGCTGCAAGACGGTGATCGGCATGGGCGCGCCGAACAAGCAGGGCACGCACGACGTGCATGGCGCACCGCTGGGCGACGCCGAAATCGCCGCAGCGCGCGCCCACATCGGCTGGTCGCACGGAGCTTTCGAGATTCCGCAGGAGGTCTATGCCGGCTGGGATGCGAAGAAAAAGGGTGCCGAGCTGGAAACCGGCTGGAACAGCAAGTTCGCGGCCTACGCCAAGGCCTTCCCGGCCGAGGCCGCCGAGTTCAAGCGCCGCATGGCCAGCGAGTTGCCTGCCAACTGGGCCGAGCACGCAAAGAAAGCCATCGAGACGGTCAACGCCAAGGCGGAGCCCGTCGCCACGCGCAAGGCCTCGCAGATCGCCATCAACGCGCTGGCCCCGGCCCTGCCGGAATTCCTTGGCGGTTCCGCCGACCTGACCGGCTCCAATCTGACCAACTGGACGGGTTGCAAGCATGTTTCCGGCAAGACCCCGGGCAACTACATTTCCTACGGCGTGCGCGAGTTCGGCATGTCCGCGATCATGAATGGCATGGCCCTGCATGGTGGCGTATTGCCCTTCGGCGGCACCTTCCTGATGTTCTCCGAATACGCCCGCAATGCCCTGCGCATGGCGGCGCTGATGAAGCAGCGCGTGATCTACGTGTTCACGCATGACTCGATCGGCCTCGGCGAAGACGGCCCGACCCACCAGCCGGTGGAGCAGACCGCGACGCTGCGCATGATTCCCAACATGGATGTCTGGCGTCCCTGCGACACCGTGGAAACCATGGTGGCCTGGACTGCCGCGGTGGAAAAGCTGACCGGCCCGACCTCGCTCTGCCTGTCGCGCCAGAATCTGGCCTTCGTGCCGCGCGACGCCGCGACCATCGCCAGTATCGCGCGCGGCGGCTATGTCATTTCCGAAGCCAAGAACGGCAAGCCCAAGGCCGTCATCATCGCCACCGGTTCCGAAGTGGAAATCGCGCTCAAGGCGCAGGCGGCGATGGAAGCCGAGATTCCGGTGCGCGTGGTGTCGATGCCCTGCACCAACATCTTCGACCGGCAGGATGCCGCCTGGCGCGAGTCCGTGCTGCCCAAGGGCGTGCCGCGCGTCGCCATCGAAGCCGGCGTCACCGACGGCTGGTACAAGTATGTTGGCCTCGACGGCGTCGTGATCGGCCTGGACCGCTTCGGCGAGTCGGCGCCCGCCGGTCAATTGTTCAAGGAATTCGGCTTCACGGCGGCCAACGTCGTGAAGGCAGTCGAGCAGCTAATTTAAATCACTATCAGGAGAGTACGCAAATGGCTATCAAAGTCGGTATCAATGGTTTCGGTCGAATCGGCCGCATGGCATTTCGCGCCATCGCCAAGGATTTCCCCGGGATCGAAGTGGTCGGCATCAACGACCTGCTCGAACCCGACTATCTGGCCTACATGCTGAAGTACGACTCCGTGCATGGCAACTTCAAGGGCGACATCGCCGTCGACGGCAACACCCTGGTCGTCAATGGCAAGAAGATCCGCCTCACCGCCGAGAAGGATCCGGCCAACCTGAAGTGGAACGAAATCGGCGCCGACATCGTCATCGAATGCACCGGCTTCTTCCTGACCAAGGAAACCTGCCAGAAGCACATCGACGCCGGCGCCAAGAAGGTGGTGCAATCCGCGCCGTCCAAGGACGACACGCCGATGTTCGTCTATGGTGTGAACCACAAGAAATATGCCGGCGAGAAGATCGTGTCCGCCGCCTCCTGCACCACCAATTGCCTGGCTCCCGTCGCCAAGGTGTTGAATGACACCTGGGGCATCAAGCGCGGCCTGATGACCACGGTGCATGCCGCCACCGCCACCCAGAAGACCGTCGACGGCCCGTCCAACAAGGACTGGCGCGGCGGTCGTGGCATCCTGGAAAACATCATTCCGTCCTCGACCGGCGCCGCCAAGGCCGTCGGCGTGGTGATTCCGGAGCTCAACAAGAAGCTGACCGGCATGGCCTTCCGCGTCCCGACCTCCGACGTGTCGGTGGTCGACCTGACCGTGGAACTCGTCAAGGAAGCCTCCTACAAGGACATCTGCGCGGCGATGAAGGCCGCGTCGGAGGGCGAGATGAAGGGTGTGCTCGGCTACACCGAAGAAAAAGTGGTTTCCACCGACTTCGTCGGCAATACGGCGCCCTCGACCTTCGATGCAGAAGCCGGCATCGCACTTGACGGCACCTTCGTCAAGGTCGTGGCGTGGTACGACAACGAGTATGGCTACACCTGCAACATGCTGCGCTTCGTCGAGCACGTTGCAAAGTAAGGCCGGGAGAGACACGCAATGACGTTCAAGCGTCTTTCTGATTTCAACCTGGCCGGCAAGCGCGTCTTCATCCGCGCCGATCTCAACGTGCCGGTCAAGGACGGCAAGGTCACCTCCGACGCCCGCATCACCGCCTCGATGCCGACCATAGAGCTTTGCCTCAAGGCCGGCGCCAGGGTGATGGTGACTTCCCACCTCGGCCGTCCCGAGGAGGGCGTGTATGCCGAGGAGAACTCGCTCAGGCCGGTGGCCGACGTGATGTCGGCCAAGCTGGGCAAGCCGGTGCGCGTGATCCGCGATTGGGTCGACGGTGGCTTCGAGGTCGCCGCCGGCGAAGTCGTGCTGCTGGAGAACTGCCGCTTCAACAAGGGCGAGAAGAAGAACGTCGAGGCCACGGCGAGGAAGTACGCCGCGCTCTGCGATCTGTTCGTCATGGACGCCTTCGGCACCGCGCATCGCGCCGAAGCCTCGACCTACGGCGTCGCCCAGTATGCGCCTGCCGCCTGCGCCGGCCTGCTGGTGGCCGAGGAACTCGAAGCCCTGACCAAGGCGCTGGCCACCCCGGCGCGGCCGATGGTGGCCATCGTCGGCGGCTCCAAGGTGTCGACCAAACTGACCGTGCTCGAAGCGCTGTCGGAAAAGGTCGACCAGATGGTGGTCGGCGGCGGCATTGCCAACACCTTCCTCAAGGCGTCCGGCAAGAACGTCGGCAAGTCGCTGTGCGAGGATGATCTCGTTCCCACGGCGCAGGCGCTGATGAAGAAAATGACGGCGCGCGGCGCCACCATCCCGATTGCGGTCGACGTGGTCTGCGGCAAGAAGTTCGATGCCGCCGAGCCCGCCGTGGCCAAGGATGCCGGCGCCGTGAACGACGACGACATGATTTTCGACATCGGCCCGAAGTCGGCCCAGGAACTGGTCGACATCATCATGAAGGCCGGCACCGTGGTCTGGAACGGCCCGGTCGGCGTGTTCGAGTTCGACCAGTTCGGCGCCGGCACCAAGGCCATCGCCATGGCCATCGCCAACACCAAGGCCTTCACCCTGGCCGGCGGCGGCGATACCATCGCCGCGATCCAGAAATACGACATCTACGACAAGCTGTCCTACATTTCGACCGCCGGCGGCGCCTTCCTCGAATTCCTCGAGGGCAAGAAGTTGCCGGCCGTGGAGATGCTCGAACAGCGGGCGGCTGGATGACGGCTACGCTCCAGCGCTCGACCAAGATCGTTGCCACGCTCGGTCCTGCGTCGAGCAGTCCCGAGCGCATGCGGGCGCTGGTGGCTGCCGGTGTGGATGTGGTCCGCATCAACTTTTCCCACGGCACCGCCGACGACCATCGCCAGCGCGTCGACGCGCTGCGGGCGGCGGCGCACGACATCGGGCGCACCGTGGGCGTCATGGCGGATTTGCAGGGCCCCAAGATCCGCATCGGCAAGTTCGCGTCCGGTCCGGTCGCCATCAAGGCCGGCCAGGAATTCATCCTCGATGCCGCGTGTACCCTGGGCGACGGGGCGCGGGTCGGGCTCGATTATCCCGACCTGGTCAAGGACGTGCATCCCGGCGACGTGCTGTTGCTCGACGACGGCCGCACCGTGTTCGACGTGCTGGCAGTGCAAGGCAAGGAAATTCGCTGCCGCAACCGGCACGACGGCGAACTCTCCAACAACAAGGGCATCAACAAGCAAGGCGGTGGCCTCACGGCGCCGGCGCTGACGGCCAAGGACATGGAGGATATCCGCACCGCGGCCGGCATCGGCATCGACTATGTGGCGGTGTCCTTTCCAAAATCAGGCGACGACATGCGCCTGGCGCGTGCCCTGCTCAATGCCGCAGGTTCGAATGCGCTGCTGGTGGCCAAGATCGAGCGCGTCGAGGCGATCGAGAACCTCAACAACATCCTCGAAGCCACCGACGGCGTCATGGTCGCGCGCGGCGACCTGGCGGTTGAAGTCGGCGATGCCGCGGTGCCGGCCCTTCAAAAGCGCATCATCCGCACTGCGCGCGAGTTCAACAAGTTCGCCATCACCGCGACGCAGATGATGGAGTCGATGATCCACAGCCCGGTGCCGACACGCGCCGAAGTCTCGGACGTGGCCAATGCGGTGCTCGATGGCACCGACGCGGTCATGCTCTCGGCGGAAACTGCGACCGGCGACTATCCGGTGCAGACCGTCGAGGCCATGTCGCGCATCTGCATCGAGGCCGAAAAGTCCTCCGATTTCCCGCTCGACACGCATTTCCTGCATCGGGTGTTTACCCGCATCGACCAGTCGATTGCCATGGCCGCGCTGTTCGCCGCGCATCATCTGAAGGTCAAGGCCATTGCCGCACTGACCGAGTCCGGCTCCACCGCGCTGTGGATGTCGCGCCTCAACACGGGCATCCCGATCTATGCCCTGACCCAGGAAGTCCGCACGCGCTACAAGGTCAGCATTTTCAAGGGCGTGTTCCCGGTCATGATGGGGCAGAGCGGCCATGATCGCGACCAGGTGCTGCTCGATGCCGAGGAGGCCCTGATTGCCGCCGGGGCGGTCGAGGTTGGCGACCTGATCGTACTCACCATCGGCGAGCCGATCGGCAAGCCGGGCGGCACCAACACCATGAAGATCGTCAAAGTGGGCGAGCATCGCTCGAACCAGTAAGCCGTCAAACAAGTCACATCGAATTCATACCTAGGAGATTGCCATGCCCCTCGTATCCATGCGCCAATTGCTCGATCACGCCGCCGAAAACGGTTACGGCCTGCCGGCCTTCAACGTCAATAACCTGGAGCAGATCCAGGCCATCATGGAAGCCGCGCAGGAGACCAACAGCCCGGGCATCATGCAGGGCTCGGCCGGCGCCCGCAAAGATGCCGGCGAACC
>ORJL010371825.1_pt1 | contig 13081 bp, 8 predicted proteins | sample 1779941 | NCBI WGS metagenome assembly ORJL01 (sample SAMEA104232317, study PRJEB22302) | groundwater metagenome | biome: forest; feature: aquifer; material: groundwater | place: USA | collected 2011-08-07 | depth 5.8 m
AAACTGCGGGTGTGCGCCGCCCGGTGGCAGCCCGCGTTGCAAAGAACCGCTTCCTTACGGGCGCGGCTCTGATTCCGCCGAAACAGTCGGCGATCTCTGATTCGCGCTGCCTCGGAAATCGCCCAGACGCCCTACCCAGCTGCGCATCTCGCCGTCCAAGACCAGCTCTCGCCCCGCGCAACTCCTGCGCGTATCCGCCGACCGACCCGAGCGCCGATGAACGAAGCGGGATCGCGCCATCGGTCTGGATCGGGGGCGGCGGTTCCGCGGAGGAACGCGCGGATCGATGTTGGACACCGTCACAACCGGAACGACCTGCCCCACCGAGGCCGCACTCGCCGAGCATGCCCGGGACATGCTCTCCGCGCTCGACGCGGCGACGGTCGATCGGCACATCGAGGGTTGTTCCGACTGTCTGAACCGGTTCATGGAGCTGAATCGCAAGCCGCTGGCGCAAAGTGTCAGCGAGTGTCACATCGTCAAGGAAATCGGTCGAGGGCGATTCGGCGTCGTCTACAAAGCCTGGTGGTTGCACGAGAAACCGCGCATCGTCGCGCTGAAGCTCCTTCACTCCCAAGGAGAGATGGAGCGGAACCGCTTCGATCGCGAGATCGCCGTGCTGAAAAAGCTTGATTCACCGTGGATCGTGAAGTGTCTGGACGCGGGCGCCGCGGGAGACGCCGCTCATTTCGTGATGGAGTTTGTCGAGGGCGTGCATCTGGATGACTTTCTCAGCGACAAGCCGCGCACGCTCGACGACAAACTCGCGGTGCTCGAACGCATCTGCCGCGCCGTCGCCGATGCCCACGCCTCCGGCGTCGTCCATCGAGATCTCAAACCCCGAAACATTCTCATCGACGAGCGCGACCAGCCGCACATCCTCGATTTCGGCATCTGCTCCGTGAACGCCCCCGACTGGAGCAGCGCGCCCAACGAGACGCTCACGCACCCCGGCGACATCATCGGCACGCTGCGATATATGTCCCCGGAACAAGCATGGGGCGGCGCCGCGGGGGCGATCGACCATCGCTGCGACATCTGGGCCCTCGGCATCATGCTGCACGAGATCGTCACCAACGGCGGATACCCCTATTCACTTGGCAGCACGCCCGACAAACCGGCGCACGAAGCGCTGATCGACCGGATCCGAAAGGATCTTCCGCGACTTCCGCGACTCGACGATCTTCCCCGCGGCCGCGATCTCCGCACGCTGCTCGAACGCACTTTGGCCTGGGATGCGCAGGTTCGTCTGAACTCGGCGGCCACGCTCGCGGGCGATCTGCTGCGGATTCGAGAACGTCGGCCCATCACGACGCGGCCTCTGCCCATGTTTCATCGCGCGAAGCGGGTCGCGATCGGACTCGCTGTTCGATCGCGCTGGGCGTTCGCCGCGTCGCTCATTGCAGCGACGGCGGGATTGCTTTGGTTCGCTTCGCAATGGGGCGGAGTCGGTTGGCACGTCCGCGGCGCGGAGTACGATCCTTCGTCGTCGGCCCTTGCGGCGCCGCCGGCCTCGACGCCAACCGCGAACGACGATGTACGCGATGGGATGGTCGTCGCCGCGGTGTATGATGGTAGTGCGGAGGCCGTCGTCTCCTACGCCGAACAACACGGACTCGTCGACGTGTCCGCGTCTCCGCCGAGTTGGCGCGCTGTTCACGCCCACCTCATGCACCGACTGGTCGACGCGCCGCCGCGTGCGTTGCTGTGGGATTACTATTTCGAAAAGCCGAAAGATGCCGACGCCGAGCTTGCCGCGGCCGCGACGGCCCTCGAGGTCGCGGGCGTACCGGTGATCTTCGCCGCCGCGCAGTACGACGACGCGGGGCACCCGAATCTAAGCCCGACGATTGCAAGTGAACTAGGCCGCCGGCTGCGCCACGGCGCGATCGAAGCAAGGGACATGGTGCAGCGCCCCGGTGAGATCGTGCTCGCGACCCGGCTCGCCGGAGACGCGCTCGCCCCCAACGCGGTGCTGGTGACGCTGGCCGCCCTTCTGCATCCGGAATGTCGAGCGGAGTTCGAATGGCACGGTCGAGATCAGGCGATCAGCGTGCTCTACGAAGTGCAACCTGGCGCATATCTACGCGCTCGCGATCGAATTGAACTCAGCCGCGTGTTTCGATTGGGGAAGCCCGGCGAGACGATCCCTTCGGGCCCGCTCGTCGGCTGCACGACGTTCGACCTCACGTCGCCGACCGAATGGGAGAGTCGAGTCATTCCCTACGAGCGGCTATTGACCTGCGAACTCGGCGAGCTGCGCGCACAAGTCGCGGGGAAGATCGTGGTCGTCGGCGATCTGCGCTCGCCCCGCTTCGGGTTCGCCGCGGATCGACACCGAGTCGCATTCGGAACGAGAATCGTGGAGAACGTCCCCGGCGTCTTCCTGCTCGGCGACGCCATCGCGGGGCTTCTGGATCGGCGATACGTGAAGCCCGCGTTTCCGCTGGCGCCGTATACCTTCGCCGTCTTGCTTGGTTTGTCGGTTCTGGGATGCCTACTGCCGATCCGCGTGGCCCGGTGTGAGCCGCTGGATCAGCCAAGCGCGCGACGAAGGTTGAACGTCGCCCTCGCCGCGCTGACCGGCGCCACGATCGCCGCGATGTTGTGTACGCGACAATTCGCAACCGTGCATGCCGGAATGGGAGGCATCGCCCTCTTGGTGCCGGCCCTTGGCACTTTCTGGGTGGAGTTCGCCCGCAACCGTCACCGAGTCCACGACCGAAAGCGTCGCAAGCTGGAAACACTCTCGCTCTCGACCGGTGGAACGGTCACCCTGCCCATGCGCACACGGACAGCGTTCCCAGAAATAAGATGACGGCAACGGCCACCGTGGGGACGATCCGCGCGGCCCAGCGGATCGCGGTGTTCTCGAACGATGTGACGGGATAGAGCATCAACATGATCTATCCCCTTACCCTTCCATGCCGAGTTTGATGAGCGGCACGAAACCTTCCAACATGTCGACCAACCAAAGGATGAGACGCATAGCACGTTCTCCCAAAGCGGCCCGGGGTTCGAGCGATCGTCGAACACCGTGGACCGCGTCTGCGGCGAACGCTTCGACCGACCGTCGAACGCAATTCACCGCGACCTCCGAGCCCACGCCCGATGCACCGGAGTACAGAACTGGGGTGCGTCCTTCCATCGACCACCCGTCAAGCGGCTAGAAGTGAAAAGCCGTGTTTCTCTAAAGTTCCTCGAAGTTTGTGCGTTCGCACAAATCGCGGGGCCAGGGAGCGTGCCCATTCTCGGATCGCGTGGCCTGGTTTCCGATGCCCGCAATTCGTGGCATAATCGCGGGTCAAAGGATCCAATCGATGAAGAAGGCCCGCGGCCGAATGCCCGCATCCGGACGAAAGAAAAGCAAGGCCCGCCGGTCCAATGCGCGTCCGCGTGTCGCGCCGTCGCTTTCGCATGTGGCCGATGCCGTTCTGCTTGCCGCCAACGCCCTTCGCTGGCGATGCGATCCCGGGCGACTCCCCTTCGACACCACCGAACAGACGCCCCCGATTACCGGCGTCGTCGGGCAGGACGCCGCGATCGACGCTCTTCGCTTCGGCCTGGAAACGACCGCGCCGGGTCAGAATGTCTTCGTCCGCGGCATCGTGGGCACCGGTCGTATGACGCTGGTTCGCCGCCTGTTGGAGGAGATTCGTCTCGCGTGTCCGGCGGCGACGGACCGCTGCTACGTTCACAACTTCTCCCAGCCCGATCGCCCGCACCTGATCACGCTCTCTCGCGGACGAGGGCGAGCGTTCGCGGAGCGCGTCGACGAACTCGCGGACTTCATCCGTGACGACCTCAAGGCGGCGCTCGCTTCGGAGGCCGTCGTCGCCAAGCGGCGCGCCCTGGAGCAGAGAACGCAGAAGCAAGTGGATCAGATCGTGGAGCCGTTTGAGGCGGCCCTGACCGAGGCCGGGCTGGCGCTGGTCAGTTTCCAGACGGGCGCCGCTGTTCAGTCCGCTCTCTTTCCGCGTGTCGAGGGGAAGCCCGTTCCGCCGGACGAGTACGAACAGCTTCGCGCAAGCGGCCAGGTGACCGAACAAGACTTCGCACACTTTCGTGAGCAGCACGACGCCTTTCAGGAACGACTGGCGGATGTGACCGCCAAGGTGAACGAACTGCGCGCGAGCCATGCCAAGGCCGCGCTCGAACTCTGGAAGGACGAGGCCCGCGCCGCGCTGTCACCGCTTACCGGCGGGATCGCCGACGAGTTCCCGATTCCAGAGGTGCGGAGATTCCTCGACGAGGTGAGCGACGACGTAGTGAACCGCCGCCGCCGAGCGATCGAGAAAGAAGCCGAATTCACCCGCGTCTACCGCGTGAACGTCGTGCTCTCCCACGGCAACGGCGCCGATTGCCCGATCATCGTGGAGAACACTCCGACGATGAGCAATCTCCTCGGGACGATCGAACACTCCTTCAGCCGGACCGAAGGCGCCCATTCCGACCATCTCATGATCCGCGCCGGATCGCTTCTCCGTGCCGACGGAGGCTACATCGTGCTCGACGCCCGCGATCTGCTTCGCGAGCCGGGCGCGTGGGCCACGCTGGTCCGGACGCTACGCACACGTCGATTGGAAATCGTCCCTCCCGAGCTTGTGTTTCCGTGGGCGGGTCCGTCGCTCAAGCCCGAGCCCATCGACGTCAATCTGAAAGTGATTCTCCTCGGCGACGCCGAGCTCTACTACTTGCTCGACGCCGCGGACCCCGATTTCCCCGAGCTTTTCAAGGTTCTTGCGGATTTTGACAGCGTGATTCCCCGCGACGACCACGGCATGACCCAGTATTGCGGCGTCATCGCCCGCCTCGTGAAAGAGGAAAGCCTTCCGCATTTCGACCGCACCGCGCTGGCCGCCTTGATCGAGCACGGCGCAAGGATCGCCGGGAACGCCGGCAAACTCTCGACCCGCTTCGGGCGATTGGCCGACATCGCCCGCGAAGCCGTATTCGTCGCATCCAAGAACTTCGTTCGCCCCATCACCGGCGACGAAGTGCGCGAAGCCATCCGCCGCGGGAAAACGCGCGCCGATCTTCCATCACGACGGTTCCGCGAGTTCATCGCCGATGGGACGATCCGCATCGAAACCTCGGGCACGCTCGTTGGGCAAATCAACGGTCTCGCCGTGTTGACCGCCGGTCCGTTGAGCTACGGATTCCCCGCGAGAATCACCGCCACCATCGGTCCGGGAACCGCGGGCGTCATCAACATCGAGCGCGAGGCCGCACTGTCCGGCTCAATCCACACGAAGGGGTTCTACATCCTCGGCGGACTTCTGCGATATCTTCTACGCACGATTCACCCGTTGGCGTTCGACGCCTCGGTCGCGTTCGAGCAAAGCTACGGCGGCATCGACGGCGATTCCGCCTCCGGTGCCGAGATGTGCTGCCTGCTCAGCGCGCTGACCGACATTCCCATCCGACAGGATCTCGCCATGACCGGAGCGATCGACCAGGTCGGGCACATCCTCGCCATCGGCGCGGTGAATGAGAAAATCGAGGGCTTCTACGACGTTTGCCGTGACATCGGCCTGACCGGCACGCAGGGCGTCCTCATTCCGAGATCGAACGCCGGGGATCTTATGCTCCGAGGCGACGTGGTGGATGCCTGCGCCGCCGGGCGCTTCCGGGTCTACGCCGTCGACAGCGTTCTCGAAGCCGTGGAAATCCTGACCGGGGTGCCTGCGGGGCTGCGAGGCAGCGACGATTCGTACCCCAAGGGGTCGCTGCTGGCGAAGGCGATGGATCGCGCCTGGTTGTACTGGTTGAAAGCGTCCCAGCGGATGGACGTTCCCCTCGCCCCCGAGGATCACGAACGGGTACGGACCGCTCGAACGGCGAAATCCAAGCGGGGCGCCAAACGAAAGTAGGAATCGCGGCCGTTTCCGAGAATCCTCGTTCGCCACTGGTGAAATCGCGCAATCCTGTGCCGACCGGCTTCGTGCCAATCCCAATATCCCCTCTCCCTCCTAGGAAGAGGGGCAGGGGTGAGGTTTCTTGGGAAACACTCATACGCGGGATACCGGGGCGCCCGCCTTTCCGTGCGGCACGCCGTTTGCAGGCTACTGAATCTACGGACGACCGTGCTCCCACACAACGAGGAACGGCCCCGAGCGGTACGACCGCCGTCGGCAGTTCCGTGGAACGCGAGTAAAGAGGTGAACCATGAAGACCGCCACGCGACCCGCGACCGGCAAGACCGGGATCCGAGTGCCCTGCACCGGCGCCGAACTCCTTCGAGACTCCGTCTACAATAAAGACACAGCCTTCACCGCCGACGAACGACACCGACTCAAGCTCGACGGACTCCTGCCGCCTCGCCAGTTCTCGATCCAGGAGCAGGTCGCCTTGGAGCTCGAACACGTCCGGGCCAAGAATGACGACTTGGAGAAGTTCATCGGTCTTGCTGCTCTACAGGATCGAAACGAGACACTCTTCTACCGCGTTCTCGTCGAGAACCTGGCCGAGATGATGCCGATCGTCTACACGCCCACCGTCGGCCGCGCGTGTCAGCGGTACAGCCACATTTTCCGTCGCCCGCGCGGACTCTGGATCACGCCCGACGACATGGATCGCATGCCGGACGTCCTGCGAAACTCCCCGCATCCGGACATCCGCCTGATCGTCGCCACCGACAATGAGCGGATCCTCGGCCTCGGCGACCAGGGCGCCGGCGGCATTGGAATTCCCATTGGCAAGACGGCGCTGTATTGCGCGGGCGCGGGGATTCACCCCACGCATTGCCTGCCCATCAGCCTGGATGTCGGGACCGACAACCCGGAACTCCTGAACGACTCGCTCTACTTCGGCTATCGCCATCGGCGTCTGCGCGGCGAGGCCTACGACAGTTTCATCGAAGCGTTCGTCGAGGCGGTCAGCGAGGTCTTCCCGAAGGCGCTTCTTCAATGGGAGGACTTCCACAAAGACATCGCCTTCATGGTCCTGGATCGATACCGCAAACGCATTCCGAGCTTCAACGACGACATCCAAGGCACCTCCGCGGTCGCGCTTGGCGGGATTCTCAGCGCCTTGAAGATCACGAAGAAGCCGCTCGCCGAGCAGCGGATCGTGTACATGGGCGCCGGCGCGGCGGGGGTCGGAATCGGTCGATTGGTCGCCGCCGGGATGCGTGCGGACGGAATCGCCGAGTCGATCATCGCTCGATCGCAGGTATTCCTTGATTCTCACGGCCTGATCTACGAAGACCGGCTGGGACAAAGCGCCAACAAGCAGACTTTCGCGATGAGCAAGGACGCGATGCGGGCGTTTGGGTTCACGCCCGGCGCAACCATCGATCTTCTTGAGGTCGTGCAGCGCTTCCAACCGACCGTCCTTCTCGGCACGACCACGAAACCCGGCGTGTTTACTCGCGCCGTGGTCACCGAAATGGCCAAACACGCCGATCGGCCGATCATCCTGCCTTTCAGCAATCCGACGTCAAAAGCGGAGTGCACGGCCTCGGAGGCGATCGAATGGAGCGGAGGTCGCGCCATCGTGGCGACGGGCAGCCCGTTCCCGCCCGTCGAATACAAGCCGGACGGTCGCACGATCACCATCGGGCAGGGGAACAACGTCTTCATTTTTCCCGGCGTCGGACTCGGCTGCATTCTCGCCGAAGCACACGAAGTCACCGACGACATGTTCCTCATCGCGGCGCGAACCCTCGCCGACTGCGTCACGCCGGAACGACTGCGCACCGGATCGATCTATCCCGACCCGAGTGAACTGCGCACCGTCAGCGGGAAGATCGCCTGCGCCGTGATCCGCGAGGCCCGCCGCAAGAACCTCGGCCGAATGATTCCCGACGACGCCATCGAACAGAAAGTCGCCGATGCGATGTGGTTCCCGGATTATGTCGACTATGTGAGTCGGTAGAACACCGTCGTGGTTCCCTGAGACGACCTTCGCCCACTGTGTGCCACTGCTCTGTGAGCAGTGGTTGGCGCAGACACTCCGAAGCGCAACTATGGGTGCCCCATCCTCGCTACTGCGAGGGTGGGGGACGGAAGGTTCGGCAATTCTCATCCAAGTTGGCGACGGAGCCCGTCGTGTGTCCTGCTCTGTGAGCATCGGTTGCCGAAGATGCGTCGACGCGCGGCCAATTCCTTGCATTCGTATTAGTCGGGCTCACGCTCGCCGCCCTCCTGATCCTCCTCAGGCACAGGCGTCGACGGGTCGAAGGGTTCATTCGCTTCCGGAAGTTTGCCGAGATCCGTGTTCCGCGCCAGTGGGATTGAGACACTGAACTCCTGGCCGTCGTGCGCGATCCCCAGCGCGACCGTCTCTCCCGCCGGGATCATGTACAGCGCCTGCATGAGATGTCCGAAGTGTTTCACGCGTCGCCCGTCAGCCATTGTGATGCGATCGCCCGCCGTGATCCCGGCGCGTTGCGCCGGCGAGGGGTCCGCCACTCGTCCGACCACGACGGCGTCCGGCACACGCGGGTCGAACGAAATACCCAACCATCCGCGATAGAACGAATGTCCTTTCCGCAGCTCCGCAACGATGGCGTCGACACGCGGTTTCGGCACCACGAACCCCACCCCGGAGTCGTACATCTCCGCGCCTGCGAGTTCGCCGGGGCGCTGCGCCATCGGGACGGACAGCCCGATCACGCGCCCCTCCAGATCGCACAACGGTCCGCCGTAGTTCACCGGGCTCAGCTTCGCATCCGTCTGCACCGCGTTTCCGCGCATACGGTTCTTCGCGCTCACGATTCCCGCGGTGATCGAGGGGACATCCCCGCCAAAGCCCATTCCCAAGGCGATCGCCGTCTGCCCGACGCGCACCTCGTCTAACGCAACCCACCGCGCCGGTGTCAGATCCACGGCATCCACCTTCAGAAGCGCAATCTTGCGAACTTGGTCGCGCGCAACGAGGTCAGCCGCGACGCGGCGTCCATCGGCGAAGGTGACGGAAATCAGCGCCGGCTCGCGAGCGAAGTTAAAACTACTGCTAATGACGTAGCCGTCCTCGGAATAGACCAGCCCCGTCGTAGGACCATCCGCGACGACGAATCCCGACCCCGCCGACTCCGAAAAGGGATTCTGCTTCCGCGGCTTCTTTTGCTTGCCGCTGGGTTCATCGTCCGAGGCGTCCTCTTCGATGCCGCGTCGTTCATTGGGCTGCGTTCCGCCGACCGTGTCAATGCGAACCAACGAGGGGCGAAGCTGCGTGGTCACCACCCGAAACCGCTCCTGCATCGCTCGCCGGAGTTCCGAGGGGTCAGTGGCGTCTTCCGCCGCCCTTGCCAGCGCGGCGCACGCGACCGTGACTACGGCCGTCGTGACCAACAACATGGATCGGCGCTTTGCTATCATGGTTTCACGTCCGCGTCTTGCGTAAGAAAGCGGAACGAAAGGATCTCTCGACCTCGGCGAATCACCAAGACGACATCCTCGCCGGGACGAACGGACCGCACACGCGACTCATATTCGTCGACGCTCGACACACTGTGCGAACCGACCGACAGAATCAAATCGTCCTTGCGAACGCCAAGTTTCGCGGCAGACGAATCGCGCAACACGCGATCCACATACGGCAACACGGATTGATACCCCGTCTTGCTGAGTCGAATTCCAAAGTCGAGAGATCGCTTCGCCGTTACGGGTCCGGTCTCAGTTCCAGGGTCGCCCGGCGGTGTCGACGGAATCGCCTCAACGAGCCCCCCGGCTGTCCGGTTCCTTTGAAACTCGTCCACCGTCTCTTTCAGCACGTCGACGGGAATGCCATAGTTCAAATGGGTGTGCGTAAGATTGGAAATGACCTCCCGGCCGATCATGCCCACCAATTGACCGTCAAGATTCACAATCGCCCCGCCCGGCGCGCCGGGATTGCTCACAATGCCGTCAATCACCAAAACATCGCCGGTGTAGGCGAAATCTCGCTTGCGCCGGCGAGCGTCCAGTCGTGTTCGTGTGGAGAAGACTCCATGAGCAATGGACACCGTCTCGGCCCCATCCGCGACCTTGAACGCATTCCCGGCCGCGATCACCCAATCGCCGGGCGACAGTCGCGTCGTACAAGGACTCAAGAGAACACCGAGGTCTCGACAATCCAGACCAAAATGCGGAAGCTGGGTCAACTTTGCATTCTCGCCGCTTCCGAATGCCTGCCCCTGCGCCGCATCAGGAGTCGCCGCAGATAGTTGCAGCAATGCGAGCTGCCGCTTCTCATCCCGAAAGACAACCGCCGCCTGATACAACGTCCCGTCCGATGTCACAGCGCGGATCGCCCGCGCGTCGATCAGCAGTGATAACACAGTGGCAACCAGTCCGTCATGCGAAATGAGAATGCCCGATCCATACCCCTGTTCGAGACCCGCCCCCAGTCCATACAATTTCACCACCCGCGGAACCGCCGAATTGACAGCGCGATCGAATCCGCTGTCCGACGACATTCGCACCGGAGGCATCGCGACACGGTCATCGGCGCGCACGACATCGCAAAGGACGAAGGCAAGCGGGAGCGCTGCGAGTCGAATCACTGTCCACCTTCCGCTACGTCAAGTGTCTCCGAGTATGTTTTCGTCGGTCCCTGAACCGAGACTCGCGTCGGCCGCCGAAGGCCGGACACTCTCTCGGTCCCCTCGATGCCGATCACGACTTCGATCTTGGAGGCCGCATCCCTTGCGACGATCTGCCGCAACTCTCCAGTGTCCACCTCGAAAGCTAACTCCGCATCCGCCCCCTTCAAGATCGGATAGGACACCAGGTTCACCAGTGATCCGACGGAGGGGATCTTCACGCCCGAAAGAGATTGCGTTGGCACGAGATCGAGAACCCTGCCCGCTCCCACGTGCCGAACGCTCGCCCGTGTTGTGAGATCCTCCTCGCTCGGCAGTCGCCGCTGAAGAACATAGATGGCCGCGAGCGTGAGTGAATCCTCCACCAGAGGGTCATACTCCGAACCATCCGCGACCGATCGCGCACGCACTTCGTCGTCGTCAAATCGAAATCCGCCGCGCTTGGCGCCACTGGGCAATAGATCCCACATCTCGACCGGAGAACCGACATCCCAGAGGTTGCTGACCCGCGTGATCGACGGCGATTTCTCGTCTCCTACACGCATGTGATGTTGAACGGCTTTCACCGGCAGTTCATGCGACCCAGACTCTCCCACGCCTGTCTTCAACAGTTTCCGATACCGGTCGATGACCCGCCGCACCTCGCGCTTGTTCACTTCCGGATCAGGAACGAAAGGCTTGCCGAGTTTCGGTTCGACGGGATCCAAGCGCACATGGATGTCCCTGGCCACCCCCTCGTGCTCAATGTTCAGCGTGATCGGCCAGTTCTCGGGATATGTGCCGATGAGTCCCGTATACTCGTTCACCGTCTCGAACTGCAAGCCGTCCACTGCAATCAGGCGGTCGCCCGCGCGAATCCCGGCGCGATCAGCGGCGAATTCCGGTCGCACCGCCGCGAAGCGCAGATCACGAACGCCTACCTGTTCGACGGTCGCTTGCAGCGTTCCGTGTCGAGCAAGGAGTCCGGCGCGAAGCGTGGGAATGAAGCGGCGAATCTGGTTCGACGCGATGGCATATCCGAAACCCACATTGAACCGCCCGCGCGTGTTCACGGAAATGCGTCCGTTGATTCCGATGACCTCGCCGGCCTTGTTGAACAACGGCCCGCCGGAATTCCCTGGATTGATCGACGCATCGATTTGTATGCAGTCGGAATAGACGAGATTCTGTCCCGTTCCTCCTTGATAGCGGTGCGTACCAGTGACAATGCCCGTTGTCACCGTCGGCGTTTGATCTTCGCTGAGTACGAATGGATTCCCCATAGCGAGCACGTCATCGCCGAGGCGCACGGCATCCGAATCTCCAAGTTTCGCAAATGGAAAGTGGTCTCGTCCCGACAAATGGAACATGGCTACGTCGCCGGTGGGATCGATCCCCAGCACTTCCAACTCATAGACGTTCCCGTCACTCAGTCCGCCGAGCCCGCGGCGCTTCTCCAACATCCCCGCGATCACATGGTAGTTCGTAAGCCCATTGCCATTCTCATCAATGAGAACGCCCGATCCGCCGCCGCGCTCCATTTCATCATAAATGCACACCACGCTCGGCGAGACCTCCGCCACGACGCCCATGCGCTGGAGTTCCGCTTGCGCGATCGCATCCTCGGCGTTTACCGATCGGGCAATGAGAAACGCAAGGGTCGCGATTCCGCCGTGCAATGCCTGAACGGACACCGGACGTGCTCTCATTGCACGCTCACTCGCAACAGTCGTGCCCCGCCCCAATCGGCATAGTCGGCCAAGTCGAGGTCATCTCCATAGTCGACGACAAACGTCAATCGCCGTACTCCGCGAATGGGAACCAGAATGTCCTTGGGTGAATCTCGACCGGTGAGAACTCCGCTTTCGTAAAGGGACTTCCCATCGCCGAGCACTCGGAACGCGACGCACCCACGAGGTCGCACCACGTCGTCGAGGCCGATGGTGGCGGCGAAGGATTCATATTCCGGACCGATGGCATAGGATATTTCGGTCAAACTATGGACGCCGAGTCCCTTCTGGAATTGTCGCCCCTCGATCACGATGGGCCCGCCATTCACGCACTTATCGCGTTGTACGGCCCAGGGCTTGTGAAGGCGTCCCTCCGATCGCGAGTCCAATGGATCCAGATCGCTAAGGTAGGTCACGCGGTCGCTGTGAAACTCGATGCGCTCGATCGCGGAGAGTTGCAACTCCGCGGTCAGACCGAAGGAGGTTTCCACTCGGACCGACGCCTCTCCCCCGCCGACCATCCGTCCGCCCACCGAGGAACCATCGCGAAGGTCCAACCGCGCCTCAGGACGGTTCGGTTTCGACGCCCCGGAAGCGAACACCACACCAAACGCCTTGCCGGTCTGGAACGTGCGCGTCTGGCCGCCGATTACGAACGAGCCCGATTCGGCGTCGATCCGAGCGACGCGCCCGCGCAGCACCTTCGGCTCCTCGGCGTCCGCGGTGATCAACACGTCCTGTCCGGGCAAACGATCACGCAAGGCAGAACGAAACAATTCATCCGCGCGAGCAAAACCCTCGCCGCTCAACCACTGCACAGCCGCCAATCGATCGACGGGAAAGC
>ORJL011363968.1_pt1 | contig 13080 bp, 10 predicted proteins | sample 1779941 | NCBI WGS metagenome assembly ORJL01 (sample SAMEA104232317, study PRJEB22302) | groundwater metagenome | biome: forest; feature: aquifer; material: groundwater | place: USA | collected 2011-08-07 | depth 5.8 m
GCGCGGCGGGAAGTGGGCGCCCGAGACGATTCGGAAGATCCTGGCCCGCGCGGCCGTGGCGTAGGGGGAGTGACGAGACATGGCGAAGGACAAGGACGCGGACATCCTCGGAACCACGCTGCCGCTGCGCTTGAGTGACACCGACGTGGCGCGCCTCGATGCCCTGGTGCGCATCATGCCCGCCATGTCGAGGAACGCCCTCGCCCGCGAGTGTCTGCGGCGTGGGCTTGAAGCCTTCGACGCCGCGTTGGGAGAGAAGGACGAGACGAGGCGGCTTGCGTCGCTGGCCCGACTCTGCGGCATGACGGCAGGGGGGCGGGCGAAGGGGTAGCGCGCGAGGGGGGGGGGGTGGGGTACGCCGGGGGGATGCCCCTTCAAGCGCGCGCGAGAGGTGGAGGGGAAACGAGTCTACGCAATTTTGCGCTGCCAGTTCAGGGCGACGGGGGAGGCACCCGGTGGATGCCTCTTCCGCTGCGCGTGTGAGGTGGCTTGGGATCGTCCCCACGCAATTTTCGCTGCCCGATTCAAGACGCACGGTGGCGGTCCCAAGGGGTCACTCCCATGACGCGATGCGGGGTTTCAAGGCCAACCTTTGAAGCCGATCGGGCCGACAGCGCGCTCTGGTCTTGTCAGGCTCCACTTGCCGATGCTAGGATTATCGTGTCTCGTGAGGATCACTGGTGCCATGGCAGAGCCGCTTCAGAGCACGGTAGTGCCGATGCTCCTCGCCGCTCTGGTCTGCGATGTAGCCGTCGCGGATCCGAGCAGCGGAAAGCGCAATTTGATAGGCATCTTCGACAACATCAATGCGGGCAAGTTGCCGACCACGCGACCAATGTCCGTCTACCTCAAACTGGCCGATGCCGAGGGCCTCTATAAAATCGAGGTCAGATTCGTCAAGGTTAGGGATGGGGAACTGCTCGCTGGCGCTGCTTGCGAATTGCAAGTGCCGAGTCGGCTACAAAGTTCCGATTTTCACCTTCAGTTTCCGCCCCTACCGTTTCCCGAGGCGGGTCGGTACGAATTTCAGATTTGGTGCAATTCGATGTTCCTGGGAAGCGCTTCGCTCCAAGTTGTACTCAGATCATCTGGGTAGAGGGACTAGGGCATGATGACCGCAATCCAACAGTTCCCACAACCCACGAGCCTAGACGCAGCCTCTGGTCCGCCAGAGGATAGGGCGGGCAGCAGCGAGTCAGAACCCGAGGTGATCTACGCCATCCATTTTCCACTGCCGCGCGAGATACTCCTGGGTTCAGTCATGGACCGGCGATTGCGCGTCACAGACGCAATGCGGGTACTTCTTTCCACCGAAGACACCGCAGATGGCACCAAGGTAATCGCAGAGGCCCCAGAGATCAACGAGTTCGGCTTTGGTGAGAACATCTCCGAAGCAATCGGCGACCTTCAGCGCGCGATCGTCCAACTCTTCTTCGAGTTGGAGGAACAAAAGGAGCGGCTGTCCGAAGACTTGCGGTCGGTTCTGGAAGTCCTGAGAAGGAAGCTCCGCAGGTATGACGATCAAGGCCAGCGAGTTTGACCGGATCGTAAAGAAGCTGAATCTAAAGACGCGACGAGGGCGAGATCTACACGCATGGTTCGAGCACGAGGGCAGGGTCATCGTGCGCACAAGGCGGTCGTTCTGTTCAGGTGATTTGCCAATGCAGCACAGCATCCGGCAGCAACTGAAACTGACCGAGAAAGAGCTCCGAGCCCTTATTGACTGCACACTGGATCTGGCAGGGTACATCGCCATTCTGCGTCGGCTCGGGTTGCTCTGACCGCAGGCTGGCCGCGGCGGGCTCGACGCCCTGGCCGCCCTCCTGCCGACGATGGGTAGGACGGCCATCGCCCGCGGCGACCTCCGTCCGAAGCAGGTCAGCCTGCGGCGCTGACAAGCGCAGGGGAGCGCAGCGGACGGGGCGCAGAGGTGGGAAGGCGTAGGGGGTGGCGGGGTACCCAGGGGATGGCTGAACGCCTGCGCGCGCGGGGTAGGGTGGAAAGCCCCCCAACGAAAAATGCGCGTCCCAAAAGCTCCCCCTCATGACGCGGTGCGGCGCACGGGCCATACCCCCTTGTACCCCCTTGGCCCGCGTCGCTTCGCGTAAGTCCGCAATCCTCCGCACCGAGTCGAATTCGCTTGCAAGGGTCGAGCGGATCGGCTACAACCCAGCAATCACAAGGGTTTCGAGACTTCCAGGAGCGCAAATAAAAGCGTCTCATAACCCGGAGGTCGTGGGTTCAAATCCCACCCCCGCTACTTTCCCTGGAAGTCAAGCCGAACGCGGGTTCCAGCGTACCCGCCCATGTCGGGCGGCGCGGCAATCCTGGCTTCGCAACGCCGTACATACGGCGTTGTGCTCGCCCTGGAGGTCGCGCCCATGCCGAAGCTCGTTCACCGCACCCCCGCCTGCTCGCTGCACAAAAATTCCGGGCAGGCCGTCGTCGCCCTCAACGGGGTGGACGTGTACCTGGGCCGGTTCGGCACCGAGGAATCGCGCCGTGCCTATGACCGTGCGGTCGCGGAGTGGCTCACGAACGGCCGCCGGATCGCGGCGCCCCGGGCTGCGAACGCTCCCGTTCCGCTGACGGTGGGCGAGATGATCGCGCGCTACTGGACGTTCGCGGAGGGGTCCTCGCACGCGCGCGCCCAGGCGAAGAAGCGCAGGAAGGCGAGCCGGGAGCATTTCGCTTCGAGGCCTACGCGCCGGAAGCCTACGCCCGTGCCGTCGCCCGCGCGTGCGTGCTCGCCGGCGTTCCGCACTGGCACCCGCATCAGCTTCGCCACAACGCGGCGACGCTCCTCCGGCGGGAGCTGGGGATCGAGGCGGCGCGCGTGGTGCTCGGACATTCGTCGGCGGCCGTAACGGAGGTCTATGCTGAGATGGATTTGGCGAAGGCGAAGGATGCTGTCAAGGAGAAGTTAGGATAGGGAGGGAGCGACATGGCGTTCCGGTACTACCTGAACCATTCGAGACGTGGGAGGCGGCCGGGAGGCAACGGGCGCGGCCCGTACGCGTGCCTGCACCGGGAAGGGGGATGCGTGCGGGACAAGGTGACGATACCGGAGACGGAATGGCGTCCGTGCCCGCCGGCTTGGCGCGTTCGTTTCCACGCGTGAGGCAAGCGACGATTTCAAGCGGCTCGATCCCCGAGACAAGCGCGGTGTTCTGTACCCGAAGTATGTCTGTGGTACCTGCTCGCCGGCGCCGAACTGGTAGGGGGGGCGAACCCGTGGCGTAGGTCGATGAGGAGACAACGAGTGGACGATTTGAAGCCCGCTCCCGCCCACCGCGTGCTCGTTTTCGTTCCCGAGGGTGATCGCACGTCAAAGACGATCCCGGTGGACTTGCAGGACAAGTGGACCGTGCGGTTGCTCAAGCTGTTCGCGCGCCTGTTCGGGGGTGCAACGGCCTACGGGAGGGGGGTAGGCGTGTGGCGGAGCGGCAAGCAGACGCACTAGGACAGGGTGACGGTGATTGAGTCTTGGTTCGACCCTGCCGCGCCGGAGCGTCTCAAGCAAAGGCGTCTGGACCGGATGGGGCGGGAACTCTCTGCGATGTGTGCCGCATTGAAACAGGAGATTGTGGGCTGTATCATAGACGGTCGGTGGTACACCTATGGGGCGAAGAACCGATCATGAAGAGACGTATCGTTATCAGAAGCACCAAGGGCGCCAAATCGATAGACGAGATGCTGCATAGCGCAATGCGCAAGGCTGGCTTCGGCCCCCCGTGCAACGTGAACAGTGCCGAAGCGTGGACTGGCGTTCAAGCCCCCGAGGTCAAGCCCGCGCCGAAGCGGAACGGACGCAAGCGCGGGAAGGCGTAGTTGTGGCGAGCGAACCCACGCCGAAGCACGGCGACTACATGGCGGGCGAAATCCTGCCCCGGTTCCTGGCGCTGCCGCCGAGCCGGGTGCAGGCCGAGTATTGCCGGCATCCGATCCACGTTGATGCCGAGGATCAAGGGCTTGTCGCCTTGGCACTCGATGCCGTGAACGCGGGAAAGTGGATCGAGGCTGCCGGCGAGGGGCGCATCCGGGCGTGCGAAGGGGCGCTCGCCGTCGTCGGCGCGCATCCGGCGGGGATCGGATACGCAACGCCGGACAAGCAATTCAATGGCGATCCCGCTGCGCGAGCGAAGCTAGCCTACCGCGATGCCGTCGCCCGCGACGCGACACCCGAGGAATGCTGGCGCGCCGTTGCCGAAGCGGTACTCGCGACCACTCCAAGTAGGCGCGTGCGCAATACGAAGCCCGCCGCGCTGGCCCAGGACTCTTCGCCGGGCACCGTCATGGTGCGCGGCAACGGCAGGGCCGCCAAGATGGGGCTGACGGATTCCCGGACTCTCCCCATGTCTCGCGAAGCCGTCACGCGCGATCCGTGGGTGCGCGTGCTCGAATACGTCGCCTGTCGCGAAGAGCACGGGAGCATCATCCGCTGCTCGAAGGCCGATTGCGCGGGCTGGCTTCACGTCCCGAAGGACGGCCCCGGCCGCCCGCCGACAGACTGCGAACGGTGTCGCCGCCCGCGGTAAATCGGTAAGCGGGACATTCCCCGAATCCCACCCGACGCCCCGTAGGCCAGCAATCTAGCACCTTGCGGGGCGCGCTGTTCTCGGCGCGTAATTCGGCGAGCGGCCCCGCCGACTGCGAATCACGCCAGAATGCCCGCGTCACGATTGAGAGGACGCGGACATGAACGAAACACAAGAAATGCTGCCGGTCGCGGCGGCCCTTCGGACATGGCTCGGGCCGGGACGAATGGGAAGGCCCATCGCCCCGAGCACGGCTTGGCGCTGGTTCAAGTCTGGATCGCGGGCACCAGACGGGACGCGGGTTCACCTGCGCGTTGCGCGCGTAGGCGGCAGGTTGTACTTGCGCCGCACTGATCTGCTCGACTTCGTAGCGCGGTGCTCGGGCGAGGCGGCGCCGACTGCCCCGCCGGCTGTCCCGTGCCCCGCCCCTGCCGCCCAGGGCCAGGCCGCCGCCGAAAACGTGCTTCGCGCGGCCGGGATCCTGCCGCCGCAAGCCGACGCGATCCAGGAACGGCTCGACCGGCCGAAGGCCCCGCCCGGGCGCCGCGGGCGGAGGTGCCGCCGATGAAACCGCAACCCGAGATCGCCCGCGATCTGACCCTCGCTGAACGTGACGCGCGCCTACGCGCACGGATGGCCGCCGGTTCCGCGACCGCCCGCCGGCGGGCCCGCCGCGCACGAGGACGGCTGGTGCAGCGGATCGCCGCCGAACTGGCGCGCGACGCCGAAGGCGGTGCCGAGTGATGCCGACGATGACGGAGAAGGCGCGGCACACCCGCGCACGGCCATGCGGCGTCTGCGGCGGCGCGGAAGGCGATCCCCGCGGACAAGGCAGGCGGTGCGCCGGCTGGACGACAGCGGACGGCTGGTGCCATTGCTCGCGCGTCGAGGTTTCGGGCAGGCCGCAGGAGGCCGGCGGAACCTGGGCGCATCGCATCGCCGGCGGGCCGTGCGACTGTGGGAAGGATCATCGAACGGGCGGCCCCGGCTCAAGTCGCGTCCGACGAAGGACATCGACCTTCTGGGTCGGAAGCTGGCGGCAGAGCTCGAGGAGGTCGCCGCGGTCTTCCGGAGGTCGCGGGGCTGGTCCTCGACGACGGCGTGGTGTTCGACCCGAAGACGGTCGTCACGGAGCGGATCAGAGAGGATGCGGATTATACGAAGGCGTGCGTGCCCACGTCGTCGTGCGGCTCGGACAGGCGAAGGCACGCCTCCAGATCGACGTCGGGTTCGGGGACGTGGTGACTCCCAAGATCCAGAAGATCAAGTATCCCGTGCTGCTGGACGCCGACGCCCCGGACCTGTGGTGCTACCCTTTCGAATCGGTTGTGGCAGAGAAACTCGAAGCGATGATCAAGCTCGCCACCATGAACAGTCGGATGAAGGACTTCTACGACATCGTCCACATCGCGGGCATCCATCCGTTCGAGGGCGTGGTTCTGCGGGAGGCTGTTCGAAGGACGTTCGAACGGCGGGGCACCGAGATGGACCCAGCCACGCCCGTCCTGGGCGCGGCCTTCCGCGTCGACCCCGGCCGCCAGGCCCTCTGGACCAATTACCTGCGGAAAGCGCAGCTGGGCGGGGCGCCCGAAACCTTCGCAGCCGCGATGGCATCGATCATCGTCTTCATCGGACCAGTCTACGCAGCGCTCTGCTCGAAGGCGGCGTTCAAGGGAACTTGGTCCCCCTCGGAGCGATCCTGGAGATGACGAAACGAAAGACGCAAGGCCCCGATCCGATGGAGCGCGCGATCGAAGAGGCTCTTCAGCCTGGCTACTTCGTATCGTACGGTGCCAGCGGCAGGCGATCGGCGCGATGATCCGTAGGCGGCCCATTCCGGGCTTCCGAGCGGTTTCCCTTGCCGCCCGCCTCCCGCCCGCGCTATCACAGGGCCATCGTCGCCCCATCCGGCACCCCGTGTCCGGGACCCGCTCCCATGCCCGAACCCGCCCCGGAACCCCAGGTCATCGACGGCCGCTACACGGTCCTCTCGCAACTTGGCACCGGCGGCATGGGCGCGGTCTACCGCGTGCGCGACTCCACCACCGGCGGCCTGCTCGCGCTCAAGATGATGGCCCCGGGCGACGAGGCCTCCCCCGCGGCGCAGCACCGGTTCAAGCGCGAGTTCCGCGCCCTCTCGCGGCTCACCCACCCCTACATCGTCCGGGTCTACGAGTACGGGACCTGGAACACGTCCCTCTACTACACGATGGACTTCATCGAAGGACGCTCGCTCAAGGACTTCGCGGACCAGGACCGGCCGCTGTCGCGCACCGGCCCGCACGCCTTCGAGACCTACCTCAAGCGATGCAACGACTACCTCGGCCAGGTGCTCGAGGCGCTCGATTACGTCCACCAGAGCGGCATCGTCCACCGCGACCTCAAGCCGACCAATGTCCTCATCACCCCCGAAGGACGCGTCCGGCTGATGGACTTCGGGCTCGCCGCCGACGTCGAGGCCTCGGTCTCCATCACCAAAGTCGGCACCCTCATGGGCACCGTCGCCTACATGTCCCCCGAGCAGGCCCAGGGCCGCCGCATCGACCACCGCTCCGACCTCTACTCGATCGGGATCACGCTCTACGAGCTCACCACCGGCGAGCGCCCGTTCACCCACGCCAATCCGGTCACCCTCGTGCGCAAGCACATCGTCGAGCGCCCGCTGCCCCCGAGCCGCCTCGTCCCCGAGCTGCCCGAGTTCCTCGAGGCGATCATCCTCAAGCTGCTCGAAAAGGACCCGGTCGATCGCTTCCAGACCGCCGGCGAGGTCCTCGCCGCCCTGCGCGCCCCCGAGACCGCGGCCCAGGCCCGCATCAGCTTCCCCGACGCCGCCCGGCCCGGCTTCGCCCAGACCCGCTTCGTCGGCCGCGACGCCGAAATGGAGCGCCTCGACCGCGTCCTCGACGACGTGCTCAAGTCCCACGGCCGCTTCGCCGTCGTCACCGGCGAGGCCGGAGTCGGCAAGACCCGCCTGGTCGAAGAGCTCAAGGCCGGCGCCTTCCTCGAGGGCTTCCGCTTCCTGCGCGGCGCCTGCTACGAAAAAGAGGGCCTCTTCTACCAGCCCTTCGTCGAGGTCATCGGCCAGTACAACCAGGCGGTCGGCAAATACGACGCCGAGTGGGAGGAGAAGGTCTTCGGACCCTACGGCCGCGAGCTCGCCCGGCTGGTCCCCGCTCTCGCCCAGCGCAGCTTCGTCCAGCGGCTTCCCGAAAGCGTCAGCATGCCCGCGGAGGAGGAGAAGCTCCGACGATTCGACGCGGTCACCCGGTTCCTGATCAACATCAGCCGGATCGAGCCGGTGCTGCTGCTGTTCGACGACCTGCACTGGGCCGACGAGCTGTCGCTCGAGCTGGTGCACTACCTGGTGCGCAACATCGAGAAGGAGCGCGTGCTCGTCATCGGGACGTACCGTGCCGAGGAGATGGTCCAACGCGGCCGGCGCCGTCACCCGCTCGAGGAGACTCTCTACGCGATGGAGAAGGAGCACCGCATCGCCGAGCGGATCGAGCTGGCGCGGCTGGACCGGGAGCGGACCGATGAAATGACCGCGTCGATCCTCGGCAACGACATGGTGCCCGACGTCCTCGACGCGTTCATTCACGCGAAAACCGGGGGCAACCCCTTCATGATCGAGGAGTACCTGCGCGTGCTCACCGAGTCGGGCGCCGTGCGCGTCGCCGCCGAGGGGGTGCTGGCCGCGGGCCTGGAGTCGGTCGACCTCCCCGCGAGCGTGAACGACCTGATCGAGCGCCGGTTGGCCACGCTCGCGGAGAGCGCGCGCGAGGCCGCCGCGGTCGCCGCGGTGATCGGCGTCCAGTTCGAATTCGCAGTGCTCATCGAAGTCCTCGAGACCGAGGAGGAACTGCTGCTCGACATTCTCGACGAGATGCTGCGCCTCAAGCTCGTGGTCGAGGCGGACGTCGCGGGCGAGGAGTTGTACGAGTTCACCCACCCGATGATCCGCGAGGTCCTGTACGACGGGCTGAACCGGCGCAAACGCAAGCGTCTGCACCGCAAGATCGCCGGCGCGCTCGAGACGCTGGAAAAGAAAAAGGCCGGGAGCGCGCCGGTCGAGGCGCTGGCGTACCACTACCGGCAAGCGGAGGAGCCCGCGCTCGCCCTGCCGTACGCGATCGCCGCCGGGGACAAGGCCTTCAAGGCCTACGCCAACGAGGCCGCGGTGCGTTACTACGAGTCCGCGCTCGAGTCGCTCAAGGACGACCTCTCGGTCGAGGGGATGCGCAAGAAGCACGGCCTGTTGGTCAACCTCGTCGAAGCGCTCGACCGGAAAGGCCGCTGGGAGGACGCCCTGCGCACCGCCGACACGCTGGCCCACGCCGCGCAGGCGGTCGACGATCCGGAGCGGGTCGCCGAGGCATATCGCCGCAAGGGCCAGATCCTCCACCGCATGGGCAAGTTCGACCCGGCGATGAACGAGTTCAACCGCGCGCTGCGCGCCCTCACCGGCCGGCCCGAGTCGCAGGAGTCGATGCGCATCCTGCGCGAGCTGGCGCGGGTCTATTTCACCACCGGCGAGCTGGACCTGGCCGCCAAGCTCTGCGGCCGCTCGCTCGCCATTGCCGAGCGGCTGGGGCTTTCCGGGGAGATCGGCCAACTGCTCAACCTGTCCGCCAACGTCCATCGCATGCATGGCGGCATCGACCAGGCGGTCGCCGAGTACGAGCGGGCCTACGAGGTCTTCCACCAGGCCGAGGACTGGCGCGGCCTGCTCTCGGTGATGAACAACCTGGGCAGCATCCTCGAGTCGACCAAGGACGTCGACCGGGGGATGGACTTCAAGCGCAAGGCGCTCGAGCTGGCGCGCAAAATCGGCGACGTCTCCTTCACCGGCTGGCTCACCATGGCGCTGGCGGTGAGCCACATCCACACCGGCGAGTGGGACCTCGCGGAGGAGGAGTTGACCCAGGCCGAGGGGATCGCCGTCCGGATCGGCGACCAGCGCAACCTGCTGCGGATCCACTTCAACCGCGGGCGGCTCCACTATCACCGCGGCGACCTGCGCGCGGCGATGCTGTTCATGGAAAAGGCGCGCAACCTGGCGGTCGAGATGGCCGACTACACGATGGACTCGTCCTCGCGGATCTACTTCGCCAACATCTATCGCAAGATGGGCAAGCCCGGCACCGCCCTCGCGGCCGCGATGGAGGTGGAACGGAGCGCGCGCGCCCACGGCGGGGAGATCGCCCTCATGGAGTCGATCGCGACCCAGGCCGAGGTGCACCGCGACATGGGGAACTTCGAGGTCGCTGAGGGGTGCATCCGCGAGGCGATCGGACTGTGCGTGAAGCTCAACCAGCGGTTCGCCCACGCCGAGAACACGATGATCCTCGGCACCATCCTGCGCGAGCTCCAGCGCGGACCCGAAGCGGAAGAGGCGCTGGTCCGCGCGGAGCAGGAATTCCGCGAGATCCGCGCCCCGTACGAGACCGCGATCGCATCGCTCGAGCTGGGGGTCGGCCTGCTGCGCTCCGGCCGGCGCGACGCCCAGCCGCCGGCGGTGCGTCGGGTCCAGGACGCGCTCGCGGTGTTCCAGCGGCTGGGCGCCCAACTCGACGTCCAGCGCGCCAAGCGCGAGCTGGCGCGGGTCCTGCCCGCGGGGGGCGGGTTCGATTCCTCCGAGGCGATGCTCCATGCGCCCCCATTCGTCGGCCGCGCCAAGGAACTCGAAGTCCTCGAGTCGCAGCTGAACCATGCCCTGCAGCACAAGGAGGGGCGCTTCGTCCTGGTCTCGGGCGACACCGGGGTCGGCAAGACCAAACTGATCGAAGAGCTCGCCCGGCGCACCAGCGCGCGCAACGTGCCCGCGCTGCTCGCGTCGTTCCGGCGCGAGTCGGGGGAAGCCTCGTATCAACCCTTCGTCCCGGTGATCCGCGACTGCCTCGCCCACCTGGAGTCGCTCGAGACCCGGCCGGAGCTGCACAAGAAGCTCGGGCCCACTCTGTCGGCGATCCTGCGGTTCCAGCCGGATCTCGTGCAGAGCGGGCTGTTCGCAGGGATCGCTCCGGCCTTCCCGCTGGGCCCGCACGAGGACCGGTTCCGCCTGTTCGACGCGCTCCTGCGGCTGCTCGCGGCCACCGCCTCGGCTCGCGGCGCGCTGCTTCTGCTCGACGACGTGCAGTTCGCCGACGAGGCGTCGATCGGGCTGCTCCACTTTCTCGTCCGCAACCTCCGCGACCAGCCGATCTTCCTGGTCGCCACCCACTCGGTGCAGGAGCGGCGCAGCGACGGCGAGCCCTTCGTCGCGATGAAGCAGGAGCTGACCCGCGAGCGCCTGCTGACCGGGATCGAGCTGGCGCCGTTCAACTTCCAGCAAACCGACGCGCTCGTGCACGGGATGCTCGCGACCGACCAGGACCTCGCGCGGCTGCTCGAGACCGTGTGGGAGAAGTCCGAGGGGAACCCGCTGTTCATCCGCGAGCTGGTGCGCACGCTGGTCCTGAGCGGCCTCCTGACCCGGCCCGACCCAGGCGCGCCGTGGAAGGTCGCCGAGGAGGTCTTTGCGGTCGGGCTGCCGCGTAGCCTCACCGACCTGATCGCCGCGCGCTTCGCGCACCTCGAGCCGTCCGCGCTCCGCGTGCTCGAGCTGGCCTCGGCCCTCGGGCGCGAGTTCGAGTTCGAGCTGCTCCAGCGCGCGGCCCAGTGCGCCAACGACCCGGGCGTTCCGGCCGACGAGGACAAGCTGCTCGACGTGCTCGACGACCTGATCCGCATCCAGGTGCTCGAGGAGAGCCCCACCCGGATCCGCAACCGCGACGCCTACCGCTTCGCCCAGGGGAAATTCCAGGAGGTGGTGTACGATCGCCTGGCAGCCGACACGCGGCGGAAGGTGCACGCCGCGGCCGGCCGGGCGCTCGAGGTGGTGCACCTGAAGGAGCTGGATGCGCTCTCCGGCGAGTTGGCGCACCACTTCACCCTGGCCCAGGAGCCGGCGCGCGCGATCAAGCACGCCCGCACCGCGGGGCAGCGGGCGCAAGCGCTCTATGCCAACGCGGAAGCGCTGCGGCACTTCGAGAGCTGCCTGGAGATGATCGCCGCCAAGCCGACCCTCGTCCCCGCCGAAGACCGGATCGACGTGCTCGCGCGCGCCGCCGACGTCTACAACCTCACCGGCCAGACCGACGAGGCGATCGCCCGGCTCGACAAGGCGCTCTCGCTCGCCTTCGGCCTGAACCAGCCCCACATCGAGGCGGAGCTCTCCACCAAGATGGCGCGCTGCAAGGAGAACCGCGGCCAGTTCGAGGAGGCGATCCAGCACTACGAGGCGGCGCTGCGGCGGCTCGAAGGGCTCGGAGACAGCCCGCTTGCGGCCCGGGCCTTGCTTTCCCTCGGCTGGATCCAGTACATGCGGCGCGACCTCACGCGCGCGACCGCCTACACCCAGAAGGCGCGCGAGATCACCGACCGGATCGGCGACAAGGCGCTCACCGCCACGCTGCTCAACTCGCTCGGGATCATCGCCACCGATATGGGGAAGAGCGCGGACGCTCTCGCCCACCTCGAGCGGGCCGAGAAGATCGAGACCGAGCGCGGAGACAAGGTGCGGATCGCCGTGATCCTCAACAACCAGGCGCGGGTCTGGCTCGAGTTCCTCGGCGAGCCGCGGCGGGCGCACGAGCTGTTCGAGCGCGCGCTCCAGCTCAACGAGGAGATCGGCAACCTGCAGGCGCTGGCGGGGATGCAGAGCAACCTGGGGATGAGCTTCCTCGAGCTGAGCGACTGGGACCGGGGGAAGGAGAACCTGATGAAGTCGCTCGATCTCGCCACGCGCCTGGCGAACCCGCGTTGGACCTACATCGCGCACGTCGGGCTGGGACAGCTCTTCCTGCAGCGCGGCGATCTGACCAGCGCAGGCGTGCACCTCGAGCGCGGGCTGCGGATGATCGAGCGATTCCAGTTGCTGGAGGGGCGTCCCGAAGTGCTGATGATGCTCGGGCAGCTCCAGCAGCGGCTCGGGCACACGCAGGAGGCGGAGGACTACTTCCGGCGGGCGCTGGCGGCCGCGCGCGAGTCGCCGGTGGCGGGCGACCAGGTGCGGGTGCACGATGCCTACGCCCAGTTCCTGATGCGGCAACATCGCCTGGAGGAGGCGCTGGAGCACTTCGCGGAGGAGGAGCGGATCGCGACCGTATCCCCGCGCCCGGCGCAGGAGGGGATCGTGCTGCGCACGAGGGGCATGCTGGCCGACCTGCAGGGCAGGCACGAGCCGGCGCAGGCGGACCTCGAGCGCTCGGTGGCGGTGTTCGAGCGGCTGCACAATGCGTACGAGGCGGCGCGGTCGCAGCTCGAGCTCGGGATCGCGCGCAACGCGCTGGCCCCCGGTCAGGGGAACGGCGTGATCGCCGCCGCGCTCGACCTGTTCACGCGATTGGGGGCGAAGTTCGAAGCCGAACGCGCGCGCACGGCGCTGCAGAAGACCGCCCCGCCGGGGACGGGGAACCCGAGCTGAGTACCGCGCCCCGGAGAAGGGTGCCCAGTATCTGAAGGCGATTCTGGCCATCAGCGAGGCGCGACGACGACGCGA